>CDZQ01046701.1_pt1 | contig 13475 bp, 14 predicted proteins | sample 554831 | NCBI WGS metagenome assembly CDZQ01 (sample SAMEA3182112, study PRJEB8094) | gut metagenome | biome: human; feature: gut; material: Stool; isolation source: human stools | place: Canada | collected 2013-05-06
CTTTTTGCATCCACAGTACCTTGGCGCCAATGGCAACGGCATCGCGCGCGATTTCCGGCATGGCGTCAGGGCGGCGGAAACAATCGACGATATCTACCGGGAACGGAATATCTTTCAGGCTGGCATAGGCTTTTTCGCCAAGCCCTTCGCTAATGGTCGGATTGACCGGAACAATCTGATAACCATGTTCTTTCAAAAACTTCGGAACGTAATGTCCACCCTTGTTTTCATCAGTCGAAAATCCGACGATGGCAACGACGTGGTTTTTCTGAAGGATGTCTTTGATGCCTGCTTCATCTTTAACGATCATTTTTTTCTCCTGGTTTTCATTAAATCGGGGTTTTTATCGTTTGTGTTTTGGGTGCAATATTTATTGACCAGTTCATTATGGCCCAGTTCCATAAATCCTGCAGGGCGAAGTCATCTTTTTCTGGAGCAAGATTGAGAAAACGCATCGCTGCCATAAGCATCGTGACCGGATCGCCCGGGTCGACAGGCGTGGCGCGCGTCTGTTTGGAAAGCTTTTCCCCGTTTTCATTCACCGCCAGCGGCAAATGGGCATAAACCGGCACAGGCTGCCCCAGACATTCATGAAGCCAGATCTGCCGCGGTGTCGAGGCCAGCAAGTCTGCGCCACGAACGATATGATTGATGCCCTGTTCTGCGTCATCGACCACTACGGCAAGCTGATAGGCAAAAAGCCCGTCCGGGCGCAACAGGACGAAATCGCCCACGTCTTTTTCCGGATTCTGTTGTTGATGTCCCTGTATCAGGTCATCGAAACCGATCGTCTTGTCCGGCACACGCAAGCGCCATGCCCGGGCTGTTTTCCCCATTGGCAAACCGTTTCGGCACTTTCCGGGATAAACGGGCGCGCCGTCGATGCCGACAGCGGAACCGGCAATTTCCCTGCGCGTACAGGCACAACCATAGACCAGCCCTTTTTCTTTCAATTCACCGAAAGCGGCACGATAGGCACCGGTACGGTCTGTCTGTCGGATAACCGGGCCATCCCATTCGAAACCGAAGGCTTCAAGGGTTTTCAGGATGGAGGTTTCATATTCGGGATGGCAGCGGGTCTCATCGACGTCTTCGATACGGACGATCCATTCACCTTTATTGGCTTTTGCGTCCAGGTAACTGCCGACCGCCGCAACCAGTGAGCCGAAATGCAGTTCCCCCGTCGGCGAAGGGGCGAAACGTCCACGATAGTTTGACTTTTCCAAAACCCGTTTCTTTCAGAGATCGGTTATCGATACGCCAGGTCGTTGTATCCATGCCGTTTTTTTGCGGTTCAACAAGGGATGAGAGAAAATAAGACCGCCGGGAAGTGGCATTTTCACGTGACCTTGGCTAAAATGGCATCCCCAAGTTTACCGCTTTGTTTCAAGAGTTGCCATGCCGTCGTTTATTCCTTTAAAAGAAGCGGATTATTCCCTTCTCGACACGACACTGACAGAAAATTCATGGATCGTTGCCTGCTTTTGCGCGCAATGGTGCGGGGCTTGTCGCGCCTATAAGCCCCTGTTCAGGACGTTTGCCGAAAAATACCCTGACATCGTTTTTCTCTGGATCGATATCGAGGATCATGCCGACCTGCTCGACGATCTGGATATCGAAAACTTCCCGAGCCTGTTGATCCAGTATGGTGACATCGTGAATTTCTTCGGCTGCGTGCACCCCGACATCGGTCTGGCCGAACGTCTTCTGAAAAGCCAGACAGATATCGGCATCGACGAAATGAAACGGCTTGCCAACAGCAACGAAGAACACGCATGCTGGCAAAAGGAAGTCAACATCCGCTCCCTTTTGCGCAAGGCTGTCGGGACTGCCTGATTTTTCTTTATTTCAGAGGTTCCGTCTCAGGCACCCCGTCAGCATTAACCGGTTCCGTTCGCCATACACAAGGCGCACCCTTGTTGGACTTTTCGATATCGTCCAGGACTTCCTCGTGCCTTGCGAGTTCATCTTCTGTCGCGGCAAGTACCACAATCCGGATATTGGACAGGGGCGCAGCCCTGGCAGCCGCTTCTTCCTCTTCAATCGACATCCCGCCGATTTCCAGCGTTTCCTGACCGCGCGTCATCGCCAGATACACCTCTGCCAGCAATTCCGAGTCAAGGAGCGCCCCGTGCAGGGTACGGTGCGCATTGGAAATTTCGAAACGTTCGCACAAGGCATCGAGTGAATTCCGCCGTCCCGGGAACATGTCGCGTGCCTTGACCAGGCTGTCCGTTATGCACCCGGCAATTTCCTCTACCTTTGGCATACCCACCCGCGCCAGCTCGGCATTCAGGAAGCCGATATCGAACGGGGCATTGTGAATGATAAGTTCAGCGCCCCTGATATAGTCGCAAAACGCCTGGGCAATCTCGGCAAATTTGGGTTTGTCGGAGAGGAACTCCGTCGTCAATCCGTGAACCGCCAATGCATCCGGATGGGAATCCCGCTCCGGATTGATGTAGTGGTGAAAATAATTGTCGGTAACGTGCCGTGAAAGCACTTCCACACAACCGATTTCAATGATCCGGTCGCCATTGTTGGCGTAAAGGCCGGTCGTTTCGGTATCGAGTACGATTTGTCTCATAAATCCGTTCTGCTCTTTTCTCTTTACAGTCTTCTGGCGATAAACGCACCCTTGTATTTGTCGTCCAGCAAAATCCTGACGCGGTGGCCACTCCCGGGCGCGACATCGATTGCAGCGCCCTCTTCATTCTGCATGGTTTTCAAAGGCAGGACGGCATTGCCATCCGGGTGATAGACCTCCAGTATATCGCCGACGGCAAACCGGTTCTTGACGTGAACGGTGGCCCAGCCGTTTTGCGCCTCGACAATGTCGCCGACATAATGGCTGTTGTTCAGCTCGGAAGCGCCGGTCATGTAATTCTGGTAATCCTGTGTATGGTGACGCTGGTAAAAACCGTCCGTATAACCCCGGTTGGCAAGGCTCTGCAAGGCGCCAAGCAAGGTCGTATCGAACGGCTTGCCCGCTACCGCGTCGTCGATCGCCTTGCGGTACACCTGAGCGGTACGCGCCACATAATAAATCGATTTTGTCCGGCCTTCGATCTTGAGCGAATTGACGCCGATTCTGACAAGCCGTTCGATATGCTCGACCGCCCTCAAATCCTTTGAATTCAGGATATATGTACCGTGCTCGTCTTCCATGATCGGCAAAAGCTGTCCGGGACGCTTGCCTTCTTCGATCATATATACCCGGTCGGCCGCCGGATGGCGCGGCATATTGCCCATCGCCGAAGGCAAGGTCTGCGCCTGTTCCATGATCTGCGCCATATCGAGCGGCAACACATCACCGCAGGCATTTTCTTCAGCGTTCATAATCCTGTAATTCCAGCGGCAGGAATTGGTGCACGTGCCCTGATTGGAATCGCGATGATTGAAATAACCGGAAAGCAGGCAACGTCCGGAATAAGCGACACACAAGGCACCATGAACGAAGACCTCCAGTTCCATGTCCGGGCATCTTTGCCGGATTTCCTCAACCTCATCCAGTGACAACTCGCGAGACAGGATCACGCGGGTCAGGCCCATGCGTTCCCAGAACTTCACGTCTGCCCAGTTGATCGCATTCGCCTGCACCGACAGATGCACAGGCACTTCAGGCCACTTGTCCCGGACCATCATGATCAGACCCGGATCGGCCATGATCAGCGCATCCGGCTTCATCTCGATTACCGGAGCCATATCGTCCAGATACGTCTTCAGTTTGGAATTATGGGCGTATATATTGCTGGCGACGTAAAACTGCTTGCCACGGCGATGCGCCTCATCGATCCCTTCTTTCAGCGCCTCATACGTCGAAAACTCGTTGTTTCTGGCCCGCAGGCTGTAACGGGGCTGACCGGCGTAAACGGCATCCGCACCGAAATCATACGCAGCGCGCATCTTTTCGACAGAACCGGCAGGCAATAGAAGTTCGGGTGAAAAAGGCATGACAGGATTCACAAGGGCAAAACGGCATTATAACGAATGCATCGCTTCTCTTCACCTCATGCACAATTAAAAAACGGATTTGCGTGATGACTGCCCGAATCCGGTTTCACGAATCCGTGAGAGACGGTCGAATTGCCGCCTGTTTTTGTTATTTTCCGGGGACCTTCTTTTCCTGCTCCGGAACATTCACCGATTGCGGGTCAGGAGTATTGTCGCAACGCCGTATTCCTTCACGACGGGACGGCGGCCATTGCGATTCGGGATGGCGTTCCAGATATTTTTCAACCGGCGTCAGCCGGCACGGTTCACTTCCCTTGTCTGTGGCAGTTTTCGCCTCTGCAGCCTGAACCGCCCCATGAACCAGAAACAGGGCGGCTACGAATAACAGGCCTCTCTTGAGACAGTTGGTGAAAACGGATTGGCCACTCATGATTTTTCCCCTGAAAACAATATATGGTCAAAAATAGTCGAACCGGAAATTTCCTGCAGGAAAAAGAAAGAAAGTTACAAATCCGGAAAGATTTTTCAGCCTGACAACCCTGCCCCCACTTCATCATTTACTTTGTCACCGTTTTTTCATCCTCTTTCACGTCGGTTCCCGTTAGTTGAATCGGCTGCAGTATCCTGTCGGACACCGTGGCCAGCCACTCCGGCATTCCGTCAAAAGCAGGTTGTGCCTGAACGTGGACATACTATGTTCCCGTCTTGCCGGATCACTGGATTCACCCGGCAGGAGTTGCTGCGCCTTCATTTCCCTGAAGCGGAATCTTTGTCGTTCTTGCCCATTGCGTTGTCCCGGGTTGCCGCTGATTCACTCTCCGGCTCCCCTGCACCTGCCTCTCCCGAAGACATTTTCACTTCCATGTCGAAGTTGACGTCAATGTTCCTGACAAGCAGTGGCGGTACCGGAACGATGGTAAGCAAAGGCACCTGCAGGCTCATTTTCTTTTCGGAAATGGCACCCGATTCATCGGGTACCTTCTTGCGGAACGTAAATGCGGCTGTTTCGGTTTTTCCAGTACCGGAATTCTGCAATCCGACTGTCCTGATAAATTCTGCTGTCGATTCTGCCAGTTTCGATTGGGCGTCGCATGCCGCTTTCAGAGGACCTCCGATCAACGAGTCCATCCGAAGTCCATTGAACTGACCACCCGTTTCATTTTTCTCATCCGTCATAATCCCCTCCAGAAACCACCCGTGAAAAGCATGCCGCCAATCTGTTTTTTTTGCAACACAGTTTTGTAAACTCTGGCTGAATATTCCATACAAATCAATGAATTGAAAATTTGGAAAAAATCCGGGGCCATGTATATTGCATTGACAATATACTTCGCATGCGAATAATATGCGTCAGAACCATTTTTCAGGCAAACAGATAATCATGACGACAAACGACCGTTCCCTGATGGAACTGATGATCACGATGACGCAGGTATCGCGTTCCTACAAGGCCGCCTGTGACAAGGTTGCCGCCCAATATGGATTGACACAGGCTGTCGCATGGCCGATTGTCGCCATCAGCCGGATGGGTGAAGGTGTCCGTCCCGGCGTCATCGCCGATGCCGTCGGCATTGAACCCTCATCTGTTGTCCGGCTCATCGACACGCTTGCCGCCTCCGGCCTGATCGAACGGAGGGACGACGCCAACGACCGCCGTGCAAAACTGATCTTCCTGACCCCTGAAGGCCGCAAGAAAGTGAAAGAAATCGAATCAGCCCTTGTCCCCCTGCGTCGCGAACTGCTGCAGGGCCTGACGGAAAAAGAACTGGATGTGTGCATGCATGTGTTCAAAACACTGGGCGCTTCCATCGAACGGCAAAAGGCTTCCAGAAAAGCAGCATGATCACAATGCCTGACCGGGAAGCATGGATCTTTTCCCTTAAAAGTTTCATCGGCGCCATGCTGGCGCTGTATCTGTCTTTTCGACTTGGATTGCCGCGCCCGTTCTGGGCGCCGTTGACCGCTTACGTGGTCGCCCAGCCGATTGCGGGGGCAGTCCGGTCGAAAGCCCTCTACCGGGTCGCCGGCACGTTCATCGGTGCGCTGGCGACGGTCATTTTCATTCCGACATTCATCAATTATTCCGTGCTGTTGTGTCTGGTTTTCGGTGTATGGATCGGTTTCTGTCTCTACGTGTCGATGCTCGACCGTACTCCGCGCGCATATGCCTTTATGTTGTCGGGTTACTCCGTCGCCCTGATCGCGCTTCCTTCGCTGATTGACGTCTCCACCCTGTCCATTTCGTCCATTTACGACGTCGCGCTCGCGCGTGTCGAGGAAATCACGCTCGGCATTACCTGCTCAGCCCTTGTTCACAGTCTTGTTTTCCCGAAAGGGGTCGGCAATATCGTCCTCACACGCCTTGATCAGGCCCTTAAAGACGCTCAACAATGGGTTCGCAGTGTCCTGACCGGATCGAAAATCGATCCCGACAATCCTGTCGACCTGAACAAGCTCGCCCAGATCATCACGGAATTGCGCATGATGTCCACCCATTTGCCGTTCGATACCTCGAATTTGCGGTGGACGGCCAATATCGTCCGTGCCTTGCAGGACAGGTTGTCCGCGCTGGTTCCCATCCTCTCGACTATTGAAGACCGCCTCGGCGTGCTTCGCAACAGTCATACCGGAATGCTCTCTCGTGAGTGGCAAAAGCTGATGGACGACATCGCCGACTGGGCGGCAATCGGGGTAGGAAACGAACCGGGTAACGCCATTCGCCTGAGAAAACGCATCGATAACGCCTCTCCGGTCATCGGGCCGGATTCCCATTGGGAAGACATGCTGCTCGCCAACCTTGCCGCAGAACTGTACCGGCTCGTGGATATTTGTGAAGACTGCTTCGACCTTCGGCGGCAGATCAATATCGGCCTGTCCGGTGTCATGCCGCCAGCCGAACTCCGTAAGGCAAAAGTCTCGACAACGACCCTGCATGTGGATCGCCGTCTCGCCCTCTCGTCTGCATTCGCCGCCATGATGGCAACGTCCCTGTCGTGCCTGTTCTGGGTCATTTCCGGATGGCCGATGGGCTTTTGTGCCCCGATGATGGCAGGCATGTACAGCATGTTCTTTGCCACGATGGACAATCCGGTTCCTGTCCTCAGGGTCCAATTCCTTTATACCCTGCTTTCGACCCCGGTAGCCGGACTGTATCTCCTTCTGATTCTTCCGTCTGCGCACAGTTTTGAAATGATGATGCTGGTTTTTGCGCCGTTTTTGCTGTGGTTCGGAACCTATCTGTCGAAACCGGCGACCATGATCAAGGTGATCCCGTTCATGTTCACCACTCTGGCGACCCTGACCATGTTCGATATGGGATCGGCCAACATGACCTCCTTCATCAATTCGCAGGTCAGCCAGGCTATCGGCGTCGGCATGGCCGTCCTGTTTACCGCCCTTTTCCGCATCGCCAATATCGAAGCGATTACCCGGCGACTGGTCAAAACCATGTGGACCGACATTTCCCGGCTGGGCAAGGCCGTAAAGGTGCCTTCCGTCATGGAAGTGTCTGTCAGAATGGTCGACGGCATCAGCCTGCTCGCCCCCCGGCTGGCACTCGCCCGCAAAAACGGCATCGCAACCGATCCCGGTTATCTTTCCGCCATGAATATCCTGTCGGACTTGCGAGTCGGACTGAACATGACGCGCCTGTTGCGCCTGATGCCGAAACTGCAACGTCAGGGCGTCCCCGTTCATCCGGTGCTGGAAGACCTGTCCGTTTTTTATGAAGACCGCATGAAAGACGATTCCGGTAAAGACGTGCCGGTCTTGCTGGGAAAAATCGATTCCACGCTCTATCTGCTGGCATCAAGCCATCACAATGTCCAGCAAAACGATGCCATCGCCGCACTGGCCGGCATACGCCGCGACCTGTTTCCGGATGCCCTGCCTTATTCGCCACTGACGGTTTCCCGAAAGGAAAACGACTACGGAAAAGCGGCATAAACCTGACTGGAACCGAAAAAATACCCTGAAAGATACAAAAATATGAAACGGCCTCCCTTTAAACTGCGAATTCTATTGACATGAATAGTTGAAAGGTTAATATTTACATTTTCAAATATTTGACATGCAAACTATTTTATTATCATGAAAGATCAAGATCAGTTACTGATGTCGCTCACCGGCACCCTTTCCCGAGTTGCACGTGCATATAAAACCGCCGCCGACAAGGTGGCCGCCCGGTATGGCCTTTCACAGGCTACGGCATGGCCAGCCGTTGTCATCAGCCGCATGGGAGACCGTGTCAGGCCGGGAGAAGTGGCGGAAGCAATGGGGTTGGACCCTTCCTCAGTCGTACGGGTCATCGACCAGCTCATTGCAGCCGAACTCCTGAGCCGTGAAGAAGATTCCAACGACCGTCGCGCCCGTCTGTTAAGCCTGACCGAAAACGGCCGGGAACGTGTCCGCCAGATCGGTGAAGCGATGAGGCCTTTCCGTCGCGAGCTGTTTAAGGATATCGAACAGCCGGAACTGGAAACCTGCCTGAAAGTACTGGAAAAACTGGGCCAGTCGATCAAACTGTACTGATGGAAAATGCTTAAAGACTACCTGCAAAAACCGACATGGGGAGAACTCCTTTTCGGAGTGAAATGCTTCCTTGCGGCCATGCTGGCGCTCTACATTGCATTAAGACTCGGCTTGCCCCGCCCTTTCTGGGCACCGATGGCGACCTGTATCGTTTCCCAGTCCATGGCAGGCAGCGTTTACGTTCGCGGCATGTCACGTCTCGTCGGTACCCTGTTCGGCACCGTTGCATCCGTTTTCCTGCTTATCTCGTTCGTCAACTACACCATCCTGCTGTGCTTTCTGATCGCCCTCTGGGTCGGCACCTGCATGTACTTTTCCATGCTGAAACGGACGACGGACGCCTACGTTTATACTGTCGCCGGTTTTACCGTACCCGTCATTATTTTCAGTGTGCTGGGCGACATCAATTTCATCAATGTGCAATACATCACCGATATGGCAATCGCCCGCGCAGAAGAAACGGGCATCGGTTTTGTCTCGGCTATCCTCATTCACAGCCTCATTTTTCCTCGCCATATCGGCTCTGCCGTCATCAACCGGATGGATGCCGTCAGGAAAGACATTCGCCAATGGACGGCCACCATTTTGAGAGGCAGCACTCCGCCGGGCAATGCTCCCAGACTGAATGCCGCGCACATCATTTCCGATCTGCGTGTCCTGTCCGCCAACCTTCCCCACGACACCTCAAACGAAAAATGGGCCGTGGCCAATATCCGGCTGCTTCAGGATCGCCTGACGGTCGTGATCCCGCTGATCACCTCAATCGAGGACAGCGTGATGGAACTCGGAAAAGCCGGCAAACTGTCCGAATACTGGAAATATCTGCTCGACAATATTGCCAGCTGGATAGAAGAGGACAGGCCCACACCTGAAAGCGCCCAATGGCTGCGCGAACGGATCAGACACGGCTTGCCTGAAATCACCCAAAACGCTTCATGGGATGAAGTCCTGATCGTTCATCTGGCAAGCAACCTCGAAAAACTGATCACGTCACGTGAAAATTGTGCCGACCAGCGGCGCGCCATCGATGACAGCCTCAAAGGCAAGGCAAGCGCATCACCCAAAACAACACCTGTTTCGCTCAACCATCTGACCAAAGACCGCCATCTGGCCCTGCTTGTCTCTGCCTCAGCTGTCTTTTCCATTATGCTGGCGTCGCTTTTCTGGGTGGCAAGCGGGTGGAATGCCGGTTTTTGCGCGCCGATGATGACGAGCATTTTTTATCTTTCTTTCATCCGCAACGACAATTCCGTCGCTGCCCTGAAGAAAGTGCTTCTCTTTACGATCTACTCGCTTCTGCCCGCTGGTTTTTATCTGCTCGTCGTCATGTACAGCACGCATTCCTTTGAATCGCTCATGCTGCTTTTCGCCCCATTCGTCATTATCGGAGGCATCTTTATGGCACGGCCGGCAACCGCTTTCGGCACGACCATCTTCATGATGGGAATCTGGTCCACAACCACCATGTACGATCTGGATATGGCGAACGCCACCTCTTTCATGAACGGGCAGGTTTTTGCACAATGTATCGGCATCACGATGGCGCTCGTCTCCGCCATGATATTCCGTTCATTCGATGCGGAATGGACGACGAAACGGCTTCTTGCCGGGGTCGGCGACGAAATTTCGCGGCTGGCGAAATCGACCCGGACACCCCCGCCGGTCATTCAGACCTCTGTCCGCATGATCGACCGCCTGACCGTTATCGCCCCGCGCCTTTCCGGACTGGGTTCCGAAAAGGATAACGCCATCGCCAGCCTTTTCGGGCAAATGCGCATCGGCGTCAACGTGGTTTACCTGATGCATATGCGTTCCCGCCTTGAACGGAACGGTATCGATATCGCACCGCTTTTGAAAGCCCTGTCCGACTGGTTCGGCAAGCGTTCGCATGAACCGTCCGAACGGGACGCCATGATTGAACGAATCGACGACATGCTGCAATCGGTCTGCAACATGCCTTCACGCATCAGGCAAAACTCGGCCATCGCTGCCCTGACCGGTATCCGGCGCGACCTGTTTCCCGATGCCTCACCCTATTATCCCCAAACTCTGGTTTTCAAGGAGGCTGTATGACTGGAGAATTCAGTTTCTTCGGTATGTATTTTCCCGTGCTGATGCTCACATCGCTGATTGCGCTTGTCGCAACGCGACTGATCAGCCTTTTTCTGGCCCGTAAAGGTTTTTACCGGCACATCTGGCACCCGCCACTCTTCGATGTCGCCCTCTTTTTCGTCGTACTCGGCCTTTTAGTGACTTTATACAAATTCGGCAGGTTTTAACTATGTTTTCAAAAATATCCCTGAGCGTTTTAAGACGTTACCTGATCACCATACTGGTTGTCCTTGCGGCCCTCTTCATCGGATGGCGCCTCTGGATTCATTATGAAAACGATCCCTGGACGCGCGATGGCCGCATCAAGGCCGACGTCGTTCAGGTCGCACCCGATGTGACCGGTCAGGTCGTCAAAATCAACGTAAAAGACAACCAGCAAGTCAATATCGGGGACGTACTTTTCGAAATCGATCCTGCCCGCTTCGAGCTGGCCCTGAGACAGGCAAAAGCCGCCGAGGAAGCTGCAAAAGTCACTCTGGCACAGGCCATACGCGAATCCAACCGTAACAGGGAACTGAAAGACCTTGTCGCCGCCGAAGTGACCGAACAGGGACAGTCCCGCGTGGAAGAAGCCCGTGCCGCCCTCCTGCAGGCCGTCGTCAACCGTGACAAGGCACAGCTCGATCTTGACCGTACCAAAGTCCTCGCCGCTGTCGACGGCACCGTCACCAACCTCGACTTGCGTACAGGTTCCTATGTCACTGCCAGCAAGCCCGTTATGGCACTGGTCGACCGCAACTCTTACTATGCCGAAGGCTATTTTGAGGAAACCAAGCTGCCGAACATCGCCGAAGGCAACCGTGCAACCGTCAAACTCATGAGCAGCGACACCGTACTGGAAGGCCATGTCCACAGTGTTTCCCGGGGTATTGCCGACCGCGAGCGCACAACGGGCAGCAACCTTCTCCAGAACATCAATCCGGCCTTCAACTGGGTTCGCCTCGTCCAGCGCATTCCGGTTCGCGTTGAATTCGACAATCTGCCAACAGATACGAAACTCGTTGCCGGACAAACGGTTACCATCGAGGTATTCCCTTCTGAAAACGTGACAGTCGCCGCCAGCGACAAGACAGCGAAATAAGGATCAGCCATGCGTTTCAATACCTTCTTTTCGAAACTGGCCCCACTGTTCGTTTGTATCGGCATGACCGGCTGTACGGTTGTCGGGCCGGACTATAAAATCCCGGAAAACGCCGATATCAACAAACCGGGCGCAGCCGAACCTTTTGCTGCGGCACAGGAAAAAGTGTTCAAATCCGATACCCTGCCGGATCACTGGTGGAAACTGTACGAGGATCCCGTCTTGAATTCCCTGATCGAAAAATCGCTGTCGAACAACACTGATCTGCGCGTCGCGTCCGCCAATCTGGCGCGTGCCCGTGCCGCCCTTGAAGAAGCCGCGATGGGAACCATACCGCAAGTCTCCGTTTCCGCTGAACCGGCTTTCGGACGATCCTCTGCCGCTTCTCATGGTTTTGGAAACCGCTTTTCCGATGCATGGAAATTCGACGGTGGCCTGAACGTCTCCTACCAGCTGGATCTCTTCGGACAAATCGCGCGTGGCATCGAAGCCGCATCAGCCGACACGGATGCTGCACAGGCTGCCCTAGACGTGACCCGCATCACTGTCGCCGCCGATACCGCCAGGGCTTACGCCGACGCCTGTTCCTCCGCCCAGCGCATCGGCATTGCCGAACACTCGGCCGAATTGCAAAGACAATTTCTGGACACCACCCAACAATTGACCCGTGGCGGGCGTGGGACGGCAATGGATGTTTCCCGTGCCCGGGCCCAGTACGAATCCCTGCTGGCTGCGGTTCCGCCACTACAGGCACAACAGAAAATCGCCCTCTACAAACTGGCCGTTCTGACAGGAGAACTCCCTAACGCGCTGGTTGCCACCATCGGACAATGCAAAAAGCCGCCTCAGCTCTCGCAAGCCATCCCCGTCGGCGATGGAGCCGCCCTGTTGAAACGCCGCCCCGACATCCGTCAGGCTGAACGCAAACTGGCCGCCACCAGTGCCCGCATCGGCGTCGCGACGGCTGACCTGTATCCGAAAATCAACCTGGGATTGAGTGGCGGATATACCGGCAGGATGAATGGTTTCGACCAGAATAACGGCTACCGCTGGAGCATCGGTCCACTCATTTCATGGACAATCCCTGATACGGGAACCGCACGCAGCCGGATCAAACAGGCCAGGGCCGAACATCAGGCCGCCTTTGCCCGATTCGACGCTTCCGTATTGAACGCCTTGAAAGAAACCGAAAGCGCCCTGACCGGCTACGCCCGTGAACTCGACCGGAATGCATTACTCAAAGCCGCCCGCGACCAGAGCGCATTGGCTGCCGATCAGGCACACCGCTTATACAAACACGGCCGCATCGATTTTCTGGCGACACTGGACGCCGAACGGACACTTGCCAACGATGAAAGTGCCTACGCCGCTTCCAGCGCCAAACTCGTCAACGACCAGATCGGCGTCTTCCTTGCATTAGGCGGGGGATGGGAACAGACTCCACCTGTTGCACAGGTGGAAAATTGACGGGATATTCCTTTAATATCCCATTGATGTAGCATTTTTTGAGTGAACTGGCTCTGCCGCAAAAACCGGCCTTCCTTCCGCGGTTTTCGCGGCAGCCGGATTCATCTGGAAAACAATGCATATTTTGAATAATTCAATTGCGCTTTACAAAACGTCTGAATGAATTGCATGCATGTCAGCATGATAAGTTTATTATCACCGTCAGCTATAAAGCAGCTCGAATTTCCGTTTTTCCATTCATGACTTATATTCCTTTTCCTGCAATACCAACATATGTCCAGCTGATAACCCGTCGTTGATCCCCGCACCCCTTTTGCAAAAACGAAAACAT
>CDZQ01015467.1_pt1 | contig 13418 bp, 12 predicted proteins | sample 554831 | NCBI WGS metagenome assembly CDZQ01 (sample SAMEA3182112, study PRJEB8094) | gut metagenome | biome: human; feature: gut; material: Stool; isolation source: human stools | place: Canada | collected 2013-05-06
AAGGATCTGGATGTGATCAGCCCTGGGGAAGCCAAGGCATATATGGCGGAAGGGCATTTTGCGCCAGGGTCCATGCTGCCCAAGATGGAGGCGGCGGTAAAATTCGTGGAGAGCAAGCCGGGGCGGACGGCCATCATCACGTCCCTGGACAAGGCGGTGGAAGCCTTAGCAGGCCGGGCGGGCACCACCATCCGGTGATCTGCGGGGGGCTACCCGCCCCCCTACAGTTTGCAAAGGCCGTTGCGGGCGGCCGTCAAGGCGGCTCCCTTCAACGCCCTTGCCCATTGGGCTTGCCACATCAGGGGGGTGCGTCACGGGAGGGCGCGCGCCGGGGCCAGCCGGGGGGGCGGCGGCGTTTGGCGGCCCGGGCGCCCAAGGCGCCGGGGCCAGCCAAACCAAAGGCCGGGCCGGGGGGCCAAAGCCCCCCGGCCCGGCCTTCCGGGCGCGGAGCGCCCTGCCGCCGCCCCCCCCGGCTGGCCCCGGCTTTTTGGGCGACTGCATAACAGGGCTGGCCATGTCTTTTGTTTGCTAGGTATATAAAACACCCCGCTGCCCAGCTTATAAAGGGGGCAACGGGACTTAGCTTTAGGCGGCGGTTTTTTATCGCCGCCTATATTCGTATGGGGCTTAAGGTTTGCCCAGGGTCAATAGGGCCTTGAATAAATCTCCGTCAATGGCCAATTCCAGCTTGCCTTCATTCAACTCCATCAGGCTTTTGGCAATGGACAACCCCAAGCCGCTACCCTCGGCGCTACGGCTACTATCCCCCCGGACAAATCGCTCCATCAAGGCTTCCGGGGTCACGTTGAGCACTTCCCGAGAAATATTTTTTACCTGCACCAAGACCTGTTCCTGGGCTGCTTCCACCGTAATATATACCCGGGTGCCAGGCTGGCTGTATTTACAGGCGTTGCCCAATAGGTTGTCAAACACCCGCCATAGCAGCCGTCCATCCGCCAGCACTTGGAGGCCCGCCGGGCAATCCGTTACCAGTTCCAGGTTGGCGGCTGCTAGCCGTTCTGCGTATTCGGCATTGCATTGGGAAAGCAGTTCCCCAAGCTCCATGGGTACCCGGTTGACCGCCATGGTGCCGCTGGAGGCCTTGGAGGCTTCCACCAGGTCTTCCGTGAGCTTTTTAAGGCGCTGGGCTTGGCGGCGCAGCACCGCCACATATTCCGTGGCCCGGGGATTATCCAGCTGTTCCTTTCCCAGCAGGTCCACATAGTTGACGATGCTAGTGAGGGGGGTTTTCAAATCGTGGGAAACGTTGGTGATCAGCTCGGTTTTGAACCGCTCGCTTTTGAGCTGTTCCGCCACCGCCTTATGGATGCCTTGCCCGATCCGGTTCACCGCTTCCCCATGTCGGCGGAAAGGAGGCAGGAGCTTTTCCGTATGGACTTTGGCTTCCAGCTTGCCCTCGGCCAGCTGCTCGGTCACCTTTTGGATGGCGCCAAACTGAATGGCCCCATAGCAGCATAGCAGGAATATCCCGCCGCAAATACCCAGCCACAACAATACCCCTAGGCTGCTATACATGCCCGTGGCGCCCATTAAAAAGGCGGCGAACAGGAAAATCCCAGACAATAGCGCCACCGGCCATATGGCGGGCAAGGCGTCGAACAGTCCTCGGATGCTCCGCCAAAGCCAACGGAGGAACCGCAGGCACAGGCTCAGGACCCAATAGATGACGGTATTGCGCCACCAGCCGCCCAGCTTGAACCGGGTGGCCAGGGTCATAAGCAGAGCCAGGATCAGCAGGGCAAAGACGGCCAAACCAGGCAAGGCGATAAGCAGGCTGGCCTCGGTATAGATCCAATTGGGCAGGTTCTGGACCAGGGGCGTGAGGATGGCGCAAAGGGCGGAGATCGACAGGAGGAGGTATAGATCCAGGGGGATCTTCTCCTGCCAGCCGGGGAAAAACCCTTCTGCCTCCGGCCGGCGGCCCGCCCCCCGCATAAGGTAGGTCAAGCTAGCCAATAGCCCCAGGCAGCTAAGCCCCAGGCCCAAGATCAGCAGCCCCTGATGGTCTAGCATGCGGACCGGGGCATCCTCTGGCGATGCGTAGCACAGCAGCAGGTATATCCCGCAATAGCCGATCCCCATGGCAAAGATGCCATAAAGGAATACGGCTACAGCCTTGTACAAAAATCGATAATGCGCCTTCATCTGCCCTCCCCCTTTTCTATTTTGTAGCCCTGGCCCCAAACCACCTTCAGGTATCGGGGTTCCCCAGGGTTGATCTCCAGCTTTTCCCTTAGGTGGCGGATATGCACCGCCACAGTCCCTTCCGCCCCAAAGGCGCTGTCCTTCCACACCAGCTCATAGATGCGGCTGGAGCTGAATACCTTGCCTGGGTTGGACATGAGCAGCCGCAGGATGCTATATTCGATGGGGGTCAGGGCTACCGGGTCCCCGTCCAGGGTCACGGCTTTGGCCTCGTCGTCCAGGCGAATGCCACCGATTTGCAGGGCCGTGGGCTTTTGCTCCATGCCTCCCAGCTGGGCGTACCGCCTGAGCTGGCTGCGTACCCGGGCCATCACCTCCACCGGATTGAAGGGCTTGGTAATGTAATCGTCCGCCCCCAGGTTCAGCCCCAGCACCTTGTCCGTATCCTCGCTTTTCGCCGTAATAAGGATCACCGGCACATTGCTGGCCCGGCGCAGCTGGATGGTGGCGGATATGCCGTCCAGTCCCGGCATCATGATATCCATCAGCACCAGGTGGATCTCTTCCCTTTCCACACAGGCCAAGGCTTCCTGGCCATTGTATGCCTTCTCCACCTGATAGCCTTCCGCTTTTAGATAGATCTCCAATGCGGATACGATATCCCTGTCGTCATCGCAAACCAGTATTTTATACATGCTTTCCTCCTGCCGTCGCTCCGGCCAGCTTCATACTACCACGTTCTCCTTTAATTTCGTAGGGGGAAACCCTTTAAGATCTTTTTAATATGTCCACCGCTGCCAGGCCGCACCCTCTTTTCTCCCCCGCCTACATACTTTAGGCTTTCCCACAGCCGAATTTGCTGATAAAATGTAAAGAAAAGGGAAAATATACCCCATCGTATTGAAAGCCGCCTGATATGCGATTATAATCTTTCCATCCCCTTGAAACGGGCGTTTTTTCCGATCTGAATCACGCAGGAGGTGTTTACATATGAATTACCGTCACGTTCCTAGGATCACCGGCGAGCTTCGGGCCCATATCCTGGAGATGCCGGACGAGATCTACCAGGCCAGCGGCATGGTGGTCTTGGGCAAGCGGCTTAAATCCGTGGTGTTTTCCACGGATATCGCCATTATCCGGAACTGCAATGCGGACGCAGTGTTGGCCGTCTATCCCTTTACGCCTCAGCAGGCCATTTCCCATCCCATCATTTCCGCCAGCTATATTCCCGTGTTCTGCGGGGTGGGCGGCGGTACCACCACCGGCAAGCGTACCGTGACCCTGGCCAAAGATGCGGAAGCCCAAGGCGCCATTGGCGTGGTGGTGAACGCCCCCCTGCCCAATGAGACCGTCCGCTTGATTGCCGATGTGGTGGACATCCCCATCGTGGCCACCGTCCTCAATGAACATACCGACATCGAAGCCCGCCTGGAGGCTGGCGTGGATATCCTTAACATCTCCGCTGCCGAACGCACCCCCCAGGTGGTCCGTTCCATCCGTTCCCGTTACCCCACCGTGCCCATCATCGCCACCGGCGGCCCCACTGGGGAAAGCATCCTGCGCACCATTGACGCTGGAGCAAACACCATCAGCTATACACCGCCCAGCACGAAGATCCTCTTTACCTCCATGATGGACCGCTATCGTAAAGCCGGCTATTGATCCGGCCACGGGCCGTATCCCATGCCGCCATCCCCTAACCCAATCCCCTTATGCGCAAGGGAAAATATAAAATAAAGGAGTAATATTTATGAAATTCTTTCAATGCGCCCATTGCGGTAACATCATCGCCTATGTAGAGGACAAGGGCGTGCCCGTCATGTGCTGTGGCGAAAAGATGCAGGAGATCATCCCCGGCAGCGTGGACGCGGCCACGGAAAAACACGTGCCCCTGCTGGAGCAGACCGGCGTCTACGTCACCGTAAAGGTGGGCAGCGTGGACCATCCCATGCTGCCGGAACACCATATCGGCTGGATCGCCCTGGAGACCAAGGCCGGCAACCAGCGCAAGCTGCTTGCCCCCGGCCAGGCGCCCCAGGTATGCTTTGCCCTATGCCCAGGGGACGAGCCGGTGGCCGCCTATGCCTGGTGCAACCTCCACGGCCTGTGGAAGACCATTGCATGACGGCAGGAGGAGCTTAGCATGGACGCCCAGGAACAGAATCGTCAGCTTCCCGATCCCCAACAGGACGAGCTGGAAAACGAATACTTAAGCAGTCTGGACCGGCTGGCGGCGGGCCTCTCCCCGGAAAAATGGAAGCTGTGGCAGACCATTGCGGGCGCGGTGTTGGGCATCGCCGGCGGGTTGTGCTTGTTTTATCTAGGCGGTACGGAAACCTTTGGTTCCATGGGGCTGGTGCTGGCGGTGGTGATCCTGCTGCTGATCCCCAATATCTTGCAGCGGAATATTGCCCGAAGCCTTACCCGGGCACGGATGGTTTCCATTATTGCCTTTGCGGCAGTGCTTTTGGTGCATCTGCTTCTGTTTTCCCTGGGATAAGGCAAACAAAAAAGTGGCCGGCGGCCACTTTTTTGTTTGCTTGCCTGGCTGCGGCTCCCGGCCTTCCCCCGGGGGGGCGGCGGCGTTTTGCCGGGGCCTTCGGCCCCCGGCAAAACCAAAGCAAGGGCGGGGCCCTTTAGGGTCCCGCCCTTGCTTTGTGCGCGCTTTGCGCGCCCGCCGCCCCCCCGGGGGAAGGCCGGGAGCCGCAGCTTACGCCAGCAAAAACGCCTGAGGGCTGCGGATATACACCGTACACTGGGTCTGGCCATGCCAGGCTTCCTTGGGGATCTCCATGCGCAATAGGGGGGCGCCCTCCCGGCTGCCCATGGGGCGAAGCAATAGGATCATCGCGGCTACATCCTCCACCGCATGGATGACCTGGCAGGAGAGGGCATCGGTCTCCTCCTCCGGGGAAAAGGACATGCAGCCATCTCCCAAGCCCACCTGGGTAATATCCGGGGGAACGGGCCGGTTTACGTGAAGGACCACATCCCAAGGGGGTAGATATAGGTCGGTATCCCCTTGGGGCCGGGCATCCACGAAGTTTTTGCAGCCGGTGAGCCGGGCGGCGCTGGGGGTGCGGGGGTCTTGGAACAGCTGATGCTTTTCTCGAGGGGGCTGGGTTTTGCCCGCCTCCATCATACACATGGGGCCACAATTGCGGTAGACCTCGTCCCGGTCATGGGACACCCAGATGCAGGGCCCGCCAAAATCTGCCAGCACCCGGGCGATCTCCTGCTCCAGCTGCCACTTAAGGAAGCTGTCCAGGGCGGCAAAGGGCTCGTCCAGCAAGATCGCCGCAGGCTGGCTGGCCAAGATCCGGGCCAGGGCAACCCGCTGCTGCTGGCCGCCGGAAAGCTGGGCCGGCCGCCGGTTTTCCAGGCCCTCCAGCCGCAGCAGGGCCAATAATTCCTGTAGGGGGACTTGTTTGCCGGCTTTTTTCTGCCGCCGGGCGCCGGCCTGGATGTTTTGGGCCACGGTCATGTGGGGGAACAGGGCGTATTGCTGGAACAAATAGCCGATCCCCCGGGCTTGAGGCGGCAAGTCGATGCCTGCCGCCTTGTCGAAGAGGACCCGGCCGTCCAGCACGATCCGGCCTTGATCGGGGCGCAGGATGCCGGCGATGCACTTGAGGGTCATGCTTTTGCCGCAGCCGGAGGGCCCCAGCAGGGCCAAGATCTCCCCGGGCTCCGCGGTGAACGCCGCCGATAGGCAGAAGCTGCCCAAGCGTTTTTCGATCTGTACGGACAGGGCCATTTAGCCGCCTCCTTTCGGGGAACGCTCCCGTTTTTCCAGCAGGTTTACCGCCATGAGCACCACAAAGGAAATGGCCATGTTCACCAGCACCCACCGCAGGGCCAGGGCGTCGTTGTTGGTGCGCCAAAGCTGGTAAACGGTGGTGGAAATGGTGGCGGTGCGGCCGGGGGTATAGCCGGCGATCATGCTGGTGGCGCCGTATTCCCCCAGGGCCCGGGCAAAGGAAAGCACTGTGCCCGCCAGGATGCCCTGGTGGCACACGGGCATACGCACCCGCCAGAAGATATAGGTGTTGGACAGGCCCAGGGTCTTGCCCGCATGGGCCAGGGTCTCGTCAAAGGCCTCGAAGGCGCCCCGGGCGGTGCGGTACATAAGGGGGAAGGATACGGCCACGGTGCCGAAGATGGCGGACCACCAGGTCATCACCAGCTTGATGCCGAATTCCTCCAAAAACCAGGCGCCGATCATGCGCTTGGGGCCAAGGAGCCGCAGCAGCAGGTAGCCCACCACCGTGGGGGGCAATACCAGGGGCAGGGTGAGGAGCACGTCCAGCATCCCTTTGAGGGCCCGGGGAACCCGGGCGATATAATAGGCGGCCAGGATGCCCAAGAAAAAGGTGACCACCGTGGAGATCCCGGCGATCCGGAGGGAATTGAAAAGGGGGAACCAATCCATGGGGACTCCTTATGGACGGGAATGGGCCGGGGCATTGCCTCGGGGCATATGGTTCGCAGAATCGACAGGCGCCCCGGTAGAGCCCGGGGCGTAGTTGGAAAAAGGGGGATGGCGGATCAGCCCACCGGGGCGAAGCCAACGGATTCGAAAACCGCAGTGGCTTCCTCGCCTTGGAGATAGGCCAGGAAGGCCTTGGCCTCCTCCAGGTGCTGGCTGATGTTGAGCACCGCCGCAGGATAGATCACCTGGGAGCACATATCCTCCTGGGCCTGGTCCACGATGGTCAGCCCGGCGGAGAAGGCGTCGGTGGCATAGACGATTCCGCAATCCACAGCGCCCTCGCTCACCTGGGTGGTGACCTCCTTCACGTTGGAGCCGTAGGTGATCTTGCTGCCGCTCTCCAGGCCCTCCAACAGGCCCAGGTTGGTGAGGATTTCGATGGAATACTGGCCCACCGGCACGTCGTCGTTGCCCAGGGCGATGCTTTCACAGTTGGCGATGTCCGCAAAGCTGTTGATGTTAGCCGGGTTGCCTTCCGGTACCACCAGGGCCACCTTGTTTTCCAGCAGGTCCACCCGGGTGCCCTGCTCCACGAAATCCAACCCCTCGGTGTTCACTTCCGGGTCGGCGGCGGCGTCCAGCTGGTTCATCTGCTTTTGGGCGGCGGAGATGAACAGGTCGCAATCCGCCCCCTCCTGGATCTGGGTCTTTAGGGTGCCGGAGGAATCAAAGCTGAAGATCAGGGTCACATTGGGGGCCACGGCCTGATATAGCTCCCCGATCTGGGTCAACGTCTCCTGCAGGGAGGCCGCCGCAAAAACGATCAGCTCCACCTGTTCCGCCGCTTCCTCCGCCGGGGCCGCCTCCTCTACGGGGGGTTCCTCCCCTGCGGGCGCGGCCGCTTCCTCCGCCGCCGGGGCGGCGCAGCCCGCCGCCGCCAGGCATAGGGCCATGCCAACAGCCAATATGGCTATGAATTTTTTCATGGATGTTTACCTCGTTTTTGTAGGGCGCCCCTATTTTCCAAAGGGGCATATAGGGTATTTGCAGGGCTTGCAGCCCAGGCACAGGCCTCCGTTGCCCATGCGGGCAATGTCCGCCCGGGTGACGGGCACGTCCGCCAGGATCCGGGGCAAAAGCAGATCGAACACCGTGGCGCCTGCGTACATGACGCAGCCCGGCAGGCCCAGGATGGGCATACCATCGGCAAAATACCCCAGCAGGAACATGGCCCCAGGCAGCACCGGCGCCCCGTAGGAAACGATGTTCGGCCCCGCCGCCCGGATAGCGCCGGGGGTGTTGTCGTCCGGATCTACGCTCATGCCGCCGGTACACAGGATCATATCCACCCCCAGGCCCCGGGCATGCTGGATGGCGGCTACGATGTCCTCCCGCACATCCCCGGTATGGGCGGTATAGACTACCTCCACCCCATAGGCGGCCAGCTTATCCACCACCACGGGGGTAAAGGTATCCTGGATGCGCCCCTTTTGCACCTCGCTGCCCGTGGCCAGGATGGCCGCCGTCTTGCGCACAAAGGGCAGCAGCTTGAGCAGGGGTTCCTGCCCCGCCGCCGCCTCCGCCTGCTCTAGCAGGCTTTCCGGCACCACCAGGGGGATCACCCGCATCCCCGCCAGCCGGTCCCCCGCCTGGACAGCGGTGTTGCCATGCCGGGTGGCGATGATGATATCCCCGATGCTGTTGATGGCGCACAGCCGTTCCTCATCCACCTGGAACAGGCCGGCAAATTGGGCGGTGAGCTCGATCTTGCCTTCCTTCACCTGGCCCCGGTCCATGCCCGACCCCTTGGAAATGGCGCATAACCGCTCCGCGGCGTCGTTCTCATGGAGCATACCCGGCTGCATCTCCCATACGTATAGGTGCTCTTTGCCCATGGACAGCAGCATGGGGATGTCCTCTTCCCGCACCACGTGCCCCTTGCGGAATTGGGCGTCCTTGTATTGATCCTTGACGATGCGAGTAAGATCGTGGCACAATACATGTCCCACGGCGTCTACGGTTTTGATCTGTTTCATGGTTCGAAATCCCTCTGCAGATTGGATTGGGTATATGATACCATTATTCTCCGGCAAATACAACGACCTCTCGGAGCGTATCGCTTTTTTCAATAAAACGTCTGTTATGCCCTTATCGCCCGTCCTGCGGGGCAACTGGCCGACTTTTTAGAGCGGCGTTCTATCCTTTTTTGCGGTCTAATACCCTTTCGTGCCTCTCGGACGCGTAGAACGGCAACGACTGATTTATCGATTTTATCTATAGGTTTTTCCATACTGGGGCCACGGAAAAGCCCCCCGCTCCCCTGAAACAGGGGCGAGGGGCCAGGGCGCGGCCCGGTTTTTAGGGCTGGCAAGCAAGGGCCAGGATGGCGTCCGCCATCATACAGGCGTCGTCCAGCAGGTTATCCAGGGGGATAAATTCATTGGGCTGGTGGATCCGGTTATCTAGGCCCGGCCGCTCGCAGCCAAAGGCCACCGCATTGGGAATACACCGGGCATAGGTGCCGCCGCCGATGGCCAGGGGTTTGGGGTCCTTTTGCCCGGTGCGGTCCCCGTAGACCCGCAAAAGGGCCTGGACCAGCTCGCTATCCGCGGGCACGAAGTGGCCGGGCTGGATGCGGGTATCGGTGAGGGTCAAGCCGGCGGGGGCCAGGGCTTTGGCGATCTTCTGGGCGATGTCCTGGGGATCCAGGCCCAGGGGCAGCCTGAGGTCCAGGCACAGGTCCCGTATGCCCGTGTGATCCCAATCCAGCATGGCCACGTTGCAGGTGGTCTGGCCGGAAGCATCGGTAAAATCGATGCCCAAGCTTTCCCCATGGATATCCCGGGCAAACACCTGATGCAGCAGCTTGGCCACTTCCGCGTCCCCCTGGGACAGGGGCAGCCGGGCCAGCAGCTCCAACATGGCCTGGAGGGCGTTATCCCCCTGCTCGGGATAGGCGGCATGGGCGCTGCGGCCCTTGATGCCCAGCCGGCAGCCGGCGGGGGTAGGCTCGCAGGTAACGGGCAGGTGATGGAGCTTGGGGGCTACCTCCTCCGGGGAAAGGGGCAGTTCCGCCTGGGCCAGATCCGGCACCACATTGGACTTGATGCCTGCCTTGACCTGAAGCTGGGAGGGGAATTGCCCGGCAAAATGCACCTGCAAGATCCCCTTTTCGCTGTTTACCAGGGGATAGTCCGCATCCGGGGAAAAGGCCAGATCCGGCAGCTTTTCCACCTTGGCGTAGTGATCCATGCAGCCCCAGCCGCTCTCCTCGTCGCAGCCCAGCAGCACCCGGACCCGCCGGCGGAATTTGGCGCCGCTGTGCTTCACCGCGGCCAGGGCAAACAGGGCGGCCACCGCCGGGCCCTTATCATCCATCACGCCCCGGCCATAGATGCAGCCGTCCTCGATATAGCCTTCATAGGGTGGGAAGCGCCAGCCGTTGCCGGGGGCCACCACATCCAGGTGGGCCAGCACGCCCAGCTCCTCTTCCCCTTCCCCGGCCTCCGCATAGCCCACATAGCCATCCAAATCCTTGGCGGTCAGGCCCAGCTGTTCCGCCAATTCCATGGCGGCTGTCAGGCAATCCTTGATTGCCGGGCCAAAGGGCGCACCTGGGGCGGGTTCTCCCTTGGTGCTGGGGAAGCGCACCAGGGTCTGTAGGGAGGCGATCAGCTCCTCCCGGTGTTCTTGCAGCCATTGATCGGTCTGTTTCATGGGCATCGCTCCTTTATATATGGTAATGAAAAGGGGGACTCTCTTTCAGCGGCCAGGGGGATCAATTGAAGGAACCAAAGCCCCGGCCCACCACCTCCTGGGTCTCGATGATGGAGAACATGGCGTGGGGGTCGTGCTCCTTGACCATGCGCTTGACCCTGGCCAATTCGGTGGAGCGCACGATACAATATACCAGCTTCCTGGGGGCGCCGGTATAAGCGCCCTCCGCGTGGATGTAGGTAATGCCCCGGTGGAGCTGGTTGAGCACCAGGGGGGCGATCTCATCCCATTTCTCGGAAATGATGAACAGGGTCATCACCCGGTTCATGCCCTTGAGGGCGGCGTTGAAGGCCACGTTGCAGATGAACATGCAGATCATGGACACCAGGGCGGTTTCCAAGCCCTTGACAAAGGCCAGCACGCTCATGATGACCAGGTTGAAGAAGATGTTCACCGTGCCCATGGGGATGGAATAATTCCGGCTGATAATGGCGGCGATGATGTCCGTACCGCCCATGGTGGCGTCCCGGCGCACCACCAGGGAGCCGGAGATACCCACGATGGAAGCCCCTGCCGCAGCGGAGACCAAGGGGTCCTTTACGCCGAAGTCCAACCCGCTGGTAAAGCCCATGGCCACCGACAGCAGAAGGGTGGCCACCAGGCTGAACAGGACGCTTTTGATCCGCAGGTATTTGCAGCCTATCAACAGGATGGGGATATTCAGCAGGATGATAAAGGGCCAGGTAGGCAGCCCGGTAATGTAGTTGATCAGCATGGAGATACCGGTGACGCCGCCGCCCAAAAAGCTGTGGGGCACATAAAAGCCTGAAATGGCCACCCCTTGGATCAGGCATACCAGGGCGATGGTCAAAAAGGTAAGGCCATCTTCCTTTAGGTCCAGCTTCAGCTTAGGGGGCTCGGTTTGAATCGTCTGTTTCATTCTTTTTGCGGGGCCATGCATGGTTGCCCCGAAACTCCCATAGTATTCCAGCGTAGCTCAATTATAAAGCAAGCCGTCTGGAAAGTATACAGCAAGGTTTGCATTTTGGGAAACTGTTTTGGCTGAATTTACAAAAATTTCATTGTGTTCTTCCAGCCGGCCATCCCGTGGCCGGTTGAAAGGAAGGGAAGGGACGGGTATAATACTGGCATGAATATTTTTTTGGCCATGCTCCTGGGCCTGGTACAGGGCCTTTGCGAATTTCTGCCCGTGTCCAGCTCGGGCCACCTGGTGCTGCTCCAAACCATCTTCGGGGTGGAGGAGGGCGCCCTGTTCTTTACCACCATGCTCCATGTGGGCACCCTGTTGGCGGTGTTTGCGGTGTATTGGCGGCAAATTTGGGAAATGCTGCGGCGCCCCATCCAAAAAAAGGTGGGGTTGCTGCTGCTTTCCACCGCCGTCACCACCCTGCTGGCCTTCCTATTCCGGGATGTGATCTCCGCCGCCTACGAGGGCATCCTGTTGGGGCCCGGGTTCCTGCTCACCGCCGCCATCCTCTACGGCAGCGAGCGCTATTTCCGCCGCCGCAGATCCAAGGGACTGGACATCCAGCAAATGGGCCTGGTCAGCGCCATGGGCATCGGCGCCATGCAGGGGATCGCCATCCTGCCCGGGGTCTCCCGCAGCGGCTCCACCATTGCCGGGGCCCGGCTCTTTGGCCTGAACAAGGATGCGGCGGCGGAATTTTCCTTCCTGCTGTCCATCCCGGCCATCCTGGGTTCCCTGATCCTACAGCTGCCGGATGTGCTGGACGCAGGCTTTGGGGAGGTCGCCTGGGGCCCCATCTTGGCCGGCATGGCGGTGGCTGCCCTGAGCGGCTATCTGGCCATCCGCTGGATGCTCCGCCTCATCCGCTCCAAAAGCCTGCTGGGGTTTTCCCTGTATACCGCCGTTTTAGGCTGCCTGGTGCTGCTGGACCAGCTGGCCTTCCACGTATTTTTCTAAGTCCCTCGCCTTTGGCCGCCGTCCTTTGCCGCGGACGGCGGTTTTCCATGCCGCGCCCTTTGCTTTCGCCCCCTCCAGGAAAGGTATACAGGTATTCTTCTTCCCAAAGGCTTGAAAGGGTATGGGGGGTTGGTTTAATATTATGGAAACAAGCATGGCGTATATAAGCTTCCCGTCTATCCCATCAATATAAGAGAGAGAAGGAGAAACAACATGATACAATTGGTGGACCATGGGGTATTTTTGGTCAACGGCGTCCCTTCCGACCGGGCGGACATCTCCCCCCAGGAGGCCCGGCAGCATACCATTACAGCCGGTATCCTGAACGCCCACAACGTCTCTTCGGACCCCGCCCAGCTGCGGATCCGGTTCGATAAGCTGATCTCCCACGATATCACCTATGTGGGCATCATCCAAAGCGCCCGGGCCAGCGGCATGGAACGCTTCCCCCTGCCCTATGCCATGACCAATTGCCACAACAGCCTTTGCGCCGTTGGCGGCACCATCAACGAGGACGACCATGTGTTCGGCCTTTCCGCCGCGAAAAAATACGGCGGCATCTACGTGCCCGCCAACCAGAGCGTCATCCACAGCTACGCCCGGGAGGCCATGAGCCGCTGCGGCAGCATGATCCTGGGCTCGGACAGCCATACCCGCTACGGCGCCCTGGGCACCATGGGCGTGGGCGAGGGCGGCCCGGAGCTGGTGAAGCAGCTGCTCTCCAATACCTATGACATCCCCGCCCCCGAGGTGGTGCTGGTATACCTGACCGGCGCTCCCCGCCGGGGCGTCGGCCCCCATGACGTGGCCATCGCCCTGGTGGCCGCTACCTTTGGCAACGGCTTCGTCAAGAACCGGGTGCTGGAATTTACCGGCCCGGGCCTTGCCAACCTGCCGGTGGAGTTCCGCAACGGCATCGACGTGATGACCACGGAAACCACCTGCCTTTCCTCCATCTGGGAGACCGACGATGCTGTGAAGGCCTATTATCAGACCTATGGCCGGCCGGAGGATTACCAGCGGCTCACCCCCGGCCCCGTGGCCTATTATGACCGCATGATCCAGATCGACCTGGATCAGATCGAGCCCATGATCGCCCTGCCCTTCCATCCCTCCAACGCCCATACCATCCGGGCCTTCCTGGCGGATGCGGACAAC
>CDZQ01026358.1_pt1 | contig 13417 bp, 11 predicted proteins | sample 554831 | NCBI WGS metagenome assembly CDZQ01 (sample SAMEA3182112, study PRJEB8094) | gut metagenome | biome: human; feature: gut; material: Stool; isolation source: human stools | place: Canada | collected 2013-05-06
ACACATTTTCTCATGGCCTTGCACGCTTGTCAAGAGCATGAAAGGGGAAAAACTACAGAGAAACGCAAAGTTTATCAATTTTTTATCCAAAATCTCTATGGAGCTTTTTTACAATGAAAAAGGTTTGTATTTGTAAGAAGGTACAAAATTGAAATGAAACTTGGAGAAGTATTGACAGAAATATCAAACGGTGCTATAAAAAAATCAATTGGTTCCGCAATACCGACGTTAGTTCGGCATTATCGGAAAAATGGAAAGCGGACAGGCTTAAGATGCCGGGGCTCTGGCCGGCGCCTTGCTTTCCACGTTGCAGAAACGGCGGGAGCGGAGATGCTGCTCCAGAACAGAAGGAAAAAGGAGGGGGATGCCGGAGGCTCACGAAGGAGAGCCAAGCCATGCAGAGAGCTGTAGACTTCCTGATGAAGCTGACCAAAACTTATTTAATGAGGTGAAATGGAAAATGAAGAAGAGAGTATTTGCATGTATCCTTGCAGCCGCGATGTTGTTTTGCTTGGCAGCCTGCGGCGGCGGTACGGAGACTACATCCCCCGCGACGGATGCGCCTTCCACTGACACCCCTGCTAGCGACTCCGATGTGATCAAGATTGGACATATCGTTCACATGACAGGCTCTGCCGTTGAGTCTGGCGGTTATGAGAAAAACGGCGCTGAACTGGCGGTAGAAGAGATTAATGCGGCCGGCGGCGTCAACGGGAAGCAGCTTGTGCTGGTGCAGGAGGACGGCAAGAGCACCAATCAGGGTTCTGTTGCCGCTTTCCAGAAGCTTCTGGAAGACGATGAGATTGTCGCAGTCATCGGGCCCAGCCCCTCCACGCAGTTCGCGGCCATGATCCCCACCATTGACGAGGCGGGCATCCCCGTAGCCACCGGCGGCACCAACTATTCTCTGACCCACAGTGATTGCCCCTGGGTATTCCGTTTCCGTCCCCATGATGGTTTCAGTGCACAGGCTATGGTCCGATACGCAGTGGACGAGCTGGGCGCCACGAAGATCGCGGTTCTCCACGGCTCTGACTCCTTCGGCGTCGGCGGATATGATCTGGTTGCCCAGTATCTGGATGAACTGTATGGCATGGAGCCCATTCTGGATCAGTCCTTCAATAACGATGAGAAGGATTATACCGCGGTTATCACAAATATCAAAGAGTCCGGCGCGGACTGCATCATTTCCTACATGGCCATGTCTCCCGACGTCGGCATGTTTGCTACGCAGCGGCTGCAGCAGGGACTGGATATCCCCTGGATTGGGTCTCCCTCCGTTACCGCAGTTGCGGGCCGTGAGCTTGCCGGTGAGGCACTGTACGGCGTCTATGCTGTCTCCGATTTCCATGTAGACGGTAATGAAAAGGCCACTGCCTTTGCCGCCGCTTATGAAGAGAAGTTTGGCCGTGAGCCGGATTTCTACAGTGCCTGGACGTATGATGCAATCTATTGCTTTGCTGAGGCGTTTAAAAACGCCGCTGACCTGGAACCCGAGTCCATCCGCGAGGCGATTCTTGCCCTGGAGGACTTTGAGGGCGTTGAGGGCACCTATAACTTCGACGAAAACGGCGACGGTCTGGACGCCTACTACATTGTGGTGAACAACGAGAACAATATCGAAGTTGTGACCAAGATTGAAGGCAACCGGTAGTCGTGCACGCAAGGCTTCCGGCAAGTGCAGGCCGCGACCTGACACTGCGCTGCTAGGCGCGGGAAACAGGTAACAGTTGCTTTTGTCAGACAGGGCCGATGTGTGTTTCATGTCGGCCTTGTTTTTGATTTTCGCGGTGCGTATGACGACTCCTTGGGACAATGGAAAAAAGTAACACTCTACAGAACAGAAAATCGCACGATGCGATTGTGTAAATGTTGTCAGAACTGGCTTAGCAGCCTGCCGTTTGGAATGGAGGAATGAAATTGTCTGGTTTGGCAATTTTAGGTCAGAATGTATTTTCCGGTATCGCAATCGGCGGCGTGTATGCCCTGCTTGCTCTTGGTATCGCGCTGATCTACCGCTCTACGAACGTAACCAACTTTGCCCAAGGTGATATTACCATGCTGGGCGCCTATGCGTTGTATATCCTCCTGGAGCAGCTGGGGCTTCCGTACCCGATCGCGTTTCTGCTTGCCATTGTAGTCATGGGGATCTTTGGCTGGCTGTTCCAGCGTTTTGTATATTATCCCCTGCGCAACCGGTCCTTCCTGCCGGTGATTATCGCCACCATTGGCGCGGGCATACTTTTCCAGAATGTCGCCCTGGTGGTGTTCGGATCTATTCCCCGCAAGGTGAACCCCGTGTTTGCCTCCGGCGGTTTCACCGTGGGCGGTGTGTACTTTGATTTGCAGTATATTGTAATCCTGGTGGTTACAGCCGCGCTTTTTGTGTTTCAGTACCTGTTCTTTGAACACACGTCGCTGGGCAAAAAAATGCAGGCAACCGCCCAGGACAAGACCATGGCGCAGCTTCTGGGCATTCCCGTCGCCCTGATGATTGCATTTACCTTTATATATAGTACAATTCTTGGCGCCATTGGCGGCATGCTGGTTGCGCCGATCTATTTTGTCACAAACCGCATGGGCTCCACCTTGGGACTGAAGGCGTTTGCCGCTTGCATCTGCGGCGGTTTCGGCGATGTGCGCGGTGCGCTGATCGGCGGGATCGCAATCGGCCTGATCGAGGCGCTTGGCGCGGCATACATCGCGCCTGTATATAAGGACGCCTTTCCCTTCCTCTTGCTGCTGGTGTTCCTGTTGGTGCGGCCACAGGGCATTTTCGGCGAAAAAGTCTCCGAGAAAGCGTAGGGCAGTGCCATGAAAATGAATCTCAACAATCCTACTCTGCGGGAAAAGTTTAAGCCCAGCGCGCTGATTGCTATAGCGATCTGCTTGGCGGTTGTGGTTCTCTTCCCTATTGTTGTCACATCTCGATACATCGTTAACCTGGTCATTTTGGCTGCGGCCAGCGGCGTTGCGGCTTTGGGGCTGACCGTGTGCCTTGGCTATACTGGCCTGCTGTCCATGGCGCAAGCGGTATTCTATTCAATTGGCTCTTACGCCGTGGCCCTGTGCACAACGCGGATGGATATCGGCTGGTGGGGCGGCATGTTCCTGGGACTAGTGCTGGCCGCCCTTATGGGACTGTTTTTGGGCTTCGCCTCTCTGAAAGTCAGCGGCCGCTATCTGGCCATGGTGACGATCTGTGTGCAAGTGGTATTTGCGCTGGTGCTGATGAACTGGCGGGAAGTGACCAACGGCGCAGATGGCATCAGCGGGATTGGGCGCCCGTGGCTGTTTACAGAACTGGATGACGCGCAAAAATTCTGTTGGTTTTCCCTCGCTGTACTATTTATTTGTGTGCTGATTATCTGGGCTTTGAAGACCAGCAAGCTGGGCCGGTCCATGCGCGCAGTACGGGAAAATGAAATGGCTGCCGAGTGCTTGGGTGTCAACACGCTGCGGGTAAAGGTCATCGCCTTCCTGATCTGCGGTGTGCTGGGTTCTCTTGGCGGGTCGCTGTATGCATCCGGTTTCCTGTATATCAGTCCGGATTCTTTTGTGTATCAGAATTCTGTGGATTTCCTGTCTATGGTTCTGGTCGGCGGCACAGATTCCGCCTTTGGCGCAGTAATCGGTGCGTCCATTCTGACCTTCCTGCCGGAAGCGCTGCGTGATCTGGAGAGTCTATATCTGGTTATCTATGGATGCATTATCATCGTTGTGATCATATTTATGCCGGATGGTCTGTGGGGCTATGTGGATCGCTTTATGCGCCGCTTCTCCAAGAAAAAGACGCTGCCTGAAGTCAAACAGGCTCTGGCGGTTGGCGAGTGCGATTGTGACGAGGTGCTGCATATTGAGAATATTGGCATGCACTTTGGTGGACTGAAGGCACTGGACGGCGTTGATTATACGGTGCATAAAGGAGAAATCCATGCCCTTATCGGACCAAATGGCTCCGGTAAGACCACCTGCATCAACGTCATATCCGGTATCTATACGCCCACTTTCGGCAAGGTTACTTTCCTGGGTGAGGAAATCACAGGCATGAAACCTCATATCATTGCCCGCAAGGGGCTGACGCGGACGTTCCAGAACCTCAGACTTTTCTCAAAATTGAGTGTTTATGAAAATGTCCTGGTTGGTTCCCAGCGCGCAGGAGGCAGCGAAGAAGAGATCATTGATCGAGCGCTTGCAGCCATCGAGTTTGTCGGGCTGAAGGATACTGCATATGAACAGTGCCGGAGCCTGCCTTACGGACATCAGAAACTGGTGGAACTGGCCCGAAACCTTGCGGGGAAGCCCAAGCTGCTCCTTTTGGACGAACCCGCCGCTGGCCTGAACGAGAGCGAAAAGGAAATGTTGGGCGACCTGCTGATCCGCATCCATAAAATGGGCCTGACGATGCTCCTGGTGGAGCACGATATGTCTTTGATCTCCAAATTGGCGACCAAGTGCACAGTCCTGAATTTTGGCGAGAAGATCGCTGACGGCGATGTGGACGAAGCCCTTACCGATCCTCAGGTCGTGGAAGCATACCTGGGAACGAAGGAGGTAAGTGAAGATGATGCTTGAGATGAAAGGCGTATCTGCGTCTTATGATGCGGTGCAGGCGATCCGGGACGTATCCCTTGAGGTAAACGAGGGAGAGATCGTTTGCCTGATCGGGGCGAATGGCGCTGGAAAGTCCACGACGCTGAAGGTCATTTCCGGACTGCTGCGTCCCAATGCGGGAGAGGTTATCTTTGAAGGAAAGCAGATCCAGAAAACAAAACCGGAAGAGATCGTCCGTCTGGGCATCTCGCATGTTCCGGAGGGACGGCGCGTGCTTCCCGGTCTGACTGTGCGGGAAAACCTGGAGCTGGGCGCTTCTGTCCGCAAGGGTCTGAGCAAAGCGGACTTGAATAAGGAAATCGAGCACCAGTATGAACTGTTTCCGGATCTGGGACGTCTGCGCAATGCCTTGGGCTGGACATTGTCCGGCGGCCAGCAGCAGATGCTGGGCATTGCCCGGGGCTTGATGGCCCGGCCCAAGATGCTGATGATGGATGAGCCCTCCCTTGGCCTGGCGCCGATTATCGTCAAACAGGTTCTGGAGACAACAAAGCGCATCAGCAAGGAGTTTGGCACCACTGTACTGTTGGTAGAGCAGAACGCCAGCATGGCGCTGTCTATTTCAAACCGCGGTTATGTGATGGAAACCGGAAGGATCACAATGTCCGGTACATCGAAAGAGCTCCTTTCCAATCCTCAGGTGAATGAGGCGTATCTGGGCGGACGCAGCCGTAAGCTCAAAGGCTGAGTTTTGCAGTATGGAAAAAGGCCGGCTTTGTCCGAAAAGGCTGCCGGCACAGAAAACAAAAGAAACAGGGGGGAATAAGCACGGTTATGAAAATCGCTGTAATGGGTGCAGGCGCAATGGGTGCAATGGTGGGCGGACGCCTCGCCAAAGCCGGCAACCAGGTGTGGCTGGTGGATGTGTGGAAAGACCATGTGGAAAAAATGCAGAGGGATGGCCTGCTGCTGGAGACCAGCGAAGGCGTCCAGACACTTCCGGTTTCCGCAACCACTCGGGCGATGGATGTCCGAGATCAAGGCGGATATATGGACTTGGTGATTATCTTTGTCAAAGGCCTCTATACAGAGCAAGCCATTCAGGATGCGAAGGTTTTCATCCATGATGATACCTATGTGCTCACAGTGCAGAATGGTGTGGGCAATGCAGATATATTGGCAAAGTATGTTCCGCCTGAACGTGTCCTGATGGGGACAACTCTGGCTGCAGCCATCCTGCTGGGGCCCGGCCATGTTCGGGACTCCACAGCCGGCTCACCCTTTACGCAGATCATGCCGCTTCACGGGGAGATAACACCGGATGTACAACGCATTGTGGAAACCCTACAGGGCGCCGGCCTGGAGGCAGAGGCCACGCCAGAGGCGGAGACCGCTATCTGGAAAAAGCTTGTGGTCAACTGCTGTACCTGTGGGATTGGCACCATCACCAGACTATCCTGTGGACAGGTTTGCGAGGAGCCAGACGGCGCTGCACTGGTGTCTGAGGTGATCCGCGAGGTTTGCGCCGTGGCAAACGCCAAGGGACTGCATCTGGACTACAAGGAAAATCTGGAGCACTTCTTTGCGGTGTACCGGTCCAGCACGCACTATGCCTCCATGGTTCAGGACGCCAAGAAGAAGGCGCAGACAGAAGTGGAGACGATTACAGGTGCAGTGGTCCGGGAAGGAAAGCGCCTGGGCGTGCCAACGCCGGTCAATACCACAATTTACCATTTGATTCGCATGATCTCCAGCCACTACAACGATCAGATGTATTGATATGCCTGTGCATTTGATCGGAAGGAGGAAACTACGAATATGAGCATGGTATCTGAACTGCTGAAAGATGTCCAACTGCCGCGTATGGTGAAGGTGCGCCAACTCCTGCCGCGGGATTCCATATCTGGCGAAGAAGTCCCGGGAGTAATCCATGACCTGCTTCAACCGGAGAAGTTTTCCGGAAAAATCCGGCCAGGTATGCGGATCTGTATCACCTGCGGCAGCCGGGGCATGGCGAACCTTGCCCAAATTATCCATTCCATTGCCGACTTCTGCAGAGAATGGGGCGCGGAACCTTTTGTGATACCGGCTATGGGCAGTCATGGTGGCGCCACAGCGCAGGGGCAGCTGGACGTTTTGGAGAGCCTGGGCGTGACAGAGAAATCTGTGGGCTGCCCCATCCTCTCCAGTATGGATACGGTAGTGGTGGGGCATTCCCCTGAGGGGCTGGAAGTGCGCATTGATAAGTATGCCGCAGAGGCTGACGGAATTATCGTATTTGGAAGGATCAAGGCGCATACTGCATTCCATGGGCCCTATGAGAGCGGCATTATGAAAATGATGACCATCGGCATGGGCAAGCAGCAGGGTGCAGAGAGCTGCCACTCCACTGGTTTTAAACATATGGCTTATCTGGTGCCGACCTTTGGGAGGATTATTCTGCAAAATGCGCCGATCCTGTTTGCGGTGGCAACACTGGAGAATGCCTTTGACGAGACGCGCCGTCTGGTTGCCCTTGCACCGGAGGAGATTGACACAGAAGAGCCAAAATTGCTTCTGGAAGCGAAAGCCACGATGCAGCGAATCCTATTCCCTGACTGCGACGTTTTGGTTGTGGATGAAGTGGGAAAAAACATCAGCGGCGAGGGGATGGACCCAAATGTTACCGGAACCTTTGCTACACCCTACGCCAGCGGCGGAATTCAGGCACAAAAGCGCTGCGTACTATCCCTGACGGAAGAAACCCATGGGAATTTCCATGGGCTGGGAATGGTGGATGCGATTTCGGATCGGGTTTTCCGGGAACTGGATTTTGATATCACGTATCCCAACACGATCACCAGCACGGTTTTGAGCTTTTCCAAGATTCCCCTGGTTATGAAAAATGACAGGGAAACCCTCCAATTGTGTGTGAAGACCTGTGTGGAAGTGGATAAAAAGAAGATCCGCATGATCCGCATCAAAAACTCTTTGGATGTGGAGTACATCTACATTTCGGAGGCGATGCTGGAGGAGGCGCGGGCCAATCCCGAACTGGAAATCGTTGGAGAACCGGAAGAGATCCCCTTTGACGAAGCAGGGAACATCGTCGGCCTGCGCCGACTTTGAGACGGTGCCGTTGGATTACGCGGACACAGCAATCCCTGCTGGCATAATAGTAACATAATTAAAAGGAGAGAATTTACATGAAAAAGAAACCCTCTATCCTGGACTTCCAGCGCTATAAGGAAGAAGGCCAGAAGTGGACCTGGTCCATCTGCTATGACTACACCATGGCCAGCATCATCGACGAGAGCAAAACGGAAATGATCCTGGTGGGAGATTCTCTGGGCAACGTCATCATGGGCGCCGGCTCCACGGTTCCTGTGACGCTGGATATCATGGTTCACCATATCCACAGCGTAGTGAAGGGCGCGCCCAACACCTTCATCGTGGGCGACATGCCCTTTGGTACTTACAACGTCAGCGACGAACAGGCTGTCGCCACCGCCAACCGCATTATGCAGGAGGGGGGCAGCGACTGCGTGAAGCTGGAAGGCGGCGCCAACATGGCTCCCCGGATCGCGGCCATTGTCAACGCTGGTATCCCTGTTATGGCGCACATCGGCCTGACGCCCCAGTCCATCAGCGCCCTGGGCGGGTTCAAGGTGCAGGGCAAGGACCGCTCCGTTGCGGACAAGCTGGTTGCGGACGCCGTAGCTGTGGCGGAAGCGGGGGCTTTTGCCATCTGCCTGGAATGCATGCCCAGCGTGGTGGCCAAGAAGATCACCGAGACGGTGAAGATCCCCTGCGCCGGCATCGGGGCAGGCCCCTACTGCGATGGGCAGGAGCTGAACCTCTATGATATGACCGGCCTGTTCGGCGACTTCAAGCCCAAGTTTGTCAAGCAGTATCTACAGCTCCGCAAGCCCATCGTGGACGCGCTCAACCAGTTCTATGATGAGACTTGCGCCGGAGCCTTCCCCACGCCGGAGTACAGCTATAATGCCCAGGTGGAGGGGTATTAATATCGCAGATTGCTATGGATGTGCCAAAGCGGCGGACGCTGATCTCTGCTGAGGCCAGCCCTCCCAACGGGATGCTGTGGGCAGCGCCGATTTGTTGCCCGCAAGGAGAACAACAAAGCAATTTCAGCGCAGGAGGCATGAAACATGAGAAGCGACATCACGATTGAAGGCATCAGCCGCTCTCCCCACAGAGGGTTGTATTATGCGGCGGGAGTTTTGCCGGAGGAACTGGGGAAGAAACCCATTATCGGAATTGTCAACACTTACAACACCACTATGCCCGGACACAATCACCTGGACCGGCTCACCAGGGCGGTTCGGGACGGCGTATTGGAAGCTGGCGGCATTCCCATGGAGTTTTCCACGATTGCGATCTGCGACGGAATCGCAACCGGGCATTATGGCATGCATTATCCCCTTGCAAGCCGGGAACTGATTGCAGATTCGGTGGAATGTATGGCGGAGGCGAACGCCTATGACGGTTTGGTCATGGTTACTGCCTGTGATAAAATTACACCGGCAATGCTCATGGCCTCTGCCCGCTTGAATGTGCCGGCTATCCTTATCACCGGTGGCCCGATGCTGACAGGTCTCTGGAAGGGGAAGAGCCTGTGTTATTCGGACCTTGTAGATTCCCAAGGGCTATATAAGCGCGGGATTATCACCAAAGCCGATATGGATGAGATCGAGGAGAATGCTTTGCCCACCTGCGGCTCCTGCAATATGCTGGGTACAGCAAACTCCATGAGCTTTCTCACGGAGGCAATGGGCATGTGCCTGCCCGGCGCAGCGCTTCCCGCAGTCAGCAACAAGAAAGTTGCCATCGCCAAACGCACGGGGCAAAAAATTGTGGAATTGGTCAAAAAAGGCATTACTCCGGATAAGATTATCAACCATGCCGCGATTCATAATGCCCTTGCAGTGGATATGGCGATTGGAGGTTCTTCCAATACCATGCTGCATCTGCCCGCGATTGCAAATGAGGCGGGGGTCCCGTTCTCCTTTGCCGAAGTTGAAGAGATTTGTGCCAAAGTTCCGCATTTGGTGAAGATGAAACCTTCCGGCGATATTTACCCGGATCAGTTTGCCGACGCAGGCGGCGTTACCGCGCTCATGGCCAGGATGAAGGAATATGGGCTGCTGGAGGATAACCTGACGGTGACCGGCAAGCCGCTGTTTGAGAACTTGGAAGGGGTTCAGGTTTTTGACGATTCCATCATACGTACGAAGGATACCGCCTATTCTCAAACCGGTGCGTTAAAGATCATGTATGGAAACCTGGCGGAAGAAGGAGCTGTCTGCAAAGTGGCCGGCGTCCTGCCGGAAATGCTGGTGCATAAAGGTCCGGCCCGGGTCTTCGATCAGGAAGAGCCGGCGGTGAAAGCCATTTATAATGGGGAAGTCAAGCCGGGGGATGTGGTTGTTGTCCGGTACGAAGGGCCGAAGGGTGGTCCGGGTATGCGAGAGATGCTGACTTTTACCGGCGCTATGTTTGGCATGGGGCTTGCGGACAGCGTGGCAATCCTGACAGACGGACGTTTTTCCGGAGCCACCCACGGTGCGGCAATTGGACATATTTCGCCGGAAGCGGCGGATGGCGGCCTGCTGGCCTTTGTGGAAGACGGCGATATGATCTCTATCGACATTCCCAGTGGAAAGGTGGAACTGCTGGTGGATGAAGCGGTGATTGCGGCGCGCAAAAAGGGCTGGAAGGCCCCGGCGCCGGATGTGAAGCCCGGCAGCTATCTAGACCGCTACGCAAAGCAGGTCCGCTCTGCCATGACGGGCGCCATCCTCAAGCGGGACTGAGGCAGAAGGTCTTTGGGCCCTTTTCCAAAAAGAAAAATAGTCTTGAGAGTGCTTAGGCACTCTCAAGACTATTTTTTATGGTGCGGGAGGGTGCATATACCATTGCGCGCCGTCCAATAGGGAAAACCCTGAAACCACAATGATTGCAGAATGTTCCATTTTTTGCACAGCAAACGGCAAAAGGGAACACGGACTACAGCTCCAGGATGCAGCGCTCATAGGCGTTGACAACGCGGGTGGAGCCCCGGAGGCTCTCCCGGGGGAGGCGGGTGTAGGACAGATGGGTGTGGCCATGAAGGAAAAGGGCGGGGCGGTAGCGGTCGATCATCCGGTTGAACACCGCGAAGCCCTGGTGGGCCAGGTCCTCTCCAGGAACCATGCCGGCCCCGGGGGCATGGGTCACTAAAATATCCAGCCCGCCCTTCGCCAGGATCCGGGGGGCCAGGGACCAGGCCCGGAGGGACATCTGCCGTTCCGTGTACTGGTGGGGGCCGGGCTTATAGCGCATGGAGCCGCCCAGACCCGCGATGCGGACGCCGTTATGGACATAAACACGGCCGTCGATGGAGGTGCAGCCCAGGGGTGGCGTGTGGCCGTAGCGCCCGTCGTGATTGCCGTGGACATAGAGCACCGGGCAGTGGGCAAAGGTGGCCAGGAACGAGAGGTAGTGGGGGTCCAGGTCCCCGCAGGAGAGGATGAGCTCGATCCCCTCCAGCTTTTCCGGGCGGAAATAATCCCAAAGCGCTGGGGACTCATAGTCGGATATGGCAAGAATTTTCATCGCGCCTCAGACCCGCCTTTCCACCCCTTGCAGCTTTACCAGCTCCTGGGCCTTGTCCGTAAGCTCTTCCAGCTCAGGTATACGGCCCTCTACGCCCTGATCCAGCCAGTTCATGGTGAGGATTTGGTCCGCTTGAAGGGGGGCGGACCCGTAGTGAACCAGCTCGCCCCGCTGGTTCCGGAGTTCCCCATAGAAGGGGGTCAGCCGCTCGTTCTGAATGGCGTCCCGCAGGATTTCCGCAAGGCGGCGGCTGCCTGTGGGGAGTTCCCGGGAACACAGGACGTTGACCACGCCCTGATTCATGCCCCACCAGTAGTTGATGGCACTGACGCCCCGGGATTCCTGTTTCCAGGTGCCCTCCATGACCCGGCGAATGATACTCAAGTAGAGCCTGGCCCAGCGGCACTGGACCAGGGCCAGGCTGTGGTCCTCCTCCATGGCGGAGGCGTCCCCGGAGACCAGATGGTCCAGATGGTCGATGCACAAAAGCCCGGCGTCGACCAAGCGCTGGAAACCGCCGCCTTCCCGGAGGGTGGACCATTCCAGATAGACCCGGGCCTGGGCGTTTACCATGCGCGCCCCCAGGGCAAAAGCGTTGATGCCGGCAATGCTGCCGTAGGTGGGGTAGTCCGCCACATAACCTATGCGTCCGTCCCGGGAGAGGGTACCGGCGATGGCGCCCTTGATGAACTTGGCCTCATACATCCGGGGATAGTAGGTGCGCACGGAGGGGTAGGCAGTGTTCAGGGAACAGTTGAGGATTTTCACATTGGGGTGCTGTACCGCTTGGCGGACGCTGTTGAGCAAAAGCCGGGGCGTGGTGGTGAAGATCACATCCGCGCCCTGCTTCACGGCGTTTTCTATGGCGGCGTCTGCCCCGTCCCCGGTACCCACATTTTCATAAGAAAAGGTCTGGATGTGCTCCCGGAGGGCGTGCTCCAGAATGTGGCGGGCGTATTCATGGTGATAGATCCACTTGGAAGCGGCAGCGGAGCCGTCGTGGATGAACGCGGCGCAGACCTTGCCGCTGCCCAGAGCCAGGGAAATGAGGGGCTTTTTCACCGCGTCGTCCAACATCAGGGTAACGCCGGCCTTTTCTTCCCGGTTCTGGGTTTCCTGGCGGAGCTTGGGCAGCTCCTGGGCAATCTCCGTGGAAAGCTTGTCCAGAGAGGCGGTGTAGCCGAAAACCTTGATATAGACCAAGAGTGCCTCGGGGATGGCCGCACTGCTCATCCCCACCCGGTAGCAGGCGTCCTGGAACATATAGAAGAAAGAGCGGAAGGCGTCGATTTCCTCGGCGCTCCAGGGTTCCGTGGTGGAGTAACCCACCGACTCCAGGAGCTGGGCGTATTCTCCGGGTGTGCGGTACACCAGGAAATTCATACCCGTGAGGCGGTAAAAGTCCAGGAACTCGTAATAGGCCGTGATCTCCGGATCTTCCGAGGGGTAGGGGTAGAGCCGGGTGACAACCCCGGGAATGGAGGAGGCGCCGAAGTATTTGAGCACGCTGACCCGCTTGTGGCCCTCTTGAACATAATAGCGGTTCATATATTCCACAGCATGGATGGGGCTGCTGATGCCCTCGCCCATGTGGGCCTCGCACAGCAGGCGCCACTTGGCGGCGAACTCCGTGTCCGCCGGGAGCACGGGGAGGAAGCCGGGGGAGAAGGCGTCCCGGCGCAGGGCGGTGCAGGTTCCCGCAATGAGGTCCATGGGGATGTCCACGATTCCCAGGGATTCCCGGCGGGCTACATACGACACCTGGTTTTCCGGCAGGAGCTGCAGCTTCTCGGGAAGGCCCTGGGCCGCGGCGGCTTTGATCTCCTTCTGGCCCTGGCGCATTGCTTTTAAGTATTCTTCCATATACATTGCCCGCACTCCTTTCTCATGATGGGAGAAAACCTTGCGCCGGCGCTTTTAATGGGTGCCGGCGTTGATATAGGTGGGCTCCAGCTTGGAATAGACAATTTTCTGGCTGCTGTAAAGGCTGTAGCGGCCGCTGAGGAGATAGCTCACCGTGCAGGCAAGGGCGAAAAAGAGCACATGGCTGCTGCCGAAGAGTTCCACACTCAAAAGGATGCTGGCCAGAGGGCAATTCACCGCCCCGCAGAACACCGCCACCAGCCCCACGGCGGCGCCGAAGGCTGCCTCCAGGCCCAGAAGCTCCCCGGCTACGCAGCCAAAGGTGGCGCCGATGAAGAAAGCGGGGACGATTTCCCCGCCCCGAAAGCCGGCCCCCAGGGTCAGCGCCGTGAGGAGCAGTTTC
>CDZQ01031429.1_pt1 | contig 13416 bp, 13 predicted proteins | sample 554831 | NCBI WGS metagenome assembly CDZQ01 (sample SAMEA3182112, study PRJEB8094) | gut metagenome | biome: human; feature: gut; material: Stool; isolation source: human stools | place: Canada | collected 2013-05-06
CAATTGGCCAGTGCAAACAAAACGAAGAACGCGGCAAAACGCGGCATGACAAAGGCGACCCCGCCATAATCGGCAATGTCACGCGTATGCATCCGGTCGTAAAGCACACCAACGCACAGGAACATGGCAGCCGAGACGAAACCATGCGAAATCATCTGCACCAGCGCACCATCTACAGTGATGTTTTCAAAGAGAAAAAAACCGAGCGTCACAAAGCCCATATGAGCGATGGATGAGTATGCGATCAGTTTCTTCATGTCTTTCTGGACAAGCGCGACCAGCCCGATATAGATCACGGCGATCAGCGATAATGCAATCATCAACCATGCCAGCGACCGGCTGGCATCCGGCAGGATCGGCATGGAAAACCGGATGAAGCCGTAAGCGCCGAGTTTCAGCATGAGTGCGGCAAGAATGACCGAACCGCCTGTTGGCGCCTCGACGTGGGCGTCCGGCAACCAGGTATGTACCGGCCACATCGGCACCTTGACGGCAAATGCCGTCAAAAAGGCGATGAAGAGCCATATCTGTACGTTCAGCGGAAGGGATGTGTTATACCAGGTAAAGATGTTGAAACTGTTCGTTTGCAGATACAGATACAGGATGCCGATCAGCATCGGGAGCGAGCCGAAGAAGGTGTACAGGAAAAACTTGAATGCCGCATAAACACGCCGTTCACCACCCCAGACGCCGATAATGACGAACATCGGAATCAGGGTCGCTTCAAAGAAAACGTAAAACAGGAGCCCGTCAAACGTCGAAAAAACGCCGATCATCAGACCGGACAGGATAAGGAAAGCGCCCATGTATTGCGCGATCTGTTTCTGGATGACGTTCCATCCGGCAATCACGACGATCAGGGTGATCAGGGCCGACAGCAGGACGAACCACATGGAAATGCCATCCACACCCAGTGCGTATTCGACATGAAAGAGCTTGATCCATGAGTGCCGCTCGACGAATTGCATGCCGTGTGCGCTTCTGTCGAAATCGATCGCCAGTGGCAAAGTGACGGCAAAACTGGCAAGCGCACCGAGAAGTGACAGCCAGCGAACGAATGTGGCCCTTTCATCCTTCCCGGTCACGAGTACCAGCAAACCGAAAAATACCGGGCACCAGATCGCGAGCGACAGGACTGGAAAGGCTGAATACGACAGATTAGGCATATTTATCCGATCAAACTTTTATCTCAAACTGATGGGAACAAACCAGAACAGCAGGCACAGCAGGCCGATAATCATGGCAAAAACGTAGTGGTACAGATACCCTGACTGGAAATGCCGGACGATTGAGGCGATCCAGCCCACCATTTTCGATCCCCCATTCACCAGCACGCCGTCGATCATGACGACATCGACTACTTTGAACACGACACGTCCGAATTTCTTCGTTCCTTTCACAAAGAAGCGGCCGATAATCCAGTCGTCGATCAGCGTCACGTCAATTTTTTTCCACAGTACATTGCCCAGCCACAAGGTGCTGTTCACAAAAACTTTTTCATACAATCTGTCCAGATAATACTGTTCCACAAGCAGACGGTGCAAAAAACGGAACCGGCGTCGCAGACGGATCGGCGCGACCGGATTGATCATATAGAAGTACCATGCCATCGCGATACCGGCTATAACCAGCCAGAAAGTCGGTGTCATGATTTCATGAAAAGTCATCGACAGCGCGCTATCGAAATGAAGCGCCAGCGCCTGCATACCCGCATGCTTCTCGTTATCGACGAAAATCACGTTTTCGAAAAAATCGCCGAATACCATCGGCTCGATCATGAAATATCCGGCAATCACCGACGGAATGGCCAGCAAAACCAATGGCAAGCGGATGATCCAGGGTGATTCATGTGGTTTTTCGCCCGGAAGCAAACCGATCAGATTACCCTGCGGGACTTTTTCCTTCTCGGCCGTTTTCAGATTGACGAGCTGTTGCCGCTGGAAGCGTTCTTTTCCGTGAAAGACGTAAAAGAACAGCCTGAACGTATAAAAACCGGTGACGAACAGACCGGCGATGACGGCCACCAGAGCGATAGTGGAACCTGACACGGAAGATGCCCTGACCGCGCCGACAATCGTTTCCTTGGAATAGAAACCCGAAAAGAAAGGCACACCAGTCAGGGCTAATGAACCGATCAGCGCCGTTACCCATGTCAGCGGCATATATTTGCGCAAGCCACCCATGTTCCGGATATCCTGATCGTGATGCATGCCCAGAATGACTGAACCGGCCGCCAGAAAGAGAAGCGCCTTGAAGAATGCGTGCGTCATCAGATGAAAAACAGCGACAGAATAGGCCGAGACCCCGAGCGCGACAACCATGTAACCCAGTTGCGACAAGGTCGAATAGGCGATGATCCGCTTGATGTCGGTCTGCACCATTGCAATTAGCCCCAGAAAGAGTGCGGAAATCGCGCCGACAAGAACCATCACGGACAGCGCCGTTTCCGACAGTTCATACAAAGGGGAAAGCCGGGCCACCATGAAAATACCGGCCGTCACCATCGTGGCAGCATGGATCAATGCGGAAATCGGCGTCGGGCCTTCCATCGAATCCGGCAGCCAGACATGGAAAGGGAACTGTGCCGATTTGCCCATTGCGCCGACAAAAAGGAACAGGCAAATTGCCGTAATGACGAGCCAGCCGGTACCCGGCAAAGCTATCATCGCCAATTGCTCGCGGATGGCGAAAACGTCCTGATAGTTCAGCGAACCGGCAAACGCAAAGACCAGCCCGATGCCGATGATGAATCCGAAATCGCCCACACGGTTGACGAGGAAAGCCTTCAGACCGGCTGACACGGCCGTCGGTTTTTCGAGCCAGAACCCGATCAGCAGATAGGAAACCAGTCCGACCGCTTCCCACCCGAAGAAAAGCTGGAGGAAATTATTGCTCATCACCAGAGCGAGCATGGAAAAGGTGAATAGCGAGATATACGAGAAAAAGCGGCTGACGTTATCGTCGTTTTCCATGTAACCCATCGAATAAATATGGACGAGCAGGGAAATGAAGGTGACGACCAGCATCATCATGGCGGTCAGGCTATCCACCAGAAAACCGATTTCCAGTTTTACATTCCCGACAGTCGCCCATGTATAGACCGACCCGTTGAATTCCGCTCCGGAAATGACTTCCAGCAGAATCATCAATGAACAGACGAACGAAATGGCCACACCCGATACCGTAACGGCTTTGGACGTTCTCCGGCGGATCAGGTGTCCCCCGAACATCGAACCCATCAGGCCGGCGATCAATGCGCCCGCAAGCGGCGCCAGAAGCGCAGCCAGCAATAAATGGACGTTCAGTTGATCAGGCATTCCCGTTCTTTCCTCAATCTATTCCGCAAATGATTACATACATACAATCACATTATCCTTTCAGGCTATCCATATCATCAGTCTTGACCGAACTGATCCGCCTGAAGAGAACCACCAGTATTCCCAGACCGATCGCCGTTTCCGAAGCGGCAACCGTCAGGATGAAAAATACGAAAACCTGCCCGGCAATATCCCCCAGATAATGGGAAAAGGCGATGAAATTCAGATTGATCGCCAACAACATCAGCTCGATCGACATCAGGAGCATGATCAGATTGCGCCGGTTGATGAAAATGCCCATGACTCCGATGGAAAACAGGATCGCTGCCAGAATCAGGTAATGGACCAGTGAAACGGTCATCATGGCATATCCTCCTGTTTGGTTTCCCGTTCAAACGTTTCCGCTTTCATCTCGACAATGCGTATCCTGTCTTCAGGCCGGACATGAATGGCCTTGCTGGCTGACGTATATTTGGCATCCGACCTTTTCCGGAACGTCAGCGTAACCGCAGCAATCAGCGCAACCAGCAGGATAATTGCCGCGATTTCAACATTGAACAGATAGTCGGTAAACAGGGCTTTCCCGATCTCCGCCGTCATCCCGATTTTCGACGCATTTTTCGGGACGTGTGAGTCGATCATCCAGAAGCCGCGGAAAAGAACCGCCGACATTTCAAGCACAATCGCCACTCCCACAATCGTGGCGGAGACCATATTTTTTCTGGCTGCCCTTTTCAGTTCGGTCAGGTCCAGATCCATCATCATGACGACGAAAAGGAAGAGTACCATCACGGCGCCTACGTAAACCAGAAGCAGGATCAACGCGAGAAATTCCGCTTTCAGCAAAATCCAGATCGCCGCCCCGGTGAAAAAGGAGAGGACAAGATACAGCACGGCATGCACCGGATTGCGCGACGTGATGACGCGCAATGCCGCCAGTACCATAATGGCGCCAAACACATAAAAGAGAACGTTTGTCAGTTGCATGGCATTCATAAAGCGATCAGGCCTTTAACGGTAGGGTTCATCGGCATCCTTCGCTTCCCTGATTTCTTCCTTGTACGTATCGCCTACTTTCAGCAGGACTTCCTTCGAAAACAGCAAATCGTTTTTCCCGTCGGCACTATATTCGAACATCGGTATCTCGACAATGGCATCGACGGGACATGCTTCCTCGCACAGGCCGCAAAATATGCACTTGCTCTGGTCGATATCGTAACGCGTCGTCCTTCTCGACCCGTCCTCGCGTTCTTCGGATTCGATCAGGATCGCCTTGGCGGGACAGACGGACTCGCACAATTTGCACGCAATACATTTTTCCTCGCCGTTCCCGTCGCGCATCAGAGCATGCATGCCACGGAAACGGGGAGACAACGGCGTTTTCTCTTCAGGATAGCGTACCGTCGCTTTCCGCCTGAACATGACCCTGAGAGTCAGGGCCATTCCCTGTACCAGCTCCAGCAGGGAGAAGGTTTTGAAAAAGTGTTTTATCGTCTTCATTTGCCCGTCCTCATCGCCATATGTTGAAAGGCGTCTGCATCCAGCAGGCGATGAAAACGAGGTAAGCCAATGTAAGCGGAATCAGCACTTTCCACCCAAGCCGCATCGCGTGATCATACCGGTAGCGCGGAAATGTCGCACGAACCCAGATGAATATGAACACGATGGTGAATGTCTTGGAAGCCAGCCAGATCCAGCCCGGCACCCATGCGAGAAAAGACCAGTTGACCGGCGCAAGCCATCCTCCAAGGAACATGATGGCGGCCATCGTCGAAAACAGGACAATATTGGCATACTCGGCCAGATAAAACATGGCAAACGCCATACCGGAATATTCGACCATGTGACCGGCCACGATTTCGGATTCCCCTTCTGTCGTATCGAAGGGATGCCGCCCGGTTTCGGCTATCGAACAAATGATATAAACGACGAAAATCGGGAAAAGTGGAATCCAGTTCCAGGACAGGAAAGTGAATCCCTGGCTGGCGAAAAAGCCCTGACTTTGCCCGATGACGATATCCGAGAGATTCAGGCTGCCGGAAACCAGCAGGACGATCACGAGTGAGAACCCAAGCGGGATTTCGAAAGAAATCATGAGTGCCGCCGCCCGGACAGCCCCCATGAGCGCATACTTCGAATTGGACGCCCACCCGCCGATGATAATTCCGTAAATGCTGACAGACGTGATCGCCATGATGAACAGGAGGCCGGCATTGACATTGGCCAGCACCATATCCGGACCGAAGGGAATGACGGCCCATGCTGCCAGCGCAGGCGCCATCGCCAGTACCGGTGCCAGCCAGAACAGGACCTTGTCGGCTTTTTCCGGAACGATGATTTCTTTCAGAAGCAGCTTGATGGCATCGGCAACAGGCTGGATCAGGCCAAGCGGGCCCACCCGGTTCGGGCCCAGACGGGCATGCATCCAGCCGATCACTTTCCGTTCCCCGAGAGTCAGGAAAGTGACGATAAGCAAAACAGGCGCAAGGATGATACTGATCCGTACCATGATCCAGACGACAGGCCACAGCGATCCAAAGATTTGCTGACCGTATTGATGCACCAGATTGAGCAATTCAGTCATCATGCGCGAGCGACTCCGATCCAGCCGTTTATCGGCCCCAGCATCGCGGTTGCAGGATGTCCCGTCGCCAGTCTGACGACATTGTCCGGCAGCGATTCATCTTTTACGGCAGGCAGAACGACTTCACCCATTTCCTGCCAGACCCTGACCTTGTCATGGTCGTTCAACCCCATTTCATCGAACAGCGAAACCGGAAGATGTACAAGCGGTTCTGCGGCAGCCTGCGTCTGTTGCAGGGACGGCGCGCGGCGAACGAGCATGTCCGAAAAATAAAGCGGGACATCGGCTATGCGCTTAAGCCCCGTTTCGGAAACGGTTTCGGATGCATCGAATTCCACCAGGAACCCGCTGACATTATTCAGTTCACCGGCAATATTACGGTTGTGCAGGCATTCATCCCGCACCTGTTCGGACGAGTCATAGTCAAATCCGGGCAAATCGAGGAAATTGCCGAGCACCCGAAGCACTTTCCATGCAGGCCGCGTTTCACCCGGCGGTGCAACAGCTCCCTCAAAAGACTGCACTCGTCCTTCAAAATTGATGAAAGTTCCCGACGTTTCAGTAAACGCCGCAACCGGCAACAATACATCGGCCACATCGAGACTTTGTTTGAACGGTGTCAACGCCACGACCATCTCCGCCTGTTGCAGGGCTGCCATCATCTTCGGCTGATTGGCGACATCCAGTTCCGGCTCCGTTTGCAACAGAAGGAAAGCCTTGCTCGAATCCGATGCAATGCCGTTCAGGGTTTCTCCCGAACCCGGTGTCGGGAAGGCATTTGCCAGATACGCACCTGTTGTATTGGCTCCCCCGGTCAATACACCGAATTTCGCACCGGTATTTCCTGCCAGCCACTCAGCTGCCATATGCAAGGCCGAAGCCTCTTCATGCTGCAAGGCAACCGCTCCCAGAATGATCGCGCTGTTCCCGCCATCCATCAGAGACGCGGCAATACGATCAGCCGTTTCAGTCACCGGCAGATTTCCCAGCCAGTCGGGTACAGGCATTCCTTTTTTGATTGCCACCGCGGCAATGATTTCACCCAGCATCGGCAACCATTTTGCGGGTGAGCCGATCAACCTGTTTTCAACCGGCATCAGCCAGTCGTCATCGACAGCATGCAACATGCTGACTCTTGCACCGTTTATTGCCGCTTTCCTGAAACGGGAAGCCAGCAGTGGCACTTCAGACCGCAAAAACGATCCGATAATCAAAACCTGATCCAGATTGTCGATTTCCTCAATCTTCATTCCCAGCCAGGGCAGGATTTTTCCATCCATCGTGAAGTCCGACTGGCGCAGACGGAATTCGACTTTTTCCGATCCCATCTTGCGTACCAGTTTCTGCAGCAAAGCCAGCTCTTCCAGCGTCGCCTGCGGGGATGACAGTGCGGCCAGCGCAGCGGCGCCATGATCGCGGCTGATACTCTTCAAACCATGTGTGACGTAATTCAACGCTGTTTCCCAGTCCGTCTCGATCCAACGGTTATCCTGCTTTACCATCGGCACGGTCAGACGCTCCCTGCTGTCAAGAGCCTCATAAGAAAAACGGTCGCGGTCGGATAGCCAGCATTCATTCACCGCTTCATTCTCGAACGGCAAAACGCGCATTACCTGCCCCCGCAAAGTCTGGACAGTCATGTTCGAACCGAGACCATCATGCGGACTGACCGAGCGATGCGACGCCAGTTCCCAGCCACGTGCCTTGTAACGGAACGGTTTGGATGTCAGCGCGCCGACCGGGCACACGTCGATCATGTTGCCCGACAATTCGGAATTGACGTTCTTATTCAGGAAAGTCGTGATTTCCTCCCGGTCACCCCGGTTGACCATGCCGAATTCCATCAGGCCACCGATCTCTTCACCGAAACGGACACAACGGGTACACTGGATGCAGCGGCTCATTTCCTGCATGGAAATCAGCGGGCCGGCATTTTTCACGAAAACAATACGTTTTTCTTCTTCGAAACGGGCTTTTGAAGCACCATACCCGACGGAATAATCCTGAAGGAGACATTCCCCGCCCTGATCGCAAACAGGACAATCGAGCGGATGGTTGATGAGCAGGAATTCCATCACCGCTTTTCTGGCCGAGACGACATTTTCGCTATCGGTATGGACAACCATTCCTTCCGTCACCGGCGTGGCACAGGCAGGCACCAGTTTCGACGTGTTGTCGACTTCGACGAGGCACATGCGGCAACTGGCCGTAATCGACAGTTTCTTGTGATAGCAGAAATGGGGAATCGGCTTGCCCGAGTCAAGCGCGACCTGCAGCAGTGAACTGCCCGGTTCCGCTTTTATTTTCTCACCATCAATCTCGATTTCAACCATATTCATCTATTATCGTCCGCCTGATGCTTCAGGGCACCGTTTGTGTTCAATGTGGTATTCGAATTCCGGCCTGAAATGTTTTATGAATGAGCGCACCGGCATCGCGGCAGCGTCACCCAGTGCGCAAATCGTCCTGCCCATAATGTTGGCAGCGACATTATCCAGCAAATCCAGATCTTCCGTTTTACCCTGACCGTTTTCGATCCGTTCAATCAGCCTGACGAGCCAGCCGGTCCCTTCACGGCAAGGTGTGCATTGCCCGCACGACTCGTTCCAGTAAAAACGGGACAGGTTCAGCAGCGCTTTCACCATACAACGTGTTTCATTCAGCACGATCACTCCGCCTGTCCCCAGCATCGAACCGGCTTTTGCGATCGAATCGTAATCCATGTTCAGCTGCATCATCATGCCAGCGGGCAACACCGGTGAGGACGATCCCCCCGGAATGACCGCCTTCATCGCAAGTCCGTCCTTCATGCCTCCTGCCAGTTCCAGCAATTCCGGAAAGGAAATACCCAGTGGCACTTCATAATTGCCCGGTCTCGCAACGTCGCCCGACAGACAGAAAATCTTCGTACCCGGGCAATTGTTCCGACCCAAATCCGCATACGCATCGCCACCCATCGCCATGATGAAAGGCACATAGGCCAGCGTCTCTACATTATTGATCGTCGTCGGCTGTCCGTACAGACCGTTTGTCGCCGGGAAAGGCGGCTTGAACCGCGGCTGTCCGCGCTTGCCTTCCATCGATTCCAGCAATGCCGTTTCCTCACCGCAGATATAAGCCCCGTAACCGTGAAAAGCATGCAACTCGAAATCGTAACCGGAACCCTGCAAATCTTTGCCGATCAGACCTGCTTCACGCGCCTGCCGGATCGCTTCTTCAAATTGTTCATACACCGTCCAGATTTCACCGTGAATGTAGATATAACCGGCTGTAATTCCCATTGCATAAGCTGCGATCAGCATCCCTTCGATCACGGCATGGGGATTGTAACGAAGAATGTCACGATCCTTGAATGTACCCGGCTCGCTTTCATCGGCATTGCAAATCAGGTACATCTGTCCGGCATAATCTTTTGGCATGAAACCCCATTTGACTGCTGTCGGAAAACCTGCCCCCCCGCGACCGCGCAAACCGGAAGCCCTGACTTCGGCAATAATCCGTTCACGCGGCATACGTTCGGCAAGGATACGTCTGAATTGTTCGTATCCTCCACGCGAAACGTAATCCGCCAGTGTCCAGTTATCGCCTGTCAGCCCCCTGAAAAGCAGAGGTTCGGCATGACGGCCATGCAGGCAGGTCATTGCTTCAGTTCCTCCAGAAGTCTGTCGATCTTGTCGTTCGTCATGCGCATATGCATATTCTTGTTATTCACCATAATGACCGGGCCATCTCCGCATGCGCCCATGCATTCGCTTGCCACCAGCGTGAAAAGGCCATCCGGCGTCGTTTCGCCGAATTCGATCCCCAGCTTCTGTTTCAGATACGATGCAGCCTGATCGCTTCCCGTCATTTCGCAAGGCAGGTTGGAACACACAGCGATCTTGAACTTTCCGACGGGACGGGTATTGAACATGCTGTAAAAACTGGCGACTTCACCAACCGCTATTGGCGGCAAGCCAAGATAATCGGCCACTTCCCTGATGATTTCAGGAGACAGCCAGCCTTTTTCGTCCTGCGCGACCGTCAGGGCGGCAATTGCCGCCGACCGTTTTTTGGTCGGCGGGAACTTTTCCAGTTCCCTGTCGATTTTCCTGTACGATTCCTCACTCAAGCTCATGTTTCACCTGTCATATTCTCTAGCGGTCTACTTCACCGAACACGATGTCGATACTGCCGATCACGGCGACAGCGTCGGCAATCAGATGCCCCTTGACCAACTGTTCCAGTCCCTGCAAATGCACGAAGGATGGAGCACGTATTTTCATCCTGAATGGCTTGTTGGCGCCATCCGAAACCATGTAAATCCCGAATTCACCCTTGGGCGCTTCCACAGCCGAATAAATTTCCCCCTTGGGCAAATGAAAACCTTCCGTAAACAGCTTGAAATGATGAATCATTTCTTCCATTCCCGTTTTCATCTTTGCCCGGGGCGGAGTCGAGACCCTGTAATCGTCCGATTTGATCGGGCCCGGGTTCTGTTTCAGCCAGTCCACACATTGCCGGATAATCCGGTTCGACTGGCGCATTTCCTCAACTCTTACCAGGTAGCGGTCGTAACAGTCGCCTTCCTTGCCAACCGGAATCGCAAAATCCATTTTGTCATAGACAGCGTAAGGCTGCTTTTTCCTCAAATCCCATTCCACCCCCGAACCGCGCAGCATCGGGCCAGTAAAACCTGCCGCCAGAGCCTCTTCAGGAGAAATGACCCCGACACCGACCAGCCTCTGTTTCCATATCCTGTTATCGGTAAGCAGAGTTTCGTATTCATCCACGCATCCCGGAAAACGGTTCGTGAAATCCTCGATAAAATCGAGCAGAGACCCTTCACGGTTGGCATTCAGCGTCCTGATGCGCTTGTCGCTCTGGAATTTCGTTTTCTTGAATTTAGGCATCGAATCCGGCAAATCCTGACTGACGCCACCCGGACGATAATAGGCGGCATGCATACGCGCACCACTGGCCGCTTCGTAGCAGTCCATCAAATCTTCCCGTTCACGGAATGCATACAGGATAACTGCCATCGCGCCCATATCCAGCGCCTGCGCTCCCAGCCAGAGCAAATGGCTCAACAAACGGGTGATTTCATCGAACATGACACGGATGTATTGGGCACGGACAGGCACGTCGAGCCCCAGCATCTTTTCAATCGCCATCACATAGGCATGCTCGCTGCACATCATCGAGACGTAGTCGAGCCTGTCCATATACGGCAGCGCCTGCAGATATGTCCGCTCTTCGGCCAGTTTTTCGGTTGCGCGATGGAGCATGCCAATATGTGGATCGGCCCGGACAATCGTTTCACCATCGAGTTCAAGGATCAACCGCAACACGCCATGTGCAGATGGATGTTGTGGCCCGAAATTGACGGTGTAATTGCGAATCTCGGCCATCAGTGGCTCCCGAATTTGTCGTCACGAATCACGCGCGGCGTGATTTCGCGGGGTTCGATGGTAACTGGCTGGTAAACCACTTTTTTCTGCTCTTCGTCGTAACGCATTTCGACGTATCCCTGAATCGGGAAATCCTTGCGGAAAGGATGGCCGACAAAACCGTAATCTGTCAGGATACGCCTCAAATCAGGATGGCCTTCGAATAAAATGCCGTACAGATCGAAAGCTTCCCGCTCGAACCAGTTTGCAGCAGGCCAGATATCGACAAGTGAAGGGACCGATGGCATCTTTTCATCTTCGGCGAACACTCGTACTCTCAGACGACAATTGAATTCGAGGGAAAGGAGATGCGACACGACAGCAAAACGCTTGCCGTTCAGACCGTCCGGATCATTGTTGTAACCGGCATAATCAATGCCACACAAATCGATCAATTCTGCAAACTGCAATTCCGGAGCGTCTTTCAGCGTTTTCATCACGCCGAAATAATCAGGCTTCCCGACAACCAGTGTCACCTCTGTGAAAGCCTCACTCAAAAGAACAATCCGCTCGCCGAAAACGGCACGCAGGATTTCAATCAATTGTGCAGGATGTCTTCGCATATTTTTTATCCTACTGACGCGCAATCGTACTCGTGCGCTTGATTTTCGTTCGCAACTGGATCAGTGCATACAGCAAAGCCTCGGCTGTCGGCGGACAGCCCGGTACGTAAATATCGACAGGGACAATCTTGTCGCACCCCCTGACAACCGAATAGGAATCGTGATAATAGCCGCCACCGTTGGCGCACGACCCCATGGACACGACCCACCGGGGTTCCGCCATCTGGTCATACACCTTTCTGAGAGCAGGTGCCATCTTGTTGCAAAGCGTCCCAGCAACGATCATCAAATCGGACTGGCGTGGGCTGGCACGGAAGAAAGTGCCGAAACGGTCCATATCGTAGCGCGGCATACTGCTATGCATCATCTCGATAGCGCAACAGGCAAGACCGAACGTCACAGGCCATACCGACCCTGTCCGCAACCAGTTTATGGCCGTATCCAGTGTCGTCGTGACAAATCCCTTGTTCAATAAACCTTCAATCGCCACAAATCACCCCTACGCAGCTTATTCCCAATTCAGCGCTCCCTTTTTCCATATGTACCAGAAACCTGCCACCAGTTCTGCCAGAAAAATCATGATCGCGACAAACGCTTCCCAACCCAGATCCTTCATGGCTGAAGCCCAGGGAAAAAGGAAAGCCGTTTCCAGATCGAAAAGAATGAAAAGAATAGCGATCAGGTAAAAGCGGACATCAAACTTCATCCGGGCATCGTCGAAAGGCGCGATTCCGCATTCGTACGGAGAATTTTTCTCGGCATCGGGACGATGAGGCGCGAGAATTCTCCCGAGAAACAGGGAAAAAACACCGAAAAACAATGCAACCAGAAGAAAAAGCAGAACGGGGAAGTAATTTTCAAGATTCACGTTCAGGCTTGCACACAGGAAATGTTGAAAGACGGGCCAGGCCCACCCATATGGCGCGCATTTCCGAAGGACAATTCAGTCTGGATCTTGTTGAAAAAAGACGAAACCGAACCGAAGCGACTCAAGAAACGTTTAGCAGACATACTAAAGCTCTATGATACACCGAAAACGGATTTTCCCCAAAATGCTTGAAAGAGATTCCGAAAGAATGATCTTTCATTCCGGTTTCGGTTTTTTCTGCACCAGATTTTTCTGTACCAGATCAAGTACTTCATTCTTCTCCGTCCGGTTCAATTGGCAAAACTCAAGAATCATCTCGGCAAGACTGTCGTCTTCAGCATAAAAATAGGCCAGCGGAATACCCAGAACACGCGCCAACAGAATAGCCGTGGCTTCATCAGCCTGATGGACTCCCTTTTCATAACGATTGATACGTGTACTGGCCACGAACTCGTCTATTCCAGCCTCTATTCCAAGCCGTTTTTGGGAAAGCCCCGCTTTTATTCGCGCATCTTTTAAACGACGTGAAAAAAGCGGGATATAGTTTTTAGGCGATTCAGGCATCGTAGCTCTTTCAGTTGGCTACGATCATCGTAATTTTTGCTTGCAAACGATACTACGTTTATCGTAGCATCGTAGATGAAGATCAAAACTC
>CDZQ01041197.1_pt1 | contig 13391 bp, 8 predicted proteins | sample 554831 | NCBI WGS metagenome assembly CDZQ01 (sample SAMEA3182112, study PRJEB8094) | gut metagenome | biome: human; feature: gut; material: Stool; isolation source: human stools | place: Canada | collected 2013-05-06
AGCCCATGGCGGTCAGTACCAGCCCGGCTTCGACATACTGTTCGGTCCCGGGGATTGGTTTGGGGGCGCCGCCGCTCCAATCCACCTGGACGGCCGTCACGCCGGTAACCCGTCCGTTTTGGGTATGAACCGCCTGCACCGTCGTTTCATACCGGCAGATATCCCTGCCGTAAAGGGCACGGGCCTCCTCCCGGGCATAGTTCGGCTTCAATACCTTGGGCCAGAGGGGCCAGGGATTGCCGGGCGCCCTCTTCGGGGGAGGTGCCGCGACGATCTCGAACTGGGCAACGCTTTTCGCTCCTTGCCGGATACAGGTAGCCACACAGTCGGCTCCCGTGTCGCCGCCGCCAACCACCACAACCGGAAGCCCTTTGGCGCTGATGGGAGGGGGCCCTCCCTCCAGCAGGCCTTTGGTCACCCCGGTGAGGAATTCCACCGCTGTGTGTACGCCCTGCGCGCCGGCCCCCGGCACGGTGAGGGCACGTTCCCGCCGGGCGCCGGTGCACAGCACCGCCGCGTCAAAATCACGCAGGAGGATCCCTGCGTCGATGTCGGTTCCGATGTCCTGTCCGGTGCGGAAAACAACCCCTCTTTCCTCCAGCCGCCGCACCTGCTCCAGCACCAGCGTTTTCTCCAGCTTCATCATGGGGATGCCGTACATCAAAAAACCGCCCGGCCGGTCTGCCCGCTCGAACGCCGTCACTCGATGGCCCAGCCGACGCAGGGAGTCGGCACAGGCGAGCCCGGCTGGACCGGTGCCCACAACGGCAACCGTCCGTCCCGTGTCGCCGGCGTCGGGAATGGGGTCCTGATCCCAGCCATTCGCGCGGGCCGTATCGGCGACATACCGTTCGATCTCCTGGATGGTGACCGGCCGGTCGTGTTCCCCCAGAGTACAGGATCCCTCGCATAGAGCCGGACAGACCCGCCCCGTAATTTCAGGAAAGGGGTTGGTTTTGCGCATCCGTTCATATGCTGCCTTCAACTCCCCGCGATAGACCAGATCGTTGGTTTCGGGAATCAAGTTCATCAGCGGGCAGCCGATGGAACTGCCCGCCACCATCATTCCGGCGTGGCAGTATGGTACACCACAGTCCATGCATCTCGCGCTCTGGCGGTGCAGCTCCTCCGGATCGGGAGGCAGCAGGAACTCAGCATAGTCCTGGAGCCGCTCAGCAGGCGGCCGATGAGCTCCGTCGCAGCGCGGATATTCTAAAAAGCCGGTAGGCTTACCCATAGCGTAATTCCTTCCTTTCGCGGAAAATCGGTTCAGGCCGTGACGGCCTCATAAGCACAGAGCAGACGCGCCTCTTCGTCTTCACCCGCCGCCGCAGCGTATGCTTCCTGGGCCTTGCGGTAAGCGGTGGGGATCGCTTTGACGAAGGCCGCCGGATCAAACGCCGCGAGCAGCCTCCGTGCCAGCGGGCTGGCCGTATGCTTCAGATGAGATTCCATCAGGCGGCGGATAAGTGCAGCGTCCTGATCGTCGGGTGGGAGCAGCTCGACCGCATGGGATCCCAGCTTGGAAGCCAGTCCGGCCTCAGGATCATAGACATAGGCGATGCCACCGGTCATGCCGGCCGCAAAGTTGCGGCCGACCGGCCCCAGGATGAGCGCTGTGCCGCCGGTCATATATTCACAGCCGTGGTCACCCACCCCTTCCACCACAACGATAGCCCCGCTGTTGCGCACACCGAACCGCTCCCCGGCAAGGCCGCCGATAAAGCCTTCTCCCGAGGTGGCGCCGAAAAAGGCCACATTGCCGATGATGACATTGTCCTCGGGCGCAAAGGCGGCGCCGGCTGACGGCCGGACGATGATCCGCCCGCCCGACAGGCCCTTGCCCACGTAATCGTTGGCGTCGCCGGTCAGCTCCAGGGTAACGCCGGGGGCGCAGAAGGCGCCGAAGCTCTGCCCCGCCGAACCATCGAACCGCAGGGTGACAGTCCCTTCCGGCAGCCCCGCCGACCCCCGCTGCCGCACGATCTCCCCCGACAGGGCGCAGCCCACTGTGCGATGGCGGTTTTGAATCCCCAGCCGATGGGCGACCGGCCGGCCGGTTTCGATCGCGTCGCGGCATAACGGAAGCAGCACCCCGGTGTCGAAGGTTTTCTCCAACCGATGCTGCTGGGGCTGTGTGAAGGTGCGTTCCCCGGCCCGGTCCGTCACCTTGGGCTGATAGAGGAGCCCGGACAGGTCGACCGTGTTGGCCTTATCGGAAAAGGCGATATCCGATTGGCGAAGCAGCTCGGCATGACCGACTAGATCGTCGAACCGGGTCACGCCGATGCGGGCCATCCATTCCCGCACCTCCATTGCCAGGAAGCGCATGAGGTTCTGGATATATTCCGGCTTTCCGGTGAACCGTCCGCGCAGGCAGGGGTTCTGGGTGGCGATCCCGACCGGGCAGGTATCGAGGTTGCAGACCCTCATCATGTCGCACCCGAGTACGACCAGCGGCGCGGTCGCGAAAGCGAATTCCTCCGCTCCCAGCAGGGCGGCGATCACGATGTCCCGCCCGGTCAGGAGTTTTCCATCGGTCTCCAGCACCACGCGGTTGCGCAAACCGCTCAGAAGCAGGGTCTGGTGGGCCTCGGCAACCCCCAGCTCCCATGGCAGGCCGGCATGGCGGATACTGGTGCGGGGTGCGGCACCAGTGCCTCCGTCATAGCCGCTGATAACGATGACGTCGGCCAACCCCTTGGCCACCCCTACGGCAATGGTTCCTACCCCGGCCCCCGAAACCAGCTTGACACTGATTCGGGCCCGTGGATTGGCACTTTTGAGATCGTGGATGAGCTGGGCCAGATCCTCGATGGAATAGATGTCGTGGTGAGGCGGCGGGCTGATGAGCTCAACACCGGGGGTAGCGTGGCGGGACGCGGCGATCCAGGGGTACACTTTGTTCCCCGGCAGGTGGCCGCCCTCGCCCGGCTTGGCCCCCTGTGCCATTTTGATCTGAATCTCCTGCGCATTGTTCAGATAGTGGATTGTCACCCCAAACCGTCCGGATGCCACCTGCTTGATGGCACTGCAGCGGGAATCGCCGTTTTCATCGGGGATGAACCGTTCCTCCGGCTCGCCGCCCTCACCGGTGTTGCTCTTGCCACCCAGGCGGTTCATGGCGATGGCCATGCACTCATGGGCCTCCTTGCTGATGGACCCGTAACTCATGGCCCCGGTCTTGAACCGGCGGACGATGGACTCGACTGGCTCGACAGTGTCGAGCGGAAGAGGCTTGTCGCGCTCAGCGATACGCAACAGGCCGCGCAGGTTCTTGATCTGTTCCGACCGATTGTTGATGCAGGCCGAAAAGCGCTGGAACAGGCCGTAATCCCCCGTGCGGCAGGCCTGCTGGAGATAATAGATGTTCTCCGGATTGAAAAGGTGGTACTCCCCATCCCGCCGCCATTTGTAGTCGCCGCCCGGATCCAGCGGTTCATCCGCCGCGGATGAAAAGGCCGCCGTATGGCGTTCCTTGGCCTCTTCCTCGATCTCACGGAGGGTTAGGCCGCCGATGCGGGTCACGGTGCCGGTGAAATACCGGTCGACAACCCGCTTGCTGATGCCCAGCGCCTCGAATATCTGCGCGCCGTGGTAGCTGCGTACGGTGGAAATGCCCATTTTCGACATGATCTTGATCAGGCTGCCGGTCACGGCCTGCCGATACCGCTCTCTGGCGGCCGGCGCATCAACCGAAAGGCGCCCCTCCCCGGCCATCCGGTCGAGCACCTCATATGCCAATGCCGGATAGACGGCATCGGCGCCAAAGCCCACCAGCGCCGCGACATGATGCGTCTCCCGTGCCTCCCCCGTCTGTACCACGATTGAGGCCTTGGTGCGGGTGCCCTGCCGTACCAGGTGCTGATGCAGCCCCGATACGGCCAGCAGGGCGGGAATCGGGGCCAGACGGCCGGTCGCTCCCAAATCGGAAAGAACGAGGAGGGAATATCCCCCCTGTATGGCGATGTCGGCCGCCCGGAACAGGGTGTCCATCGCGCTCTCAATGTCGCGTCCTCTTCCCCGCCCGTCGACCCGGAACAGGGCCGGCAGGGTCACGGCACGCAGGCCCGGCTCATCCAGGGAGAGAATCCGTCCAAACTCGTCGGGAAGCAGCACCGGCGTGTCGTGCCGCAGACGGCGGCAGTTCTCCGCTGACGGTACGAGGGGATTCCCCTCGGCGCCAAGATAGACCGTCGATGAGGTCACGAGATGCTCCCGAATGGCGTCGATAGGCGGATTGGTCACCTGCGCGAAAAGCTGCTTGAAATAATTGTACAGAAGCTGGGGACGGCGGGAGAGCACGGCCAGGGGCGTATCGGTCCCCATGGAGGATACCGGATCTTCTCCCTTCTGCGCCATGGGGCGCAGAGTGAGGACCTCATCTTCATACGTGTAGCCGAAGAGCTTTTCCTTCGCGAGCAGCGGCATCTCGGCCACCTCTCCCTGTTCCTGCTCGTAACCGCGCAGAAGCACCTGTTCGGCCGGGGTGATCGCGGCCGGATCCTTATCCCGCAGCCGGGTGATAAGGCTGCGGGGGCAGGGCGGCACTCCTTGCGGCAGGCCGGACAGGGTCCTCAAGCCGCTCTTCAGCCATTCGCCGTAGGGATGGGCATGGGCTACGGCGCCTTTGATTTCCGCGTCCGGGATGACCCGTCCCGTCCCGGTATCCACCAGCAGCATCTGGCCGGGTTGCAGCCGTCCCTTTTCCACCACATCCGCGTCCGGGATGTCGCACACGCCGGTCTCGCTTGCAAGGACGAGCAGGCCGTCTTTCGTACGGGTATACCGGGCAGGACGCAGGCCGTTGCGGTCCAGCATGGCGCCGGCCAGCCGCCCGTCGGTAAAGGCGACGGCCGCGGGACCGTCCCACGGCTCGGAGAGGCAGTCGGTATACGCATAGAAATCCCGCAGGGCCGGATCCATCTGCGGATCATTTTCATACGGCTGGGGGATGGCCGTCATGCAGGCCTGGGGCAGGGAGTATCCGGCGTGCAGGAGAAAAGCCAGGTATTCATCCAGCATGGCCGAATCGCTCCCGTCGGCCTCTACCACCGGAAACACCCGGCGCAGGTCTTCGTCGAACAAGGGAGACGCCATGGCGCTTTCCCGCGCTTTGACCCATTTGGCATTTCCGCCGATGGTGTTGATTTCGCCGTTATGGATGATGTAGCGCATGGGATGCGCCCTTTCCCAGCTGGGGAAGGTGTTGGTGGAAAACCGGGAATGCACCAGCGCGACGGCGCTCGTGACGTCCCGGTCCAGCAGGTCGAGGTAAAACCGGGGAAGCTGGCGGGGGAGCAGCATCCCCTTGTACACGATGGTTCTGGAGGAAAGGCTCGCAATATAGAAATATGGATCGCGCTCCTCAGCGGCATGGCGGATTGCCTTGGCTGCCGTCTTGCCTAAGATATAAAGCTTCCGTTCGAATGCCGCCTCGCCGGTTCCCTTGGGCCGAGCGAGAAACACCTGGGTGATCCCGGGGCAGAAGGCGGCAGCCGTCCTGCCGGGCACCTGGCGGTTGACCGGAACAGGCCGCACACCCAATACAGTAAGGCCGTCTGCCTCCGCCAGGCCGCAAAAGCGGCGGACACTGTCGTCCGCCCGTTTTTCGTCCGGGGAAGTGAAAAGCATCGCCACACCGTAGTCGCCCGCTTCCGGCAGCTCAAAGCCGCTGTAAGCCGCAGCCTTGGCCAAAAACATATGAGGGATCTGGAGCAGGATGCCCGCACCGTCGCCGGTGTCGGCCTCATTGCCCACCCCGCCTCGATGCGCCATCCGTTCGAGCATGTTGATCGCCTGGTCGACCAGAACGTGGCTCTTTTCCCCATCGGTCTGCACGATCATACCGATCCCGCAGGCGTCGTGCTCAAAACGCGGGTCATACAGCCCCTGTGCCCTAGGCAAGGAAGCAGCCGACTCCGCTGCAGACGAAACTGGATGCCGGGCCATATCCGATTGTCTCATGCCAATCCCTCTCTTCGCAAATAAAAAACGCCCACGGCCCTGCCGAAAACGGCGGGCCGCGGACGTCATTGTCCACTCATATGGCTTTGTACCTAGTATCTACTATACCTGGCGAAACGGGGTTTGTCAAGGGGGCCGGTTCCACAAATCCACAGGCAGGCATCCCTGTACCGCTTGTCAGAAAAGACAAACCCATCTCCTCCCGTCCGCCATTATGTACATTTTCCATTCTATTATCCGTATCGGAAGGGCAAAGGCGCCGCCGTCCTGGCCTGGAAATTTATCCGGAAATTCGTGGGTGGGGCAGCGCTGGCTTTTTCCTGTTTCATAACCGGCAGCATCCTCGTATAGAAGCCACGTCTCCTCCCGCCTATTTCTCTCCGCTATATCGCGTCTCCATCGGCAGCCGCGTAGAGATAAGCCCTTCCGCTCTTTCCCGTTCGTACTATTACTTTATTTTTATACAGAAAGTTTATTGCAAATCCTGCCTTTTTCGCGGACAGCCTCCCAGCTTTCTGGAAATCCGCCGTCGTGAAGGGAATGGGCAGGCCGTCAGGCAGCATATGGACACAGTCGGCAGGGCCTTGCAGCCACAGCTCCCTTCCCACCGCGACGGGAACCCGTTCCACTCGGTGAGAACCCCGTTTACCGTCCCGCCCCCAGCCGTCCCGGGCCCGGGATTCCACGAGATCCAGCTCAACCAGCCGAACCACCAGCCCCGGATCCGAAAAATAAGGCAGCAGCCAGTACAGATCTGGGAGGCGGTCCCAAAATCCTCCTACCCGCGGCGATCGGCGGGGCGGCGTTGCTTCTCCGGTTTCCGGGTCCAGCCAAACCAGGGTCTTCTTCCGTACAACCGGCACAACGATGGTGACGGGGGTGAAGGGCAGCAGGCGGTCGAGCTTCCCACGCAGCTGGTACAGACTCCCCGTCTGGATTTCCACGACTCGTTCCCCATCATAAATGTCCGCCACCAGCCCGCAGGGGAGCTTCACCTCATGGCGGCGCTCATCCGGCTCGATCCAGTATTTGAGAACGGCGTGCAAACTGCGTTCCCCAAGGGTGCCGATCCCGGACCTATCTTGCAAATGGAGCAACGCCCGCAGTTTCGCCTCCTCAAAGGCCGTCATCCCGCATCCCCTGTCCGGCGCAGCCGGAGATTGGCCGTAAAACAGCGGCCGCGGCCATGTTCTCCGGTCATCCATACCGTACTGCATCCATTCTCCTCCGGCAGCGCCGCCGTTCGGATCGAGAGGGACTCACCTTCCAACGCCTCTTTTTCATAGGCGATGGAAAAGCCGGCGATCTCCCGGCCGTCCATCCCGTCCGGTACAAAGTCGCAGAGGATGTCGGCATAAACGGTATTGTTCAGATGCCCGTTATAATCCGTATCGGACCAGAAAACCCGCCGCTCCCCGGCATCCGTCAGCCCCTCGGGCGGCCGCAGCCGACCCGGATCCGGGCAGCCGTTACGCCGGTCGGGCTGTGAGCCAATACCAAACTGTTCAAACACCGTCGGGCGCAGGGGCCGGTGGCTTTCCACCTCCACCAGCGCGAAAGCCGAAACCCCTTCGGTCAAAACCGTCCCTCTTCCGTCCAGCAGCTGATAACAACGATAAAGCTGCGCTCCCTTGCCGTCCCGATGCCAGGTCAGCAGCGAAACCTCTTCCCCCATCGCGGGCAGACGGTGAATCTCCACATTCAAGCGGGTAAGGACGAATATCATCCCGCGGCGGTAGAATTCCTGATAGGTCAGCCCCGCCTCGCCCAGATGCCGTTCCCCCGCCTCCTGCTGGAAACGCAGCAAGCTGGACGGCCGCAGCAGCCGATCCCGCCCTGCGTCAAACGAGGTCACCCGGGCGGGCCAGGTATAGTCCTGTTTCACTGGATAGGTCCTGTCTTCCATCGATTGCACTCTCCTTGTTTCGCCTTCCTCGAAGCCCTGTGTTCGCATTACCCCATATGCCTCAGAACGGTAAACCGCCCGAAGCCAGTTTTCTCATACGTTTCATAGCGGGGCTCGTCCGCGATGTCGCTTCGCACCACCGCGGCGGTCCCTATCGGCAGGGACGCCGGCGTGGCGATGCGATACCGCCCAAAAGCGGTCACCTGCTCGAACATCGCGCCGGGATTGGATATCACCGCCGTCTCCCGGAATACGGCCGGGTCTTCCGCGGTGTAGAACAGTGTCAGCGCGTAGGCGCCGTTGACACTATCGGTGACATACACAGTCTCCGCATCGGTTCCGGCAGCATAAACAACCGCTTCCCCGAAAGAATCTTCAAACGCCGCCGCCATTTTCCCCTGATATTCGGTGAGATACTGCGCCGAAAAGAGCAGGAACGCCGAGGCATACAGCCCGGCCACCGCCGTACGGAAAAGCCGGCGGCTCTGCGCGACCCATGCCCCGCCCAAGGCGGTATAATAAATCCAGGGAATCCACAGGGCGTTGATGCGGTTGATATTCGGTTTGACTACAAATACCAGCACCAGTGCCGCCAGAAACCAGGCGTTCAGGACGGATCCCCAGGCGGGCCATTCCTTCCGCCCCCCTGTCACGCAGCGGAGGAACCCGATGACGGTGAACGGCAGGGAAAACCCGTATACGATCCCGAAGCCGTCCATCGCGTTCCAGATCAGGCCATCGGTCTGCACCACCGCGATTTTAGAGGCTTCCGCGAAATTCCCGATACTGTCCCGCAAAAATTCGGGGCTGAAAACCGAAGCCATGGCCGTCATCCGGTTGGCCGGGAGCCGTGGAATGGTCATAAACGGCAGACGGATCGCCTGGAGGCCGAAGGTGTTGACCAACACGAACAGCATCATGGGCAGGGCGACCACGGCCAGCACCCCCAGCCCGGCGCATGCCCGCCGGAAAGACAACCTCTTCTTGGCAACCAGGAAAAGCAGGAGCGGCAGCACGAAAACCGGCAGGAAGAGATACGCCGTCCCATAGGCATAAGACGACAGGCCAAGCACGCCGCAGCCGGCCAGAAAGGGCGGCAGCCGGTCGTGCTGCAGGCCGATCACCAGGAACAGCACCCCGAACAAAAGCAGGTCGGGAAACAGGTTGGACTCCAAGGCCCAGCGGCTTTTCAGAATATGCCATGGGCAGATCGCCAGCAGGGCTAACCCGGCAAGGGCGGTTTTCCGGTCGGTCATCACCAACAGCAGCCGCCAGAACGCGAACAGGGATAGGCACCCGATCAATGCCATTGGGAGGCGGAACGCCCAGACATCCAATCCAAAAGCCGCGAGAAACGGCATACTCAAATAAGAGTACAGTGCATTTTGCCCGCTCCCCCAGGCGATGAGGTGTACCGGAAGGAACTGCCCGTTCCGGTCATATCCGGTTTTTAGGATGCTGTAAGCATCGTATGCCGCCGACGCCTCGTCCTGGTTGAAGCCCGCCGGATACTCTCCGAGCGCTACGAGCCTCGCGGCAAACCCCACCACCAACACCGCGTACACCGCCCATTCGTACCGAAACGATGCAAGACGGCCGGGCAAACCGCCCTCTCCCCTCCTTAGCGGCGGGATCAGCACCAACGCCGGAACGAGCAGGCATACCAGTGTGGCCAGCACGTCTCTCATCTCTGTCTCTCCTTCGGATGTTTCACATGAAACAAACCGGGTCCAGGCAATGCCCAGACCCGGTTTTCCGGCCGCCAGGGCCCCTACTGTTGGTCAATTGCTCCCGAGTCTCATCCCTTCACTGGGTTGAGGCGATCGGTTCCAAGGAAGGGTCGGAGCACCTCCGGCACCGTGACCGATCCGTCCGCGTTCTGGAGCTGCTCCACCAAGGCCGGAATCACCCGGCTGGTGGCCAGGCCCGAGGCGTTGAGGGTATGGACGAAACGGGGCTTGCCGTCCTCCCCACGGTAGCGGATCGCCCCCCGCCTGGCCTGATAGGCCCGGGCGTTAGAGGCCGAACTGACCTCTTTGTAGATCCCCATGCTGGGGATCCAGACCTCAATGTCATAGGTACGGGCCATCGAGAAGGAGCAGTCGCCGGCGGCCAGCTTGCTCAGCCGGTAGTGGAGGCCCAGCTCCTGCACCAGCCGTTCAGCCTTGCCGACCAGCTCCTCAAATGCCGCATCGGAGCCCTCTTCGGTGGTGTACTGCACCATTTCCACCTTGTTGAACTGGTGGCCCCGGATCATGCCGCGTTCCTCCGCACGGTAGCTGCCTGCCTCCCGACGGTAGCAGGGAGTATAGGCGATGTATTTGCGGGGCAGCTCCGCAGGATCTAAAATTTCGCCCCGGTGGAGGTTGACCAGCGCCGTCTCAGCGGTAGGCAGCATGAATTTTTTATCGCTGCTGGTCGGGTTTTCGATCCAGTAGACCTCATCCATAAATTTGGGGAACTGGCCGGCCACGTAACCACAGTCGTATCCCAGCATGTGCGGGGGCAGGATGAACTCATATCCGTCGGCGATGTGCTCCTGAATAAAGAAATTGAGGATCGCCCATTCCAGGCGGGCACCCCAGCCCCGGTAAACCCAGCTGCCGCTTCCCGACAGCTTGGCACCCCGCTCATAATCGATCAGGCCCAGGCTCTCGCAAAGCTCGACGTGATTTTTCGCCGGGAAATCGAACCGTGGCTGTTCCCCGAAGGTCCGGAGCATCCGGTTCCGCTCCTTGCCGCCCGCGGCAAGGTCCTCGTCGGGCAGATTCGGCAGAGAGAGCAGGAGGGCCTTCTGCTTGTCTTCCAGCTCGACCAGAGCCCCGTCCCCTTCTTTGATCCGGGCTGACAGCTCCTTCATCTGCGCCATCAGTGCCGCCACATCGCCCCCCTCTTTTTTGATTTGGGGAATTTTTTTGGAGGCGGCATTCTGCTCAGCCTTCATCCCTTCCACCTGTCCTGCCAGCTGGCGGCGGCGGGCATCGATGTCGAGGATCTCATCCACAACATCGTCGAGATCCATCTCCCGTTTCCGGATCCCCGCCTTCACCAGTTCCGGGTGACTGCGTACCAATTTCATGTCCAGCATCTTCTTGTCCCCATTTCTTCCGTCCTGATTTATTTAGCAAAGGGGGCGTCCCCTTCCTGTCGGGTTTTCAGCGTGGCGCCAGCCGATTGGCCAGCTCCTGCAGATCCTCCCTGCCGTAAAATTCAATCTGGAGGACACCCTTGTCCCCTTTTTCCGCGACCTTGACCCTCCGGCCCGTCTGCTCGGATAGAGCCAGCTCGACCTCAGCGTAAAAGGCGTCTTTCGGGAAAGCGGCCGGAGACGCCGCCTCTTTTTTCTCCTTTTTGGCGGTCTTCGCCATCTTTTCCAACGCCCGTACCGGCAATTCTCCCTCGACCGCCGCCCGGGCAACCCGCCGCTGCTCCTCCTCGCCTTCAAAAGCGAGGATCGCCCGGGCATGGCCGGCGGTCAGGCGTCCCGCTGCCACCAATCCGGCTACCTCCTGCGGCAGATGGAGCAAGCGCAAGGCATTGGCGATCGCCGGACGGGATTTGCCCACCGCTTTTGCGGCCTCCTCCTGCGTTAGGCCATAGGTCTCCATCAAGGTCTGGTAGCCCATTGCCTCTTCCATAGGGTTGAGATCCTGACGCTGCAGATTTTCGATGAGCGCCAACTCGGCGGCCTCCTGCTCCGACATCTCCCGTACCACGGCGGGAACTTCGGACAAGCCCGCCATCCGGGAGGCCCGCCAACGCCTCTCCCCCGCGACCAGCTGATACCCACCTCCGGGCAGAGGGCGTACCAGCAGCGGCTGGATCACCCCATGCTGAGCGATGGAAGACGCGAGATCCGCAAGAGCGGCATCGTCGAACTGCTTGCGGGGCTGCCCCCGATTGGGCTCGATATCCGCGATCGGAAGGGTTACGGCACGGCCGCTCTCTTCCACCGCATTTTCCGCAAAAAGGGCCTCCAGCCCTTTCCCCAGCCCACCTTTTTTCGTTGCCATCGACTCCATCCTTTCGCAATATGTTCCACGTGAAACAGCTCGTCCATTTCTACCCGTGTTATCCTCCAAGACGCCTGTGCCGGCCCTCAGCGATGGGAAACCAGCTCGTCCGCCAGCCGTTCATAGGCCTCTGCACCACGGGAACCCCCATCATAATATCGGATCGGCTTGCCGAAGCTGGGCGCTTCGGATAAACGGACGCTGCGGGGGATGGGGGTTGAGAAAACCTTGCGAGGAAAGAATTTTTTTACCTCTGCCACCACCTGTTGCGTCAGATTGAGCCGCCCGTCGTACATCGTCAGGAGGACGCCTTCCAGATCCAGGGTCGGGTTGTAGAGCCGTTTGACCTGCCGAACCGTCGCCATCAACTGAGAGAGGCCCTCCAGCGCATAATACTCGCACTGGATGGGGACCAAAAAGGTGTCGGCCGCACATAAGGCGTTGAGGGTGAGCAACCCGAGCGAGGGCGGGCAGTCCACAAAGAGATAGTCATATCTGTCCCGCAGAGGGGCGAGGGCGGCTTTCAGGCGGCCCTCCCGGCGGGCGAGCTCCACCATTTCAATCTCGGCCCCGGCCAGCGCAATGCTGGAGGGCAGCAGATCCAGCCTGGAAAAAGAGGTGCGGCGGATGGCCTGCTCCGGTTCAGCAGTGCCGATCAGGAGCTCGTAAACCGTAGGCCCGGCCTGTTTTTTGTCCGCTCCCACCCCACTGGTTGCATTCCCCTGGGGGTCGATATCCACCAGGAGGGTCCGACGGCCCTTGGCTCCCACCGCCGCGGATAGATTCACCGTGGTAGTGGTCTTGCCGACACCGCCTTTCTGGTTGACAACTGCAATGATCTTGCCCAAACCGGCACCTCTTTCCCCGCCCGGCCATGAAGCAACGGGCCGTCTTCTCAAAACCGCCTATGTCCGGCTGTCGGCTATTTCGGCGATTGCCCGCCAGTCCGGACGACATATGAGGATATTATAGCACAGATTTTATAAGGGGAAAAGCTTTTTTCCTGCACCACCCCATTTCTCCTTCTGTCCTCGGGTATATTTTCCCGGTTTTTTAGGAATACTGAGGATAGACACGTTTGGAAAGGATGGTTTGTCATGGAGAATTTGGTGAACGGCCCGGAAATCCCCATGGGCCTGGGCATGGCGTTGGCACAGAACCACGCCGCCATGGAGGTGTTCGCTGCCATGCCGCCCGCCTCGCAGCAGTCGGTCATCGAGCACACCCATCAAATTTCCTCAAAACGGGAAATGCAGGCATATGTCGCCTCACTTGTCAACCCACAGATCCGATAAAAAGAGGGCGTGTTTCACATGAAACACGCCCTCTTTCTTCCGTTTCTATCTTCCAGGCAGGGGTCAGGCCAGCGCCGTCTTGCTCTTGAGCTTGGAATTCACCAGGCAGATATACGTCTTCCCGGGCGACACCGCCAGCTCGGTCCCATCCTCCTCCCGGAACGCCAGCTTGTCCGCGGTACAGGTATAGGTCATCGGGCGGCTGGTCCC
>CDZQ01051235.1_pt1 | contig 13377 bp, 12 predicted proteins | sample 554831 | NCBI WGS metagenome assembly CDZQ01 (sample SAMEA3182112, study PRJEB8094) | gut metagenome | biome: human; feature: gut; material: Stool; isolation source: human stools | place: Canada | collected 2013-05-06
CCGCTGATACACGGTACCCCATTTCCCGTAGAACGGCGGTAAATCCCGCCACGGTGCTCCTGTGCGTAAAATCCAAAACACGCCATTGATAAATCGCCGGTTATCCTGGGCTATTCCACCCCACTGCCCTCGTTGTCCTGGCAGATGCGGTTCCAGCAGGCTCCATACCGCATCGCTGATGTCGTGGCGTTGTTGTTCATTCTTCATGGGAACACCTCTTTCGGATCTCTTGCTCCCATTATACCATATCGCTCGTGTAAACGCTATTTAACATTTTTATCTTCGTCAGAATTCGAAAATAAAAGAAAAAAGTCGAAAAAATATGGGGCGTGAACGGCCATGCCGTCCACGCCCCATTCACAGGCGGAGGTTTTCGTTTGTGATGCCTTATTCTTTTGGAAGAATGATTAAAAGGAATCTTGTCTCATAACATACATCTCTCTTTATGGATACGCTTATTGTGTTTTGAAGAATAATTGCAATACATATGCTGCGGGCGAATTGGGTGTGTACTGAATTCTCCAAGCTTGCATACCAAGTTTTGGCGGACTTGATTGTCAGCGCCACGCTGTGAAAGCGGTGGGAGGTGCATTTCTGAGCATGCGATGTATATTGGAGACAGTCGATCAAATGCTTACGGGAGATCAATCAGCGGTCCAGAACCAGCCGGGCGGCGCCGCAGATGCCGGCGTCATTGCCGAGGCGGGCGAGCACCAGCCGGGTCTCCTCGGCGGCAGGAAAGGCGTAGCACCGGAAAGCCTCCGCCGCCCGGTCGATGATGATCTGCCCAGCGGCGGAAACGCCGCCGCCGAGGACGAACACCTGGGGATCGCACACGCAGGAGACGCAGGCCAGTCCCCGACCCAGATAGTCGGCGAAAAAGTCCACCACCTCCAGGGCCAGCGCGTCCCCGGCCTTGGCGCAGTCAAAGACATCCTTGGACGTCAGCGGATCGGACTGGCGCATCAGGGAGGGGGCATCAGAGGCGGCCAGCCGCCGCCGGGCCTCCCGAACCACCCCGGTGGCAGAGGTGTACTGCTCCAGGCAGCCCTTTTTGCCGCAGCCGCAGGCCACAGTCTCGGCGGGATTGACCTTGATGTGGCCGATCTCGCCGCCGGAGCCGTGGACGCCGGTCAACAGTTTACTGTCCACAATGATGCCACCGCCCACGCCGGTGCCCAGGGTGACAAACACCACATTGGAATAGCCCTTGCCGCCGCCCAGCCACATCTCACCCAAGGCGGCTGCATTGGCGTCGTTGACCACCTTGACCGGGCAGCCGCACAGGGCACTCAGCGCCCCGGCGGCGTCGCCGCCCCAGCCCTGGAGATTGACGCAGGGCTTGACAAAGCGATCCTCCAGCACTGCGCCGGGGACGCCCAGGCCAACGCCCGCCACCTGGGAGACGGAAATCCCGCGTTCCTCCTGCTTCGCCTTCAGAGCGGCGGCAATGTCGGGCAGAATCTCCGCTCCGGCGTCGGCGGTGCGGGTGGGAATCTCCCACTTGTCCAGCAGTTTGCCCTCCAGAGTGAACAGGCCCAGCTTGACGGTGGTACCGCCCAGGTCAATACCGAATATATACTGCTTCATGGCTCAGTTCTCGAATTCGACTACGGTGTGGGTCTCGGAGGAGCGGATGGCAGCTTCCATCAGCCGCAGCACTCGCAGGGCCTGCTCGCAGGTGACGAGCTGGGGGGCGGTGCCGTCGATGGACTCCACCAGATTCATATACAGCTCGTTGTTGTCAAACTCCTCTCGGGGCAGGGGCAGGGTCTGGGTGGAGTTGTCGCCCCGGGGGGCCATGGTCTTGGTCAGGCCGGCGCCTGCCAAAATGGGTACGGTATCCTTGTCCTCCCAGGAGTTGAGCCGGACCATCTTTCCCTCACAGTTCCAGTTGTCAATAACGGCGGTGCCGTCGGTGCCGCAGACATACCAGAGAGACAGGTTGGCGAAGTTGCAGGTGCCCACCTCCATAACCGCAGTCAGGCCGCTCTCAAAGGTCAGGTGCATCTTGAAGCCATCGTCCACCTCGTCATTGGTGACGTGGGTCAGGCTGCAGAACACATACTTCACCTTCTCCGGCACCATGACCAGCAGCCGGTCCAGCAGATGCACGCCCCAGTCCAGCATCATGCCGCCGCCGAACTCCTTCTGGGCTCGCCAGTCGCCGGGGATACCCCGGGAGCCGAGAATACGGCACTCGATGTTGAACACCTGGCCCACCAGCTTCTCGTCATAGATCTTCCGGACGATTTTGAAGTCCTCGTCCCAGCGGCGGTTCTGCCGGGGGTAGAAGATCTTTCCGGTCTCCTGGGAGACCGCCATGACCTCCGCCATTTCGTCACCGTCTATCATGACCGGCTTTTCGCACAGCACGTGCTTGCCCGCCCGCATGGCGGCGATGGCCTGCTCCTTGTGGAGGTGGTTAGGGGTGGCGATGAGGACGATGTCCACCTGGGGGTCGGCCAGAATGGCATCGTAGCTCTCATAGACATGGTAGCCCCGCTCCCGGGCCCAGTCACAGCAGGCAGGATCAACGTCGTAGACGCCGCTGAGGGTCAGCACCTTGCCCACGTCGGAGTCGGTTTCGTGCAGCTTGCCCTCGGGAATGCCGGGGACGCCGGCCCAGATGGGATTGCCGCTGCCGGAGGCGATGGCGTTAGCATGGCCTTTGCCCATGCCGCCACAGCCTAAAAGCGCGATATTTTTCATATAATTCTCCTTGCATTTTATAGTGTGGTTTTCATGAAAGGTCCCAGCCGGCGAACAGCTCCGGATGGTGGAGCATGCTGTCCGCCTGGGTGATGGGCCGGATTACTTTGCAGGGCACACCGGCGGCGAAGGTGTTTTCCGGGATGTCCCGGGTGACCACACTGCCTGCGCCGATTACGCAGCCGCTGCCGATGGTCACCCCGGGGCAGACCGTCACTCCGGCGCCCAACCAGCAATAGCTGCCGATGTGCACCGGCTTTGCGTAGCACAGCCCCCGGCGGGGCCCCGACGGCGTCATCAGCTCATAGCGCTCTTCGGCCAGCATGGGGTGAATGGGAGTCACAATGGTCACGTTGGGGCCGAACTGGCAGTAATCGCCGATGGTCACGCTGCAGTCGTCCTGTACGGTCAGATTGAAGTTAGCAAACAGGCCTTTGCCGATTTTGGTATGGATGCCGTAATGAAAATGAATCGGACCCTGGAAAAAGCAGCCCTCGCCCAGCTCACCCAGCATCTCCCGCAGGATGGCGGCGCGCTTTTCCATTTCGTCTTCGTGGGTTTGGTTGTAATCAATGTTCAAATTGTGGGTTTTCTGCTTGATCCTGCGCAATTCCGGATCTGCCGGGGAGAACAGCAGTCCTGCCAGAATCCGTTCTTCTTCCCGCATCTGAGCCCCTCCTTGCCGGGAGTTGGAAAACGCCCATATCCCCTGCGCAGCAGAGCACAGGGGACAAGGGAAATCGTTGTGTTACCAGCCGAGGATCTTAAGATATTCCCGGCCTCTCCGGGCGGCCTCCAGCGGGGGCAGGTCGTAGTGCTCATCCTGTTCCAGCACGACCCACTTGGCGCCGGCTTCCAGGGAGGCCTCCAGGATGGGCTCCCACAGCATCTGCCCAAAGCCCACGGGACGGAACTCGAAGAAGCCGGTGTCCTCCTCGACCTCTTCCGTGTCGATGCCGATCAGCTTGTACAGGTTCTGGGGGTTGCCCTCCTTGATGAAGTCTTTCAGATGGACGACCTCGCAGCGGGGGCCATACTTGCGGACATAGGCGGCGGGGTCCTGGCCGGCCACCTTGATCCAGCAGGTGTCCGGCTCCACCCGCAGCAAATCCTCGGGGACCTGGGTGTAGATGTCGTCAAAGCCGAAGGTGCCGTTCTCCAGGGTGACAAACTCAAAGTTGTGGTTGTGGTACAGCAGCTTCATGCCGGCGGCCTTCACCGCCGCGCCGATCTGCTTCATCGCCTCAATGACGACGGGGTAGCCGGGGGTATTGTGGCGGTACTCCTCCGGCAGATAGGGCACCACCAGATAATCCACGCCGATGATCCTGTAATCGGCAATCACCTTGTCAATGTCCGCCATCATATCCGCCAGCGGCACATGGGCGCTGAGGGGGACCAGGCCGATCTTGGCCAGGGTGTCCCGGATATAGGCCGGCTCCAGGCCGTAGGTACCGGCCAGTTCCACGCCGTCATAGCCCATCTCCTTGACGGACTTCATGACCGCTTCAAACTGGTCGGGGGTGTTTTCCAACAGGTCGCGCAAGCCGTAGACCTGAATGCCAACGGGCAGCTTGCTCATAAATACCTCTTCTTTCTGCATAAAGTCTGGTGTCCTGCCAGATCGGGACGGACCCAGTCCGGCAGGGGAGGAAATTACTGATCCAGGGCCGCCTCGTGTCCGCTGGGGGAGGCGGAGCTCATGGGAACGGGAGCGGGGCGCTCGCAGCGGGTAGTCATCTCATAGATCCGGCCGGTCTTGCAGGACTCCTGAATGCCGTGGATGACCTCGATGGCGTGCAGACCGATGTCATAATGGCAGCGGGGACGACGGTCATTGGCCAGGGCATAGCACATATCCGCCAGGCCGACACCCCGCAGAGAGTCGTAGAAAGGGTGCAGCAGGGGCAGCTGGACCTCGTCGTCGGCCACCGGCTCCACCAGGGTCTGCAGGTCGGGATCGTCACCGTCCTCGGCGACGCCGGCCTCCTTGGGCTGCTCGCCGGGCAGGACCACCTTGATCTCCGGCGCGGCGCCGGGGCGGATGACGGAGATGTGGTCGTTGAACATATTGGGGTCGCCCAGCTTGAAGGTGCCGTCGGTGCCGGTGACCACGAAGCTCTGGCTGGGGAAGGAGTCGGAGGAGATGTGGAAGGTGCCCAGCACGCCGTTTTCAAACTCCAGGGCCGCCAGCAGGGTGGTGGGGGTGTCCACTTCAAAGGCCTCGCCGTACTTGGGGTGCTTGGGGTTGGAGTAGATCCGGTGTGGGTTCAGATTGCCGCCGAAGCCGGTGATGCGCTTGACGGAGCCGAACAGGTTGATCATCTGATGGATGTAGTAGCCGCCCAGGTCGAAGGGGAAGCCGCCGCCGTAGTGGAGGGGGAAGAAGAAATAGCGGGGCGCCAGGTCGAAGAAGGGGGTGTTGGGCTGATAACGGCTGGTCACCTGGGCGTGGACGGTGACCGGCTTGCCGATGATGCCGTTGTCGATGTAGAACCGGGCGCTCTGCTCGTGGGCGCCCAGGAAGGTGTCCGGCGCGGTGGTGTACATGACGTGGTTTTCCTCCGCCAGACGGGCCAGCTCCTTGGCCTGCTCGAAGTCCGGGGCCATCATCTTTTCGCAGTAGACGTGCTTGCCGTGCTTCATGGCCTCGGAGGACACCAGAAAGTGGGACTCGGGATAGGTCAGGTTGACGATGATCTCAATCTCCGGATCACTGACAATGGCCTCCAGGCTGTCGTACTTTTTGATCCCGTAGTGCTCCACCATGTAATCCATGCGGGACTCGATCAGGTCGTAGCAGCCCACCACGTCGATGATGGCGAACTTGTTTACCATGTTGTCCATGTAGGTGGCCTTGCAGATGCCGCCGCAGCCCACAACGCCGACTTTGATTTTACGCTTCAGCATAATAATCGTCCTTTCCGTCAGATCTGTTCAGCCTTATTTGCCCAGAATATGGTCGCACATGGCCACGTAGCGGTCCAGCTGATCCACCGCGCTGATCTGGGTGTCGAAGTGATGGCCCTCGTACTCGCAGGCGATGTAGCCCTCGTAGCCGGAGTCCTTCACCATAGTCAGGATCTCCTGGTAGGGGATGGCGATCTCTTCCAGATTGTCATTGATGTAATAGAACTTGCCGTGCATATAGAACACGCAGTCCATCAGTTCCCGCAGCTGCTCCACCTGGGTGGCGCCGTCGTAATCCTCAATCAGCTGGGCGCCGTAGAACTGCTCGATTTTGCTCAGATCGCCGGCAAGAATCTCCTCCCGGGGGCGCTGGGTAGCGTGCTTTTCCAGCATAGCGTCCAGAACCTCTTTGCGGCAGCCCTCGTTCAGCGCCTCCTGAATCCAGGGCTCGTGGGGATGGTTCTGGAAGATGCTCATATCGGGCACGAAGCCGAGGACGCCCTTGCCTTCGCCCCGCATGATCTCGATGAGCTCCTTCCACACCGGCACCTCCGGATGGTGGGGATGATGCATCTCGATGGTCAGCTTCATGTCCAGCTGCTTGCAGAAAGGGATCATCTTCCGGAAAATCTTGGGGGAGATGGCGTGCTGGGTGCGCACCATGGGGAAGCCCGCCTTCTTGGCGCAGATCAGGTCGTTGACGGTGAACTGGATGATCTCATCCTCGGTCAGATCCCGGTCAGAGCGGATACCCATGTCGATGTAAGCACTCCAGCACACTGGCTCCAGGCCAATCTCCTCCAGCAGGGCCTTGAGCTGGGCCAGCCACTCATCGCTGGGATAGGGATAGCCGGGCACCATCTGGCTGGCCACCAGCTCAATGCCGGTGTAGCCCTGGGCCTTGACGGTGCGGAGGATCTCCTCAAAGCTGAGGATGCCGTTGACATATTCGTTGGAGTAACTGTACAATGTCACTCCATATCTGATCTTATCAGCCATGTTCGTCACCTCCTTACGCCACGCTCAGCCGCTTGGCCTCGTCGGCGTTCAGCACCAGATATTCCCCGAAATAGCCGGTGTAGGGGATTCTGTGTCTTATGCGTACCCGGACCTCGTGCTCACCTTCGCTCAGTCCGCCGGGTTTGAGCACCCGGATGGTGGCGTAGTCCAGCACAAACCAGTATTCCTTGAAGCATTCGGCCAGCTCGTCGATCAGAAACTGCTTGCCGTTGAGCATAAAGGTGATGTCGCTCTTGCTGACATCCTCGCCGTCCACCTGGAAGGACAGTTCCTCGATGCAGCTCAGGAAGGTGCCCCGGTAGGAGGGGTATTGTAGCTTGAATTCGTAACCGACGACCACGTCGGCGGCCTTCACGTTTTTGATCGGCTCATCCGCGATTAACATATGGTTGTAAGCCTGGAAGGGCATATTATTTTCCACCTTTCTTTTGGGAATTTAGACGAGATCAAAAGAAAATTTCTTCTCCGGATGCCGCGGACCGATAGATACCTTCAATGATCTGCGTGACGACCATGGCCTCTTCCGGTTTGATAAAAGGATCCGTGTCGTTGCGGATGCAGTCGACAAAATGCCGGATCTCAGCCAGCGGAGGAGCCGGGGTCTGTACCGCTCCTGGAGCCATTGGATCGGAACAGTCATATGTTTTCAGAAAGCTCCTGCCATGCTTCACACCGTTGAAGCGCACGGTATGGGGACCTCCGAACATATCCAGACCGCCTTCCGTCCCGCACAAGGTCGTTTTCATATCGTCGGAAAGCATATTGATCAGCCAGGAGGCTTCAATATAGACAGTTGCGCCATTCTTCATGGTTACAATCGCAAAACCACTGTCTTCCACTTTGAAGTCTTCTTCCTTCCAGCCGCCCCAGCCGCAGCCTTCCGGTTTCCCTTTCATCCTGTCATAAATATTCGCCTTGACGCTTGCCGGCTCGTAGTTGTTCATTGCCCACAATGTCAGATCAAGAGAATGGGGCACGCCGTCGATGAAAACTCCGCCTCCGTTCTTGCCAGAGAGATATTCGCCCCAGGTTGGTACGCCCCGGTATCTCGTCGCATGGGCTTTGGCATAATAGATCTCGCCCAGTTCTCCTGCGGCGCAGATATCCTTGACCATCAGCGCTTCCGCACGGTATCTCCACTGATAACCCACGGTCAGTTTCTTTCCGGCCTTCTTGGCGGCGGCAATCATCAACTCGCACTCCGCCTTTGTGGTTGCCATCGGCTTTTCGCAAAGGACGTGCTTACCGGCCTCCAACGCGGCAACCGTCATCTCACAGTGCAGAGGATTTGGCGTCGCGACTTCGACGATGTCGATCTCCGGATCCTTCAGCATCTCTCTGTAATCGGTATAAACTTTTGCATCAATGTGATACTGCTTTTTCAGAGCCTCAGCTCTCTCCGACCGAATATCGCACAGGGCATACATTTTCAGATCCGGCTGGGAGGTAACCGCAGGCAAATGCTTGTCTGCGGCGATCCAGCCGCAGCCGATCAAAGCAACGTTCAGAATCTCTTTCATTTGGAATAACTCCTTTCTTGTTGCGCAGCAGCGTTTAATAGACAAACAATTTCATGGATGCGCGGATGCTCTCGGATACAGAAGCGTCCGTGAAATATTCCAGCCCCACATATTCCGGATATCCAACCTCTTTCAGCTTCGCAAAAATATTGCGGTAATTCAGTTCCCCGCCGCCAATTTCGTGGCGTCCCGGTACTCCGGCGCAATGGATATGACCGATCAGTTCCAGATTATTTGTGATGCTGTCAAGGATATTGCCGTTGGAGATCTGTTGGTGGTAGATGTCAAACAGCAGCTTCACATTTGGCCGGTTTACTTTACGGATTACCCCAAACGCATCGTCTGTGTCCCAAAGGTGATAGCCCGGATGATCTACCTTGATGTTCAGCGGCTCCAGCACCAGAGTGATTCCTTCCTCGGCGGCAATGTCGCTGGCCTTTTCCAGCGTAGCAAGAAGGGTTTCCCTGTGCGCTTCGCGGGAAATCCCGAGCTTTTCCCAGCCGGCCTGGACAATCAGCTTCCGGCAGCTCAGCTTTTTTGCCGCAGCAACGCTATCCCGGAAGTCTGACAGATACGCTTCCTGCGCGGCGGGATCTCCGGGGTTCTGGAAGAATTTCGCGCAGATTGCCGCACAGGTCAGTCCCAATGCATCCTGTTTTTTCTTCAGAACGTCAAGGTCATGATCCCACCAGAACCAAAACTCATATGCTTCAATCCCGAGCGCTTTCACCTCTGCAGTCGCGTCGGGAAGGTCCGCTTTTCCCATATACAGCGCATCCGTACACACACAATACTTCATTTTGAACTCCTTTTCACGTTTCAAAAACTTACCCATTTGCGGCGTCATCGGCAAGAACTTTGTTTTTCGTGTACATATCAAATGCGATTGCGATTACAAGCAAAATTGCCTTGACCACATACTGGACATAGATGCCCCAGCCGATCAACTGCATTCCGTTGGAGAGAACGCCCAGACAGAGAACGCCCAATACCGCATTACTTACCTTGCCAGAGCCGCCGGTAAAGCTGACGCCGCCGAGAATGCAGGCGGTGATAGAGTCGAACTGAAGCGATGTTCCCATGGCAGAGCTTGCGGAACCAGAGCGGGAGATCAGTAAAACCGCCGCCAGGCCGACCAAGGCTCCGTTGAGCGCAAAGGTGCGCAGGCGGACGCGCTCAACGTTGATGCCCGCCAAATGGGCCGCGTCTGGGTTTCCTCCAATGGCGTAAACATACCTGCCGTAGTGGGTTTTGTTCAGAATGAAAGATACGACAGCAACGATTGCAATCAACGCGAAAATAGAAACAGGAAGATTTCCCAAGTAGCCCTGCCCGATAAACTTGAAAGCAGCCGGCAGCGAGGAAAAGGACTTCGATTGGGAGATGATGTAAGACAATCCTTGGAAAAGGGTCATTGTAGCCAGCGTTACAATCATGGTATGTATCTTCAGCTTATTGGACAAGATGCCGTTCAGCGCACCGCAAAGCGTGCCAACCAGAATTGCTGCAATAATTGAGACGATAAAATTTACGTTCATGTTTTTCATCAGCATTGCCGCGACGATTCCACACAGCGAGGCCATGTAACCGATGGAAAGATCAATGCCGCCGCTGATCATGACCATCGCCAGGCCGCAGGCGCTCAGCATTAGGGATGCGTTTTGATTATAAATATTCATCAGATTCGTGACCGTAAAGAACTTCGGCTGTGCAATGGAAAACACGATAATCATTGCGATCAGCAGCAGCAGAATGACATTTTTTCGCATAAATCTGCCGATCGAAAACTTGCCGTTTTTCACGTTGGATTCCTCCCTGTAAATCTAGTATCGTTCCCTGTGCCGAATTCCCTCTGCGGGGAGTCAGACCCCGGAAGCAAGATCCAGCACCTTATCTTGTGAAAACTCGCGTCGGCTGAGCTCGCCGGCTAGCTTTCCTTCGCTCAGAACAACAATTCTGTCCGACATCCCCAGCAGCTCATCCATATCGGAGCTGATCATGATAATGGCCTTGCCCTCCTCGAGCAGGCCAACCATCAGCTCGTAGATTTCCGCGCGTGCGCCCACGTCGATGCCCCTGGTCGGTTCATCAAAAATCAGAATATCGGACTGCGTTGCCAATACTTTTGCGATGACGACCTTTTGCTGATTGCCGCCGCTCAGGTTCCCTGTCAGCTGTTCCAGCGAGGGCGTTTTGATTTGGAGCAGGTCGCGGTATTCCGCAGCCTGCTTGGTTTCGTTTTTCCTGTTGGTCAGGTGTTTTGTGCCTGTCTTTGTCAGGCTCATAATGGAAATGTTCCACCGGATCGAATTATTTAAAAAGCATCCCTGAAGCTTGCGATCCTCCGGAATAAGACCGATGCCCTGCTGAATGGCATCCGTCGGCCGTCTCAGCACCACCTTTTGTCCGTTCACTAAAATCTCTCCGGATTCCAGCCGCTCTGCGCCAAAAATCAGGCGGGCAAGCTCTGTGCGGCCGGCGCCCACCAAGCCTCCGAGCCCCAGAATCTCACCTTTGTGCAGCACGAGAGAGATATCGCTGTCTCCATTTCCGCTCACATTTTTCAATTCCAAGACCACTTCTCCGACCGGTTTGGACGAATGCGGATAATCTGTGGATAACGTTCTTCCCACCATATAGGAGATCAATTCTGCGCGATTCGTCTGCGTTGTATTCAGCGTCGTAATATAGTGACCGTCGCGCATGACGGTCACCAGGTCCGTGATTTTAAAGATTTCATCCATTCGATGAGAAACGTAGATTACCGTGATTCCATCCGCCTTCAGCCTGCGGATGATTTCATAAAGCATGTTGACCTCATCCACGGTCAACTGCGCTGTGGGCTCGTCCATGACCACGATCTCCGCATCCTGAGATACGGCCTTTACTATTTCTACCAACTGCTTATACGCGGAGGAGAGCCGCTCAACCTGGATGTTCGGGTTGATTTTGATTCCCAGGCGATCAAATGTCGCCTGTGTTTTTTCCAGCAGCTGTTTCCGGTTTACGAGCTTGCCAAATTTTTTGCCCAGGTATACGTTTTCCGCCACAGACAGAGACGGGATCAGAGAACATTCCTGGTAAATGACGGCAACGCCATTTTCCTTCGCCAGCTGAGTTGTCATTCTGGAGAAGGTGCGCTCGCCGATCTGAACCTCCCCTTCGTCATTGCTGACCGCGCCGGACAGCACCTTAATCAGCGTCGATTTTCCCGCGCCGTTTTCGCCCACGAGCGCGTGGACTTCACCCGGTTCAATTTCAATGGACACATTGTCCAATGCGACAACGCCGGGATACCGCTTTGTAATATTCCGCATGGATAACTTTTTTCCCATTTCTACCTCCACTTGTCAGCGGGAGGAGGCCGAATAAATCTGCCTCCTCCCTTGCGTTTTCCGTTTACTTCAGCGGATGCTTTTCGGAGGGCCTATGCCAGCTCATTCACCATACTCGACAATAAACTCCTCGGCACTGGACACATCGACCGTGAAGGGAGTCAGGGACCATGTGGCGGGAACCGCCTCGCCGCGCATCCAAATCTCAATCACGTCGCAGGGCATGTTCGCGAAATCGTTCAGAGAACCTGTGGACACGGCACCGCGGAGGACGCTCTCATTGTTCGCGGAGGCCAGAATCTGTTCGGCAATATCAGTGGAACAGTCTACATCGAACACGCCGACCTTGGAGACATCCTCGATTGCGTTGGAGGTCATGACGGCCTCTGCGGTACCCTGGGCGGTCACGCCGTTATAGCACAGCCACAGGTTAACCTCCGGATGCTGCAGAATGATGTTTTCAGCGGCTTCCTGGCCGGCCTCATAGGTCCAAGTGACAGTCTGATCCGCCACTTTGTCCAGCGTATAGCCCGCGGCGGCAAAAGCTTCGTCCGCATAATCGTCATAAGCGGTGCAGCGGTATGCGGCTTCGGTGGAATCCTCGCAGCGGATAATCGCGGTCGTGATGGTTGTGCCGGGCTCAAAGGTTTCGGACACCCAGTCGACCGCCATGTCGACCGCCACCATACCCATGGCTTTCTCATCGCCGGAGGACATGTAGCAATCCTGAGTCCCCACATCCGTGGAAAGCGTCAGCGCCAGAACACCAGCATCCTTTGCCTTTTGGACCGCGTCGGCTAGAGCGTCATTTTCCACTGCCATGACCAGAATGACATTGCAGCCCATTTGAACCGCATTTTCAACCTGAGAAATCTGATTCGCGGCATCTCCGTCGGCGGAGAAAACTTCACAGGAGCCGCCTTTTGCCTCAATCGCACCCTTGACGGCCTCCGAAATGACCTTCATGGTATCGTTGCCGGTGGTGGAGGCACAGAAGGCCATGCTGATATCCTTCCATTCCAGACCGGAAGCCTCAATCGCATCGTTTGTCCCTTCCACGACGGAATTGACCGGATTTTCGGGCTCTGGGGCGGAACTGCCGTTCCCGGCGGAATTTCCACCGCAGGCAGCCAGACTCATTACCATCATCATGGCAAGGAACAGGGCAAACATTTTTTTCATCTTGTTTTCACCTTTCTTTTTAAATTTACTTAACACCTCTGATTTAATCCGCACTACCGCGCATGCGCGAGAGATGGTAAAATAACACTATTAAAACGATGGTGGTGCAAGAAAATGAAACAGGAAACATTTACAGACATCGAATACAGCTACCGCAAGAAGAAAACGAAGCGGGAGGAATTTCTGGAAATCATGGAGGAGATCATCCCGTGGGATGAATGGGTTGGCGTGATTGAACCCTACTACCCCAAGGGAAAGCGCGGTCGTCCGCCCATGGGGATCGAAAAGATGCTGCGGATGTACCTGCTTCAAATCCGGTTCAATCTGTCTGACCCAGCGACCGAAGATGCCATCTACGACAGCTATGCCATGCGAAAATTCACAGACATTGACTTTATGACGGAAACAGTGCCGGATGAAACAACGCTGTGCAAGTTCCGTCATCTTTTGGAAACGAACGGCCTGAACAAGCTGTTTTTTGACGCGATCAACCGGGTAATGGTACAAACCGGCCACATGATGAAAGGCGGCACCATCGTGGATGCGACCATCATCAATGCCACCAGTTCTACGAAAAACGCGGAGAAGAAGCGTGACCCTGAAATGCATCAGACGAAAAAGGGCAATGAGTGGAAATTCGGGATGAAATGCCACATCGGTGTGGATGCAGGCAGCGGCCTGGTTCATACCATTACGGT
>CDZQ01029838.1_pt1 | contig 13375 bp, 12 predicted proteins | sample 554831 | NCBI WGS metagenome assembly CDZQ01 (sample SAMEA3182112, study PRJEB8094) | gut metagenome | biome: human; feature: gut; material: Stool; isolation source: human stools | place: Canada | collected 2013-05-06
AACATGTTCCGTTCCTGCTTCATCGACCCCTTCCAGGGCAGCAAGATGGCTTCCTTTGCCAGCGAGAAGCTGAGCGCAAAGACCGCCGCCGTGCTGTATAACACGGGTTCCGACTATTCCATCGGCTGCGCCGAGGCCTTCCAGGAGCAGGCTGCCGCCATGGGTATGGAGGTCGTGGCTGTGGAGAGCTATGCGGATGGCGCCACCGAGTTCCAGAGCCAGCTCACCAACATCGCTTCCAAGGCCCCCGATGTGCTCTTCATCCCGGATTACTACAGCGTAATCGCCCTGGTTGCCCAGCAGGCCAATGCCGCTGGCGTCACCGCCACCATGCTGGGTTCCGATGGTTGGGACAGCGTGCTGGATGTGGTCACCGATGCTTCCCTGCTGGAAGGCTCTTACTACTGCTCCGGCTACTCCACCCAGGATACTTCCGAAGCGGTACAGACCTTCGTGAGCGCTTATCAGGAGAAGTACGACGCTTCCCCCAACATGTTTGCCGCCCAGGGCTATGACGCCGCCATGATCATGTGCGCCGCTCTGGCCAAGGCCGAAGAGCAGGGCCTCACCGCCGGCACCGCGGAATACATGGCCGCCGTCATCGACGCCCTGAACGCCACCGACATGGAGTGCGTCACCGGCCACGTGACCTACGACGAGTTCAACAACCCGGAAAAGACCGCTGCCATCATCAACATCACCGGCGGCGCCGCTGAGTTCTGGGGCAAGTATTAATTTCACCCTTCCCCGTTTTCGCGGGGGAACAACAACTGCTGCTGCGGGGAAAACAGCCGTTTTCCCCGCACGGCATCGCAAATGAAGCCATAGCACTTGCGATGCCGCTTCATCTTTGAAGGAAAGGAATCACACTATGCTTTTTTTGTCCCAACTGATCAACGGCTTGCAGCTGGGCAGCATCTACGCCCTGGTGGCTTTGGGTTACAGCATGGTTTACGGCATTATCATGCTGCTAAATTTCGCCCACGGCGACATCATTATGATGGGCGGGTATTTTGCCCTGGTCTCCCTGGCGGCCAGTTCCAACCCTGTCCTGGCGGTGATCGCCACGGTGGTAGGGTGCGTGGTGCTGGCCGTTGTGATTGAAAAGGTGGCCTACAAGCCCCTGCGGCAAGCCCCCCGTATCTCCCTGCTGATCACAGCCATCGGCGTGTCCCTCCTCCTCCAGAATCTGGCGCAGCTGATTTGGACCGCCAACACCCGGGCCTTCCCCAGCACCATGATCATCCCGGCCGTTACCTTTAACCTGGGCGCCCTCTCCATCAGCCTGAACGTCATCGTGACCATCGTGGTTGCCGTGATCTCCATGGTGCTCCTTGCCTTCATTGTACAGAAAACCAAAATGGGCAAGGCCATGCGGGCGGTGAGCGAGGATACGGAAGCAGCGCAGCTGATGGGCATCAACGTGAACAATACCATCACCTATACCTTTATTATCGGCTCCGCCCTGGCGGGCATCGGCTCCATCCTCTATTGCTGCCGTTACCCCATCGTCAATCCCACCATGGGCTCCCTATTGGGCCTTAAGGCCTTCGTGGCGGCTGTGCTGGGGGGCATCGGCTCCATTCCAGGCGCCATGATCGGCGGCTTTGCCATTGGCCTGGCCGAGGTGCTGGTCACTTCCATTGGCCTGTCCGCTTGGACGGACGCGGTGGTGTTCGCAGTGCTGATCGTGGTGCTGCTCATCAAGCCCACCGGCTTTATGGGCGCTAGCATGACCGAAAAGGTGTAAGGAGGGCTGCCTATGAAATCCACATACAAGCAGATCCCCATGGCGGCCCGGTATTTAATCAACACTGTGCTGATCATAGCCTTTCTGGTGGTCGGCAACCTCATCATTTCCAGCGGCCTTATCAACCGTGCGCAAAGCTCCGTGGTGCTCCAGGTGGGGATCTATATCATCCTGGCTGTTTCCTTAAACATCGTCACCGGTTACCTGGGGCAGCTGCCCCTGGGTCACGCGGGCTTTATGGCCGTAGGCGCCTATGCGGGGGCCATCTTCTGGAAAAGCAGCTTGGGCGGTAGCCTACCTACAGGGATCGCCATCTTCATCGGTCTGGTGCTGGCCGGCATTGTGGCCGCCATCTTCGGCATCCTCATCGGCGTCCCTGCCCTGCGGCTCAAGGGAGACTATTTGGCCATTATTACCCTGGGCTTTGGGGAGATCATCCGGGTGTGCATCATCAACTTGCCGGAGATCACCGGCGGCACCCCTGGTATGATGGGAATCCCCAAACACGCCAACTTCCTGGTGGTATATCTGGCGGTAGTGGTCACCTGCATGGTGATCCACCTGATGATGAAGTCCCGCCATGGCCGAGCCATCCTGTCCATCCGGGAAAATGAGATCGCTGCGGAAAGCTGCGGTATCAATATTACCTATTATAAAGTACTGGCTTTTGCGGTCTCCTCCTTCTTTGCCGGGGTAGCCGGCGCCCTTTACGCGGGCTATCAGGGCTTGCTCACTCCCACCAGCTTCGACTTTATGGCTTCCATCAACATCCTGGTGATGGTGGTGCTGGGCGGCATGGGCTCCATGATCGGTTCCGTGATCGCCGCCGCGGTGCTCACCAGCCTACCCCTGGCCCTCCAGGCCCTGAATACCTACCGGATGGTCATCTACTCCATCCTGCTGATCGCCACCATGATCTTCAAGCCTTCCGGCCTGATGGGGACCTATGATTTCTCCATGAGCCGGCTCTTGGAGCGCATCATCAACGGCAAGCAGATCCGGGCGGATAAGAAAGCCAAGAAAGCAGGTGACGCAAATGGATAAACTGGTTCGTGTTCCCAGCAACGCCCTGATCCCGGAGCGGGATCTTGGTAAGTTGCCCATTCTGGACATCCGCCACCTTGGCATCGACTTTGGGGGCTTGAGCGCGGTGGATGATTTCAACCTGACCATCGGCCGCACGGAGATCGCCGGCTTGATCGGCCCCAACGGCGCAGGAAAGACCACCGTATTCAACCTGCTTACCAACGTATACCATCCTACCCGTGGTTCCATTTTGCTGGATGGGAAGGATACGGCAGGCAAAAAGACCTACCAGCTCAACAAGATGGGCATCGCCCGCACCTTCCAGAACATCCGGCTGTTCAAGAACCTCACCGTGGAGGACAACGTCAAGATCGGCCTGCACAACGCCACGGACTATTCCCTGGCACAGTCCATCCTGCGGCTGCCGGTATTCTGGCAGGAGGAGAAAAAAGCCCATGAAAAGGCCCTGGAGTTGCTCTCCATCTTCGACATGCAGGACATGGCGGACTGGAAGGCGGGCAGCCTGCCCTATGGGGCTCAGCGCCGGCTGGAGATCGTCCGGGCCCTGGCCACCAAACCCGGGATCATGCTGCTGGATGAGCCTGCCGCAGGCATGAACCCTTCCGAAACCACCGAATTGATGGAAAACATCCGCAAGATCCGGGATACCTTCCATATCGCCATCATGCTCATCGAGCATGACATGAATCTGGTGATGGGCATTTGCGAGGGCATTGCAGTGCTCAACTATGGCCGCATCATTGCCAAGGGTTCTCCGGAGGAGATCAAGTCCAATCCGGTGGTCGTTGAAGCCTATCTAGGTAAGAAGGGAGGCGCCCAGGCCCATGCTTAAGGTTGAGGATATTCATGTTTACTATGGCAACATCCATGCGGTAAAGGGTATCTCCTTTCATGTTGACGAAGGGGAGATCGTTTCCCTGATCGGCGCCAATGGCGCAGGGAAATCCACGGTGCTAAAAACCATTTCCGGGGTATTGCGGGCCAAGAGCGGCAGCATCTCCTTCCTGGGCCATGACATCACCAAAGTGGAGGCCCATAAGATCGTCCGCCAGGGCATCGCCCACGTGCCGGAAGGCCGGCGGATCTTCCTGAAGATGACGGTAATGGAAAACCTGGAGATGGGCGCCTTTACCCGCAAGGAAGTCTCCAAGGAGGATGTGGAAAAGGTATTTGAGCGCTTCCCCCGGCTTAAGGAGCGGCAAAGCCAAATTGCCGGCACCCTTTCCGGCGGGGAACAGCAAATGTTGGCCATGGGCCGCGCCCTGATGAGCTCCCCCAAGCTGTTGATGCTGGATGAGCCCTCCATGGGCCTGGCGCCCCTGCTGGTGGAGCAGATCTTCGATATCATCAAAACCCTTCACGCCGCCGGCACCACCATTTTGCTGGTGGAGCAAAATGCGGGCATGGCTCTGGAAATCGCAGACCGGGCCTATGTGCTGGAGACCGGCCGTATCAGCCTGAGCGGTACCGGCGCCGAGCTCGCGGATAGCGAAGACATCAAGAAAGCTTATTTAGGGGGCTAAGTGCTTACAAATGGGTCCCCGGCTCTCCCCTTTAGCAAAGGGGGCCCGGCCGGGGATTTTTGTTGCTTCTAAAACAAAATGAGGTGATTTGACATGGAACAAATTCAGGACCGCAGTGAATTCCTCGCTTCGGAACCGATTGGGAGATTGTTGCTAAGGCTGGCGGTCCCCGCAGTAATTGCCCAACTGGTCAACGTCCTGTATAACATCATCGATCGGGTCTATATCGGCCATATCCCCGGCATTGGCAAGTTGGCCTTAACTGGCGTAGGCGTATGCCTGCCCATCATCTTGGTGATCTCCGCCTTTGCAGCGCTGGTGGCCATGGGGGGCGCCCCCCAGGCCAGCATTCAGATGGGGAAGCGGGACAACGAAAAGGCTGAGGAGATCCTGGGCAACTGTACGGCGCTGATGCTTCTATTCAGCGTTGTGCTGATGGCGGTGATCTTCATTTGGTGTAGGCCCCTGCTCCTTATGTTTGGCGCCAGTGAAAACACCATCCAATATGCGGAACCCTATATGCGCATCTATACCTGGGGCACCCCCTTTGTGCAGCTGGCCCTGGGGCTTAACGCCTTCATCAGCGCCCAGGGCTTTACCCGCGCCAGCATGAACTCCGTGATCATCGGCGCGCTAGCCAATATTATCCTGGACCCCATCTTTATCTTCCTGCTGGAAATGGGGCCCCAAGGCGCCGCCCTGGCCACGGTGATCTCCCAGGCCATCTCCGCCCTTTGGATGGTGCGGTTCCTTACCAGCGAGCATACGGTGCTGCATATCCGGCGGCAATACCTGCGGATCGATTGGTCCATCATTGCCCCTTGCTTAGCCCTGGGCCTTTCTCCCTTTATTATGCAGGTGACGGAAAGCGCCATTTCCGTATGCTTTAATTCCTCCCTGCTGCGCTATGGGGGAGATACTGCCGTAGGCGCCATGACCATCCTAAACAGCCTAATGATGTTCTCCATGATGCCCCTTCGGGGCTTGACCCAGGGGGCCCAGCCTATCACCAGCTATAATTACGGCGCTAAAAATGCAGCCCGGGTCAAAGCCTCCTTTTCCGTATTGCTGAAAGCGTGCCTAGGGTATTCCCTGCTCTTTGGGATCAGCATCCTAGCCTTCCCAGAGCTTTTTGCCAAGATGTTTACCCCGGACCCGGAACTGATCGCCTATACCGCCTGGGCGGGGAGGATCTACTTTGCCGCCACCGCCATCTTTGGCATCCAGTTGTCTTGCCAGCAAACCCTGGTTTCCATCGGCAATGCTAAGACCAGCACCTTCCTAGCCCTGTTCCGCAAGGTATTGGTGCTGATCCCCCTGATCTATATCCTGCCGGCTTTCTTCCAGGACAAGGCCATGGCCGTATACCTGGCGGAGCCTGTAGCGGATTTTTTGGCCGTGTCCCTAACCAGCATCCTGTTTGCCAGGAACTTTAAACGGGCGCTGAACGAAATGGCGCCCCAACCCTAGGGCCCTGTAAAATGCAAAAATCCCTCAAATCCTTTGGATTTGAGGGATCAGCTTGTCGAGAAACCCCTGGGGGCTCGGGGGCCGCAGCCCCCGGAGGCTATAATCGGATTTGGCGACATGCGCGTCAAATCCGCAAAAAGCCTTGCGTAGCAAGGGTTTCCTTGCATAGCTCCCTGGCCGCGCCGTAGGCGCAAGGGAGCTATGAAAACCTCGAAAAAGTGGCGCAAGCCACTTTTTCGACAGCCTGGGATTTTGGTTATCGGGAAAATGCCTTGCGCCACGTTTCCAGGGTTTCATGGGTTCCTTACACCAAAGCCGCGGCCAGAAAACCATGCGCGGGACACTTCGCCTTGTGTCGCCAAATCCGATAAAAGCCGAACGGGGTTGTATCCTCCCAACCCCAAGGTGGCGCAATAGGCTGATTTTAAAATGTATCCTGTATCCCCGTTTCTATGCTTAAGCAAGCCACAACCCTAAACGCAAAACGCCCTACAAAAACCTCCGTATGTTCTATGGGAACATACGGAGGCTGGGTTTTTTTATAGATACATGGCTATGGGACAGAGGGATTTACATGGGGTCTGCGTATCATGTAACGCTTTATCCCCCATAAATCCTGATCAATAGTTCTCCGCCCGCACCTCGAAGTAGCTCTGGGGATGGAGGCATACAGGGCAGATCTCGGGGGCCTTCTTGCCGATGACCAGGTGGCCGCAGTTCCGGCACTCCCACATGGTCTCGCCAGCCTTCTCAAAGACGGCTTTCATCTCCACATTGTTGAGCAGCTTGCGATAGCGCTCCTCATGGGTCTTTTCAATGGCGGCAACCGCACGGAACCGGGCGGCCAGCTCCACAAAGCCCTCTTCCTCCGCTTCCTTGGCGAAGGTAGCATACATATCCGTCCACTCGTAGTTTTCACCCTCCGCCGCATGAAGCAGGTTGGCGGCGGTATCGCCCAGCTCGCCCAGGGCTTTGAACCAAAGTTTAGCGTGTTCTTTTTCGTTGTTGGCGGTCTTTTCAAAGATCTCCGCGATCTGCTGATAGCCCTCCTTGCGGGCTACGCTGGCAAAGTAGGTGTACTTGTTGCGCGCCTGGGATTCACCCGCAAACGCGGCCTGTAAGTTTTTCTCGGTCTTGCTGCCTTTAAGTTCCATGTTTCAATCCTCCCTTAAGATTGGTAACTATTATTATAATAGTACACTATAGTTGCTCTGTCAAGGATTTTTCCAATTGAATCAAGTATTTTTTTCGATCCAATCCCCAAGCAAACCCCGTTAAATTACCGTCCTTCCCCACCACCCGGTGGCAGGGAATGAAGATGCCGATGGGGTTTTTGCCGCAGGCGCTGCCAACGGCTCTGGCGCCCTTTGGGCAGCCCACCCGGCAGGCTAGCTCCCCATAGGTGATGGTAACACCATAGGGTATTTTTTGCAATTGTTTCCAGACCTTTTTTTGAAAATCTGTTCCGGACGGGCACAGAGGCAAGGAAAACGCCTGGCGCCGGCCTGCAAAATAGGCGTCCAACTGGACGCGAGCCTCCATGAGCAAGGGCGTTTTTGCTGCTGTACCAGCAAGCGGTTGGGCAAAGCCCAAGGCTGTAATACACGTCCCTTCCTGGCAAATATATACCTGCCCTAGCGGGGTGGGTACCGCCAAATATACCATGTTGGTTCCTTCCTTTTTCTTCCACGCACGTAGGCAGTATCCCCGTCCTGGTCTCCGCCTATGCACAAGAATTATTGTAGCGCTACTTTTATTAAAAAAACATTAGGGGTTCATCAAGTTTATCTTAGGCGGGGCAAATTCCCTTGTCACAGACCGGCAAACCTGCTTATAATATCTTCATGCCAGCAAAGCATTTGCGTATCGTGCCCCTTTGTGTACCTATGGCGCACAAAGGGGTGACCTGTTTGGGCAGAAGGGCATAAAATACTACTGCATTCAGGCTTACATTCCAGTGCATCCTATGTGCTGAAAGGGCCCTGGCGCTGAAAATAGAAAGGAAATCGGATCATGTGGCAATTTTTGGATGGGCTTCTCCACAATAAGGTGCTGTTGTGCGCCATTGCCGGTTGGTTTGTGGCCCAAGTGTGCAAAGCCTTGCTCTTTGCCTTGATGAGCCACCGGTTTCAGTGGGAACGGCTGGTGGGCAGCGGGGGGATGCCCAGCTCCCACGCGGCCACAGTACTGGCCATGGTGGTGGCATCGGGAGTGGAATACGGCCCGGACAGCTTCCCCTTTGCCATCAGCGTCCTGGTGGCCATTATCGTTATCCACGATGCTCGGGGTGTACGCCTAGAAACTGGTAAACAGGCGGAGATCCTGAACCGGCTCATGCACTATGGCGACTTAAAGGAGCTGTTTGAGGACGAAGAATATCTAAAGGAACTGGTAGGCCATACGCCTTTCCAGGTGTTAGTAGGGGCGATCTTAGGTGCTGTGACCGGGCTCCTTATGAGCTTATATGTGGTTTAGCCCTTTCTGGGCCGGCCCAGCTCATCAAAATTCCGCTTCAACGCCCGTTCCACCGGCAGGATGGTCAAGACCAGCACCAAAGTCTGGGCTCCCACCAAAATGCCGGCACCCAAGCTGACGGTATCGATGGGTTTCCCATATAAGCATCCCATGACCACCAAGGCTGCCGCCAACATAGGCCAACTCAAGCGCATCCATAGCCTTCCCGCATAGACCTGAGCAAAAAGCCAGGTCTCTTTGTTTTTTGTGGACCGCCGGGTGCGGTAACCATAGGCCCAATTGATCTGCTTGGGGGGATGCTTTGCCAGCAGCGCCCCCGCCCCCAGTATGATCAGCGGGATCAACAGGGAGCAAACCAGCATGTAGATCCAAAACATCATGTTAAATCACCTGGAATAAATAGAATTTCAAATAATCCGTTTCCGGCACATCCAGCAGGATGGGATGATCCGGGGCCTGCTGCCGGGCTTCGATCTGGCGTAGGGTGCGGCCCGCATCAAAGGAGGCTTCGTGGAGCATCAGCCGGAACATCTCGTCCTTCATAAAATGGGAGCAAGAGCAAGTAGCCAAATACCCGCCCCGGGGCAATAAGCTCATGGCCCGGCGGTTGATCTCCTTGTAGCCCCGGAAGGCGCTACGGGCTGTGGCGGCGGACTTGGTGAAAGCGGGCGGGTCCAAGATGATAAAATCATAGGGACTTTTTTTCTGCCCTCCCAGCTCCTCCAAAAGGGCGAATACATCCGCCACCAGGAACTCCATCCCCTCTATGCCATTGCGGGCGGCGTTGGCCTTGCAAAGGGCGATAGCCGAAGGGGAAATATCCACCGCCGTCACCTGGGCAGCGCCGCCTTTGGCCGCGTTAAGGGCAAAGGCGCCCGTATGGGTAAAACAATCCAATACCCGCCGGCCCTTGGCCAGCCTGGCCACCGCCTGGCGGTTGTATTTCTGATCCAGGAAAAAGCCGGTCTTTTGCCCCTCCATATAGTCCACGTCATAATAGACGCCGTTTTCGCAGATCTCCACATGGCCGGATAGCTCCGTTTCCAAGCCTTCCATTGCAACAAAGCCCTTGCCCTGCTCCATGCCCTCCAGCTCCCGGATGGCCACGTCGTTCCGCTCATAGATGGCCCTGGGCCTGGCGCCCCGCTTTTCCAGCTCCTCCACCAGCAGCCGGAAGAGCAACGGCTTTCGCTGTTCCATGCCCAGGGAAAGGATCTGCGTTACCAGGATATCCGAAAACCGGTCCACCGTCAGGCCGGGCAGCTGGTCCGCCTCCCCGAAGATCAGGCGGCAGCAGGCAAAATCCGGCCCCATCACCGTTTGTCGGTAATCCAGGGCATAGGCGATCCGGCGGCGGAAAAACCCCTCGTCAAACCGGTCGTTGGCGTTGCGGGAGAGCAGCCGTACCAATATTTTTGAGTGGCTGTTCACCAGGCCTGTGCCAAGATAGCTCCCCTTTGGGGACAGCACATCCGCCAAACCTCCATTTTGAGGTTCCCCCTCTATTTGGGTCACTTCCCCACCATAGACCCAGGGGTGTCCGTTTTTAATGGAACGTTCTGCCTTTGGGGTGACTGTCATGCGGGGATAACCCCGGCTTTCTATGGCCATGGGTACGGAATACCTCCTTTTCCTCTTGGCGCAACCTGCTGGTTACAACCGCATTTTCATTATATAAAAAATAGGATATGTTTGCAAAGGAAAAGGCGAGTTTTCTTTTGCCCGCCCTTGTATTCTAACCACTTGGGGCGTATAATCCATTTGGAACAACAACGAAAGAAGGCTTATGTTTCTATGACAAAAATCGATATCGTCTCCGGTTTCCTGGGCGCTGGGAAAACCACCTTGATTAAAAAGCTCATTCGGGAGGCCTACGCCGGGGAACAGCTGGTGCTGATTGAAAACGAGTTCGGCGAAATCGGCATCGACGGCGGGTTTTTACAGGACGCCGGCATCCAGATCACGGAAATGAACGCCGGTTGTATCTGCTGCTCCCTGGTGGGGGATTTTACCAAGGCCCTTACCCAGGTATTGGAGCAGTTCCATCCGGACCGTATCTTGATCGAGCCCAGCGGCGTAGGCAAGCTGAGCGATGTGATCCGGGCCGTACAGGGCATTGACCAGGCCCTCTCCCTTAATAGCGCCACCACGGTGGTGGACGCCATGAAATGCCGGATGTATATGAAGAATTTCGGCGAGTTCTTTGACGATCAGGTGTCCCACGCCGGCTGTATCGTTTTAAGCCGTACCGCCAATATGTCGCTTGAAAAGTTGGAAGCCTGCACCGCCCTGCTGCGGCAACATAATCCTACCGCTACCATCATCACCACCCCCTGGGATGCCCTGGATGGCCGCCAGATCCAGGAGGCTATGGAAGGCCGGGAAAGCCTAGCCCAGGCCCTTTCCGCCCTGGCTGCGGAACATCTGGACCATCACCATGACCACGAGCATGGCCATGACCATGACCACGAGCATGACCACCACCATGACCACGAGCATGGCCATGACCACGGCCATGTGCATCATTATGACCAGGATGGCGTCTGTTCCTGCGGCCATCACCATGGCCATGATGCGGACCAGGTATTTACCAGCTGGGGCATGGAGACCATCCGTGCATATGACCCGGAAGATCTGTCCCATATGCTTGCCGCCCTGGATGGCGGAGCCTATGGGCAAGTGCTGCGCGCCAAAGGGATCGTAGCCGGCAAAGACGGGCAGTGGCTGCATTTTGACTATGTGCCTGGAGAGGCCCAGGTACGCAAGGGTACGCCGGGCGTCACTGGCCGGCTTTGCGTCATCGGAGCGCAGCTGCAAGAAGAGGCCCTAGCTTCCCTATTCGAGGTGGCGTGATCATGGCGGAACAGATTCCCGTATACCTTTTTACCGGCTTTTTAGAGGCCGGTAAAACCAAATTCATCCAAGAAACCATGGAAGACCCCCGTTTTAACGAGGGGGAACGCACCCTGCTGCTGATCTGCGAGGAGGGGCTAGAGGAATATTCCCCCGCCAGCTTTATAAATAAACGGGACGTATACATCAAAACCCTGGAAAAGCCCGAGGAGCTTACCAGTCAACAGCTAAGCGGCTGGCAAAAGCAATACCACATCCAGCGGGTAGTGCTGGAATACAACGGTATGTGGCCCATGGAAAAGCTCTTTTCCGCCATGCCCAGAAGTTGGGTGCTCTATCAGAACTTTCTGTTTGTGGATGCCGGCACCTTTTTGCAATACAATGCCAACATGCGGCCCCTGGTGGTGGATAAAATCCAAGCCTGCCAGCTGGTGGTATTCAACCGCACAAGCGCTAAGACAGATAAGATGGAGTTCCACAAAATCGTGCGAGGCTTGAACCGTCGCTGTTCCATCGCCTTTGAATGGCCGGACGGCAAGGTGGAGTACGACGAGATCCAGGACCCCCTTCCCTTCGACCTTTCCGCCCCTGTGGTGCAGATTGGGGATGAGGACTACGCCATATGGTATCGGGACATCATCGAGGAAATGGACAAATACCAGGGGAAAACCGTGGAATTTACCGGCCTCATCGCCGTTTCCGGCCGCCTGCCCCAGGATTGTTTCCTGGGCGGCCGGCATGTGATGACCTGCTGTGAGGCGGACATTGAATATTCCGCACTGGTTTGCCAATGGGACCCTGCCCAGATCAAGGCAACCTTAAAAAACCGCACCTGGGCCAAGATCACCGCCAAAGTAGATAATCGGTATCACCGTATCTATGGACGCAAGGGGCCGGTACTCAAGGTCATATCGGTTCTTCCCTGTTCAAAGCCCCAGCGGGAGGTGGCAACCTTCTATTGATGTGCGGTATCCTCCGGGCTTTTTTCAGCGCGGCCCGGAACGTCTGCAAAACTGCCAGCCATCCCCGGGGGGGCGGCGGGGGCGCGAAGCGCCCACAACGGAGGGAGGGGCCTTTGGCCCCTCCCTCCGTTGGTTTGGCAGGCCAAAGGCCTGCCAAACGCCGCCGCCCCCCCCGGGGATGGCTGGCAGTTTCCTGCGTGCTTAGCCTTGCTTCAAGGACTGCTGGAGCCGATCCAGAAGTCCCTCGCAGCCCAAAACCACCTGCCGGTAGGTGGTCTCAAAATCCCCCGTATACCATGGGTCTGCAATATCCCCCCCGGTGCCGGTAAAATCCAAGAGCTTGTAAATCTTTCCCGCCGGATCGTTTCCTAGGATGCGCTTCATATTGGCAATATTTTGGCCATCCATTCCTACCAGGTAATCATATCGGTCATAATCCTGCCTTTGCAATTGGGTAGCCCGGTGTCCATCCATCGGTATGCCATGGTCCTGTAACGTACGCCGGGCAGGGGGATAGATGGGATTTCCCAGCTCTTCTCTACTGGTCGCAGCGGAATTGATATATATCGCCTCCCCAAGGCCGGCCTTTTGTACAAAGTCTTTCATAACACAGGCCGCCATGGGGGAACGGCAAATATTGCCGTGGCACACGAAAAGTATTTTTATCATCTCTTATATATCCCTTCATAAGCCTGCAAACCCTTGATATAACTGGCTTTTCGGCGCTTTTTCGTTTTGTCGTGGCTGCCATGCCGTCTACGCAAATCTGCGCAATTCTACGAATCTTTATGGGCAAATGGTGTAGTCCCAACTGCGGATTTGACCTGATTTTTCAACCTGGCACAGCGGGGAACGTAAGGATTTTTGCCATCTGTTCGGCTGCCCGGTCAAAGCTGGCGTGGGTGTAGACATTCAGCGTGACCCCGCAATTTTTCGTGTTGAAGCAGGCGCCCTGCTTTAGGCCGATATACCGCCCCGCTAGGTTTATAACGCTGATTTTTCCAGCGGCATAGTCCGTTCCCGCATCGAGCCGCTTCAGGATTTCTTTCTCTTTTTTCCTCAGTTCCCTTAAAGATAGAAGAATAAACCGTCTGGCGTTCTCCCCCGGATATCCCTATAGCAATATTGATAATCCCTTCTTTTCTCTAGGAATCTCCCGTCAACAGGATTCTTCCCTTATGGTCTTTTCTTTGCCCATTTGGGACATTGTCAAACGGCTTCCGTAATGGAATGAGCCTTGATATGGCACCTTGATTGTACCATATTGCGGTAGCCTTTCACACCATATATTTCAG
>CDZQ01056349.1_pt1 | contig 13373 bp, 9 predicted proteins | sample 554831 | NCBI WGS metagenome assembly CDZQ01 (sample SAMEA3182112, study PRJEB8094) | gut metagenome | biome: human; feature: gut; material: Stool; isolation source: human stools | place: Canada | collected 2013-05-06
CATGATAACGACGTTGGAAACCCTCTCTCCGATAATTTTCTGGATCTGGTAGATCTGACCGAGCATTTCGGATGCAGACAGATTCCGTTTTAATCCCCCGATCGTCGAAGCGCAGAATACACATCCCATGCGGCATCCCGCCTGCGAGGAAATACATACCGAATTACCGTGCTTATACCGCATAAGAACGCTTTCCACCATGTTTCCGTCATACAGACGGAACAAAAACTTGTTCGTTCCGTCCAGTTTCGACTGCTGCCGCTCTGCCATCTGTACCGGAAAGATATCATATTCTTCCGCAAGCTTTTCCCGAAGTTTCACAGACAGGTTCGTCATCTCGTCGAAACGATCTGCAAGCTTCACATGCAGCCATTCATATATCTGTTTTGCCCGAAACGGTTTTTCTCCGAGACGTTCCAGCTCTTTTTGTAATTCTTCATATTCATATGCCCGAATATCTTTCTTCATTCTCATACTTTCCTTTTTCATTTTTCGTATCCTGCCATTTCACCCTTTTGCGCGTCCTGCCATTTCATCCTTTTTCGGCGTTCCGGCATTTTCAGACTTCTTTTTTCCGCAATCGCGCAATAAAAAATCCGTCGCTTTTATGAACTCCCGGAAGAAGCTGGATACAGCCGTTCTCTGTCACGCTTTCCCTCAATTCAAGGCAAAGATCTTCCCTTATATCGTCTGCGTAAAATTCAGGAAATTCTTTCAAAAACCAATGTACGTTTTCGATATTTTCTTTCGGGTTCACAGTACACGTACTGTACAGAAGTTCTCCTCCCGGCTTCACATAAGAAGCCGCGCAGGAAAGGATTTTTCGCTGAAGCTTTACGAGACTTACGATTCCTTCCGGCGACGCTTTATATTTCAGATCTGTTTTCTTCCCAAGCACTCCCAGACCGGAACAAGGCAGATCGGCGATCACAATATCCGCTTTACCCGCTGATTTTTCATCATACACAGACGCATCCTGACAAACCGCGGTTACATTGCAAAGTCCCATACGTTCTATATTTTCCTCGATCAAAGACACTTTATATTCTGTCAGATCACGGGCTTCCACATGACCGGAACATCCGGCTTGACCTTCCATCAAAATGCGTTCCGCCACATCAAGCGCCTTTCCGCCCGGCGCCGCACACAGATCGATCACCTGCGCTCCCGCCTGCACATGCGCCAGTTCTCCTACAAGCATCGAACTGATATCCTGCACGACGAACAGACCTTCCCGAAATGTTTCCAGAGACTCTAAATAATCATATTTTGAAATGAGAAGCGCATCCTTTAAATACGGATGATTTTCCACTAAAACATGTTCTTCCTCAAGCCGCTTTTTCAGCTGCTCCATCGTAATCCGGCTTCTGCAGCGTCTGATCGTTGTCGGCTTTTCTGTCTGGAAATCTTTCAGCATCGTTTCGATCAAAGAAAGATCATACGTTTCTTTCCATAATCGGATGATCCATTCCGGACAGGAATATCGTACCGAAAGCCGTTTGATCGGATCTGACGGATACTCCACCTCATCGATTTCTTTGACAACACTTCTCAGCACGCCGTTGACATAGCCTCTCAGACCGGAAAACCCTTTCTTCACTGCCAGTTTTACCGATTCACTGCAAACTGCATGATCGGGAATACTGTCCATATATTTTATCTGATAGACCGCGCTTCTTAAAATTGCCCGAATTAACGGCTTCATCTTTTTTACTTTTACTTTGGAGAAACAATCCAGAATATAATCGATCTCTGTCATATGTTCCAGCGTTCCTTCCGTAACGCGGGTGATAAATGCTCTTTCCCTTTTCTCAAGATATTGATATTTTGTCAAAACTTCTCTTAATACAATATGACTGTATCTGCCGTTTTCCGTTACTTCCATAAGGATTGCGGCTACGATTTCTCTTTCATTGATCGCCTTTGCCATTATTCTCTCCCAAACACCATTCCTTCTTCCACTTTATATCCGCGCAGAAACGAGCCTGTATCCATTCGTTTCTTGCCGGGCATCTGTACTTCTAAAATACGAAGCACGCCGTCTCCCGTCTGTATGCAAAACGAATCTTTTGCTACGGACACTACCGTTCCCGGCATGGCGTTCTTCCCGGTTTTCTGCGCTGTATGTTCCTCGCTTCCCAGTTCGGTTTGCTCTGCACATTCTTCCTGTGGCTTTGCCAACGCTTTCCATATCTTCATCACTTTTCCGTCCCGGTGTGTATATGCGCTTGGCCATGAATTCAATCCACGCACGAGACGCTCGATCTGCACTGCCGATTTCGCCCAGTCGATATTGCCAAGATCTTTCGTGAGCATTTTCGCATAAGCAGTCGGGCTTTCCGGCTGCTTTTCAAACACTGCTGTTTTATTTTCTATTGCATGCAATGTTTTTACGCAGAGAGCGGCGCCTGCTTCTGCCAGTTTGTCATGAAGCGACTCTCCTGTCTCGTCTTCTGCGATCGGGATCTCGGTCTTTAAAATCATATCTCCTGTATCAAGTCCTTCATCCATCTGCATCGTTGTAACGCCCGTCACGCTCTCTCCTTCTATGATCGCCCACTGGATCGGTGCAGCCCCACGATATTTCGGAAGAAGAGATGCATGGACATTAATACATCCGTAAGGCGTCATCTCAAGAATCTCCTTCGGAAGGATCTGACCGAAAGCAACAACGACCATCACGTCGGCATTGTATTTTCTCAATTCTTCCACACACTCAGGATCGCGCACTCTTTTCGGCTGATACACCAAAATCCCATGCTTAACCGCCGCTTCCTTTACAGGCGTAAACTGCATTTCTTTTCCTCTGCCTTTTGGCTTATCAGGCTGTGTGACGGCGAGACACACATCATGCCCCGCTTCCACAAGCGCTTCCAGTGTTCCGACCGAAAAATCGGGTGTTCCCATAAATATGATTCTCATTCTTCCCCTCCTTGCGCATCGTCTTGATCTTCTTCATCATAAGACACTTCATGAAGTCCGTCTTCTGCCAGTTCAACATACAGTTTTCCGTCCAAATGATCAAGTTCATGGCAAAACGCCCTTGCAAGCAAGCCTTCGCCTTCCATTTCGAACTCGTTCATATTTTCATCAAACGCCCGCACTTTTACACGGTCCGGTCTTGTAACGATTCCGAATTTTCCCGGTACGCTTAGACATCCTTCTTCTCCTGTCTGTTCGCCTGAAGATTCGATGATCTGCGGATTGATCAAAACAATCGGACCTTCCCCTACATCGATCACTACGATTCTTTTCAAAACGCCGACCTGCGGAGCCGCAAGACCGACACCGTTGCTTTCATACATTGTCTCAAGCATATCTCCGATCAGTATTTTCGTGCGAAGCGTCATCTTCGGCACTGCTTTACACTGTTTTTCTAATATATCGTCTCCTATTTCTCTAATTACTCTGATTGCCATTTTTCTCCTTCTTTCTATCCGCTACATCGGATTAAAATCAAATTGTATTCTCATTTTATCAAATCCCGAATTAATCTCAATATATTTTTCCGTCCGGTCTTTCAGCACGACAAGATCATGATAGTCCGCGGTTTTTACATAGATCACTTTCCGATAAACATCGTTGATCTTTTCGATCCCCGGACTTGCCGGGCCGATCACGGACGCTTCGATATCCTTCTTCGCTTTTATCATATATTCTTTCAAATAACGGCAGCCTGTTTCCAATAACGCCTCATCGGCGCTTGATATAAACACTGCCAGAAGATTTTCTGCCGGGGGATACCCCATCATCGTTCTGTATCGGATCTCTTCCTCATAGAACGCCTCATAATCCTGCGCCGCAGACGTTGCGATCGCATAATGATCGGGACTGTATGTCTGAATCACCGCTTCTCCTTTTTTATCTCCGCGCCCCGCTCTTCCGACCGCCTGAGTCAAAAGCTGGAACGTTCTCTCGCCCGATCTGTAATCATCTGTATACAACGACATATCCGCAGCCAGAATCCCGACTAATGTTACATTTGGGAAATCATGACCTTTTACGATCATCTGCGTACCGACAAGTACGTCCGCCTCTTCATTTGCAAATGCAGACAGTATTTTCTCATGGGAATCTTTCTGTCGTGTCGTATCCATATCCATCCGCAGCACTCTTGCCTGCGGAAATACCGTCTTCACAATCTCTTCGATCTGCTGTGTTCCCGCCCTGAATTCTCCGATATGGTCCGAGCCGCATTCAGGACATATTTTCACACGCGTCTGTTCGTATCCGCAGTAATGACATCTCATCTTTCCGTCCCGATGGACCGAAAGCGACACATCGCAATGCGGACACTTTATAACATGCCCGCATTCCCGGCACGAAACAAACCCGGAATACCCTCTCCGGTTCAAAAAAAGCATCGTCTGTTCTTTCTTTTCAAGCCGCTCTTTCATCAGTCTTTGCAGTTGTTCGCTGAGTATCGAACGATTTCCGTTCTTCAATTCTTTCCGCATATCCACCGTATAAACCTCTGCCGGATCCTGCATTTTAGAACGGTTCTTCATTTCCATCAGAACATACTCGCCGTTTTTTGCCCGATACATGGCTTCCATCGACGGAGTCGCGCTTCCCAGAACAACGCTCGCGCCTTCTGTCTGCGCTCTTCTTAGCGCCGTTTCCCGCGCGTGATACCTCGGCGTCTGTTCACTTTTATAAGTCGGCTCATGTTCTTCATCGATCACGATCAGTCCCAGATTCGGAAAAGGAGTAAAAAGCGCCGATCTCGGTCCGATCATCACATCCACTTCCCCGGCTTTCGCCCTCATCATCTGATCGTATCGTTCTCCTGCGGACAGCCGGGAATTCATAACAGATACCCGGTCTTTAAATCTTCTGTAAAATCTCATCACAGTCTGGTAAGTTAACGCGATCTCGGGAATCAGAACGATTGCCTGCTTCCCCTTATCTACAACAGACTGTATCATTTCCATATAAACTTCTGTTTTTCCGCTGCCCGTAACTCCATGGAGCAAATATGTTTTTCGGATTCCGTTTTCATAATCCTTACAGAAACGCATAATCGCACGTTTCTGCTCCTGCGTATAAATAATCTCCTTCTTTTGAATATTTTCCGCATGAACCGGATTACGATACACCTGCTCTGATTCTACGGCGAGAACATGCTGTTCTTCCAACGCGCGTATCACCGTGGCAGTAATATTAAGCTTCTTTCTGACAAGTTCATAATCTAAAAGCGGATCGTCAAGAAGCGCCGCCATCAGACGCGCCCTCGCTTTCTGATTCTTTTCCAGATAATAATGAAGCTGTTTTTCCCCCGTCTCCCGGTCGATCAGCAGTCTGAGCCGCTTTTTTACCTTTATATTTTCTTTTTCTTTGATAGGAAGAACCGTTTTCAAAGACTGCAGCATCGTTCCGCCATAATTCGACTTCATCCATGCCGCCAGCGCGATCAGCTTCGTCTCGATTTCCACGCCGCTTCGCGATATATCAGCGATCTCTTTCACTTTTGAAATATCATAATCACATGTCTTTGACAATGCGGTTACATATCCTTTTGTCTTACGGTTTCCTTTTCCGAAAGGTACGACCACCGCCATCCCCGCTTCCACTTCATGTTCCAGCCGCTCGGGGATCCGGTATTGAAAGATCTTATCCAGTTTTTCATGTTGAATATCTATGATTACATCCGCAAACAATCTCTGTCCCCTTGTCTTTCCTAATTTTCCCTGATTTCCTCAAGTACCTCTGCGATCAGCGTTCTTTCATCCATCGGGTATTTGACTCCTTTGATCTCCTGATAATCTTCATGACCTTTTCCGGCCAATACGATCACATCTCCCGACTGACCATGTTCGATGGCATATTTGATCGCTTCTTTTCTGTCGCAGATCTCCACATATGCCCCGTCAGTCTTTGCGATTCCGACTTTGATATCATTGATAATCTCCTGTGGTTCTTCAAAACGCGGATTATCCGAAGTAATGATCGTAAGATCCGCCAGACGTCCCGACACTTCGCCCATCTCATATCTTCTGTCTTTTGAACGGTTTCCGCCACATCCGAACACACATACAAGACGTTTCGGTTCATATTCTTTCAGTGTTGTCAGCAGGCTCTCCAGACTCATCGCATTATGTGCATAATCGATCATCAGCGTAAAATCATCCGATACTTTTATCATCTCAATACGCCCTTTGACATGCGCTGTTTTAAGCGCTTCTGTTATTTTCTCAGACGGAACACCGAAATGACGGCACACCGCGATCGCAGTCAGCGAATTATACACGCTGAATTTTCCGGGGATATCGATCTCCACATCAAAATCAGCCTTCCCCGCCACATGATACGAAACGCCTAAATATCCCGGCTTCGATACGAGATTTACATTCTCCGCTCTCAGATCCGCTTTCGGAGAAAAACCGAAAGTTTCCACTTTACATGTCGCGCCGCGGAAAATATCTTCATAATAAGGATCGTCTATATTGGCAATGCCAAGTTTGCACTGTTGAAACAGCATTGCTTTGCACCGTTTATAATCTTCAAAGTCTTTATGTTCATTCGGACCGATATGATCTTTTCCGAGATTCGTAAAAATACCGATCTCAAACGGAATTTCCGCCGTTCTGTGAAGCATAAGTCCCTGAGAGGAAACTTCCATAACAACACTGTCGCAGCCTTCTTCAACCATCTGTGCAAAGTACTGCTGGATCGTAAACGATTCCGGCGTCGTATTTGCCGCAGGGATCTTCCGATCTCCGATGATCGCTTCGATCGTACCGATAAGTCCTACTTTATGTCCGACACCTTCTAAGATAGACCGGATCAGATATGTTGTCGTCGTCTTTCCTTTCGTTCCGGTAATTCCGATCACTTTCAGCTTCTCTGCCGGATATCCGAAATACGCCGCAGACATCAGCGCCAGCGCATATCTCGTATTTTCCGCTTTGATCACCGTCACCCCTTTCGGCGCCTCGATATCCCGTTCTGCTATAATCGCCGCCGCGCCTTTTTTTGCCACATCCGAAACATATTGATGCCCGTCAAAAACCGCTCCGCTGATACAGACAAAAACAGATCCGCTTTCTACTTTTCTCGAGTCATTGGCAAGCGTTGTCACTTCTGTTTCGACACTGCCTTGAACAACCTCATATTCTAACCGTTCTAATAATTTGCTTAATTTCATACTCAGCCCTCCCGATTTTATTTTCCTTTTGAAAATCGACCTTTTGACACCTTTATAGAATAACACAAGAAGCGTTTTGTTGCAAAACAAACGTTTTTACTATATAATTAACCGGTATGTATGCATTTTCGGTGACATCAGTCCCGCTTTGTCGTTCTCACACCGAAATGTATCTAAACTGTCTGCATTCGCAGTACGCGATCGTCAATCATATAAGCGATATTGACACAGCAAACATGACTTTAGGAAAGAGAGGGAAAACTATTGTTCACAGATTTTATTACAAACATGATCAACTCGCTGAGCGAGCTGCTCTACAGCCACATTTTGATCATACTGCTTCTCGGAGCGGGAATCTTCTTTACGATCAAAACAAAATTCGTACAGATCCGTATGTTTATCGAATCTCTCCGCGTTGTCGCACAGCCGGGCAGCGATAAGAACGGACTTTCTTCCTTTCAGGCTCTTATGGTATCAACCGCTTCCAGAGTCGGAACAGGAAACATCGCCGGAATCTCAACAGCGATCTGTCTTGGCGGATCAGGCGCAGTGTTCTGGATGTGGCTTACGGCTATTCTCGGAAGCGCATCTGCATTTATCGAAAGTACGCTTGCTCAAATTTACAAACACAAAGCAAAGGACGGAAGTTCTTACGGAGGACCTGCATATTATATTCAGGCCGCTTTGAAGAAGCGTTGGATCGGCGTCCTTTTCGCAGTTGTTTTGATCCTGACTTATATGGGCGGATTCAACCTTGTAGCTTCATTTAATATTGCGGATTCCTTCCGTGTCTATTCTTTCTTCAATCCGGAATGGACTCCGCTCATTGTCGGAGCGATCCTTGCGGTTGTATTTGCTTTGGCTGTATTCGGAGGAAGTAAAAAGATCTCACAGATTACGGAAGTGCTTGTTCCGGTTATGGGTATCTTTTACCTTGCAGTTTCTTTATTCATCATCCTGAAACATTATCAGCTTGTTCCTGTAATGTTCACAAGCATTTTCAATAATGCATTTGACGTACAGGCCATCTTCGGAGGGTTTGCCGGATCCTGCGTTATGCACGGTATCAAAAGAGGACTGTTCTCCAACGAAGCCGGTGTCGGTTCTGCTCCGAATGCAGCGGCAAGCGCGGCAGTTTCCCATCCGGTAAAACAAGGACTTGTGCAGATGCTTTCTGTATTCATCGACACTATCCTGATCTGCTCCGCAACAGCGTTCATGCTTCTTTGTTCCGGCGTAGAGCCGACTTCTAAATTGGCAGGAATGCCGTGGGTTCAGGCAGCGGCTTCCAGCTCGCTTGGCGGTTTCGGTACGATCTTTATTACGATCGCACTTTGCCTGTTTGCCTTTACAACGCTGATCGGAAACTTCTACTATGCGGAAATGGGGCTGAAATTCCTCTGCGGCAGAAAACCGCCGAAAGCAGTGATCAATACATTTCGTATTATCGCCGCCGCCATCGTACTTGCAGGCGCGACAATGGAATTCAGCATCGTATGGAACACAGCGGACGTACTGATGGGATTGATGGCTTTAATCAACCTTCCTGTCATCCTCATCTTATGCAAACCGGCAATTCAGGCTATGAACGACTATACAAAGCAGAAAAAAGCCGGAAAAGATCCAGTCTTTAAAGCTGCCGATATCCAGTTAAAAGACAAAACAGATTTTTGGAATTAAAGAGAAACCGGGACAGTCGATCTGACTTTCCCGGTTTTTGAATATTGAACACTTTTTATTTATATCGTTGCTTTCTTATTTTATAACTCTGTTATTTTCTTGCATACATATCTTAAGATCTTTCTTAAGTCTTCGATCGTTACTTTTTCGTCTCCTGTCACATCTCCGGCTTTCATCTGTGTTTCCGTCAAATTGGTCTTTTTACAGATATATCTCAACGCAGTGCGGACGTCTCCGACATCGACTTTACTGTTGGCATCCACATCGCCTCTGATATAGTCCTGCGGCTGAGTCATCTCATCGATTTTTGCAAGAAGTGTTTCACACTTTGTTTTTACTTCTGCAAGAATTGTCTTCTCTTCTTCCGCTGCATTTTCAACTGCTGTTACCGCGTCTTTCAATGTGTTTTGCACTAACGCTCTGTCTGTAACCTTTACTGTGTCCACAGACAGATGCGAGATCCTTTTCTGAAGGTCGGAACAAGGATTGATCGTTATTTTGCAGCTTGTACTGTTTCCTCTGCGATCCTCTGCTATGATCGTGTACTCTTTCTTCCGATTATTTTGATTATCTGCGGAAAGAGAAATTTCCGTTCCTGCTTCTTGTTTCCCGTTTACAGTCACAGATGCAAGATCGTTGTCAGCGTCTCTTACCGTTATCTTTTGTGTAGCGTAATAATTTCCACCGTTTTCCACTCCCTCAATAACCGGAGCTGTCCCCTTCGGCTCTTCATACTCTGCTGAAGCGATCTTCAAAACAGAGTTATCTCCTGTTCCATACAAATCTTTCGTCCGTCCGTCATAGGCAAAAGTAATAGCATCATCATAATAAACAGTATTAAATACATAACCGTTTTCAACGCTTCCGTTGTTCTTATCCCATGCCATGAACAGTCCGCCGCGCTCTCCCGCTGTCCCGTCATCGCTGTTCGTCACATCCACAAGATAATTTCCGTCTCCGATCGTCACGATATTCCACATATGCGGTCCTTCTCCCGTACCGCCTCTCATCATGCCGGTTACGCTGCAGCAATTATATCCCGGATCAAGAAAATCGCTCATATCGCATAAATACTGAAATGCTTTTGCATATCCCTCGCATACAACATTCGTACTTTCATCTCCGTCAAATACATAGATCATCTGCCACGGATCTCCGTAAGCGACACCCGGTTTCACAGCATCATAATTATACGATGTCAGATCACAGATTTCTTCTTTATAAGATTCCATCTTCTCATAATCTTTTTCGGCTTTATGCTTCTCTATGATTTTTCGCGCATTCTCCGCCGCCGAACTGGCTGCCCCTGTCTTCTTGCTGTCAACCGTACACTTCGTCTTGTATTGCTGTTCGATTTCCGGTCCCGCATAAGCATCCGCAGCCGGGAAATTTATATCAATCTCCACAACTTCCCGTCCCGAAATTCTGCCGTTAAACCATGTGGACGCCGTTTTATTATACCAGTACAAATCATACGGACAGTCCGCAAGAAGCGCCGCAATCACTTTACTTAAACTAAATCCTTTAAATGCGCCGCCTTCATATGTAATCCCCTGCCCCGCAACGGAAAGCGTAAATTTCGTAGATACATACTGTCCTGACGGTTCGCTTCCGTCCGCCGCTTTTCCGTCCGCGATATTAGCGGCTATTTTTTTCAGTTCATTATATACATATTTGTCCGCTCCGGTTAAAACATTCTGCCCGATATTGCCGTAAACTGCAGGCGTACGATAGCTTTCGCTCTCTTCACCGTAAAATGTCTGTTCTACATACTGAGCAAACAACTCCTCGTTTCCGGGAACTTGATCCGCTCTCGGAATGATGCTCTCTCCTTGAATCTGAGCAACTTTACTATCTACTGTAAGTTCCTCTGCCTGAACTGTTTCCGTCATTCCTGCCGCCATCGGCGATGCCACAAGCATTGCCGATGCAAGAACAAGACTGACCCCGCCTCGTACTTCCTTTTTCATTTTCCGCCTCCATAAACTTCTTCCATCTTTTTCCGTCTGCCTGTAAAACACTTTACATGATTATGCAATTTTATCACAAATTCAGTTCACTTAAAAGATGATCGACACATCATTTTATTTTTTGTACATTATTTAAACATTTCTTTTGTTTTCATAATTTTTTCAAGAAACTTTTCTCCGGCTTATGTGCAATATAACGAATCATCCCCATATCATCTCTATCACCCGCTCAAGATCTTCCGCTTGTTTCCATAGGAATTGTTTTACTTCTTCCGGAGGCTGCACAAGATCGGGAACAACGATCACGCGCATACCTGCCGCATGTGCCGATATTGCTCCTGAAGGCGCGTCTTCCAAAGCGACCGCATCTTCCGGCTCAATCCCGATACTTTTACACGCTTTCAGATAAATCTCCGGCGAAGGCTTTCCTTCCTTCACTGTATCCCCGAACACTTTGCCGTCAAAATAATCGTACAATCCCGCTCTTTTCAAAGACTGCTCTGCGTGTATCTGCCGCGAAGACGTTGCAAGTCCGATCATACATCCATGACTTTTTGCGGCATTCAGCAATTCCGGAGCGCCTTTTTTCACCGCTATTCCTTCTTTATCCGCAATCTTATAATAATATTCCCGTGTCATTTGCGCAAATCGATCCATCGGAAAATCCAAATCAACGTTCGTCTTGAAATATTCTGTCCGCCTCTTCAAGTTAAATCCGACTGTATTATAGATGTGATCTCCGAAGTTTTCATATCCAAGTTCTTTTCCCGCATAATCCCAAGACCGTTTTACAACTTTTTCCGAGTCAAGAAGAAGTCCGTCCATGTCAAAAACCAGCCCCTTCACAGAGACCGGTTTTTTCTTAATCAAGAGTCGCACTCCTGCACTGTTCACATTTTTCTGCGGGCTGCTCCGCCTCTTTTTGCTCTTCCTGGCTGCGAAACGTCACCGTTCCCGCCGCAGCATCCATTCCGTCAACGATTGCCAGAGACTCAAGCTGAAAACCGAGGTTGCGGATGATCCTTCCTCCCGACTGAAAGCCTTTTTCAATCGCGATCCCGATTCCTTCTACTGTCGCGCCTGCGGACTGAACGATCTGGATCAATCCCTGAAGAGCGCATCCGTTCGCAAGAAAATCGTCGATAATAAGAACATGATCTTCCGGCGTCAGGAATTTTTGAGATACGATCACATGATTTCTGCATTTGTGTGTAAATGACTCCACTTCCGCTACATACATTTCTCCGTCAAGATTGATACTCTGCGATTTCTTTGCAAACACAACCGGCACATCAAAATGCTGTGCCGCCACGCAGGCAATACCGATCCCCGACGCTTCGATCGTTAAAATTTTATTAATCGGCTTTTTCGCAAAACGTCTCTTAAATTCAGCCCCCATCTGATCCAACAGCTTAATGTCCATCTGATGATTCAGGAAGCTGTCTACTTTCAATACGTTTCCTTCTTTCACAACCCCGTCTTTTACAATGCGTTCTTCTAAAAAATTCATCTTCTGCTCCTCTCGTTTTCCTGCCTGTGCAGATTATTTTTCCATCTTATTCTTCCATATCGGTTCTTTCTTCGTCGCCGCCTTCCGCCTTTTCATCAAATACACGGAACACTCTTCTTAATATACAGGAATTAATAAAAGCAAGAATACCTGTTCCCGCCAAGATCCAGACCGGGATCGTAAGCATAAGGATTCCCGTATTCCACCACGACAAAACAACCGCTCCGACTGTCAGCGCTGTCATCAAAATTGTATAAGGTAATTTTGCCACCGTTAAAAGGAGCGCATTTTTCAGCGTAGCCCCTATCGTATTTTCATATCTTGCAGTCAGCGCAAATGAATAAATCGTTACTGAAATCGAAAAAAATGCAAGCAGTAAAAAAACACTTTTAAACACCATTCCCAGTGTCCCCGGCATCATTTCCGATATTCTGTAATCAACAAAACAAACGCCTCCGCACAAAAGCAATATAAGCCATATGATTGTACTTTGCTTAAAATTCAACTTAAATGCATGAAGAAACCCTTTAAATATATAACCTTCTTCATTTTTTACAAGTTTCAGCATTACTGTATACAACGCTGTTGTCGATGCTCCGATCGTAATGATCGGCAGTGAGCAAACAAGCCACAAAACATTCAGACACACGATATCGCAAATCTTTGAAAGCACACGCATAATACCGCTGTCAGTAACATCACCCCGCATGATCCGCCTCCCGTTTTTTCTATTGTAAACTACAGTATAGCACAGAAAAGCCTGTATAGCACAGGCTTTTCACATCTTCTTTCGGATAATCACCGGAAGCGATAAAAGATGCGTTCCGGAATCGCAAGCAGCCGTCAAGTTCCCAGGCAAGTCCGGGATTCGGCTCTTCGCCGTTACAAAAAAACAGTCCAACCACAACGGCTGAAACCGGCTGAACTGTTACGATAAAAAAATAGAGCGGGTGATGGGAATCGAACCCACGTATCCAGCTTGGAAGGCTGGTGTTCTACCATTGAACTACACCCGCGTCATCTCTGACACAAGTAGTATACTACCACATGATAAAGATAATTGCAA
>CDZQ01033902.1_pt1 | contig 13354 bp, 15 predicted proteins | sample 554831 | NCBI WGS metagenome assembly CDZQ01 (sample SAMEA3182112, study PRJEB8094) | gut metagenome | biome: human; feature: gut; material: Stool; isolation source: human stools | place: Canada | collected 2013-05-06
CGGTACGCGCGACGCCAGCGCGCATAGCGCGGGGAATTTCAAATAAAAGCATTTTATTTGAAATCAGTATTAGAGTACCTTTGCCAAAAACGTCTTCAACCGGTCGCTGCGGGGGTTGGAAAACAACTCCTGGGGGGTGTTTTCCTCCACGATCACGCCGCCGTCCATGAAAATGACCCGGCTGCCCACCTCCCGGGCGAAGCCCATCTCGTGGGTGACAACCACCATGGTCATGCCGTCATGGGCCAGGTCCCGCATGACCTCCAGGACCTCTCCCACCATCTCCGGGTCCAGAGCGGAGGTGGGCTCATCAAACAGCATGACCTCCGGCTCCATGCACAGAGCCCGGACAATGGCGATGCGCTGCTTCTGGCCGCCGGAGAACTGGCCCGGATAGGCTCCCGCCCGGTCGCCCAGGCCCACCCGCTCCAAAAGGGAACGGGCCTTGCTCTCCGCCTCCTCCCGGCTCTTTTTCAGCAGCTTCATAGGGGCCAGCGTCATGTTCTCCAGGATGGTCATATGGGGAAAGAGGTTGAAGTGCTGGAACACCATGCCCATCTTCTGCCGGTGGAGATTGATGTCCACCCGGGGGTCCGTAATGTCCACCCCGCCAAACTCCACAGAGCCGCCGGTGGGCCGCTCCAGCAGGTTCAGACACCGCAGGAAGGTGCTCTTGCCGGAGCCGGAGGGGCCAATGACCACCACAACCTCGCCCCGGCGGATCTCGGCGGACACCCCGTCCAGGGCCCGGATGGCGCCCCCGGCAAAGTGCTTTTCCAGTCCGGAGACCCGGATCAAAACATCATTTCCGCTCATGCTTATCCTCCTCGATCTCCTGTGCCCTGTTCGCGAAGGGGGAGCCAACGGGCCCGCTCAGGCTGGTCCTGACCTTCTGCACGTATGTCCCCTCGTTGCGGAGCTTCCGCTCCAGCTTGCCCACCAGCCAGCTGAAGAACATCACCAGCACCAGGTAAATCAGCGCCACCGCGATGAGGGGCATGAAGGCGGAGTAGGTGACAGAGCGGATAATATTGCCGCCCATGGTCAGGTCCCGTACCGTTACATAGCCCGCCACGCTGGTTTCCTTCAGCAGTACGATAAACTCGTTTGCCAGGGCGGGCAGCACGTTTTTGAAGGCCTGGGGGATGATGATGTAGCGCATGGTCTGCACATAGTTGAAGCCCAGAGACCGGCCCGCCTCGAACTGGCCCGGGTCAATGGACATGATGCCGGAGCGGAAAATCTCCGCCACGTAGGCGCCGGAGTTGACGCCGAAGGCCAGCACCGCCACCGCCACGCCGTTGCGGGAGGAGGCGAAGATGATGTAGTACATAATCATCAGCTGCACCACCACCGGGGTGCCCCGGATCACCGTCAGGTATACCTGGCAGACGCCGTTGCCCAGCTTCAGCAGAAACCGGCCCGCCCCGGGGCGCATCTCCTCCGCCGTCTTGTCATGGCTGGAGCGCACAATGGCGATGACCACGCCGATGGCAATCCCCATGAGCACCGCGAAGAAGGTGATGAGGAGCGTATTGCTCAGGCCGGTGGTAAGGTAGCGCCACCGGTCATCCTGAATGAAATTCAGATAGAAGTCCTGCTTCAGCTGGTCAAACCAAGCCAAACGGATCGCCTCCTTTGTATGTCTCTACCGTGGGAAAGCAGGGGCGGAGAGAGTCTGCCCCTCCGCCCCTGCGCAATGTGTCCGGACTGTGTTAGCCGTTGTTGGCCTCCACAAAGGCCTTGGCGGGCTCGTTGTCGATGACCACGCAGTCCACCTTGCCGGTGACAAGGGCCTGGATGGCGTCAGCGCCCTTGCTAAACTTGCTCACCCGCTCCTCGGTGATGCCGCCGTTCTCATAGCTGTCGGACAAATAGATGTCGCCAGTGGTGCCCTGCTGCACGCCGGCCACATAGGTGGCGCTGCTGTCCAGCAGATCGTCCACGGTCTGGATGGGGCTGCCCTCCGCCACCACGATGGACTGGATACCGGTGGCATAGCTGTCGGAGAAGTTGACGTTCTCCAGGCGGGCCTCTGTGACAGTCATGCCGGCCATGCCGATGTCGGCCTTGCCGGACTGGATAGCCACCAGGATGGCGTCAAACTCCATGTCGTCGATGACCAGTTTCATGTCCAGCTGGTCGGCGATGGCGGCGGCCATCTCCGCGTCGATGCCCACGATGGTCTCGCCCTCGTAGTACTCATAGGGCGGGAAAAAGGCGTTGGTGGCCATGTGCAGTTCCGGCTTGCCGTCGGTGTTCTGCTGGAAGGTGAGGTCGTGCTCCACACCGGAGATGTACTTGTCCACAATGGCCTTGGCGGTGCCGTTTTCCGCAATGGTGGCCAGGGCGGCGTTTACCTGCTCCAGAAGGGCGGTGTTCTCCTTGGCAATGGCGATGGCGTAGTCCTCAATGGCATACTCCGTGTCCAGGATCTGCAGCTTGACCTTTTTGCCGCCGCAGGCGGACATGCTCAGCACCAGCACAGCGGCCAGCGCCAGACTCATAAACTTTTTCATATGGGTTCTTCCTTTCCTCTATGCAAAAATAAAACATCCAATCGCTTCCGTCCTGTCTTCGGCGGGACAATGGGGAGCATACCACGGTTCCGAAAACTTGTCAATAGTTTTTCACTTAATTTGCATAAATATTTATATTGGATTGGAGAAAATCGGCGCAGTGCCAAAAGAAAGCAGGCAAAACAGGGGCGGTTTATGCTGCTTGCACAAGATAAAATCTTGCATATGCATACGCGAGGGTGCATATACAGAGGGAGAGTTGCTTTTTGCGGGGAATCTGCTATACTGAAACTGAAATGAAACGCAAGGAGATGGGTATATGAAGGTTTTGCTGCTCAACGGAAGCCCCCATGAGAAGGGCTGCACCTATACCGCGCTGGAGGAGATCCGGCGGACCCTGGAGACAGACGGGGTGGAGGCGGAGATCCTGTGGCTGGGGAACGGGGCCACCATTGGCTGCACAGGCTGCGGGGCCTGCGGCAAGCTGGGCAAGTGCGTCCATGACGACGTTGTCAACGTGGCGGCGGAGAAGATGGCGGGCTGCGACGGCCTCATTGTAGGCTCCCCGGTCCACTATGCCGCCGCCTCGGGCCATGTGACCTGCGCCCTGGACCGGCTGTTTTACTCCGCGGGCCGGGCCATGGCCTATAAGCCGGCGGCCGCCGTTGTCTCCGCCCGCCGGGGCGGCACCACCGCGGCGCTGGACCAGCTGAACAAGTACTTTACCATCAGCCAGATGCCCGTGGTGTCCTCCCGGTACTGGAACATGGTCCACGGCAACACCCCCGACGAGGTGCGCCAGGACCAGGAGGGGCTGTCCGTGATGCGCACCCTGGCCCACAACATGGCCTGGCTGCTGAAGTCCATTCAGGCCGGGCGGGACGCGGGGCTGCCGGGACCCGTCCAGGAGCCGCCGGCGCGGACGAACTTTATTCGCTGAGGGCCGGCAAAATGGCACCCGGCGGATCGGACGGCTGAATAAACAGGCGGCGCCAGCTTTGAAAGCAGGCGCCGCCTGTTTGCTGCCGCCTGCAGACACCGTGCAGCAACAGCTGGTTGCTGGCGTTTTCCGCCGGCTGTGGTATACTATACACGAGGTGATGCTTCCATGGAAACAAAAGAGGTTATTTTTAGGCTCCGGACGCAAAAAGGGCTGTCCCAGGATGCACTGGCGGAGACGCTTTACGTGACCCGCCAGGCGGTGTCCCGCTGGGAAACGGGGGGTTTCCCAAACTTAAAGATACCACACTAAAACCCACGCTTACATTACTTCCAAACAATACAATTTGGGAGGTAAACCCTATGAAAAAGCTGATTTCCTGCGAATATAACTTCGATAACTGCTGTGTGGAACTGAAATTCACCGATGGCAGCATAATTGCGATTGATACCATTGCCGTGGAGAATGAGATCGCCGACAATATGTATCAGCGGTCAGAGTTGGACTATTTGATTTATAACGATCCGCTTGCATATGCTGATCTGATCTTGAACGGTGAACCGGAAGCATATTTGAAAGCTGTCACCGAATATAGTCCATTAGAGTAAAAGCTCAGCGAAAAATGCCCCCTTGAACTGTGTCAAGGGGGCATCGTTAATGTTAGGACGGGCTTATTTCCATGGCTGCATATTAGCTGATAGATAGATGACCATCACTCATAATAAACTTATCATCGTACAATGACAGCAGCTTCGGATTAGATTTGTGGCAGATATGGATGACCATGGCATCCTCATGCAACAGCATTTCTTCGATTGCTTCGGAATTACTGGCATCCAACGCAGAAGTAACTTCATCCAACAAATATACTTCTGGATTTCCAACCATTGCACGGGCAAGTGCAACACGCTGACGCTCACCACCGGAAATCTGTTCAATGATCTCGGGTGTGATTTCCTGTCCTTGATAACGCTCAATCAGATATTCCAAATTTAGTTTCTTGATTACAGTGGCATAAGTATCTTTGGAAATAGAGCGCCCCAAAAGGATATTCTCCTCCAGCGTTGCATGGAACAAATAAGGTTCCTGGAATACTGGGCATACTCGCTGATAATATGTTTCTGCAGAGACTTCTCTCAGATTTTCACCGTTGCAAGTGATGCTTCCAGTATAATTTAGATCACCAATCTGCGAGATAAGGCGCATAAGGGTAGATTTACCACTGCCGCTTTCGCCGGAGATCAAGTAATTCTTCCCCGCTTCAAAAGTAGCAGTGACACCTTGCAGAATCTGAAGTTCATCAACCGCATATGTCACATCATTTACTGCAATGGTTTCAACCTTATCGGACAGCGAAGATTTTCCACTCTCAAAAACATCTTCGCCAGCCATTTCTTCATATTGATCCAAAATCGGAAGAACCTCATTGCGAGCATGAATCATATAGGCAAGGACTTCTGCCGGAGCTGCGATCATTTGAGCAAGCTGAACGACAGTAATCAAACCTCCAATTTCCATTTGCTCTATAGAGATTAGAACAACACCGACAATCAGAATGAGAAGTGTTTTTCCAACCTGTAAAAAGCTGGTCATGCTCTGCACATTCATTTGGCAGCGAATCAACACTCGCTCTTTCTTTGCAATCTGTCCATTTACATCTTCCTGAATTTCATTTGCACGATTATAGTAACCGTAGCTCTTTACAATTCGCAGACCGTCAAGAAAAGATTGCAGACTGGTGTTATACTTGCCAAGGGTTTCAGAATATGCCGCTCGTGCTTCTCCACCCTTTTTGCGCATGGTCTTTGGGCAGAGGATGATCAATCCACTTACTGCAAATACAATAAGTGCCAATGCCCAATGGACGGACAGCATGGAGATAGCGGAAAAGACCAAAATGAAAACGCATTTGATGATGTCGATGGTGCCGGAGAAATATTGCTCTACCAATGTGGGAATGTCGTTATTGACATAGGACACGAAGGAGGAAAGCTTTTCCCGTCCAGCAGAATCCTTTCTGGAAAAGGTTCTGAAAACATTGCTGCGCATCATTCGTTTCTGCCGAAGCTGGAACTGCATACCCATGTAGGCATCCAACAGAGAAAAGACTATCTGACACAGGCCGACGAGCAAATACAGGATAAGGAACCGACTGCCAGCAGAAGCATCTTCTGTAAAAGCAGTAATCATGTCACCAGAAATGGTGGGTGTTAGAACACTGATTCCAGAAAAGATGATTCCTACTAAAAGGGTTAGCGAAAAATACCCTTTATTTTTCGCAAGGTTATTCAATAATTTTTTCATATAGTTCACCTCTGAAATATTTAGTTGTTTTAGCGGAACATTTCAGAGTGTTGATATTATAAAGAACCAAGAACTTACCGTGATACATAGTTAATTCTCCTTAGATTGTTAGATTTGAGTATAAATACCCAATATTATTATATCATAAATCAGCCTGTTTTTGAATAGACTGACTGAAATTTTTGAAAAAATGTTGAAATAACAGGATGATCAGAATAACCTCTGAATGGTTGAGATGCAAATCGTCCGGCGAACAGCAACCTAAGCCGCTGTATTTTTCATCCTCGCAAGGATGGAGATTACAGCGGTTTTGTATTTTCTGAGGAAAGGTGTCAAACTGCATTTTTACAGTTTGGGTACCATTTTCGAGGAAAATATGCGGGTGTCCAGAGGGATGCAATCCCTCGGCTCTGGGTTTCCAATAGGGGCGAGCAGCATCCCTGTTGGCACACGATTTTGCTTGCAAAGTCTAGTGTGTTAACCTCGGCTGCTGAAAGGCAGTGAACAGGAGCTTGCCGCCAACGCCAGAAGGCAGAGCGCAGAGCTGACAAGAGCCGAAAAACGCAGAACAGAGGTTGACCGCAAGTTTGCGAAGCTGCATGAGGACTGGTCGGATGGTCGTATCACGGAGTACAACTTTAACATGATGTCTCAGAAATATCAGACCGAGCAGCAGGAGCTTACCGAGAAGATCGAAAGGCTGTCTGATGAGCTTGAATCTGAAAAACAAACAACTGTCGATGCGGAAACTTGGATTTCACTTCTCAAACAGTATGCCAATCCCACCGAACTGACAGCGGAGCTTCTGAATACGCTGATTGAAAAGATCGTCATTCACGAAGCAACCACCGTGGACGGTATGCGTGAGCAGAATATTGACATCTACTACCGCTTAATCGGCAAAATTGAGTAAAACTACAGATATGGGTGCTTATGCAAGTAGGCGTAGGCACTCATACATAACCAATTTCTTTAAGTGCGGGAAACCGGGGAAACCGTGCCGAATACGGAAACACTGAAGCGGCTGTCAAAGCTTTTCGATGTCTCCATCAACACGATTCTGGGCTCCCCCAGACAGCTGATTTGCCAATGCTGTGGCATGCCCCTTGACGACGCCTCCGTCAGCAGGGAACCTGACGGGACCTTTCAGGAGGAATACTGCAAATGGTGCTATTCTGACGGTCAATTCGCGTACACGGACCTGGGGGAATTGATCGATTTCCTCGCTGGACATATGTCAAACGGGAACTGGCCCCCGGAGCAGGTGCGCGCCTATCTGGAAGAGCGGCTGCCGGGGCTGGAGCACTGGAAGCAGCCGGAGGCGTGAGCCAAACAGCGGTCCTGGAGCCGGAGCGGGACGACGAATTGGTGGGAAAAGAGGCCCCCGCCGCTAAGGCGGGAGCCTCCTTTTCCGGCTTCCTTTACAGGGGCAGCCCCAGGAGATGCCGGCGGATCATGTCAAAGGCGTTCTGGGCCGCGGCGGTGCGGACCCGGTCCCTGCCCCGGCCCTTGCCGCAGGAGAACTGGCGGCACACCTGGCCGCCGTCCCAGGCCAGGGCGATGAACACGGTGCCCACCTCGTGGCCCCGGTCGTCCCCCTCCGGCCCCGCGAGGCCTGTAATGGCCACGGAGAGGTCCCCGCCGCACACCCGGCGGCAGCCCTCCGCCATGGCCAGGGCCACCGGCTCGCTGACGGCGCCGTGGCGCGCCAGCAGTGCCTCCGGCACCCCCAGCACACCGCTTTTTACGGCGTTTGTATAGCTGACCACGCCGCCCCGGAAAATCTGGGACGCGCCGGGCAGATCTGTCAGGCGCTTGGCAACCAGGCCGCCGGTGCAGCTTTCAGCGGCGCAGAGCGTCAGCCCGCGCTCCCGCAGCAGAGAACTCACCACCGCCTCCAAACTCTCCACGTCCACGCCGTACACCACGTCCCCCAGAAGGCGCTGCACCTCCTCCACCAGGGGGGCCAGCATGGCCTCCGCCGCCTGGCGGTCCGCGGCCTTGGCGGTGGCCCGCACCATGCACTCGTTGGTTTTGGCGTAGGGGGCCAGGGTGGGGTTGGTCAGCTCCGTCATGGGCTTGTGAAGGGCCTGCTCCACGGCGCTCTCCCCCATGCCGAATACCCGGATCTCGTGGCTGACGATGACGCCCTCCATCAGATTCATCAGGTAGGGCACCGCCCGGTTTTCAAACATATACCGGCACTCAAAGGGGGGGCCCGGCAGCATGAGCACGTGAACGCCGCCCTCCTGGAAGGCGCAGCCGGGGGCGGTGCCGACGGGGTTGTCAAAGATGGTGCAGTTCACCGGCAGCATGGCCTGCTGGATGTTGTTCTCCGGCATCTTGCCGCCGCCCATGCGCTTTTGAAACCAGCGCTCCAGTTCCTCCAGAATGTCCTGGTGCAGTTCCAGCCGGCGGCCGAAGGCCCGGCAGATGGTCTGCTTGGTAAGATCGTCGTAGGTGGGGCCCAGGCCCCCGGTGGTGATGATGATATCCGCCCGCTTCCGGGCAATGGCCAGGGCCTCCTCCAGCCGCTGGGGGTTGTCCCCCACCACGGTGTGGTAGTGGACGTTGATGCCCAGGGTGGTCAGGCCCTCGGAAATGATCTGGGCGTCCAGGTTGGAGATATTTCCCAGCAGCAGTTCGGTGCCCACGGCGATGAGTTCAGCGGTATGGGACATGGTACATCCTTCTTTCTCGTGTTGGTGTGGGTTATTCTCCCACGGAAATGCTGACCCGTTCCACGCCCGCCATGGCCTCCTCTACCAGGGCCTCCACGTCCAGGGCGGCCTCGTGGCGGAGCACCTCGTCCAGGTGGGGGTGGGTTTTGGGGTGCCGGGGGGTAAAGACAGTGCAGCAGTCCTCGTAGGGCAGAATGGAGGTGTCAAAGGTGCCGATCCGGCGAGAAATGCGGACAATCTCCTCCTTGTCCATGCCGATAACGGGGCGGAGCACCGGCAGCTGGCACACCTGGTCGGACACCGCCAGGGCGTCCATGGTCTGGCTGGCCACCTGGCCCAGGCACTCGCCGGTGACAAGGGCCCTGCAGCCGCAGCGCCGGGCCACGGCCTGGGCCAGACGCATCATGAACCGGCGCATAATGAGGGTAAAGTGATCCTCGGGACAGGCCCGGCGGATCTCCTCCTGGATGTGGGTGAAGGGCACAATGTGCAGCGTCATCCGGCCGCACCAGGGGGCCAGCTCCCGGGCCAGGCGCTCTACCTTCTCCCGGGCCTGGGGGGAGGTGTAGGGGGGGCTGAAAAAGTGGACCAGTTCCAGCTGAACCCCCCGCTTGGCGATCATATAGGAGGATACGGGGCTGTCGATCCCGCCAGAGAGGAGGCTGACCGCCTTCCCGCCCATGCCGATGGGCAGTCCCCCGGCTCCCGGCGCGGCGGGGCCGTGGACATAGGCGGCCTTCTCCCGGATCTCCACGTGGACGCAGAGTTCCGGCGTGTGCACATCCACCCGCAGGTGGGGGTAGGCGTCGTGGAGCATGCCGCCCACGTACTGGGAGATCTCCATGCTGGTCATGGGGAAATTTTTGTCCGCCCGCTTGGTTTCCACCTTGAAGCTGCCGGCGGCGGTCAGCTGGCTGTCCAGGTAGGCCTTGGCACAGGCCAGAATGGCGTCCTTGTCCTTGGGGCAGGGCCGGGCCCGGGTGACGGAGACGATGCCGAACACCTTTTTGCACAGATCGTAGGCCTGGTCCATGTCGCAGCCCGGCTCCTCCGGCTCCACGTAGATGGTGCTCTGCTTGGAGGAGACGCGAAATGAGCCGCAGTGCTGGAGCCGGCGGCGGATGTTGCTGAGCAGCTTGTCCTCGAAGGACCGGCGGTTGAGGCCCTTGAGCACCACCTCGCCCAGTTTCAGCAGGATGATCTCGTTCATAGTACGTCCTTTCTGTGGCCGGCGGGGAGGACCCGCCGGGGCTGAGATTTCCCGGGCTGCCTCCGGGAGACGGCACAGGGAGCACAGCGCAGCCTTCCCAAAAGGAGGCGGGCCTCCTTTTTGACAGGCTATAATAGCCGCTTTGCGGCTATTATAGCCCATTTTGTAGAGGATGTCCACTGGGGACGGAGGAAATTTGCCCTTTGCCCGGGGTGAGGAGCCGTCCCGCGTCCGGGCAAAGGACAGGCGTGCCGCCGGGAATCCGGGACACGCCTGTCTTTGTTCAACTGATTTGCAGCAGCCGGAGAAGGTCCTCCAGGGTGCGGCGGTAGTCCTGCCGGCTTCTCCCCCGGGCCTCAGAAAAGGGGATGGCCTGGCGATTGATGCTGAAGATGGCGGTGACGCCCAGATCGTAGGCGGCGTAGGCGTCGTCCCCCACGTCCCCCACCAGGGCCACCAGAGGCACACCTCGGGGCTTTGTCCGCCGGGCGATGCCGGAGATCACCTTGCCCCGGACGCTCTGGCCGTCGATACGGCCCTCCCCGGTCAGCACCAGGTCCGCTCCCTCCAGACGGTGGTCAAAGGCCACCATGTCCAGCACCGCCTCGATGCCGGACTTGATGCCCGCGCCCAGGAAGGCCACGCAGCCCGCGCCCATGCCGCCGGCGGCGCCGGCGCCGGGGATGCGGCCCACCTCCAGGCCCAGTTCCCGGCCAATGGCGCCCTCCAGGGCCTCCAGCTGCCGGTCCAGTTCCAGGACCATGGCCTGGTCCGCCCCCTTCTGGGGGGCGAACACATGGGCCGCCCCCTCCACCCCGCAGAGGGGGTTCTCCACATCGCTCATAAGGGTGACGGTGACGCCCTCCAGCAGCTTTTGGGCCGGTGCGGTGCGGATGCAGGCGATCTGCTCCAAAGTGCCCCCCACGGGGACGAAGGAGCGGCCCGCCTGGTCTCGGAATTCCACCCCCAGGGCCGCGGCGCAGCCGCAGCCGCCGTCGTTGGTGGCGCTGCCCCCCAGGCCCAGCAGGATCTCCCGGCAACCGGAGCGGATGGCGTGGGCGATCAGCTGGCCCACGCCGTAGGTGGTGGTGCGGGAGGGGTCCCGCCGCTCACCCGCCAGGGGCAGGCCCGCGGCGGCGGCCATCTCGATCACCGCCCGGTCCCTGAAGCGGGCGTAGGCGGCCTCCACCGGCTCCCCCCAGGGGCCGGTGACGGCGGCCGTCACCCGCTCGCCGCCGGCGATGGCCTGCAAAAAGCACTCCGCCGTGCCCTCGCCGCCGTCGGCCACGGGGATGGCGTCCACCTGGCAGCCGGGGAAAAATGTCCCGATGGCCTCCCGGGCCATGGCGCAGATATCGGAACTGGACATGGTGCCCTTAAAGGAGTCGGGAATGACAATACACTTGTTTAGCTTCATGGCGCTACCGGTTCACCACGTTGGCCGGCTCCCCAGCCGCGTAGCTGCGGATGTTCTCCACGGCGATGTCCATCAGCCGCTGGCGGCTGGCCCGGGGCGCCCAGGAGATGTGGGGGGTGATGATGCAGTTTTTGGCCTGCAGCAAGGGGTTGTCGCCCCGAATGGGCTCGGTGGACACCACGTCCAGGCCGGCGGCGTAGACCTTGCCGCTGTTCAGGGCGTCGGCCAGATCCTGCTCCACCACCAGGGGCCCCCGGGAGTTATTGAGGATGATGACCCCGTCCTTCATCCTGGCGATGGTGTCCCGGTTGATGATGCCCTGGGTCTCGGGGAAGAGCGGGCAGTGGAGGGCAATGACGTCAGAGCGGGAGAGAAGCTGGTCCAGGGTGACATACTCCGCCAGGGCCCGCCCGACGTCGTTGGGGTACTTGTCGTAGGCCAGCACCTCCATGCCCAGGGCCTTGGCGATGCGGCCGGTGGCCTGGCCGATGCGGCCGAAGCCGATGATGCCCATGGTCTGCCCCGCCAGTTCAATGAGGGGGTAGTCCCAGAAGCACCAGTCCTGGCAGTTCTCCCACCGGCCCTCGTGGACCGCCTGGTCGTGGTGGCCCACATGGTGGCAGATCTCCAGCAGCATGGCGATGGCAAACTGACCCACGGCGGCGGTGCCGTAGGTGGGGATGTTGGATACCAGCACGCCCTTCTCCTTGGCGTAGGCGTAGTCCACCACGTTGTAGCCCGTGGCCAGCAGGCTGATGAGCCGCAGGTTGGGGCAGGCGTCCATGACATGGCGGGAAATGGGGGTCTTGTTGGTGTATACCACCTCCGCCTCGCCGATGCGGCGGATGATTTCCTCCTCGTCGGTGAGGCTGGTGCGGTCATAGACTGTCAGATCCCCAAACTGGGCGATGCCATCCCAACTCAGATCCCCGGGGTTCTCCGTGTAGCCGTCCAAAACAACAATCTTCATAGAGCGCCTCCTAATTTAAATCTGTGACACAATTATAACGGAATTTTTATTGTTATTTTACCAAGAATCTGTTACACTTTTTGTTATAATAACAAGGAGGTGGCGGCATGTTTCTCTCCCCCCAGCTGGCCCAGAGCATTGCGGACGATATGAAGTGCTCCATCCACCGGGACATCAACATTATGGATCAGAGCGGGACCATCATCGCCAGCACCAACCCCGCCCGGCTGCGTCAGTGCCACGAGGGGGCGCGGCAGGTGATCGCCCAGGGGCTGCGGGTGCTGGAGGTCCGCTCCGACAGCCAGTTCCCCGGCGCCCAGCAGGGGGTGAACCTGCCCATTGTCATCGACGGGGAGACGGTGGGGGTGATCGGCATCACCGGCGCGCCGGAGGAGGTATCCCTCTTCGGCGCGGTCATCCAGCGCATGACGGAGATTCTGGTGGAGAGCGGCCGCCGGCAGGAGCGGGAGGAACTGCTGGACCGGGCCAGAAGCCTGTTTTTAGAGAACTGGCTCTTTGACCAGGACCCGGATTACGGGGAGTTGGAACTGCGGGGGCAGCTGCTGGGAGTGGACCTGGGGCTCAGCCGGGTGGTGGCGCTGATGCGGCTGCTGCCGGGGGAGGAGCGGGGGGAGCGGCCTCTGGAGATGCAGAACAACCTGTTCCTCCGCTCCATCCAGAATCAGATTGGCTACCACAGCCAGAACTTCTGCGCGGTGATCCACAACCGGGTCATTATCCTCCTGTCCGGGGAGGACCGGGAGCGGGCCCTGGCCACGGTGCGGCGGGTCCACGCAGGCATAGAGGATTTTTACGGGGTCCGGCTCAGCAGCGGCGTATCCACCCCCTCCCAGGCCCCGGCGGATCTGCGCCGGTGCTATATGGAGGCCCGCACCGCCTGCCAGGTGGCGGCCCAGGCCCCGCCGCCCCGGGTGGCTTGCTACAGCGAGGTGTCCCTGGATTTCGCGGTGGAGAGCATCCCCCAGCGGATCCGGCGGGATCTGCGGCAGATGGTGTTTTCCGGCTGCACGGCAGCGGAGGTGGCGGAGTTTACCGCCACGCTGGACAGCTACTTCCGAAACGGCGGCTCTATCGACGCCTGCGCCCGGGAGGCGTTCATCCACCGCAACACCTTCCAGTACCGGCTGGCCCGGGTGCGGGACCGCACCGGACGAAACCCCCGCTCACCCCGGGACGCCTTCCTGCTGTATCTTGCCATCCGGGCCCCGGAGGCGTAAAAAGGGCCCGCCCCTGTTCCAAGGCGGAACAGGGGCGGGTTCTCAGCTTGTCGAAAAAGCCTCGCAGAGTTCGCG
>CDZQ01038410.1_pt1 | contig 13348 bp, 10 predicted proteins | sample 554831 | NCBI WGS metagenome assembly CDZQ01 (sample SAMEA3182112, study PRJEB8094) | gut metagenome | biome: human; feature: gut; material: Stool; isolation source: human stools | place: Canada | collected 2013-05-06
AGCGCAGGCGGCGGTTGCCCAGGTGGTCGATGTCATCGGGGGTGCCTACTCCGAAGGCCAGGCAGTTGAGGTAGTTAATGGAAGCCATCATGTCGTCCACGATGATGTGCTTGGGGATGAGGTCGTCCATCCGCTCCCGGATGAGGTCCTTAAAGTCCTCCTCCGACATGCCCTCGCTGTCTCGCTGCTCCAGCAGCTCCCGCAGCACAGTGAAGCGCACCTTCTCCGTGACGCCCGCCTCTTCGGGATCGAAGTCCACGAATCCCTTCATGTCCACCATGTTGTTGGAGAACACTTTGACCAGGTGTACGCCGGTGTGCAGGTCCTCCACCTCGACGACCGCTTCGTTGACGCCCAGGGCGTCCAGCATCTGGGCCCGCTCCCGGGTGAGCACCTCGCCGACCTCGGCCACGATCTCGCCGGTGGTGGGGTCGGCCACGGGGGCGGCCAGCTTCTGGCCGGCCAGCCGATTCCACAGAGCCAGCTTCTTGTTGAACTTGTAGCGTCCCACTGCGGACAGGTCGTACCGGCGGGGATCAAAGAACAGGGTGTGCATCAGGCTCTCGGCGGAGTCCACCGTGGGCGGCTCGCCGGGACGGAGCTTGCGGTAGATCTCCAGCATGGCATCTTCATAGCTCTTGCAGGCGTCTTTCTCCAGGGTGGCCAAGATCCGGGGGTCCTCGCCGAACATGTCCAGGATCTCCGCGTCGGTCTTGGGCCCCACCGCCCGAATCAGGCAGGTCACCGGCAGCTTGCGGTTCTTGTCGATGCGCACGTAGAACACGTCGGACAAGTCTGTCTCATACTCCAGCCAGGCGCCCCGGTACGGGATGACGGTGGAGGCGTAGGTGATGTTGTCCGCCTTGTCCGCGTTCCGGGCGTAGTATACACCGGGGGAACGCACCAGCTGGGACACGATGACCCGCTCGGCGCCGTTGATGACGAAGGTACCTGCATCGGTCATGATGGGGAAGTCCCCCATGAAGATCTCCTGCTCCTTGATCTCCTCGGTCTCCTTGTTGCGCAGGCGCACCTGCACCTTGATGGGGGCGGCGTAGGTGGCGTCCTGGGCCTTGCACTCCTCAATGGTGTACTTGGGGGGATCGTCCATGGAGAAGCCGATGAAGGACAGCTCCAGATTGCCGGCGTAGTCCGTGATGGCCTCTACGTCGTTGAACACCTCCTGCAGCCCGGTTTCAAAAAACCACCGGTAGGATTTCTTCTGGATCTCCAGCAGGTAGGGCATCTCCAGAATTTCCTCGCTGCGGGCGAAGCTTTTGCGCAGGGTCTTGCCGTAGTAGACGTCCTTGACTCTGTCGTTGATCGTTGTTGCCATTGCCGTTTCACGCTCCACTCGTAAGGATATTTGCCGATACACACGGCGCTGTTGTCACTTTGTCATTTTACCTCTTGCATTCCGGGTTCCGCTCTGGTATACTGCGCTTAGCATGGGGGAGTAGTTCCCCTGATGTTTCTCTGCGCATAAAAGCAGTTTATTATACGGCATCCTACGGCAGTTTGTCAAGTATTTTCTTGACAAACTGCCGTTTTTTCTGTCCCGGGGTCTAGCAGGCCCCTAATTATGCTGTCAGCCCCCGCCCTTTTCCCCGGCTATGCCCAGCTTGCCCCCTTCTTTTTCAAAATTCTTGCCATTTACAGCAACTTCCTGTTGACAAACTCTGCCGCTCAGATTACAATAGTTACAAAGTTGTAACCTTTGTTACCATCCTGTAACCATCGAAACGCCCCTGTAACTATTTTGAAATGCCTGTTGACAAAATACGGCCGAACGGTTACAATAGTTACAGTTTTGTAACCTTTTCCCCAACAGGAGGCAATCATGGCTGACAATAACAAGATGCTGATGTACAAGGGCCACCCCCTTCGCCGGAAGGACAACTTGATCTATTATGGATCTATGGCCGACAAATACATTGTTATGATCCAGGTGATGAGCACCACCAAGGACGGCGGTCTGGAGATTGCCGACAAGGTCCACCTTCAGCTCCAGCTCACTGATCCCGACCTGAAGAGCCGGGACCGGGTGGTGAAGAAGAGCGACCTGCCCGACCTGTTCTCCGCCATTGATATGGGTGCCACCTGGCTCATGCGGGCGCTGGCCGGCAAGTGACCTGCTGCTTTTCCTTGTAATCGAAACGAGGACAAGCTGTGTGCGCCCCGGCGCGGCCGCTTCCCAACAACCGTAAGAAACCGCACAAATTAGAGGAAAAAGAGATTTGGAGGGCTTCCCAATGGTTCGCTGTAAGAAAATCGTCCGCAACTCCGCTGCCGCCGTTCTGACCCTTTCCCTTCTGACGGGCATCGCCTCCGCCGCTTTCGGCACCGGCACCGTCACCGCCAGTTCCCTCCGTGTCCGAGAAGATGCCTCTACCTCTGCCGCTACGTTGGATACGCTTTCCAAGGGCAGCAAGGTCAGTGTCTTGGCAGACGAGCAGGATGGTTTTTATAAGGTTCAGATCGGCGAACAAGTGGGTTATATGTCTGCGGAGTATTTGGACGTGACCGAGGGCGAAACCTTGGAAGAGGCGCCGGCCGCCGATTCCTCCGCCGCAGCGGAGGCGGTCGAGCCGCTCTACGGCTTGGTCAACACCTCGGTGCTGAACGTCCGTAGCGGTGCGGGAACTGATTATGACCGGGTAGGCAAGCTGTCCGGCGGCACTGTTGTCACGGTTCTGTCCGAAGCTGGAGACGGCTGGTATCAGGTTTCCACCGACTCCCTGACCGGCTATGTCTCCGGCGAATACCTCACCGTTGTGGATGCTAAAACTTTGGAAGAACTGTCTACCAAGGGTCTGCAGTTGGTAGAGTTGGCCATGGAGTATCTGGGCGTTCCTTACCGCTACGGCGGCGCATCCCCTTCCGGCTTTGATTGCTCCGGCTTTGTCTACTACCTGTGCAAATCCCTGGGCGTCTCGGTCCCCCGCACCGCCACCTCTCAGTGGAACGGCGGCTACGACAAGGTTTCCAAGAGTGAACTCCAGCCCGGCGACTTGGTGTTCTTCTCCAATTACTCGGGCGGCTCTTCCATCGGTCATGTGGGCATCTACATTGGCAATAACGAGTTTATCCACTCCTCCAGTCCCACCTCCGGCGGTGTCATCATCAGTGGTATGGCTGAAAGCTATTATGATGCTCGTTATGTAGGTGCCTGTCGGATCTTCTAATTCTCTTTTTACATAGCTCTTCTTGGCGCCGCCCGGCTGGGCGGCGCTTTTTGTGCCTTTCACCTGCCTGGGTCCCAGTGTCGATTCTTTCATTTTTGTTACGAATCAGAAATTTTCCTTCCCTCCCCTTTACATCTCTCCCTTCTTGGGTTAAAATAATCGGAGAAATCAATCAGGGGGTGTTCCCAAATTGAGTGATATGGATTTTACCCGTAAGTTCAGTGTCCTCGGCGACAAGGATGCCGAGATTCGGCACATCCTCACCACAGTGTATAATGCGCTGCGGGAAAAGGGGTACAACCCCATTAACCAGATTGTAGGCTATATTCTCTCTGAGGACCCCACCTACATCACCAACTATAACAATGCCCGAACCCTCATCCGCCGTCTGGACCGGGATGAACTGCTCAAGGTGCTGTTGAAAAGCTATCTGTCCGAATAAGCGCTGTCTGTAATAGGCGCGGCCATTTCTGTGAAATGGCCGCGCCTATTTCTTCCCATTTGTCCCATGGACAGGCGGGCGCTTTTCCGGTATACTGTGCCAAAGGAGTGATTTCTTATGGGCAAGCGCGTTCTATCCCTTCTGCTGATTTTTTCTCTGCTTCTGTCCGGCTGCGCTCCTGCTGCCTCCACTGCAGGTGACTTCACCGCCGTACAAGTGCTCCAGGCTGCACTGGATGTCTGTCCGGATGCCGGGCAGCCCCACATCCTCACTCAGGATGAAATGGCCGACTACGTCCCCGCCCTCTACGGCCTGTCAGACAGCCAGTGGACCGATGGCGCGGTGGCCGTTGGAGAGGGCTTGTCCGCCTTTGAAGTCGGCGTGGTGCTGCTGGCGGAGGAAACTGATGGACAGGCCGCCATGGACAGTCTGGATGCCTACCGGGTGAGCCGCCAGGGGGATTTCATTGGCTATGCCCCCGACCAGGCTGTCCTGGCAGAGCAGGGTCAGGTCCTCTTGCAGGACCGCTACCTCGTTCTGCTCATCTGTCAGGACCCAGAGAGCGTGGCCAGCGCGGTGAAAGCCCTGCTGAATGGGAATACGCAACTTGTGGGCCCTGCCCCGCTTCCCTCCCCTTCCGTTCCCCAGGACGCTCCCCCCTCCTCTGCCCCGTCTGAATCCCCCGTACCTTCTCAGCCAGTGCCGGCAGAGAGCACAGGGCCGGCCCCGTCCTCCGCTCCATCTTCCGCAGTCTCTTCTCCTTCCGCTATCCCCACGCCCGATCCAGCCGAAGGACGGTATCCCTTCACCCAACCCGGTATTGACGATATGACCCTTTATGATACCACTGCCATCTTGGCCGCCTGGCAAAGTGGTGATCGCTCCGCCCTGAGCGAAAAAGACGCCGCGATCCTGGCCGCGGCGGAGGAAGTGCTCCAGGCGGTCACCTCCAGCGATATGGGCGCCTATGAGACAGAGCGGGCGGTGTACCGCTGGCTGACGGAGCAGGTGGCATACGACTGGGACCACCAGAGCTTCTTCCAGACTATGGATCCGGATTCCTCCAACCCCTACGGGGCCTTGGTCAACCGCAAGGCCATCTGCCTGGGGTACGCCTCCGCCTTCCAGTTGCTCATGGATATGAGCGGCGTGGAGTGCATCACTGTCGTTGGGGCGGCCTTTTCCAGCCAGGAGGACCACGCCTGGAACATGGTGCGGCTGGATGGAGATTGGTACTGTGTGGACGTCACCTGGGACATGGGCCTTCCTGAGAAATACTGGTGCTACTTCAATGTCACCAGCGACTACATGGCCGCAACGGACCACCAGTGGCACTACGCCAACGTCCCAGAGGCCACCGCTATGGACGGCGGCGTAAGCTGACGTGAAAATGGGCCGAGGCCCGGTTCTTTCCAGCTTCTCTTCCGGCTGCCCCGCCTAACTCGCCTAGGATGTGCGGTTCCCTCCATGGGGCATCGCCATTCTCCTCGGCACGGCCACACAAATCGGCGATATCATTCTGGACTTCAGCCGCGGTAAAAACGGCCGGGTACTGGCCCAAATCCAAATAGAAGAACTCTGCCGGGGTCCGTTAGACAGGGGACGCAATTACCGTTCTTTTCGGATGGATTATGTGTGGAGGGCAACAGGGTGATCTCCCTGCTCTCCGTGGGTATCCGAGGCATCTTAGCCTATGGTATACGAGCAGACCTATGTCCAGCAGGAAAATATGCCGCCCTATCTCTCATAGCCATTGCAGACTATAGGCTTTGCGGATGGGAAACGGTACCTCTGGACACGGAAAGCGGCCTGGTCCCCCCTGGGCCTATCAAGCATTGAGGGTGCCGACAATCTGGGAAAATTGGAGACTATATCCCCAGAACATGATCCCCCCAAAAAAGCAAAGCGGTCCGTCTTTATAAGACGGACCGTTTGTTTTCTCAGTCCTTCATCAGCAGGTACATAACTGCCTTCTGGACGTGGAGCCGGTTCTCCGCCTCCTCGAAGATTTCGTCAGCGTGAGCCTCAAAAACCTCGGCGGCGATCTCCTCCCCCCGGTGGGCGGGCAGACAGTGCTGCACCATACAGCCAGGGTGGGCCAGCTTCATAAGCTCATTATCCACACAGTAGCCGGCAAACGCCTTCTCTCGCTGGGCCTTTTCCTGCTCTTGGCCCATGGAGGCCCACACGTCTGTAACCACCACGTCCGCGTCTTTGAAAGCTTCAGCCGGGGTTCGCACCAGTTGGAATTGGGCATCGTTGACGGTCTTGGCGAAATCCAGTACCGCCAGGTCCGGGTCATACCCTTCCGGGCAGGCTGCCGACACGTCCATGCCGCACTTCAATCCGCCCACGATCAGAGAGTTGGCCATGTTGTTGCCGTCGCCGATAAAGGCGAGCTTGAGCCCCTCCAGGCGGGTCATCTTCTCCCGGATCGTCATCAGGTCGGCCAGCACCTGGCAGGGGTGGCAGAAATCTGTCAGGCCGTTGATGACGGGAATGGATGCGTACCTAGCCAGATCCTCCACCTCTCTCTGGGCATAGGTACGGATCATGATGCCGTCACAGTACCGGGAGAGTACCCGGGCGGTGTCCTCCACCGGCTCCCCACGGCCAATCTGACTGTCCTTGCCGGACAGGAACAGTGCATGGCCCCCCAGCTGGTACATGCCAACCTCAAAAGACACTCGGGTGCGGGTGGAGTTTTTCTCGAAGATCATGGCCAGGGTTTTGCCTTTGAGATAGTCGTGGGCAATGCCATGCTTCTGGCTGTACTTCATTTGGTCCGCCGTATCCAGAATCTGGGTAATGTCCTCCCGGGACAAATCCAGTAGCTTGAGCAGGTCTTTCTGCATTATCTTCCACTCTCCTTATAGATTTTCCAAGGCCGCCCGGAGCACGGCCAACCCCTTGTCCATCTCCTCTTTGGTGATGGTCAGCGGCGGCAGCAGCCGCAGTCCTGGCCCAGCGGTGAGGGATAGCAGCCCCGCCTGGTTCAGCCGGGCACTCAGGTCCTTGTTTGTGTATCCCTCTGCCACGTCAATGCCGATCATCAAGCCCATACCCCGGGTTCTGCCCAGGCAGGGCAGGGCCATGGCCTCAATAGCATTTCGGAGATACCGCCCCTTCTCCGCCACCTGGGCGATGGCCGCATCGTCCAAAATATCCAGCACTGCGCAACCCGCGGCGGCGCACACCGGATTGCCGCCGAAGGTGGTAGCGTGCTGACCAGGGCCCAGCACGTCCCGGCACTTTTCGTTCACCAGGAAGCCCCCCATAGGCAGGCCGCCGGCCACACCTTTCGCAAAGGAGCAGGCATCAGGCAGGACACCGTACTGCTGGAAGCAGAACAGGGACCCGGTGCGGCCGATACCAGTCTGCACCTCGTCCACCAGCAGCAGCCAGTCCCGCTTCTCGCACAGTTGGGCCAGCTCCCGGACAAAGTCCCAATCCAAGGGAAGCACGCCCCCCTCACCCTGGACCAGCTCCACCAGCACGGCGCACACGTCATGGCCGGCCACCTCCTGCACCCCGTCCAGGGAGGGGGCAGCATGGCGGAAGCCCTCGGTAAAAGGAAAGAAATATTGGTGAAACACGTCCTGGCCCGTGGCTGCCAGAGTGGTCACCGTCCGTCCATGAAAGGAGTTTTTCAGGGTGATGACCGTCCCCCGACCAGGGCCGTATTTGTCAAAGGAGTACTTCCGGGCCAGCTTTACCAGGCCCTCGTTACTCTCCGCCCCTGAGTTGGCAAAGAAAGCCGCCGCCATGCCGGAGCGGGTGCACAGCTTCTGGGCCAAGAGAATATAGGGCTCAGAGTAGTAGAGGTTGGAGATGTGTCCCAGTTTGGCTGCCTGGGCGCTGATAGCCGCCTGCCACTTGGGGTGGGCGGTGCCCACCGACAGCACTCCGATGCCGGAGGCAAAGTCAATGTACTCCTTGCCCTCCAGGTCGTACAGGGTGGCCCCCTGTCCGTGGTCGATGGCAATGGGGTTGCGGCTATAGGTCTGGACAACATACTGCTCGTCCAACTGTTTCAATTCTTCAAAGGTCAATGGTGATCCCTCCTTGTGTGTCATCAAGAATTGCCTCCTGGAACCGCTTTATCCAAAGGCTTTGCCCTTGTAATCCCTAAGCTGTTCTGACCCCTGCAGGTTGCGACAGCCTCATGTACAAAGTCCTCCGCCTTCACAGAACTAAGAGGCGCCATGGCCTCGCCTCTTGTCCTACTGTACAAGCATGGTGCCTACGCCGGCGTCGCTGAGCAGCTCAATCAAAATGGAGTGGGCGATCCGGCCGTCCAGAATGACGGTGGAGTGCACTCCGGAGCGCACCGCCTCCACGGCGCAGTCAATCTTGGGGATCATCCCCCCCTGGATAACTCCGTCCTTGATCAGGCCGGGGATCTCGCTGACCCGAACTTGGTGGATAAGGGTGTCCTCGTCTGCCGGGTCCCGGAGCAGTCCCCTCACGTCGGTGAGTAGCATAAGCTTTTCCGCCCCCAACGCCACCGCCAGCTTGGCTGCTGCGGTGTCTGCGTTGATATTGTATGCCGCAGGGCCGTCCACTCCCTGGGCCACGGTGGATACCACAGGGATATAGCCGCCCCTCAGGCTGTCCACCACCATCTGAGGGTCCACCTTCAGGATCTCCCCCACTAGGCCGTACTTCTGATCCAGCCGGGCCGCCTGGAACAGGCTTCCGTCCATACCGCACAGGCCCACGGCCCGGCCGCCCCGGCGGTTGATAAGGGCCACCAGGTCCTTGTTCACCTTGCCGCACAGCACCTGCTGTACCACGTCCATCGTCTCCTCATCGGTGTACCGCAGGCCATCCACAAACTGGGACTGCTTACCAATTTTTTGGAGCATCTCGTTGATCTCTGGCCCGCCGCCGTGGACCACTACCACATGGATGCCCACCAGGGACAGCAGGACAATATCGGAGATCACCGCCTGGCGCAGCTCCTCCGACACCATGGCGTTGCCGCCGTATTTGACCACGATGGTCTTTCCGTTGAACTTTTGGATATAGGGCAGAGCCTCCGCCAGCACCTGGGCCCGGTCCACCAGAGAATAACTCATCACAAAACACCTTCTCTTTTCCATTCAGGCCATCCAGCCCACCGGGCTAGATCCCATCCAAAATAAGCGCTCAGTCTGTTTGCAGCAAAAATTCGTCAGACGAGGCGGTGGGGGCATACAGCGCCCACATGTACAGCACATCAACGGAGCCTGATAAAATCTTCATCGGCTCAGGAGCGGTAATCTCCGTTGATTTTTACATAATCATAAGTCAAATCACAGCCCCAGCAGGTGGCCTCGTGCTCCCCCTCGTTCACGCAGATGTCGATGACCACCTCGTCTTGGCTGAGAATTTTCTTGGCCAGCTCTTCGTCAAACTCCAGGCCGATTCCTTTTTTGCACACCAGCACCTCCCCCTGGATGGAGGAGAACTTTACATCCACATACTCCGGCCGGAAGGGAGCCTTGGAGTAACCCATAGCGCACAGCACCCGGCCCCAGTTGGCGTCGGCGCCGAACATGGCGGCCTTCACCAGCGAGGAACCCACCACCGCTTCCGCCAGCCGCTCGGCGCTCTCCTCGCTACGGGCATTCCGGACCGTGCAGGTCACCAGACGGGATGCGCCTTCTCCATCGGCGGCGATGGCCCGGGCCATCTGCTCACACACCTGGCGCAGGGCCTTCGCGAAGATGGCAAAATCGTCGTCCTTCCACTCGATCTGGCTGTTGCCCGCCATGCCGTTGGCCAGCGCTACGCACATGTCGTTCGTGGAGGTGTCCCCGTCCACTGTCACCCGGTTGAAGGTACGGGGAACGATCTCGTGAAGGGCATCCGCGAGCATGTCGCTGGTGATGGCGCAGTCCGTGGTAATAAAGCACAGCATGGTACCCATATTGGGGTGGATCATACCCGATCCCTTTGCGATGGCCCCGATGGTCACCCGCTGTCCGCCGATGGTGACGGAGACGGCGGTCTCCTTTTTCATCGTGTCAGTTGTCATGATAGCGGAAGCGGCTGCGTCGGAGCCTTCCGTACTCAGGGCAGACACCAAGCCGGGCATTCCCTTCTCGATGGCCACGATGTTCAGGGGCTGTCCGATGACCCCGGTGGAGGCCACGGCGAAGTCCTCCGGCTTCAGGCCGGTGGCCTGGGCGGCCAGCTGGCACATGGCCTCGGCGTTCTCATGGCTCATGGGCGCGCAGGCATTGGCATTGCCCGAGTTGGCGACGATCCCCCGGCACACCCCATCCTCCAGGTTGCCCATAGTCACATAGATGGGAGCTGCCTTCACCCGGTTGAGGGTGTACACCGCCGCGGCCGAGCACTCACATTCGGACAAAATCATGGCTAAATCGTTCTTTCCTCTGGCGGAAGGGAGGATCGTCTGGGGCGCATCGGCGTGACCACTCTTTACGCCGCAGTATACCCCAGCCGCCTTGAATCCCTTGGGGGCGCATACGCCGCCCGAAATCTCTTTCAACATCACGATATCCCTCATTTCTATGATTCGGCGGAACCGCCTCCGCCGCGTCTTGTCACTGCCGTCCCAACGCCAGCCCGGCGGTCTCCGCAAAGCCCAGCATCAAGTTCATGTTCTGCACCGCCGCGCCGGAGGCGCCTTTGCCCAAGTTGTCAAAGACGGCCACTACCACGGTACTGTCCCCGTTGCCGCACACATACAGCCGCAGATCGTCCCGCCCTGCCATGGCGTTGGCCGCCATCTGGGCCGGATGCCGGCCAAAGGGGGCCACCTGTACCAGCGTCTCCCCTTCATAGTAAGCAGCCAGCATTTCGCAGACATCCTCCGCTGTGGGCGTGCCCTTCAAAAAGCGGTTTTCCAGCATCACCACTGTCTCCATACCCTTGTAGTAGTCGTCCACCACCGGGCAGAACACCGGGGGATGCTTCAGTCCCGCATACTTTATCATCTCAGGCAGGTGCTTGTGATCTAGGCCCAGGGAATATGTTCTGGGGCTGAACAGGTCCTCCGTCTTGTCCCCCTCATACTGGGCAATCATCTTCTTGCCGCCTCCGGAATACCCGGTAAGGGAGTAGCAGCTCACAGGGGCATCCTTCGGCAGCATCCCCATCGCTGCCAGAGGTGCGGCGCTGGACAGAAAGCCTGTGGCATGGCAGCCAGGGTTGGCTACCCGTCTGGCGAATTTGACCCGCTGGCGCTGTCCGGCCAGCAGTTCTGGAAAGCCGTAGACCCAGCCGGGAGCGATTCTGTGAGCGGTGGAGGCATCAATGATCTTCGTGTGCTCATTGGTGACCAGCTCCACTGCCTCCCGGGCAGCCTGGTCGGGCAGGCACAGGAACACCAGGTCCGCTCCGTTCATGAGTTTGGCCCGCTCGGCACTGTCCTTGCGCTTATCCGGGTCGATGCGCAGCAGCTCAATGTCCTCTCGGGCGGCCAGCCGGTCGTAGATTTGAAGCCCGGTGGTGCCCTCCTGGCCGTCGATGTATACTTTTGGTGTCATTCCCTGACCTCCGATCCCGTCAAGCCCTCACGCCTGAGCGCCGGCCGCGGCGCCGGAGCTCTTGGCGATGAAGTCCTCGATGAGCTCGATCTGCTGCGTCACACTCTCCGCGCTGGGCCCGCCGTACACCTTGCGGCCGTTGACGCAGGTATGGAGCTGGAGGGCGTCGTAGACATCCTCGTCAAACAGGCTGCTGATGGCCCGGAAATCCTTCAGGGGCAGAGTGTCCAAGCTCTCGCCGGAGCGGATACACATGTTCACCAGCCGGCCCACGATCATATACGCCTCCCGGAAGGGCATGCCCTTCTTCACCAGGTAGTCGGCGCAGTCGGTGGCGTTGATGAAGCCGCCGGAGGCCGCCCGGGCCATGTTCTTCTCCTTCACCGTCAGAGTGTCCAGCATGGCGGCGAACACCGGCACGCACAGCTCCACAGTGTCGATGGCATCGAATACCGGCTCCTTGTCCTCCTGCATATCTTTGTTGTAGGCCAGGGGCAGCCCCTTCATCACCGTGAGCAGGGTGATGAGGGAGCCGTATACCCGCCCGGTCTTGCCCCGCACCAACTCGGCCACGTCGGGGTTCTTCTTCTGGGGCATGATGGACGAGCCTGTGGAATAGGCGTCGTCCAGTTCTACATACTTGAACTCCCAGGAGCACCACAGGATGATTTCCTCAGAGAACCGGGACAGGTGCATCATGAGAATGGACAGGGCGGAGAGCAGCTCGATAGCGTAATCCCGGTCAGATACCGAGTCCATGGAGTTGTCCGTGGGCTTTTTGAATCCCAGGGCGGCGGCTGTCTCAAACCGGTCCACTGGATAGGTGGAGGTGGCCAGGGCCCCCGCCCCCAGAGGGCACTCGTCCAGCCGCTCCAGGCAGTCCTCCAGCCGGGTCACATCCCGGCGGAGCATGTTGGCGTAGGCCATCATGTAGTGGCCAAAGGTGGTAGGCTGGGCCCGTTGGAGATGGGTATAGCCGGGCATCACTGTGTTCAGGTTTGCCTTGGCCTTTTTCACCAGCACCTTCTGCAGATCTAAAATCAGACTGATTATATGGGGAATTTCTTCCTTCACATACAGCCGGAAGTCGGTGGCCACCTGGTCGTTGCGGCTGCGGGCGGTGTGCAGGCGCTTGCCCGTGTCCCCGATGCGCTCGGTAAGCAGCGCCTCAATGTTCATGTGAATGTCCTCGTTGTCCAGGGAGAACTCCACCTTGTCCTCCTCAATATCCGCCAAAATGGTCTGGAGTCCGTCGATGATCTTCTCTGCCTCATGCTCCTCAATGATGCCGGTCTTGCCCAGCATATGGGCATGGGCGATGGAGCCGCGGATGTCCTGCTCGTACAGCCGGGCGTCAAAGCCGATGGAGGAGTTAAAGTCGTTGACCTGGGTGTCAGTCTCTTTTTGGAATCTTCCGGCCCACAGTTTCATAATCAACACAGCCTTTCGCTGAATATGTAGAGCAGGGGCGGCGTATGCCGCCCCCGCAGGTTTTCGCAACGTTTTCGCCGCGGGTAAACGTCAGTTGTCGCAATCTTTGGAGCGCTTGCTTCTCCGCGGTGAGAGCAGGCTTGCTCCCGCTCCGCTGTTTCCCTTCCCGCGCAATCCGCTTGCGGACTTTTGCGGGCCCCTTGGGCAGCTTGATCGCTTACCTTGCTCCGTGAGAGCTTAGAGGGTACTGGGCAGGCCCTACAGGTTGGTGAACCCGGTATCACTTTCCCTGCCAACCTGCTGCGCCGTGGTCCCCTGCCATGTTATCTTCGCGAACGAACTGAATCTGCTCTTGCACCAAGGGTTTGCTGCGCAAAGCACTTGTTCAGTGCGCCTATACCGTCCGATTTGCCAGGGCTGGGTCGTCGGTCGTCCCTTTACTTCAGTTTCCCCTGTTCTCTCAGTGCCTGAACCGTGTCGGGCAGCCCCCACAGGTTGATAAACCCGCCGGCATCGTTCTGGTTGTAGTCGCTCTCCTCGAAGGTGACCAAGTTTTCCGAATACAAGGTCTCAGGGGAGGTGACGGAGGAGGTGATGATGTTGCCCTTGTAGAGCTTGAGCTTCACCGTGCCTGTGACGTGGTCCTGGGTCTTGACCGCGAAGGCCTGGAGGGCTTCCCGCAGGGGGGTGAACCACTTGCCGTTGTACACCAGGTCGGCGAAGTCCACCGCCAGCTTCTGCTTCATGTGCTTGGTGTCCTTGTCGATGGTGATCTGCTCCAGCACCTC
>CDZQ01010554.1_pt1 | contig 13335 bp, 16 predicted proteins | sample 554831 | NCBI WGS metagenome assembly CDZQ01 (sample SAMEA3182112, study PRJEB8094) | gut metagenome | biome: human; feature: gut; material: Stool; isolation source: human stools | place: Canada | collected 2013-05-06
TCCAGGGTGACGATCTGGACCTGCTCCATGTAGAGAGCGGCCACGGTGGAGAAACCGGTCACAGGCATGCCCTCAAAGAGGCGCTCGCCGTTGTAGGCATAGCTCATCACGTCAGACTGGACAAAACCCATCTGGGCGGTGTTCATGTCCATCTGCTCAATGTTGTCCTGGGAGCCGTTGCTCACCACGGCGGTGACCCTGGTACCGGTGCTGCTGGTGACGGACTGGGCCAGGACGCTGCCGAAACCGTAGTAGGTGCCCTGGTCGCCGCCGGTGACGAATTTCAGCTCCACACCGCTGCCGGTGGGGGCATTCGTAGCGGGGGCGTCTGTGGCAGGAGCATCCGTGGCAGGAGCATCCGTGGCGGGAGCTTCGGTGTTGGTGGTGCCGCTGCAGGCGCACAGGGCGAAGGCCATGACCAGAGCCAGAATGAGCGCAAGGGACCGTCTCATCTTCATATTGTGTTCCTCCTTTAAGATTTTTGCATGCCGTATGGAGCGCCGTATGCCGCCGGAAGGGCAAAATGAAATGTCGCAGAAAAACAATTTCAATACAATCATACAGCGATACAGCAATACCGAGTAGTATTTGACATTATATTGGATATGCTCCCAAAAGTCAATTCCTGTTCCGGGAATTGTGGACAAAAAATGCACCGGTGTCCACTCTGCGAGGGACACCGGTGCAAGTTTTTGGATGCAAAACTTGCAAAAATACGGATTCACGGGGCTATTGCACAGCAAAAATGAATCTATGCTCGCTGGGCTCGGGCCGGCCTGCTGTGCACCAGGTTCTGCGGCGGGATCAGTCCGCCAGGATTTCCAGGGGTGCGTGGATGTTGGTAAGGGTGAGGTCCTGGTGGAGGCCGCCGGCCTCCCCGTCCCGGGTCCATGCCACGCTCTCCTGGAACGTGAAGCGCACCTTCTGGCTCTGGAGCACCGTGACGTGGGCGTTGTCATAGCTCTTGGAAAGAATGGAAGAGACGATGTTCGTCATGTCCGAGATGTCCGCCGGATTGCGCACCAGGATCACCTCGAACTTGCCGTCCCCCAGCTTCACGGCGCTTTCCGAAAGGCGGACCAGCCCGGCCACAGAAGTGGAGTTGGTCACCCCGCCGAAGCACAGGTCCAGCTCCAGCACGCCCCCATCGTGCTCCACCCGGGTCATGTGGTGGCTCAGGCGGGGGAGCTGGGCCATGCCCTGGAGGAGATAGGCCAGGTGTCCCAGAGCGTGCTTCACGTCCTGGGGCGTCTCATAGCTCACCTCTGTGAAGGCGCCGAAGGCGGCGATATAGCTGAAGTATTCCTCCTGGCCGAAGCGGCCCACGTCATAGGGGACGGGGCGGCCATGAAGGATGGTCTGCACCGCCCGGGCCGGGTTCCGGCTCAGGCGCAGCGTGGTGGCCACGTCGTTTGCCGTGCCTGCGGGGATATAGCCCAGGCGGGGCCGCCGGGGCAGGTCCATAAGCCCGGCCATCACGTCCGAAAGGGTGCCGTCGCCCCCCAGACAGACCAGCAGGGGGTAGTCCCCTCCCAATTCCCGGGCCAGTTCCCGGGCCTGGCCGGGATATTCCGTGAAGCAGACGGTGGGCTGGTAACCGCCCCGGTACAGGCTCAGTGTGATCTCCCCCAGGGCGGAGCGGTAGGTGCTGTGCCCCGCAACAGGGTTGACCAGCAGCAGTACTGGCGTTTTCATGGTCGGACATCCTCGCTTTCAGAAAAAACGCCGGGGCGGTGTTTCCACAGCGCCCGGCAAAGACTTAACGATTTTTGTATATCCGCCGGCCAGGGGTATGTCTCCGGGCCGGTGCGCCGGAGGGGGCCCCCGGCCTTATGTTCTGCACACCATAGTATCCGATTCCCCGGCCCTTGTCAAGCCAGAAGCAGGGGCTGAAGCTGCCGTCCTTCCAGCGCCGCGGCCACGGCGTCCCCCATTCGGGTGAAATCCGCCACCAAACTGCAGGGCTTTTTCAGGGGATCGTCCTGGCGGAAGGGCACAAAGTAGTAGTGTTTCCGGCTGAGCAGCGTCCCCAGGTTGGGGGCCGCGGCGGCCAGACCGTCGTTGGTGGATACCGCCACGATCACCGGCCGGCCGTTTCGAAGGTGGGCCTTGGCCGCCAGGGTGACCGTGCTGTCGGCGATGCCGTGGGCCAGCTTGGCCAGAGTATTCCCCGTGCAGGGCACGATGAGCAGCGCGTCCAGGAGCTTTTTCGGCCCGATGGGCTCCGCCTCCCCGATGGTGGTGATGGCTGTCCGGCCACAGATGGCCTCCAGGGTGTTCCGGTGCGCCTCCGCCGTGCCGAAGCGGCTGTCTGTGGCGGCGGCGTTTTCCGAGAGTATGGGGACCAGGGCAAAGCGCGCCGCGAGCTCCGGCAGCGCCGCGAAGACCTGGCTGTAGGTACAATAGGACCCGCACATCGCAAGGCCCAAAACCGGCTTATCCATCTTCCCCCTCCTTGATGATGTTGTAAATGGTGTCCCGGATGATGGCCCCGGCGCTCACCGGCGCCACCTTTCCGGGCAGGCTCAGCGCCCACACCGCCCGGACCCCCAGGCGGGAGGCCGCGGGAAAGTCCGTGCCCCCGGGCCGGGACGCCAGATCCAGGCACAGCGCGTCGGTCTTCAGCTCCCGGAGGCGGTTTTCGCCCAGGACCAGGGCGGGTACGGTGTTGACCACCACGTCAAAGTCCCCCAGCCGGCCCTCCAGATGCCGGGTGTCCAGGGCCCGGTAGCCCAGGGCCCGGCACCAGGCCATATCCCCGCAGCTCCGGGAGGATACGCTCACCCGTGCCCCCAGGCCCCGGAGCCGGTGGGCCAACAGCCGCCCAATCCGGCCAAAGCCCACCACCAGCACCTCCGCGTCCCACAGCGTGATGGCGGTGTCCTGGATCATCAGCCCCAGGGCCCCCTCCACCGTGGCCACGGCGTTGCGCACCGCCAGCTCTTCCCGGCGGAAATAGTCGTGGATCTGCAAGCCAAAGCTCTCCGCCAGATCCAGCGTCTCCGGATCCGCCATGCCCGCGCACAAAAGCTGCCCCGGGTCCACGGCGGCAAACACACGTTCCAGGCTCAGCTCCTGGGCCGACAACGGCGTATGGAGCATCCCCGGCCCGCCCCGTACCGGCAGGGGCAGCACCACGCAGTCCGCCCCATCCACCGCCGCCTCCACTGTCTCCTGCTGGCGCAGGGCCGCGGCCTCCGGGGCTTTGTCCAGGGCGAAGCAGCGCACCTCGTGGCCGTCCGCCGTCAGCAGATGACACATCCGGGCGATGCGGGCGTCCCCGCCCAATACCGCAAATTCCATGTTTTTACCTCCCCAATGAGCGGATGGTTTCTCCCCATCCTATGGCGCCGGCCGGGGATTTGACACGGTGGAGAGGGGTGAGTATCGAAAAACATGATGCATAAGTGTATATCGAGAAAAGCGATTGCATTCCCTGCGAGCGCTGTCTTATAATTAGGATAACGTTCCGCGCCTCTGGCAGGGCGCGCAAAGCGGAACGTGAGAGAACAGCAAAAAGAGAGACAGGAGTGAGATTCCCAATATGGAAAATCGGTTTCGTGAAAAGCTGCCGCTGATCATCGGCGGCGGCATTGTGGGCATCATCGCTGTGGTGCTGGTGGTGCTGGGGAACCCGGCCAACATGGGCTTTTGTATCGCCTGCTTCATCCGGGATATCGCCGGCGCCGTGGGGCTGCACCGGGCGGCCAACGTCCAGTATGTCCGGCCGGAGATCATCGGCCTGGTGCTGGGCAGCTGCATCCTGGCCCTGGGCCGGAAAGAGTTCTCCCCCCGTGGGGGCAGCTCCCCGGTGCTGCGCTTTGTGCTGGCCTTCGGCGTGATGGTGGGGGCTCTGGTGTTCCTGGGCTGCCCCCTGCGGATGGTCCTGCGTCTGGGCGGCGGTGACCTGAACGCCCTGGTGGGCTTGGTGGGCTTCATCGCGGGCATCCTGGTGGGTGTGGTGTTTCTCAAGAAGGGCTTCACCCTGGGCCGCACCCATAAGCTCTCCGCCGCGGAGGGCGTTGCCCTGCCGGTGGTGAACATCGGGCTGCTGGTGCTCCTTGTGGCGGCGCCCGCCCTGCTTCTGTTCAGCACAGAGGGGCCCGGCTCCATGCGCGCGCCGGTAATCGCGGCCCTCATCGCCGGGCTGGTGGTGGGCGCCATCGCCCAGCGGACCCGCCTTTGCATGGTGGGCGGCCTGCGGGACGTGTTCCTGTTCAAAGACTGGACTCTGGTCAGCGGCTTTATCGCCATCTTTGCCTTTGCCCTCATCGGCAACGCCGTGACGGGCAAGTTCACCCTGGGCTTTGCCGGCCAGCCCGTGGCCCACACCGATGGGGTGTGGAACTTCCTGGGCATGACGGCTGTGGGCCTGGGAAGCGTGATGCTGGGCGGCTGCCCCCTGCGCCAGCTCATTTTGGCCGGAGAGGGCAACAGCGACTCCGCCATGGCCGTGCTGGGTATGCTGGTGGGCGCGGCGTTCTGCCACAATTTCGGCCTGGCTTCCTCCACAGAGGGCGCTACCCTCAACGGCAAGGTGGCCGTGGTCATCGTGCTGGTGGTCATGCTGGTGATCGCCGGGGTGCAGACCCGGCGGCAGAAGGCGTAAGGAAAGGAGGACCTTGAGTCTATGGAACGCATCGTTGTGGACGCCCGGGGCCGGAGCTGCCCCGAGCCTGTGATCCTCACCAAGAACGCCCTGGAACAGAAGGCTGCGGGTTATGAGATCCTGGTGGACAACCGCACCGCCCTGGGGAATGTCTCCCGTTTTCTCACCCATGCGGGAAAGACTGTGAAGGTGGAGGAACAGGGCGAGGACTTCCGCATCCTGGCGGAATAACATCGTTTTCTCTCTTGTCACGGGGCTCGACGCAGCCTTCTCCAGCTGCGTCGAGCCCATCTCTTGTGTTTTGCCTTTGGCAAAAATGACGGCACATCGATCCGGCCACGGGAGCGGGACGTGGTGGAAAGGAGAAGCGCTATGGCGGAATACATTGCAACCTTTTTCTCCCACTATGGGGCCACGGCCTTTGCCCGGGAGCTCCGGAACCGGGGGATCGCCTCCCGGACCATGCCGGTGCCCCGGCATCTGAGCTCCTCCTGCGGGAGCTGCGTGGCCTTTTCTGCGGAGGAGCCTCTGGCTTTCCTGACCCCGGAGGTGGAGGCCGTCTATGCCCGGGACGGAGCCCGCGTTTGGCACGCCGACGAGGCATAGTGGGTAAAAATGCACAGCGGCCCCGGAGACGGATGTCTCCGGGGCCGCTGACTGTCTTTTGATCTTTGGACCGCCGCTTTTTCCAGGGGGTCAATCCCCCTCCAGAAGCAGGAGCGCGTCCGGTGGGAATTCCACCCAAAGCGTTTCAGGCGCGCAGAGCGCGGACCAGCCGCCCTGCTCCAGGGCCAGAAGGAGCCGGGCGTCCTGGGCGTTTCCGGCGGGAAGGAGGACGACCGTCTCCCCGCTGAGTTCCTCCAGGACCCGCTCCACGCGGCATTCCGCCCGGTTGGGGCCGGGACCGGAAGCCGGGCGCAATGCCCCCTCGGGGATGCCCACATGGGTCAGGCCCTCCGGCAAGGGCCGCCCTGGGATCAGGCGCACGCCCCAGTCCAGGGCCTCCACGCTGCCGTCCCCGTTGGCCGCGGCCCGGGAGATGTTCCGGCAGCCGCTCAGGAGACAGGCGCTCCTGGTCCGGGGCCGCTGGAACAGCTCCCCCACCGGCTGTACCGCCTGGCTTTTGCCCTGGCTCAGGACGCAGGCCTGGGGACAGAGGCGGCGGACCTCCTCCCGGCTGTGGGTGACGAAGAGCACCGGCCCGGAAAAATCCTCCAGGGTTTGGGAGAGCTCCATTTCCACCTGCCATTTGAGATAGCTGTCCAGGGCGGAAAAGGGCTCGTCCAAGAGCAGCGCCTCCGGCTCGCTGGCCAGAATCCGGGCCAGCGCCACCCGCTGTTGCTGGCCGCCGGAGAGCTGCCGGGGGTATTTCCCCTGGACGTCCTCCAGATAGAGGGCGTGAATGAGTTTTTCTGCTGTAGCCTTTTGCTGCTTCCGGTTCCGTACACCCACGGCGATGTTATGTTCCACGGTCATGTTGGGGAAGAGGGCATAGTTCTGGAAAAGATAGCCCACATGGCGCTCCTGAGGAGAGAGGTTGACGCCCTTCTCCCGGTCAAAGAGAGTCCGGCCGTTCAAGACGATGCGCCCGGCGTCCGGGGTTTCGATCCCGGCGATGCACCGGAGCGTGACGCTCTTACCGCAGCCCGAAGCGCCCAGAAGCCCGGTCACCACGCCGTCCGGGGCAGAAAAGGCCACATCCAGCTTAAAACTGCCGAAGCTTTTCTTCAGCTCCACTTCCAGGGACATCTAACGCGCCTCCTCCGCCGCGGCCCGGCGGGGCCTCCGGTCCTTTTTTTCCAGCATATTCACCGCCAGCAGCACCGCCGTGGAAATGGCCAGGTTCACCAGTACCCAGCGCATGGCCCCGGCGTCGTCCCCGGTGCGCCAGAGCTGGTAGACCGTGGTGGAGATGGTGGCGGTCCTGCCGGGGGTGTAGCCCGCGATCATGGCCGTGGCGCCGTATTCCCCCAGGGCCCGGGCAAAGGCCAGCACCGTGCCGGCGATGATGCCCTGTTTGCAGTAGGGCATGCGTACCCGCCAGAAGATCCAGGAATTGGACCGGCCCAGAGTCTGCGCGGCGTAAGCCAAAGTCATGTCAAAGGACTCAAAAGCGCCTCGAGCGGTACGGTACATCAAGGGGAAAGCCACCACCGCCGAGGCGAATATGGCGCTGTACCACACCATGGTCAGGCGCAGGTCGAACATCTCCAGCATCCACAGCCCAATGGGACGCCTGGGCCCCAGAATGCGCAGGAGAAAATAACCTACCACCGTGGGGGGCAGCACCAGGGGCAGCGTGAGGATCACATCCAGAATTCCCTTGACAACCCGGGGCAGCCGAGCCACATAGTAGGCGGCCAGAACACCCAGGAAGAAGATCAGTACGGTGGAGACGGCGGCAATGCGCAGGGAATTGAACAGCGGATACCAATCCAAGGGACTTCCCCCCTTTGCAAAGATTCTGTAACGATTCAAACCCTTTCTCAGAAGATGGACCGGCGAAGGTCGGGGGGGAGACCCCGGCCCCGCCGGCCCAAATGGAGAATGGAGAGGAGCAATTTTACGCGGGGAGAAGGGTTCCCTTCTCCTCTCGCGGGATGCGCGTGGGATTTCCCGCATGGAGCGGGATATCCTGCACAGCGCGAAAATGCGGTTTTCTTTGCGGGAAAAGGCGTTCCCTTTTCCCGCAGGCTCAGTTTACTGGATCACCGTGAAGCCCACGCCCTCCAGGACGCCAATGGCGCTCTCGTCGGTGTGGAGGTAATCCAGGAAGGCCTGGGCGGCGGCCTGGGCGGCCTCGCCGCTGCTGCTCTTCATGACGGCGGCGGGATAGATGACCTGGCTGCACATGTCGGCGGTGGCCTCGTCCACTACGGTGAGCTCATAGGTGAAAGCGTCCGTGGCGTAGATGATGCCGCAGTCCACGGCGCCCTCCTTCACCTGGTTGGCAACTTCGGAGACGTTGGAGGCATAGGTCACCTTGCCGTCGGCCTCCAGCTGGGCGATGTCGATACCCAGGGTCTCCAGGATCTCCAGGGAATAGGCGCCCACGGGCACGTCGTCATTGCCCAGGCAGAGAAGGCTCAGCTTGTCGGTGGCCAGGTCGGCAAATTCGGTGATGCCGGCGGGGTTGTCATCAGGCACGGCCAGAACCACTTTGTTCTCCACCAGGTCGATCCGGGTGTCGGAATACACCAGATCCAGGCCCTCGTTGGTGCCGGTGGTGTCGGCGCTGTCCAGCTGGTTCATCTGCTTCTGCGCTGCGGAGATGAAGAGGTCGCACACAGCCCCCTCCTCGATCTGGGTCTTGAGAGTGCCGGAGGAATCGAAAGTGAAGGTCAGCGTCACGTTGGGGGCCACTTCTTTATAGAGCTCGGCGATCTCTGTGAGGGTGGCCTCCATGGACGCGGCGGCGAATACCACCACTTCCACGGGTTCGGCGTCCGCCGCAGGGGCCTCCGTGGCGGGAGCCTCGGTGGCAGGCGCTTCCGTGGCGGGGGGTTCGGAGGCGGGGGCTTCCGTGGCGGTGGTGCCGCCGCAGGCGCACAGGGCCAGCAGCAGGCTCAGCGCCAGGATCAGGGACAGGGTCTTTTTCATTTTGTCATTTCTCCTTTCGGATCTTACACCGCCCTTCTGGGCGGGATTTCGCAAGAGGCATTATAACTATTCAAGGATAGCGCTGTCCGCCGACGGCCCGCCGGTGGACGGGCCGGGGAAGGCGTGGGCTTTACTCGTCCACGCCCACCATAACGGAGGTGGCCTTGATGACGGCATAGGCCGTGCCGCCGACCTTGAGTCCCAGCTCCCGGATGGAAGTCATGGAGATGGTGGCGGAGATGACGTTGCCGCTGCCGATGTCGATCTTCACAATGCCGTTGACGGCGCCCTCCTCAATGGAGGTGATGGTGCCCTTGAGCTGGTTTCTTGCGCTGAGTTTCATGGGGATACGCGCTCCTTTCAAATGGAATCTTAATTTTTCGCCCGCCTCAGCCGGCGCAGTTGCCGGCGGTCCCCAGCAGGATCTCCAGGCCGTGCTCCAGGGGGGGCAGGATGTATTCCAAGCACTCCCGAACGGCCTTGGGACTGCCGGGGAGGTTGACGATGAGGGTACGGTTCCGGATGCCGGCTTCCGCCCGGGTGAGCATGGCCCGGGGGGTGATGTCCAGAGAGAGGCGGCGCATGGCCTCCGGAATGCCCGGAGTGGGCCGCTCCACCACGCTCCTGGTGGCCTCCGGCGTCAGATCCCGGGGGGAGAAGCCCGTGCCCCCGGTGGTGAGGACCAGGTCCGCCGCGCCGTTGTCGCAGATGCGGCGCAGTTCCCCGGCGAGAGGTTCGACGCCGTCGGGCAGGAGCAGGGTTTCCGTGACGGTATAGCCCGCGGCGGTGAGGAGCTCCGCGATCACCGGGCCGCTTTTGTCCTCCCGGCGCCCGGCGTGGCTGCTGTCGCTCAGGGTGATGATGGCTGCGCGCATGATGCTTTCCTTCCTTTCCCGGGAGCTCAGCCCCCGATTTGGAACATGCTGTGGGATTCGTCCCCCGCCGCGGAAGGGGTGGAGAAATGATGGTGCGCGGGTTTCTGCCGGATGGCCCGTTCCATGGCATCCAGGAGGGCGGCGTCATCCGCACCGCGGTCCATCAGAGCTTTCAGGTTTACCCCTGTCTCATATTGGAGGCAGGTTTTCAAAAAGCCTGTGGAGGTGAGGCGGGCGCGGTTGCAGTTTTCGCAAAAGCTGTGGGTCATCGCGCTGATAAAGCCCACAGTTCCCCGGAAGCCGGGAAAGCTGCCGTAGTGCGCGGGCCCGGCCCCCGGTGGGGTGGCGCAGGGGCGCCACGGCCCCAGCGCGGGCTCCAGAATGGCCAAAACCTCCGCCTCCGTGCGGCGGGAGAGGGTCTTTCCCAGGCCGATGGGCATGAGCTCGATGAAGCGCACGCTCACATCCCGGTCCCGGGCCAGCTCCGCCAGGGCGGGAAGCTGGCTGTCGTTGCGGCCCATGGGCACGCAGTTGAGCTTCACTGTAAGCCCCGGAGCGGCCAGAGCCGCTTCCAGTCCCGCCAGAGCTTGAGGCAGGGCGTCCCGCCGGGTGATGGCGGCGTACTGCTCCCGGTCCAGAGTGTCCAGGCTCAGGTTTACCCCGTCCAGCCCCGCGGCCAGCAGGCCGGGGAGCTGTTCCTGCAAGGCCAGGCCGTTGGTAGTGAGGTATACAGCCTCGATGCCGGGGATCGCCTTGATGGCGGCGATGAGCTCCGCCACGCCCCTGCGCACCAGGGGCTCCCCCCCGGTGAGGCGCACCCGGCGGATGCCCAGATCGGCGAAAAGGCGCACCAGGCGCGCGATCTCCTCGTAGCTGAGGATGGCGTCGTGAGGCTGCCACTCCACCCCCTCTTCCGGCATGCAGTACACACAGCGGAGATTGCACCGGTCCGTGAGGGAGATGCGCAGATAGTCGATCTTCCGGTCAAACTGGTCAAGCACGGCGGTACGCCCCCGATTTTCCCCCATCCTTGGAGACCAGGCAGATATCTGAGAGGACCATGGACTTGTCCAGGGCCTTGCACATGTCGTAAATGGTAAGCAACGCCACGCTCACTCCCGTGAGGGCTTCCATCTCCACGCCGGTCTTTCCCGTGAGCCGGGCGGTGCACTCCGCCTGGATGGCGCGGCGCTCTTCACAGATGGTGAAGTCCACGGAGACGTGGCTCAGGGCCAGGGGGTGGCACAGGGGGATCAGCTCCCCGGTGCGCTTGGCGGCCATGATTCCCGCCACACGGGCCACGCCCAGGACGTCCCCCTTGGCGGCGGTGCGGCCCAGGACGGCGTCCAGAACCTCCCGGGAGACCAAAATTTCCCCCCGGGCCACCGCCGTGCGGCAGGTGGGGGCCTTGTCGGTCACGTCCACCATGATGGCCTTGCCCTGGCTGTCAAAGTGGTTGAAGCGTTTTTCTTCCATATTCCCGTCCCTCCTTTAGTTTTTCCCAAAGGGACAGATGGGATAACGGCACTCGCCGCAGCCCAGGCACAGCCCGCCGTGGCCCATGGCCTTGATTTCCCGCCGGGTGACGGGCACCCCCGCGGCGAGGCGGGGCAGGACCAGGTCAAAGACCGTGGCCTTGGCGTACATCACGCACCCCGGGAGGCCCAAAATGGGCGTCCCCTCCGGGAAATAGCCCAGGAGGAACATGGCCCCGGGGAGCACCGGCGCGCCGTAGGTGATGATCTCCGCCCCCGTGTCCCGGATGGCGCCGGGCGTCCGGTCGTCTGGATCTACGCTCATGCCCCCGGTACACAGGATCATGTCCACCCCCGCGGCCCGGAACTCCTGGCAGGCGGCGGTGATGGCCGCCCAGTCGTCCCCGGGAAGGGCGTGGTGGGTGACGCGAATGCCGTAGTGTGCCAGCTTTTTTACGATCACCGGGGTGAAGGTATCCTGAATGCGGCCGGACAGCACCTCGCTGCCCGTGGTGACCAGGCCGCAGGTCTGGAGCTTCCAGGGCGTGAGGGACAAAATGGGCGTATTTCCCGCCAGGTCCTCTGCGGCACGGAGCTTTTCCTCCTGGATCACCAGGGGGATGATCCGGGTGCCGCAGAGCTTGTCCCCTTTTTTCACCGCGCCGCTGTGGCGGGTGGCGATCATGAGCTCCTCGCAGTCGTTCAGGGCGTTGAGCCGCGCCACGTCCACCTGGAACAGGCCGTCTATGTCGGCGATGAGCTCGATCTTCCCCTCCTTTACGGGAGTGGGATGCATGTGTTCGCCCTGGCACAGGCGGCAGAGGCGCACCGCGGCCTCGTCCTCGTGGAGCATGCCTGGGACCTTTTCCCAGACATAGAGGTTTTCCTTGCCCATGCTCAGGAGCACGGGGATGTCCGCCTCGGTGACCACGTGGCCTTTGCGGAAGCGGGCGTCCTTGGTGACACCGGGGATGATCTGGGTCATGTCGTGGCACAGGACATGACCCACAGCCTCCCGGGTGGGGATGAGTTTCATGACGTTTTGAGACCTCCTTGACCAGAACATGCAAAATGCGGAGACGCTGTCCCAAGGGACGGCGTCTCCGCACAACAGACATAAGGGAACTCCTGCGTTCCCCATGGCGAAAGCGGCCCCTTTTCAAAGATGGAAGGCTGCGCCGTTTCCGGCGTCAGCCCTGGGGCGGCACGGAAAGCGCCGCCGGCGGCGGAGATTTCATAGACGCCATCGGGTCCTTAGAAACCACCGCTCGGAGCATTATGTGTCTGCAAGTATAACACAGGAAGAAAAAAATTGCAAGCCCAAAGGGCATTTTGCCGGCTGGATGGACAAAATATGCGCCGGAACCGGAGGAACCGCCGCCAGGCACGGTCTTGTCTGGACGCCGGGGGTGTGATATACTGTTGCAAACTTTCAAAGAGTAAGGAGGCGCCCCATGAGTTACGCCGATACCATATTTATCCAGAACTGCCGGGAGATCCTGGACCAAGGGGTCTGGGACACGGACCGGGAGGTGCGCCCCCGTTGGGAAGACGGCGCCCCGGCCCACACGGTGAAGAAATTTGGCATCGTGAACCGCTACGATCTTCAAAAGGAGTTCCCCATCCTCACCATCCGGCGCACCTATCTCAAAAGCGCCATTGACGAGCTCCTGTGGATCTGGCAGGCCAAGAGCAACAACGTCCATGAGCTCCGGGCCCGGGTCTGGGACGCCTGGGCGGATGAGACCGGCTCCATCGGAAAGGCCTATGGCTACCAGCTCCGGCAGAAGCACCACTACCCCGAGGGGGATTTTGATCAGGTGGACCGGGTGCTCTATGACCTGAAGCATAACCCCGCCTCCCGGCGCATCCTCACCAACCTCTACAACTTTGCGGACCTGAGCGAGATGGCCCTCTACCCCTGTGCCTATTCCATGACCTTCAACGTCTCCGGAAACACCCTCAACGCCATTCTCAACCAGCGCAGCCAGGACATGCTGGCGGCCAACAACTGGAACGTCTGCCAGTACGCCGTGCTGGTGCACATGTTTGCCCAGGTGTCCGGCCTTGTCCCCGGAGAGCTGGTTCATGTGATCGCGGACGCCCACATTTATGACCGCCATGTGCCCGTGGTGGAGGAGATTTTGCGAAACACGCCCCAGCCCGCCCCCACCTTCCGGGTGGATCCCGCGGTGACGGACTTCTACGCCTTCACCCGGGACAGCTTTACCCTGGAAAATTACCGGTACAGCGACTTCACCGGCCATATCCCCGTGGCTGTGTGAAGCGCGCCGTTTCCCGCAGGAAGGGGACGCACCCCTCCGCCTCTCTTCAAAACGGCGGCGGGAGGGGCCGCAAAAAGCCTTCGGAGAATTCGCGGCCGTAGGCCGCGAACAAAGTTGGATCCGTTTTTCCCGGCGACATGTGCGTCGGGAAAAACACATCTCACGGAGCGCGCGTGGGCTTTGTACGCCATTGGCGTGCAAAGTCTGCGCGAAGCGGAGTGTCGTCCCTTTTCTCAAAGAAGGTTATACCTTCTTTGAGAAAGTCAAAGCCCCGCCGCCCTGTGGGGACGGCGGGGCCTTAGTCTGGCTCCTGGGTGCTTTCCTCCAGGCAATGGCGGATCATGCTCACCACCACGTTGTTGAAGCTGGTGCCGTGCTCCCGGGCAAGGTCGTCCACGGCGTCGATGAGGCTCTGGGGCAGATACAGGGTTTTATATCCGGCTTTCACCTTGTGCTTCGTGGGCTCTGGGACAAAGGGCAAGGGGCTTCAT
>CDZQ01020527.1_pt1 | contig 13323 bp, 10 predicted proteins | sample 554831 | NCBI WGS metagenome assembly CDZQ01 (sample SAMEA3182112, study PRJEB8094) | gut metagenome | biome: human; feature: gut; material: Stool; isolation source: human stools | place: Canada | collected 2013-05-06
TCCGGAAGTATTTCTGGATAAAAACAGTAACGGCCAATGGAATGTTGAACGTCTTTTGAATACCGGGAAAAAGACTGAAACCGGAATAAAGACAGCGAGGAATGAAAAGCCTGCTGAAAAACGGCCTTTTACCGTCGATCTGGGGCAGCTTGCCGTAAGTGGAGGTCAGGTTTCCATTACGGACAAGACGTACAGGACGCCGGTGAACGTCTCGGCACGAAATATCGGTTTGAATGTTGAGGGACTGTCCCTTGATATGGACAAACGTGAAGTGACTGCCAACAGCGTTGTTTCAACCGGCACCCGGATCAATTTGATCCACAGCATGCCCGAGCTGCTCGACCAGTTCAGGGGCGGGGACAAGTCTGCCGTAGCGCAAAAAGCCGCCAGCAAGGCAGCGGAAAAGTCGGGCTTTCATTTCCGGGTCAAACAGGCGGCACTTCAAAACTGGTCGCTGCATCTTGAAAACAGACACCCGAAGGAACCGATTGTCACCAACGTATCCCGGCTGAATGTTACGGTAAACAACGTGTCCGATTCGATGGACAAACCATTTGCCGTATCGGCCAGTGCCCGAATCAATGACCGGGGTTCCTATCTGGTGAAAGGAAACGTGACCGTTTCACCGCTGAAAGCCGATCTGGATGTGGATTTCAGCCATGTCGACATCCATTTTGTCCAGCCTTACATCGATGACTTTGTGAACCTTTCCCTGCGGCAGGCGGATTTGTCCGTTAAAGGAAGACTTCTTTTGGACACATCGACATCCGGTATCTTGCAGGGACAGTTCAGTGGTGGTGCTGCCATCAGCAAGTTTTCGGCAGTCGACCAGATAACGAAGCGTCCGGTGATCAGCTGGAAAGACCTTGCGTTTGAAGGGCTTTCCGTCAACCTGAATCCACTTTCGGTCACGATAGACAGGGCCAGAATGACCGACGTGGTTGCACGGGTTATCCTGCTTGCGGACGGACGCCTGAACCTGCAGAATATCCTGCGCAGCAAGGCAGGCGGACAGAAGAGCCTGACTGACAATGAAGAGGAGCCGCAGCCGCCAGCGGCGCAGGACGAAGGAACTCCGGTGGCACGGGTGCCGGACACACAGGAAAAGGCGAAACCGGAGCAAGACAAGCCGCAGGGGGCAACGCAGGCTGTCGTTGTACAAACAGCGGACACTCAGGCAAAACCGGATTTTTCGCTTGTCATCAAGAAGTGGATTATCCGAAACGGAACCGTCCGTTTCTCGGACAATTTCATCAAGCCCCGTTACACGGCCAATATCCAGAATTTGCGTGGGGCATTCATCAATTTGTCGAATGACCCGAAAACGCAATCCAGAATACGGTTGAGAGGCCAGGTCAACGGGGCGCCACTGGATATTTCGGGTTACGTCAATCCATTGAGTGACACGCTGACGCTGAATATCAAGGCGCAGGTGACGGGAATGGAGCTGGCGCAGTTTTCCGCCTATTCGGGTAAATATCTTGGGTACGGGATCGAAAAAGGGAAATTGACCTATAAGGCGACCTATAAAGTCGAAAAAGGGATGCTGACTGCCGGGAATTCACTTATTCTCGACCAGTTGACGCTGGGCGAGAAAGTAGAAAGCAAAGAAGCGATCAGCGCGTCCATTGAACTGGCTCTGGCCTTGTTGAAAGACAGTGACGGGGTCATTGACCTGAACGTGCCGGTTTCCGGTTCACTGAACGATCCCCGGTTCTCTCTGGGCAGCATTGTCGGCAAGGTCATTTTAAACACCCTGAAGAGAATCGTGACGGCTCCTTTCGCCTGGCTGTCATCCCTGAACGAGAAAGAGAAAAACCTCTCGGGTATGGTTTTCGAACCGGGCAGTGCCACATTATCGAAAGAGGGGGAGAAACGTCTTGAAAGGCTGTCAAAAGGCCTTGCCAAACGTCCGAAGCTGAAGCTCGAAATCACTGGGATGTATGACGACGGTGCGGATCGTGCAGGGCTTGGACAATCGACGCTGGACAGAAAGATCCGTTCACTGAAACGGAAAAAGACAGGAGCGCAATCGTTTGAAGAGATTACGGTCAGTGATAAGGAATATCCGGAATTGCTGAAAGAGGTTTACAAGAACGAGAAATTCGACAAGCCGAAAGAACTGGTCATTTTCGACAAGGCGTTGCCGGTTCCGGAAATGGAGAAATTGCTGATCCGGCATTATGCCTCGACTAACGACAACCTGATCCTTCTGGCGAACCGCAGGGCGGAAGCGGTCAAGACATGGCTGGTTCTGAAGGGCAACGTACCGGACGAAAGAATTTACCTGCTCGCCAGCAGGAAGGGAGTCGCTGAGAAAGACAAACCGGCGCATCGCGTCGATTTCAATCTGCGCTGGAAAAACTGATGAGCCTTTTTATCTGCCGCTGCGCAAAACCGGCGACCCTTTCGGGAAGGGGCGGCTCAAAAAACGTGAACCGGCCAGTCCGTAACGCCAGGGAACGTCCACTGCCTTTGAAATGCCAATTCTCGGCCCGGCGACGATATCGACTGGAGCGGTTCTTGCCTTGAAGAGGCATTCTTCCGAACTGAGCAACAGTCCGTTTTCCCGATGCGTTATTCCCAATGCCTGACAAACCCGTCCGGGACCTGCACACAACAGGCGAACATCCGTCATGTTGCGCCGTTCTTTCATCGTATCGATTCCGGCAGTGGGTTCAATGGCACGGATCAGCACGGCGGAACCGTGGTTTTCTTCACCGCAGACGAAATTGAAGCACCAGTGAATGCCATATGAACGATAAACGTAAATTGCTTCGGGCGGGCCGAACATGATGGCATTGCGTCCGGTCGGGCCGCAAAAACTGTGGGAAGCGGGATCGGTCTGGTCGTAGGCTTCCGTTTCGACGATGATGCCGCCGACGCCCCGGTATGAAAAAAAAGAACCGATCAGCTGTTGCGCGACAACATCCGATGCCTGCAAAAAATCGATTCCTTCAGATGGCGACATGGCTTCGGTATGGTTTAAAGTTCCAGAACGGAATGACGGGTGATTTCATTATCATTGCCGATTTCTATCCAGTCACCCCGGGGAGTATCGCCGTCAAGACTCCAGTCCGACAGGACCAGACGGACGCATTCACCGTTTTCAGTCGTACAGATATGGCGTCCGGGGCGATGGGTATGTCCGTGGATCATGACGGATGCACCGGTTTTCCTGAAAAGATCGGCGATGACGGATGTATTGACGTCCATGATGTCAGCCGGTTTGGTCTCATTGGCTTTTTTGCTCTCCTGACGGTAGCCCGCAATGATCTTTTTTCTTTTGGAGAGTGGAAGGGCCAGAAACAGGAAGCGCACGAACGGATTATGGGTCCGCTTCCTGAAACGCATGTAGTTGATGTCATCCGTGCATTGCGCATCGCCATGCGCCAGCATGAGCTTTTTATTGCCGAACTCGACAATCGCCAGTTCGGGAAGCGCTTTCGCTCCGATGGTCCGAAGAAATTTTCTTCCGGTCAGGAGGTCACGATTGCCGGGAATCCAGAAAACGGATGTGCCCATATCTGAAACCCGGCGGATCGCGCCAAGGATGACTTGCACGGTTTCCGAATCCATATCGTCGTCACCTACCCAATATTCAAACAAATCGCCGAGAATATAGAGCTGTTCAGCCTGTGTTGCCTTCTTTTTAAGAAATTGCAGAAAACCGGCAATGGTTTTGGGCGCGCCAGCCTGCAGATGCAGATCGGAAATGAAAAGCGCTTTTGAACTTTTCATTTGTGGTGCAGGCTGGTTCATATGGATCAGGAATTCGAATGACAATCAGACTTCTTCCGCTTTTTCGATGACGACATCTTCCAGCGGTACGTCGGCATGCATGCCTGCGCGGCCCGTTTTGACATTCTTGATCTTGTCGACGACTTCCTTGCCTTCGGTCACGGTACCGAAAACGCAGTAGCCCCAGCCGTCCTGTCCCGGATAGTCGAGGAAATCATTGTCGTTGACGTTGATGAAGAACTGGGCTGTCGCGGAGTGCGGGTCGGACGTTCTTGCCATCGCGATGCTGTACGTTTCATTCGACAGGCCGTTATTCGCTTCGTTTTCAACCGGTGCATTCGTTTTTTTCTGGCTCATGCCGGGTTCGAAACCGCCGCCCTGGATCATGAAGCCGTTGATGACACGATGAAAAATGGTGTTGTCGTAATGTCCTGCACGAACGTATTCCAGAAAGTTTTGAACGGTTTTAGGTGCTTTTTCGGCATCGAGTTCGATCTTGATCGTGCCGAGATTGGTGTGAAGTGCGACGGCCATAATATTCCTTATGATGAGATTGAAAATCTGCCAGATGCAGCCGGAAACAAATAATATCCCTTTTATTCTGACAGATGGACAAGGTAATGATTTTAATAAACAATGAAAAACATTCATTTCACGCTACCGGCATTCTAGCAAACTCTTTGTTTCAGCGATATTGCCCGTGTCCGGCAGCCCGGCCGTCAGTCAGAAATGATGCCGGTTTGGAATGCATGTCCAAAATCCATGTCCAAAAAGGGGATATCACAGTAAAATATCTGTTTTATTTGAATTAATTACCAGTCTCTCTCATGGACAGTCTGCAGATATATAACAGTTTAACGAGAAGCAAGGAAGTCTTTACGCCTATTGAACCGGGTAAAGTGAGAATGTACGTATGCGGCATGACGATTTACGATTATTGCCACATCGGCCATGCCAGGATGATGATGTCTTTCGACGTCGTTTACCGCTGGCTGAAAGCGTCGGGATACGACGTGACTTATGTGCGCAACATTACCGATATCGACGACAAGATCATCAACCGTGCCGCTGAAAACGGCGAAACGATTTCCAGCCTGACGTCGCGTTTTACACAATATATGCATGAAGATACCTGTGCGCTCGGTATCCTCCCTCCCGATCATGAACCCCGGGCGACCGAGTACGTTCCTGAAATGCTGGAGTTGATCGGCAAGCTGGAAAAGAATGGATTGGCGTATCAATCCACGGATGGTGACGTCAATTATTCCGTACGCGATTTCGAGGGCTACGGCAAACTGTCCGGCAAGTCGCTTGACGATCTGCGCGCTGGTGAACGGGTCGACGTCAATGCAGGCAAACGCGATCCGCTGGATTTCGTTTTGTGGAAGTCCGCCAAACCGACCGAACCCGAAGAAGCCAAGTGGCCATCCCAATGGGGAACAGGCCGTCCGGGCTGGCATATCGAATGTTCTGCCATGTCCTGCAAACTGCTCGGCGAGCATTTCGACATTCACGGTGGTGGGGCCGATTTGCAATTTCCGCACCATGAAAATGAAATCGCGCAATCAGAAGGCGCCTCACACCATCCATTCGTGAATTACTGGATGCATAACGGCTTCGTCCGTGTGGACAATGAAAAAATGTCCAAATCCCTTGGCAATTTTTTCACTATTCGCGATGTCCTGAAAAGTTACGACGCCGAAGTGCTCCGCTTCTTCATCATCCGTTCGCATTACCGCAGTCCGCTGAATTACTCCGATGCCCATCTGGACGATGCCCGGAACGCACTGACCCGTCTTTATACGTCCCTGAAAGATGTTGACGTCAAAGACGGGCCGGTTGATTGGGACAGCGAGTACGCAAAGCGCTTCGCCAGTGCCATGAACGATGATTTCAACACGCCGGAGGCGGTGGCCGTTCTCTTTGAACTGGCCAATGAAGTGAACCGGACGCATTCTTCCGGACTGGCGTCACAATTGAAAGCGCTGGCGGGTGTTCTCGGGCTTCTGGAACGCGATCCACGGCAGTTCCTGCAGGGCGATGCTGTCGATGAAGGCGAGGAAAAATGGATCGAGTCGCAAATTCAGGCACGTATTGACGCCAAGAAAGCGAAAAATTTTGCCGAAGCGGACAGGATCCGCAGTGAATTGCTTGAAAAAGGCATCGTCCTTGAAGACAGGCCTGGTGGCCTGACAGAGTGGCGTCGTTCATAAATGACGGACAGTCATACGATTTCCCTGCTTGATGAACGATACTGGGAGCGCGCCTGTACCGAATTGGGAGAACGCGACCCTGTCATGCAAAACCTGATTGCCACCTCGGGAAAGGATCGTTTGCAAACCCGTGGAGAACCTTTCCAGACACTGGTAAGGTCGATTGTCGGACAGCAGATTTCAGTCAAGGCGGCAGATTCCATCTGGAAGCGTTTCCTTCTGGTTTGTCCGACCGGTTCCCCGGAAGAAATTATGACTGCCAGTGCAGAAATGCTTTCCAGTGCCGGTTTATCCCGACGGAAAGTGGAATATCTGAAAGATTTGGCGTTTCATTTCATCAAGCGTAAAATTCAGGCCGATCAATGGCAGGATATGCCGGATGAGGATATTATTGCCGACCTGACCCAGGTTCGGGGAATAGGCCGCTGGACGGCCGAGATGTTTCTGATATTCAACCTGATGCGGCCCAATGTATTGCCGCTGGACGATGTCGGCCTGTTAAAAGGAATCAGCCTGTCTTATTTTTCCGGTGAAGAAATCGGCAAAAAAGACGTACGGAAAATTGCAGGGAATTGGGAACCGTGGTGTACTGTCGCAACATGGTATTTGTGGCGCAGTTTGACACCACTTCCGGTAGAATACTGAAAAATTAATTTTCTCGACTGCCAAAGCCTTGCAGTCGGTTTAAGGAGATAGTGTGGCTAAAACGAATTTTCTCAGCTTCGAGCAACCTATTGCTGAACTGGATGCCAAAATTGAAGAATTGCGTTTCGTCCAGGATGATTCGGCTGTCGACATTTCTGAAGAAATTTCACGGTTGATGAAAAAAAGCAAACAGCTGACGAAAGATATTTATTCCAGGCTGACGCCCTGGCAGGTATCACAAATCGCCCGTCATCCGAACAGGCCTTATACGCTGGACTATATCAACGAAATATTCACCGATTTCCATGAGTTGCATGGCGACAGGGCTTTTGCGGACGATCCGGCTATCGTCGGTGGCCTTGCCCGTTTCAATGGCATTCCATGTATTGTCATGGGGCACCAGAAAGGCCGTGACGTCAAGGAACGGAGTTTCCGCAATTTCGGGATGCCGCGTCCGGAAGGGTATCGCAAGGCATTGCGCCTGATGAAGATGGCTGAAAAATTCAAATTGCCTATCTTCACTTTCGTCGACACGCCGGGTGCATTCCCGGGCATCGATGCAGAGGAACGCGGACAGTCCGAAGCGATTGGCAAGAACCTGTTTGTCATGGCTGAACTGAAAGTGCCGATTATTGCCACAATCATCGGGGAAGGCGGTTCAGGCGGTGCATTGGCGATTGCCGTGGCCGACACTGTCCAGATGCTTCAATACTCCGTTTATTCCGTCATATCACCTGAAGGTTGTGCTTCCATCTTGTGGAAGACGGCCGAACGTGCCAATGAAGCGGCAGAGGCTTTGGGCCTGACGGCACAGCGCCTGAAATCGATCGGCATGATCGACAAGATCATCGAGGAACCGCTCGGTGGCGCCCATCGCGACATGAAGGCGATGGCGGCAACATTGAAACGTGAACTGGCCGAAGCCTATCGCCAGATTCAGGATATCCCGATTGACGAACTGATCGCTGCCCGTCAGGAAAAATGGCTGGGTTACGGTCAGTTCAAAGATAGCGAACAGGCTAAATAAAGGCGGTTGTTTTGCATAATCCTGTAGTCGAAAAAGAATTTGAGCGCGCGTTGGAAGCAATTCTGGCGCGCGTTTTTCGTATGGAAAACGTCGATATTGCACCGCTATTCTCTTCGCCGGAATTGCGGGAAAACACACGCATCGCCATCGCGTACAGCGGAGGCCTTGATTCGAGCGTCCTGTTGCATCTTGCCTATCGTTTTGCGGTTGAAAAGGGCTGTGTCCTCTGCGCATTTCACGTCCATCACGGATTGAATCCGCATGCGGATGAGTGGCTGGCCTATTGTGAAAACGAATGTAAACGGCTGGGTGTTTTTTTCGATAGCAAACGGGTGCAGATCGACCGGCAAAGCGGTGACGGAATCGAGGCTGAAGCCCGCAAAAAACGTTATCGTGCGCTCGGTGAACTGTGCCGCGAGCATGACATTCCTCTTTTGCTGACGGCTCACCATGAAGACGATCAGGTAGAAACCGTATTGCTCCAATTGATGCGTGGTGCGGGTGTCGCAGGCCTGTCAGGCATGGAAGCAAGCAGTCACTCACCGGAACTTCTCGGGGATGAAAAACTGATTCTGGGCCGGCCGCTTCTTTCTGTTTCCCGAAAAGAGCTGGCTGCATGGCAGACGGAAGAGGGCGTATCCCATATCGATGACGATTCGAATGACGATATGACATACACGCGCAATGCCATCCGGCACAGGCTGGTTCCCGTGCTGGACGACCTTTTCCCGGGGTTTCAGAAGCGTTTGTTCCGAACGGCGCAGCATGCCGGTTCCGCACAACGCCTGCTGGAAGAGCTGGCACGAAACGATTTCGAATTGTGCGTGTCCGGAAAGAACAGCCTGAATCTGGAGCTGATGCGTTCGCTGGATCAGGACCGGATCGACAATCTGCTTCGTTACTGGCTTGCAATCAATGGCGTCCGAATGCCTTCGACTTCATGGCTTTCGCAAGCCAGACAGCAGTTGATGGATGCGCGTGAAGATGCACAGATCGACCTGATTCTTGACGCTTATACGATACGTCGTTATCGCCAGAACATTTCGCTTGGCAAAACCGTTGAGTCAACAGGCAATCAGCCCCATCCGCTCGAGATACAGTGGCATGGAGAAAACACATTCAGGCTCCACCAATGGCGTGGGACACTTCATTTTGAAGAGAGCGGGACGGGATTCGACATAGACTGGCTCCAAAGGCGCAAACTGAGAATCGAGCCGTATCGGGGAAATGCCGAACTCAAACTGGCGGGACGGCCGACCAAAACTCTGAAAGCCCTTTGTCAGGAACTGGGAATACCCGCATGGGAAAGACAATTCCTGCCGCTGGTCTTTTTCGAAAACGATCTTGTTTATGCTGCCGGAATCGGTATTGGCGCATCTTGTCTGAAAAAAAACGGAAAATGTGTTCAGATCAGATGGGAACGCGATACATAATGGCTTTTTTTATGTCCCCGTTGGCCGTATGTCTTGTTAAATTTCACCTCAAACGGTAAAGTTAAAAGCTGAACTTTTTCTTACTTTTTATTCATAAAAATTATATGGCTTTAGTCGTTCACAAATATGGCGGAACATCGATGGGGTCGATCGACCGCATCAAGAACGTCGCCCGGCGTGTCGCCAAATGGCACAATGCGGGACATCAGGTCGTCGTCGTCCCATCCGCCATGTCGGGTGAAACAAACCGCCTGATCGGACTGGCAAGGGAAATCATGCCGGAACCCGACCAGCGCGAACTCGATATGGTCACGTCGACCGGCGAACAGGTTTCAGTCGGTTTGTTGTCAATGGCATTGATGCAGCTCGGGAAACGGGCAGTTTCGTTCACCGGCTGGCAGGTTCCCGTCAAGACGGACACCTCCCATACCAAGGCCCGCATCCAGTCCATCGACGAGGAAAAAATCACGGAAAACCTCGATCAGGGAAAAGTCGTCATCATCGCCGGTTTTCAGGGCATCAGTGAAGACGGCAATATAACGACTCTTGGACGGGGTGGTTCCGATACGTCTGCCGTCGCGGTCGCCGCTGCCCTCAAAGCATCGGAATGCCTTATTTATACCGACGTGGATGGTGTTTACACAACCGATCCACGTGTCGTAACCGATGCCAGAAGACTGAAAAAAATCACTTTTGAAGAAATGCTTGAAATGGCGTCGCTCGGGTCGAAAGTGCTGCAGACGCGTTCTGTTGAACTGGCGGGAAATTACCATGTCCCGACTCGCGTGCTGTCCTCCATGACCGATCCTGACATTCCAATCGAAGAAGAAGCCAAATCCGGCACATTGATCACTTTTGAAGAAGATTCGCATATGGAACAAACTGTTATCTCCGGAATTGCATTCAGCCGTGACGAAGCGAAAATTACGGTTGTCGGGGTTCCTGACAGACCTGGTATCGCTTCCCAGATTCTCGGAGCAATCGCCGCCGCCAATATCGAAGTCGACATGATTATCCAGAACCAGTCGATCAACGGGAAAACAGACTTTACCTTTACCGTGCCGCGCCCGGATTACAACCGTGCAATGGATCTGTTGAACAACCGCATCAAGGCAGAAATCGGCGCTACCGACATCATCGGGGATGCCAAGGTATCCAAAGTGTCGGCTATCGGGATCGGCATGCGCAGCCATGTCGGCGTCGCTTCGAAAATGTTCGGTACGCTTTCTGAAGAAGGTATCAATATACTGATGATTTCGACATCTGAAATCAAAATTTCCGTCATCATTGACGAAAAATACATGGAACTGGCTGTACGGGCACTGCATAAGGCATTTGGTCTGGAACAAATGTAAAATCGGGGCGGTTGTTTCCGGTCGCCCCTTTTATCCACCGAGCTTGTCTTCTCCTTCTCTATCAATCTGAACGGGAGTGATCATGTCATACAAAACAATTCTGGTACATCTTGACCGCGAATCGCATGCGAAAGAGCGTATCCGCATGGCTTGTCAGCTGGCTATCGCTGAAAATGCCTTCCTGATAGGTGCCGCCATGGTCGGTGTTTCAACTCTTACCTTCCAGCAGGCTCACATCGATGAGAAAGATCCGGTCATTGCGTCCCATCTCCGGTTCCTGCACGATCGTGCGGCAGGTTTCGTGAAGGAATTCGATGAGCAGGCCAAAAAGATGGGCGTGCCTTCATTTGAAGGTCGCATTGTGGATGGCGAAGCGAATCAGGGAATCAGCCTGTTGTCCCGTTTTGCGGATCTCGTCGTCATCGGCCAGACTGACCTTCACGAAACGTCTCCCGTCGTCGCTCCCGATTTTCCGGAGTATGTCATGATGAATGCCGGCAGGCCGGTTCTGATCGTTCCGTCGTCCTTTGGGAAAGAAGTTGGAAAAAGGGTTATGATTTGCTGGAATGCGAGCCGGGAAGCGACCCGTGCTGTTGCGGATGCCATACCGATATTGAGGCGGGCAGACGTCGTCCAGATTGCCATGTTCAATATCGACAGGGAACCCGATGTCGACGCCGAACATGCCGGAAATGACCTTGCCGTTTATCTGGCCCGTCACGGCATTAATGTTGAAGTGCTGCCGCCTCAGGTGGATAAAAACATCGGTTCGGCTGTACTGGCACTGGCGGAAGCGCAGTCTTGCGATTTGCTGGTAATGGGAGGCTATGGCCATACCCGCTTCAGGGAGTTTCTCCTTGGCGGGGTGACCCGAACCATTCTCGGGGATGCAACGATGCCTGTGTTGATGTCACATTGATGTGGTTTGCAAAAAAAGTTGTTGTATCGTAATTCCACCATTCCCGGTGGTTATATGCAGTTTTCGTTTTTTTGTATTGCATATTCATAAAGTAAAATTATAATGGTGCAGTTTGGCTTGTCAGGCCTCGATAGACATGATGTGTTGCACAGGAAAAATAGTTGTTCAATAAGTGCATGTATATGAAATTAGGGCTATTTAGAAGCAAGTTCGACGCAGTTACAATATTTTTGGCTCCCTTTTATTCAGAAGAAACAAAAATAAGGCGCCCAACTTTAACAGTAGTCCAAGGATAGCGATGAAATGTGTTGATGATTTCCGTTTGAAATTGAACGGAAAGGAATATGTCCCCATCGTAATTGGTGGCATGGGAGTTGATATCTCCACCGAGAAACTGGCACTTGAAGCGGCACGGCTCGGCGGCATTGGCCATATTTCCGATGCCATGTCGATGGATTCTGCCGACCGCTATTTCGGAACACGCTATACGAAGAACAAAACCTTCCAGTTCAAGGCGCTGATCGGTCAGAAAGATAAATCCGGTATCGTTTTCAATCTGGGGGAAGTGGAAGAAGCCACCAGACTGCATGTTGCAAGTGCCATGGAAAAAAAGCGCGGCGACGGCCTCATTTTCATCAACTGCATGGAAAAGCTGACGATGAATGCGCCTCGCGAAACCTTGCGTGCCCGTCTGCGGGCAGCGATGGACGCAGGTATCGATGGCATTACCCTTGCCGCCGGCCTTCACGCCAATTCTTTCAAGCTGATTGAAGACCATCCCCGTTTTCGTGACGTGAAGCTGGGCATTATCGTCTCTTCAGTACGTGCACTCCAGATTTTCCTGCGCCGTAACGCCAAGCTGAACCGCTTGCCTGACTATGTGGTCGTTGAGGGACCGCTGGCCGGAGGACACCTTGGATTCGGAATGGATTGGGCCAAGTATGACCTGAAAACCATCGTGGGCGAGATTATCGAGTATCTCCGGGCGGAAAAACTGGAAATACCCCTGATCGCCGCCGGAGGGGTCTTCACCGGTTCCGATGCCGTTTCTTTCATGGAGCAGGGCGTTGGCGGCGTTCAGGTGGCAACACGGTTTACCATTTCCAAAGAGTGCGGTTTGCCGGACAAGGCCAAACAGGCGTATCTCTCTGCCGATGAAGATGACATTGAAGTGAATCTGGTATCGCCTACCGGGTATCCCATGCGTATGCTGAAGAAAACGCCGGCACTCGGGATCGGTTTGCGTCCCAATTGCGAATCCTATGGCTATCTTCTGGAAAACGGAAAATGCGCCTATCTGGAATCGTATTATCGTGAACTGGGATCCCGTCCGGATGGAAAACTCATCTCCGTCAAGGACAAGATATGCTTGTGCACCCACATGCGAAACTACAATGTCTGGACGTGCGGGCACTATACCTACCGTTTGAAAGAAACGACCCGGCAAATGGGTGACGGGTCTTACGAGCTGCCAGACGCAGAACACATTTTCCGCGATTACCAGTTCAGCAAAGACCACAAAATTCTTCTTCCCGGAGAGTAGGAAGAAAACAAAAAAGGCAGATATTCATATCTGCCTTTTTTCAAACATGTGCGTCACTCAGTCCAGCAGGGTTTTCAAAGCGTCTTCATACAGTTTGGCTTCCATGCGCTCTGCTTTTGCCAATGTATCGAACCAGTCTGCAATCCCGTCAAAACCTTCGTCACGGGCCACTTCAGCCATTTTGGAATATTTGTCGTGATAGTTTTTGGTGGCGGTTGAAATGAGTGATTGCAAATTCAGGCGCGTGACGGTATTGGAAAGTCCGGTCATCGGATTTTTCTGAAGAATCTGGAGGTTCCCCCTGGCCTGGTTACTGCGGATTTTGGCACTGGTTTCCAGTTTTGCACTGATGTCGTTATGACCTTCAACGCTGGCACGACGACCGGCATAATCATATATGGCGGAACATTGGGCTTCATTTGCAAAAGCGTCGATCAGATTCTGTTC
>CDZQ01059278.1_pt1 | contig 13323 bp, 12 predicted proteins | sample 554831 | NCBI WGS metagenome assembly CDZQ01 (sample SAMEA3182112, study PRJEB8094) | gut metagenome | biome: human; feature: gut; material: Stool; isolation source: human stools | place: Canada | collected 2013-05-06
GCAGTTGGTGGTGCAGGAGGCGTTGGAGACCATGTCGGTCCCCGCCTGATAGCTGTCATGGTTCACGCCCATAACGAACATGGGGGTGTCATCCTTGGAGGGGCCGGACATGACAACGATCTTGGCGCCGTTGTTGAGGTGGGGCAGGCATTTCTCCCGGGTGAGGAATTTGCCGGTGCACTCCAGAACATAGTCCACGCCCAGCTTGCCCCAGGGGAGTTCCTCCACCTTGCGGCTGTCCAGAATGCGGATGGGCTGGCCATTTACGATGAGGTTCTCATCGTCAAAGTCCACATCCCCGTCATAGCGCCCGTGGACGGAATCGTATTTGAAAAGATACGCCAGCTGCTCCGGCGTCTTGTCCGGGGCGTTCACCGCCACAAAATCGACACAGCCCCGTTCGATCCCGGCGCGGAACGCCAGCCTGCCGATCCGGCCAAAACCGTTGATCCCGGCTTTGATACTCATACGCACATACCCTCCACCTGTGATATTCAGCCGGTTGACCCGGCTGTTCCCTTTCGGTAACATTGTAGCGGCATTCCCTCCGGGAAACAACCATTTCCCCTGTCTTTGCACCTGATGTTTTTGCACATATTAGTGCGTAATACGCACTAATATGTAGTAAATAGTGCATTTTCCGTACATACATTTGGAACGTTCCAAAATGTCCGTACAAGTAATTTTCCACCACTCTGTGCCCTGTCCTGTCGCCATAAAACGGGAAAATTCGGGAAAATTCGGCAAAGACGTTGTATGCCCTTCCAAAGTTTGGTATAGTGGAGGCAGCGGTTTCGCTTATACTAACACACAGATATTTTCCATTGGGAGGAACGGCATGGACGAAAAGATTGCCCGGCTGCAGGCCCTGTACGGCGCCAGTCTGGACGGTTTTCTGGCGTTTGCGGGCGGTGTGCCGGTGTATCTCAATCCTGCGGCCCGGCAGTTTCTGGGAGAGGGCGGGCCGGACGCGCTGGCGCCGGAGGCCGCCCTGCCCGCGCTGCTGGCGTCCGCCGGCGCTGTGGCGGAGCTCCCGGGAGGCCGTTTCCTGGTTTCGGTATCCGAGTTTCCGGACGCGGAGATCCAGATGATCTGCCTCTCCCCCGCCGATGGCCGCGCCTCCGACCCGGATCTGGAACGGCTTTGGGCCAGCTTGCGGGACAGCCTGGCCACCCAGCGTCTGGCCGCGGACAATCTGTTCCGCCAGGATGCCGGCGCCGCGGAAACCCGGGAAATGTACCGGGCCATGTTCTACCACAATTATTATCGGGCCCTTCGGAGCCTGGATGCCCTGACGGAGCTCATCGCCCTGGAGCAGGGCCGTCTCTCCATCCAACCGGCGGAGCTGGAACTGCGGGGATTCTGCGAAAAGCTCCTTGGCACGGTGGGCGCGCTTCTGGGGCGGAGAGGCCCGCGTCTGCGCCTGGAGGCACCCCGGGAGCGCCTGTGGGTCATGGGAGACGCGGCGCGCCTGGAGCAGCTGGTGCTTCAGCTCCTGAGCAACAGCCTGCGCTTCACCCCGGAAGACGGGCAGGTGCGCCTGGAATTGGTATGCAGCGGAGACACAGTAATCCTGTCGGTCGTCGACAGCGGCTGCGGCATCGCCCCGGAGCGCCTGCCCGTTCTCTTTGGACGGGAACAGCCTAACGCCCTTGCCGCCGGACCGGGAAACGGCCTGGGCCTGCGCCTGGCCCGCGCCCTGGCGGAGCTCCACGGCGGCAGCCTGCTTTTGGAGAGCGCCCCGGGCAAGGGCTGCCAAGCCCACCTCCGTCTGCCTCTTCTGCGCAAGGAGGCCCCGGAAGCACCCAATCGTCTGCGCAGCCCTGATATTCCTTACCAGGCCGGTGGGCTGGAACGCTATCTCACCGCGCTGAGCACCGCCCTCACCTGGCGGAGCTATACCGACAAATTCCTGGACTGACCCTTTGGGAGGCTCCTGTATATGTACTTTGACACCCACGCCCACTATGACGACCCAGCTTTTCAAGAAGATCGGGAAATCCTTCTGGCCGCCCTGCCCCGGCAGGGCGTTTCCCTTGTGGTGAACCCCGGCTGCGACGGCCCCAGCTCCGCCGCGGCGGTGGAATACACCCGGCGCTACGCCCACATGTATGCCGCCGTGGGCTGGCACCCCCAGGCGGCGGCGGCCTTCACGCCAGCCTGTCTGGAGGAACTCCGCCGCTGGCTCCGGGAGCCGAAGGTCCGGGCCATCGGGGAGATCGGCCTGGACTACCACTACGATGACGCGGCCCCCCGGGAAACGCAGCGGGAGGTGTTCCGGGCCCAGCTGGAGCTGGCCCAGGAGCTGCAGGTGCCCGTGATCGTCCACGACCGGGAGGCCCACGGGGATTGCCTTGCCCTGGTGGAGGCGTTCCCCGGCCTCCGGGGCGTATTTCACTGCTATTCCGGCTCGGCGGAAATGGCCCGGCGGCTGCTGGATCTGGGCTGGTACCTGAGCTTCACCGGGGCGGTCACCTTCAAAAACGCCCGGAAGGCGCCGGAAGTCCTGGCCCTGTGCCCCCTGGACCGGATGATGCTGGAGACGGACGCGCCATACCTCTCCCCGGAACCCTTCCGGGGCAGACGCAACGACTCCACCCGCCTGCCCTGGATCGCCCAAAGGGTGGCGGAGGTGAAGGGCCTCCCCGTGGAGGCCGTGGCCGCCGCCACGCTGGAGACCGGGCGGCGCTTTTTCGGCATTTGAGCGGCCATGGCCCCTGAGACGATCCGCCGGGCCGCCCGGTGGCTGACCGACAAGTACATTCTGGCCATGGTGCTGGTGTTCCCCCTCTTTTGGGGCTTTTGGGGCTACACCCGGCTCACGTTGAGCAAGTTCCTCTTTTTCGCCGTGGGCACGGGGCTCTGGCTTCTCTCCCTCCTGGCGCTGGGGCTCTGGTACGCCCTGCGCCTCCGGCGGCTGCCCCGCCTGGGACTGCGGGGCGCGCATGTGTGCGTGCTGGGCTTCCTGGCCTGGGCCTGCGTTTCCGCCGTCTGCTCCCCCTATGGGGACGCGGTGCTCCTGGGCGCCGGGCGGTATGACGGGCTACTGACCCTGGCTCTCTACGCTGGGATCTTTCTGGGCGTCTCCCGCACCGCCGCGCCCCGGCGGCGCTATGTCCTGGCCCTGGCTGCCTCCACAGGGATCTGCGCCGCCGTGGCCCTGGGCCAGCTTCTGGGGCTGGATCCCCTGGGCCTGTTTCCCGGGAGCTACACCTATTACGACGCGGGTATCCGATACTCCGGGGCTTTCCTGGGCACCATCGGGAATACAAACCTTTTGAGCGCCTTCCTTTCCCTGAGCCTGCCCATCCTCTGCGCCGCAGCCACCGTCCAGGACCGGATCCCGGCGGCGCTGCTGGTGCCGGCCGGGCTGGGAATGGCGGTGCTCTCCGCCTCCCGAGTCTCCGGCGGACTGCTGGCCCTGGCGGTGTGTACGGGGGTCTCCGCGCCGGTGCTGCTCCGCACCCGGCGGCGGCTTTTCCGGGGCCTTGCCGCAGGCCTGACCCTGGGTATCGGGGCGCTGCTGGGACTGGGGCTGGGGGAGACGCCAACTCCCTCCCCCGCTATACTCTGGCCGCTGCTGCTCACCCCCGGCATCCCGCTGCTGCTCTCCGCCGCCCGGCGGCGGCCGGACACGCCGGAGCCCTGCCTGCCTCGGATTTTGGGCGCGATGCTGGCGCTGTCCGTGTTGGCCGGGCTGGCGCTGCTCTGGTTCTGGCCGGGGACAGAGGGGACGCTCTACGAGTTCCACTGCGTGCTCCACGGCGTCTGGGACGACAGCTTCGGCTCCAGCCGCGTCCGCATCTGGCGAGAGACTTTGGCCCTGGTGAAAGAACGGCCCCTTTTGGGGGGCGGGCCGGACACCCTGCCGCTCCGGCTGGACGTCCAGTTCTCCCGCTATGTACCAGAGACCGGGCAAACCCTCCGCTCCTCCGTGGACAATGCCCACAACGAGTTCCTGGGCTATCTGGTGAATCTGGGCGCGCCCGCCCTGGCGTGCTACCTGGGAGCCATGGTCCTGAGCCTCCGGCGCTGGGCCCGGGCCGGGGGAAAGGGCTGCCTGCTCCCCGCCCTGGGCTGCGGGCTGCTGGGCTACTGGGTACAGAGCTTTTTCGGCCTGGGCCTTTGCGTGGTGGTGCCCCTTGTGTGGCTGTGCTGGGGGCTTTTGGAAAGCTGTCCCCTTGTATTTTCTTCCAGGACACAGTATAATGAAAGCATAGCCCCATCCGAAGACCCAAACTCTTGTACAAAGGAGGCGCTCTCTATGAGCAGTGATCCCATCATCGCCGGAAAAGGCCCTGTGACCGTGGACTTAGAAGCGGGAAAGGAATATGTCTGGTGTTCCTGCGGCCTGAGCGGCCACCAGCCCTTCTGCGATTCCTCCCACTTCGGCACCACCCATCAGGACGGCGTGCACTTCACGCCGGAGAAAAGCGGCAAAGCCCACCTGTGCATGTGCAAACGCACCAAAACCCCTCCTTACTGCGACGGTTCCCACACCAAGCTGGACAAATAAAGACAAAAGTTAACGCCAAGCCGTCCGGAAGGTTATCCTTCCGGACGGCTTTGGTTTTTCCAGAATCCCATATGGATGGCAAGCAAACGCCGGAGGTCGCGGACAAAATGCGTCCCGTATGGGATATGGCCGCCGCCACAGAGCCTGCGGTCACGCAAGCTCTGTGAGGCGAAGCCGCGTTTCGCGTTCACCGCAAGCCGCGAAACGCGCGGCGGTTCCCTATTCTCCCTTGTATTTTCGGCGGGTGGCAATGCCGCCGCGGATGTGCCGCTCCGCCTTGTTCTGATCCAGAACTTCTTTGACCGCCAGATACAGCGGCCGGTCCACCGTGCGCAGCCGCTCCGTCAGATCCTTATGTACCGTAGACTTGCTGACGCCGAATCGCTTGGCTGCGGCGCGGACCGTGGCGCGGTTTTCGATGATGTACACAGCCAGATCACAGGCCCGCTGCTCTATGCTCTCCTTCATGTACGCACCTCCTAAGCTGTGTCTTGCCGTGACCAGTATATGCCGCAGAACAAGAGCTTATGAGGCCGTTCCCGCTCCCCGCGCTTCCGGATCTGGTAGCTTCCACACGGTAAAACGAAAGCGAAGCGGAATCCTTGCGTTTCCGAATAAAGCGTGGTATGATTGGATGGTCTCGTTCGTGCCGGACGGGTCTTTACAGAAGAAAGGAAGAACTCGCTTTGCATACCATATTGTTTGATTTGGACGGGACGCTGCTACCCATGGATGACAACGCGTTCCAGGAAATATATAACCGCGGCCTGCTCTCCGCCATTCCCTGCCCGGATCCCAAGGGCCTGCTCCGGGCAATATGGACCGGGGTCAAGGTGATGACTCAGAACGACGGCGCCCGGACCAATTCCGAGGCGTTTTGGGAGCATTTCCTCTGGGAAACCGGCCTGGACTGCGAGACCTGTGAAGAGGGTTTTCTCCGTTACTACACCGGCGCTTTTCGGGACTGTGTCGCCGCCTGCCGCCCCTCCCCTTTGAGCCGGGAAATTGTGGACACGCTCCGGGAAAAGGGCTACACCGTGGCCCTGGCCACCACCCCGCTCTTTCCCCGGGAGGCCACCGCGGTGCGTCTTGGCTGGGCTGGGCTGGAGGAGGCGCAGTTCGCCCTGGTGAGCACCTATGAGGATTTCCACTTTGCCAAACCTTCCCCGAATTACTTCCGGGAGTTCTGCGCCCGATTGGGCGTGGACACGGCGGACTGCCTCCACATCGGCAACGACGTCTGGGAGGACGGCGCGGCCCGGGAGGCAGGGCTCTCCGTCGCCCTGGTAACTGACTGCCTCATCAACCGCCGGGAGCTGCCCCTGGACGGCTATCCCCTCTACACGCTGGAGCAGCTCGCCGTCTGGGCGCGGCAGCTGCCCCCCTGCGTCTGAATCGTGTTTGGTGAAGGCACCGAAGCTGAAACAGGGCCGGATATCCCACACGGGATATCCGGCCCTGTTCATTTGTGCCCCTGCTTTACGCTCCGGCAAAGGAGAAGGCAATGCCCACCGCGGCGGAGGCGGCGATAAAGATAACGGGGTGGAGCTTTTTGGTCCACTTCACCCAGCGCGTCAGCACCAGGAGCGCAGCCGCCAGGAGGATGGCCTTCCATTGAAAGAGGTCCGCAAGCCTTCCCGTCTGCCGCCAGAGCTCCGGATTGAGCAGAGCCAGTTCCACCACGCCGATGCCCGCAGCGGCAATCATCCCCGTGGAAGCTGGGCGCAGCCCGGAGAAGGCCGCGTCCACCAGGCGGTTTTCCCGGAACGCGCGGAGTACCCGGGCAATGATCAGAATGATAATGATGCTGGGCGTCACCAGGCCCAGGGTGGCAATAACGGCGCCGGGGACGCCGCCGGTGGAAAAGCCCACATAAGAGGCCATGTTGACGCCGAGGGGCCCGGGGGTGGACTCGGACACAGCCAGCATGTCCGCCAGTTCCTCCACGGTAAACCAGCCCGTCCGGGGTCCCAGCTCGTGGAGAAACGGGTAAGTGGCAAGGCCGCCGCCGATGGCAAAGAGGCCCACCTTGAAAAACTCATAGAAGAGCTGTACATAGAACATCATGCCCGCTTCCCCCTTTCCTTGATGTTCTGGAGCAGGATACCCAGCATGGCAGCAATCAGCACAAAGGCCACAGGGGACCAGTCCAGGAAAAGGCTGCCCAACAGCACCAGGAGGAAAATGCCCGCGGTAGCCAGGCCGGTGACCGCGCTTTTGAAGAGCTTCACCACGGCGTTAAAGATCAGCACGCAGACACACACCCGCACGCCGGCAAACGCATTCTTCACCACGGCCAGCTCCGCGAAGTTGTGAATCAGCCCCGCGATGATCACAATGATCACCAGGGAGGGAAAAACTACGCCGAGAGTCGCCACCACCCCCCCCAGGTCCCCTCTGGTCTTTTGCCCCACAAAGGTGGCCGTATTCACGGCGATGACGCCCGGCGTGCACTGGCCGATGGCGTAATAATCCATCAGCTCCGCCTCCGTGCTCCAGCCTTTGCGCTCCACCACTTCCCGCTGGAGCATGGGCAGCATGGCATATCCCCCGCCAAAGGTGAGGGCGCCGATCTTGGCAAACGTGAAAAAAAGCTCCCACAGTCCCGCTCTCTTTTCCGCTTCCATGTTGCATTCCTTCTCTCCCGGCACGGATGGCCGCGTTTTTCACAGCGCATTTACTATACTCCCATTTCCCCCAGGATGTAAAGCCCCACTCTTGCACCGCGGGCAAAAACATGATACATTGAAAAGGCCCGCCGGGCATTGCCGGCGGAAACAATGCATTCACTCCCCTGTTGCAAAAAGGAGTTTTTATGTCCCAGAATCTGTATTCCCGCTACATGCAGCTTCCTTTGGCGCAGGCATCGGACTCCATTACACCCGGCTGCCTGGTATTGGAAGGGGGCGCGTTTCGGGGCGTGTATTCCTCCGGCGTGCTGGATGTGCTCATGGAAGAAGACATCAATTTTTCCTGCACCATAGGCGTCTCCGCCGGAGCCCTCAACGGCGTGAATTATGTCGCCGGGGCCATTGGCCGTTCCGCCAGGGTAAACCTGGGGTTCCGCCATGACCGGAAATATGTGGGCGTCTCCGCCCTTCTGCGCAGCCGCAGCATCATCGGCTATGACTTTCTCTTCCAGGAGACGCCCCAGTTCCTGCCTCTCAATATGGACCGGCTGATGGACCCCAGGCGCCGCTTTGTCGTCGTGGCCACCAACTGCTTCACCGGCGAGACGGAGTATTTTGAAAAGGGAAAGTGCTCCGACATCCTCTTGGCGACGCAGGCCTCCGCCAGCATGCCGCTCGTATCCCGCATGGTCACGGTGGACGGGCGCCCCTGCCTGGACGGCGGCTGCAGCGTCCACATCCCCATCCGCTGGGCCTTGGAACAGGGCTATGAGAAGATCGTGGTAGTCCGCACCCGGCAGCGCGGCTTCCGCCGGAAGGAGAAAGACGGGCGCATCGAGCGCCTGGAAAAGCGGGTATACCGGAACTATCCCCAGTTTCTGGAGGCGCTCCAGGCCTCCAAAGCGACATACAACCGGACCTGTGATCTCCTGGACCGGTTGGAACAGGAAGGCCGGATCTTTGTGCTGGCGCCCATGCGGGAAGTGCGCGTCACCCGGCTGGAGGGCGATATGGAAAAGCTGGGCAATCTCTATGAAGAGGGCCGCCTGGAAACCCGGACCCTGCTCCCCAAGCTGCGGGAGTACCTGGCGCGCTGAAGGCCGCTACACAATGCATCCATAAAATCCCAACGCCGCCGCTCCCCGGCGGCGTTCTGATTCACATATTTTCTATGGACTCCCAGAAAGCCCTGTACTGCCCTTTCCCTATTCTTGCTTTTCCTCAAAAAAATGGTATAATAATTTATTACGACGTTGCAATACGGTAAGCATGTGCAAAGGTTCTGCCGGCAGCCCGGCTGCCCCAGGCCGCAGAAATACGCCAATGGTTCCCCGGACCGCTCCCGCGGCTTCCGGAGAAAGGAAATCCTATGATACGTACCGTTTTAGCCATTTCCGCCTGCAAACTGACCCGTCTCGCCCTGCGGCTGCTGCACCGGGGCGGGACCGCCCTGCCGGGGAAAGTGGCCCTGCGCCTTTGCCCGGACCTCCTGGGCCGGCTGGGCCGGGACGTACAGGTGCTGCTGGTCACCGGTACCAACGGCAAAACCACCACCGCCCGGATGCTGGAGCAGGCCTTTGCGGACGCGGGACTGCCCTGCTTTGCCAACCGCTCCGGTTCCAACCTGATCCAGGGCATCACCGCGGAATTCGCAGAAAACGCCACCCTGACCGGGCGGCCCAAAAAGAAATACGCCGTCATCGAGTGCGACGAAGCCGCCTCCAAAGCCGTGCTGGGTCAGCTCCGGCCCCAAGTCATCCTGGTGACCAATGTCTTCCGGGACCAGCTGGACCGCTACGGGGAAATCACCCATACCCTGGAGAGCATTTATCAGGGCCTGTCCCATGTGCCGGAAGCTACGCTGTGCCTGAACGCGGACTGCAGCCTCACCGCCTCCCTCCAGCGCCGCCTGCCCAACCCTGTGCGTTTTTACGGCGTAAACGTCCCCCTCTACAAAGATCCCGTCCGGGAACTCAGCGACGCATCCCACTGCCTCTTTTGCAAGACGGAATATGAATACGATCTGGTCACCTACGGCCACCTGGGCAGCTTCCGCTGCCCCAAATGCGGCTACAGCCGGCCTTTGCCCCAGGTGGCGGTGACGGAGGTTCTGGAGCAAACTGCCGATGGCAGCCGGGTGCGCATGCTCTGCGACGGCGCCGAGGCACTGGTGCATATCAATCTCCCCGCCGGATACAATATATATAATGCTGTGGGCGCCGTGGCCGCGCTTACGGCCATGGGCTTCACCCTGGACGCCGCTGCGGCTGCCGTGGGACATTTCCACTGCGGCTTTGGGCGTATGGAAAAGTTCCAGCTGGGATCCAACCCAGTGCGGATGATCCTGGTGAAAAACCCCGCGGGCTGCAACCAGGTGCTGAATTTTCTCTCCAGCCTGGACAGCCCCGCCCTCTTTGTGATCTGCCTCAACGACAACTACGCCGACGGCACGGACGTATCCTGGATCTACGACGTGGAGTTTGAAAAGCTCCTGGAGCTGGGGGATCGCCTCACCGGCGTGCTGGTCTCCGGCAAGCGCTGCTGGGATATGGCCCTGCGTCTCAAATATGCCGGCATCCCCAAGGAAAAACTCCAGGTGATCGAGGACTATGACGCGCTGATCCAGGCCATGGCCCGGCAGAGCAGCCCCGTGATCGTCATGCCCACCTATACCGCCATGCTGGATCTCCGGGCAAAGCTCAGCCGGGTCTGCGGCGGAAAAGATTTCTGGGAATAAGGAGGGCCTGCCATGGAACTGCGTATCTGTCATCTGTACCCCGACGTCCTCAATCTCTACGGGGATCGGGGCAACATCCGCTGCATGGTCCAGCGCCTGGAATGGCGGGGCCTCTCCGCCCAGGTTACGGAGCTCCCCATCGGCGAGACGGCGGATTTTTCCCAATTTGACCTCTTCTTCATCGGCGGCGGCCAGGACTTTGAGCAGGGCGTCCTTCTGGACGACCTGCGCCGCAGCGGCAAGGCGGCCAGCATCCGCGCCGCAGCTGCTGACGGAAAAGTGTTTCTGGCCATCTGCGGCGGCTATCAGATGCTGGGCCGGTCCTATACCACCTGGGACGGACAGGGCTTCGATTTTATCGGCGCCATAGACGTGCACACCCAGGGCGGGCAGCAGCGCATGATCGGCAACTATGTGTTCCGCTGTGCCGACGAGAGCGGCGGACATGAAATTGTGGGCTTTGAAAACCACAGCGGGAAAACCCACCTGGGCAGCGGCGTGCACCCGCTGGGCCAAGTCATCCGGGGATACGGCAACAACGGCGAAGACGGCACCGAGGGCGCGCGCTGGAACAACGTCTTTGGCACTTACAGCCACGGTCCTGTCCTTCCCAAGAATCCCGGTTTCTGCGATATGCTTCTGCAAACCGCCCTGGACCGGAAAGCTCCCGGTTGGGGGATCTTGGCCCCGCTGGAGGACACGCTGGAAAACACGGCTCATACAAATGTTGCAAAATTTGTTCTTGGGGCAACATAAACATCGTTCCTTGTGTATTTCATCTATATATTTTTTATTTGCATTTGCGAGTAGTTATTGCGTATTTCTTTGTTTTATGTTACAATTGCTTCGGTCTTGTGATAATTTGTGTTGATCCGTTTTTGTATTTGTGTATTTTTTTGGAGGTTGCCGCATGCCAAAACCCAGAGAAGACCGCAGAGTCACCCATACCAAGGCCGTCTTGAAAAAGAGTCTACTGGAACTGCTGCTGGAAAAACCGATTACCCGCATCACCGTCACCGATGTCTGCCGCCGTGCAGATATCAATCGCGGAACGTTTTATGCCCACTATGTCGATCCGGAAGATCTTCTGCGTCAGATTGAAAGCAACATGAAGGAGGCCTTGACCCAAGCGCTCGCCCTCTTCGGCAATGAAGAGCCGGAATATGTGCTTCCCGCTGTGTGCAATGTCCTCACCAGCGACAAAGAGCTTTGTCTTGTCCTGTTTGGAGATTATGGGGACAAGGATTTTCTCCACGAATTGGTCGACATGGTGCGGGACAGCGCCATTGAGTATTGGCGCAGCGTCACGCCGGAACTGAGCCAGAGCCAGTTGGAGCTGTTGTTTACATTCTGCGCCAACGGCCTGGCAGCCCTGATTCGGGATTGGGCCCGCTCCAGCAGCCGGCAGGTGCCCGAGGAATTGGGCCAGATGGCCGCGCGGCTGATCCGCGCCTGCGTGGAGTGTATCCAGCGCAATGCCGCCCTGTAAAAACGTCGCCGTGCCTGTACATCCTACAGGCGGCGGCGTTTTTATTTTCTTGTAACAAACATTTTCTCATATTTTCCCACATATTCTTTGCCTTTCAAGACTGTGTTACTGCCGCTCTCCGGCACTTTTCCGGAAACGGTTTTTTCTTGCAAAAATCCGCGGCAGTCTCCCAGTCTTTATCTTTTAAAGATGTCCTTTCCAAACTGCGAAAAGCCTTCCAGGAAGGGCAAAACTGTGGTATACTGGAAAAAACGTGACACAAGGAGGGGATTGTATGTCCCAGATTCTGATCGCCTATTTCTCCAAAGCCGGGGAGAACTATGTCAGCGGCGCCATGAAAGAGCTGCCGGTGGGGAACACGGCCCATGTGGCCGCCATGCTCCAGGAGCGCGCCGGCGGGGATCTCTGGGAGATCCGCCCCCGGGAACCCTATCCGGACGGCTACCGGGACTGCGTGGCCCGCTCCAAACGGGAGCTCCAGGAAAAGGCACGCCCGGAACTGGCGGATACGCTGCCGGATCTCTCGGCTTACAACGCCGTGATTCTGGGCTACCCCATCTGGTGCGGCACCATGCCCATGCCCGTTTGGACTTTTTTGGAAGCGGGAGATTTCTCCGGCAAGGCCATCCTTCCCTTTTGCACCCACGAGGGCAGCGGCCTCGCCCGGAGCGTGGAGGATATCCGCGCCCTGTGTCCCCGATCCCAGATTGGCGAGGCCCTGGCCATCCACGGCAGCCATATCCCGGAGTCTGGGGATGCCCTGGACTCCTGGCTCCGGCGCGCCGGCCTCTAACGCCGGAAACGCAAATTCCGCCGGGCGCCAAAAGCGCCGCCCCATCCAAAGCGAAAGGAGAACTGCCCCATATGCCTCCCGAAACCGACCGTCTGCGCCGGGAGCTGCTGGCCCTGCCGGCCCTGCAGCGCCGCCCTCTCCACATGCCGGGGCACAAGCGCCGCGTTGCTCCCGTCCCCGGCCTTTCCGTGGACTGGGACATCACGGAGATCCAAGGCGCGGACGACCTCCACTATTCCGATGGTATCCTGACGGAAGCCATGGAGCGCACCGCCGCCCTCTGGGGCGCGGCGCGGAGCTGGTATCTGGTTAACGGCAGTACCTGCGGCATCCTGGCGGGGATCGCCGCCCTGGCGTCCCCGGGAAGCCCGGTGATCTGCGCCCGAAATTGCCACAAAGCCGTTTTTCACGCCCTGGAGCTGGGCCGGCTCGTCCCCACCTGGCTCCTGCCCCCAGTGGATCCAGACTTTGGGGTCTTTGCCTCCGTGCCGCCGGAGGCGGTGGAACGCGCCCTTCGGGAGACGCCGGGGGCGCGGGCCGTGATCCTCACCAGCCCCACCTTTGACGGCTGCATCAGCGACATCGCCGCCATCGCCGCCCTCTGCCACGCCCGGGGCGTGCCCCTTCTGGTGGACGAAGCCCACGGGGCACATCTGGGCCTCTCTCCCCACTTCCCCGCCGGGGCCCTGGCTGCCGGGGCGGATGTGGTAATCCAGAGCGCCCACAAAACCCTCCCCAGCCTCACCCAGACGGCGCTGCTCCACCTCTCCCACGGCTCCCTGGCGGATCCGGACCGGATCGAACGGCAATTGGATATCTATGAGACTTCCAGCCCCTCTTATCTCCTGCTGAGCTCTCTGGACGGCTGTACCGGGCTCCTGGCGGAGCACGGCGCGGCATGGTTTTCCCAGTGGCGGCAGCGGCTGGACCGCTTTTACACCGGGGCAAAATCGTGGAAACGCCTGCGCCTGTTCACCGGCGGCCCGGCGGTATACGCCCACGACCCCGGCAAGCTCCTCCTCAACGGCGCGGCCCTGGGCTTCACGGGATCCGCCCTGGCGGAACAACTCCGCGCCAGGGGATTTGAGCCGGAGATGGTCCTGGGGTACAACGTCCTCTGCATGACCAGCCCCTGCGACGCGCCGGATACCCTGGCGC
>CDZQ01051221.1_pt1 | contig 13315 bp, 9 predicted proteins | sample 554831 | NCBI WGS metagenome assembly CDZQ01 (sample SAMEA3182112, study PRJEB8094) | gut metagenome | biome: human; feature: gut; material: Stool; isolation source: human stools | place: Canada | collected 2013-05-06
GCTGGAGTTCTGCCACAACCCCTTCTCCATGCCTAACGGCGGCGCGGAGATCCTGGACCGGGCCATCGCCGGGGAAATCGATCCCCTGGCCATCACCGCCTTCCAGTACGACCTGGTGTGCAACGGCGTGGAACTCTCCTCCGGCGCTGTGCGCAACCACGACCCCGACATTATGATGAAGGCCTTCAACCTGGTGCGGCTGGGCGAGGAGGACGTGAAGAAGAAGTTCCCCGCCATGTACAACGCCTTCTGCTACGGTGCGCCCCCCCACGCCGGTATCGCCCCCGGCATTGACCGGATGGTCATGCTGCTGGCCGGCGAGGAGTCCATCCGGGAGATCATCCCCTTCCCCATGAACAAGAACGCTCAGGACCTCATGATGGGCGCCCCCTCCTTCGTGGAGCAGAAGCAGCTGGACGAACTGAACATCGCTGTCACCAAGAAAGAGGAGGATTCGGAGGCATAGCGCCGCCTTCCCCGGCTTCCGCGCCCCGGGGGCTGGGCCCCCGGGGCGCGGAAGCAGCTGGATGCGCTTCACACCGCTGTCACCAAGAAAGAGGAAGATAGGGAAGGATCCGGCGGGGCGGGGACTCTATGCCCCGCCCCGTATTCCCTGTCTCCCCCGCCGTGGATAAAAGGAGTTCCCCATGAAACACCCCGCCCTTCCCCTGCTCCTCCTCTCCCTTCTCCTGCTGGCCGCCTGCGCCGGCCCGGCGCAAAGCACCCCCGCCCCTCCGGTGGAATCAGGAAACACCGCCGCGCCGGCGGAGCCGGTGGTTCCAAATCCGCCCCACCCGGCGCCGGAGCCCGACCCCCGGCAGGAGGCCATTGACGCCCTGCTGGCCTCCATGACCACGGAGGAAAAGGTGGGCCAGCTGTTCTTCCCCCGCTGCCCCGCCGCCGAACAGGCGGAGAAGATTGCCCGGTACCACCTGGGGGGCTGTCTCCTCTTTGGCCGGGATTTTCAGGACTCAGCCGGGAACTGGCTTACGGAGGGGCAGTTTACCGCCGCCATCCAGTCCTATCAGGACGCTGCCGCCATCCCCCTGCTGATCGGTGTGGATGAGGAGGGCGGCACCGTGGCCCGGGCCAGCCGAAACCCCCATCTCTTTCCGCGAAAGTGCCAATCCCCTCAGGCCCTGTTGGCCGCCGGCGGGCTGGAGGCCATCCGGGAGGACGCCCTGACGAAGAACCAGCGCCTGCTGGAATTGGGCATCAACGTCAACCTGGCTCCCGTGGCGGACGTATCCACCGACCCCGGCGACTTTATCTACGACCGCACCCTGGGCCAGGACGCCGCCGCCACGGCCCAGTATGTATCCACGGTGGTGGAGGCCATGAACGCCGCGGGAATCGGGGCGGTCCTCAAGCACTTCCCCGGCTACGGCAGCAATGCCGACACCCACACCGGCGTGGCGGTGGACCAGCGGCCCTATGACCAGTTTGTCCAGTCCGACTTTCTTCCCTTCTCCGCCGGTATCACCGCCGGGGCCGGGGCAGTGTTGGTCAGCCACAACGTGGTGACAGGCATGGACGAGGCCCTGCCCGCCTCCCTGTCCCCCGCGGTCCACCAGGTATTGCGGGAGGAACTGGGCTTTACCGGCGTGATCCTCACCGACGATCTGGCCATGGACGCGGTGGCGGCCTACGCTGCCGACGGCTCCGCCGCCGTCCAGGCGGTCCTGGCCGGCAGCGACATGCTGATTACCAGCGACTTTGAAACAGAGATCCCCCAGGTGCTCTCCGCCGTATCCGACGGAACCATCCCCATGGAACTGGTGGACTCCGCTGTGGAGCGGATCCTGGGCTGGAAATATGATCTGGGCCTTTTGGCAGAATAGGAGCGCCCTATGACGGAACCTCTCTACTACGCCTCCCCTTTCCTGGCGGACTTCACCGCCGCCGTCCTCTCCTGCCAGCCCGTTCAGGGCGGCTGGGCCGTCACACTGGACCGCACCGCCTTCTACCCCGAGGGGGGCGGCCAGAGCGCGGACACGGGCACCCTGAACGGCGTGGCCGTGACGGACACCCGCAGCCAGGGGAAGGATATCCTTCACATCTGCGCCGCTCCCCTCCCTGTGGGGGAGACGGTCACGGGAAAAATCGACTTTGCCCGCCGGTTCGACCTCATGCAGCAGCACAGCGGCGAGCACATTGTCAGCGGCCTCATCTGCCGCCGGTTCCACTGCGACAATGTGGGCTTTCACATCGGCCGGGATCTGGTGACAATCGACTTCAATGCCGATCTCACAACGGAGGATATCCGGGAGATTGAGGCCCAGGCCAACCAATACATCTGGGAAAACCACCCCGTCTCCGTCACCTGGCCGGCCCCCGGGGAGCTGGAGGCCATGGAGTACCGCAGCAAGAAGGCTCTGACGGGACCGGTGCGCATCGTCACCTGGCCGGGAGCGGACTGCTGCGCCTGCTGCGGCACCCATGTGGAGGCCAGCGGCCAGGTGGGGCTGGTGAAGCTTCTCTCCTGCCAGAAATTCCGCAGCGGCGTCCGCATGGAGATGGCCGCCGGTGGGCGGGCCGTCGCCTGGTGCTCCGCCATCCTGGAGCAGAATACCCGCGTCTCCCAGCTTCTCTCCGCCAAGGCCACGGACACCGCCCCGGCGGTGGAGCGGCTGCAGAAGGAACTGTATACCCTCCGGGGCCGGGTCAGCGCCCTGGAGGAGGCGGATTTCGCCGCCAAGGCCGCCCGGTACGCCGGCGCCGGGGACGTGCTGCTGGTGGAGGGGGACATGTCCTCCGACTCCGTGGGGCGGCTCTGCGCCGCCGTGCTGGCCGGCTGCGGCGGCCGGTGCGCTGTATTCGCCGGATCGGCGGAGCGGTATACCTACGCCATTGGCCAGGAGGAGGGGGATCTCCGTCCCCTGGCCAGGGAGCTGAACGCCGCGCTGAACGGCCGGGGGGGCGGCAAGCCCGCCTTTGTCCAGGGCAGCGTCCAGGCCGGCGAGGGGGCCATCCGCGCCTTCTTCCAGAGAGCACGGGACCACCGGATCCCCTGATGCTTTCCCTGTCGTCCCCGCTGCGCTTTTCCTACGCTTTTTAAGGAGGTATCCCCTATGAAATATGTGCAGCAGGCCCTGGTGATCGCCCTTGTGACCCTTTCCGGAGAACTGCTCCGCTTCTTTGTGCCCCTGCCTATTCCCGCCAGTATCTACGGCCTGCTCCTGCTCTTTCTCCTGCTGAAAACCGGCCTGGTGAAGCTGCGCCAGGTGCAGGACGTGGGCCAGCTGCTGCTGGACCTGATGCCGGTGCTGCTGGTCCCCGCCTGCGTGAGCCTGGTGACAGCCCTGGACGCCCTGCGGCAGATGCTCCTGCCGGTGCTGCTTATGGGCACGGCGGGCACCGTGGCGGTGATGGTGGTCACAGGCCTGGTGGCCCAGAGGACGGTCCGGGACGGGGAGGAGGCGGACCCCCATGCATGAGTTTCTCGCCTCCTCCGCCTACTTCGGCCTGGTGCTGACACTGGCGGCCTACCAGCTGCCCCGGCTGATCAACCGCCGCCTGGGCCGCCAGGTGCTGAATCCCCTGCTCTTCTCCATCTTGGCCTGCTCCCTGGTGCTGCTGGCCCTGGATATCCGCTACGAAACCTACTACCAGGGGGCCGGGCTCATTGACGCCCTCCTCACCCCCGCCACCGTGTGCCTGGCCATCCCCCTCTACCGGCAGTATGAACTGCTGCGCCGGAATATCCGGGCGGTGCTGCTCTCGTGTCTGGCGGGGGTGGCGGCCAACATGGCGGGCTGCGCCGCCATGCTGGCGCTGTTCCGCCTGGACGCCTCTCAGTTTGCCACCCTGCTGCCCAAGTCCATCACCACCGCCATCGGCAAGAGCCTCAGCCAGGAGCTGGGGGGCTTTCCCGCCACCACCATGGTCACAATCATCATCACCGGTATTCTGGGGGCGGTGATCGCCCCCGGGCTGCTGCGGCTGTTCCACGTCACAAGCCCCCTGGCCCAGGGCCTGGCCATCGGCACCTCCGCCCACGCCGCCGGCACCGCCAAGGCGGTGGAACTGGGGGATATCCAGGGGGCCGCCAGCAGCCTGGCCATTGTGGTAACAGGGCTTCTCACCGTGGCGGCCGCCCCGGTGATGATGCTGCTGGTGTCCTGAGAGGGCCGGCCTCCCATATACAAAGGCGCCTCTTCCCGCCGCCGGGCGGCCACAGAAGACGCCGCCCCGGATGCAGGCATCCGGGGCGGCGTCTTATTTAATTGATGAACTCATTTCTCCAGTAGTGCTGGAGGTACAAAAATTCCTGGAACAGCTGCCGCCGCTCCGCCGGAATCTCGTCGGTAAACCTGCCGTCCACCACGTAGCACCCGTGGGTCGTCACCACCGGGAACACCTCCATCATATCCCCCATGGCCTGCATAAAGGCGGGTCCCTCCCAGGAGCACTGGTCAAAGAGCAGATTCATCAGGTAACAGGGCGACACGGTGGGGCCCTCTCCGGTGAAATCGCTGCCCAGCGCCTCCCTGGCCGCCTCGTTGGCCCAAATCAGGTACCGGGTGGTATAGTGGGTGCGGAACCCCTTCTCCGTGGCGGGGTCGATGTCCAGCCCCATCTCCTGATAGTATACGTTTCCGTCCCCCATCCAGGGCAGATGGTCGCTGAACAGCACCAGCACCACGGGCTCCTCATCCTCCCGCAGGGCCTCCACCAGCTTCATCAGCTCCCGGTCCCCCTCCATGATGGCGTGCATATAGTTGTTCATGGCGTTTTTGCAGGCGTCGGAGTAGTTCCCGGTGAGGTACTCCACCGCCCCGCCGTACTCTGTGGTGGAATAGGGGCCGTGGCTCTGGACATTGAGGACAAAGGAGAAATAGGGCTTTCCGGTGTCCTTGTTCGCCAGGTAGTCGGCGTATACCTCGGGATAGAGGATGCTGTCCTCCGGGTAGTAGGCGCTGGTCAGCTTGTCAAAATCCCCCTCCAGGAACCGGTAGCGCTCAAAGCCCAGGTAGGCGTTCACATTCTGCCGGTTATAGAACCACTGGTAGTAGGGGTGACTTCCCTCCACCGTATAGCCCTGGTCTCGCAGGTACCAGAGATAGGAGTTGGCGTTGGAGCGGAAATTGCGGACCTGATAGTTGCCGGTGAGAAAGCACCGCTCGCTGTCAATGGTGCCGCCGGCAAAAATGTTGGTCAGCAGGTCCCCCGCGTAACTCTCCGCCTCCAGCTGGTGGTAGAGGCTGTAGCCGGAGCAGTCCAGGCCTTCAATGCCGTACCGGGAAAAATCCACATAGGCCTCCCGCATAATGGCGAATACATTCACCTGCCGCTCCGGGGGGATGTCCGCGTCCTCATAGGCCGCCAGCAGCGACTCCGCCTTCCGCTGGCTGTATCCGTCCGGCGGCGTTTCCACAAAGTCGGACACACTGTGGACAAAGGGGTAGAAAAACCCATGGGCAATATAGTTTTGGGTGGGGCTCCACCGGTTGAGGTACGCATAGTTTTCCACAGCTGCGTACCGGTCCTCATCCAAATACGCCGGCGCCAGGGCGGCGCCCACCGCCAAAACCGCCGCCAGCAGGCCCAGGCGGACCTTCCAGCTTCGCACCGCTCCCCGGGCCAGCACCGCCAGCAGCAAAATCCCCGCCAAAAAGCAGGCCGCCGCCACCGCCACCCGCTTATCCACAAAGAGGGCGTAGCTGCCGGTCATAGCCTTGGCCTCCCGGAGGATCAGCATATCCTCAAAGTACAGGGGGTCGTCCCGGAAGCACAGCTTGTAGTAGTGGCCCAGGCTGAGCCCCAGGGCCACGCCGCCCCCCGTCAGAAACGCCAGCCAGCCCCGGCCAAACAGGGCGTAGGCAAGAAAAATCAGCCACACCACCGGCAGGATATTCAGCAGCAGGAGCGGGGCGGAGGCCAGGTACCCCTGAAATACGCCCCAGGAGTACTTGCCGTAGGCAAACACCAGCAACAGAAAGCCCAGGCATGCGCCGGCGCAGAGCAGCAGCAGGGCCCGCCAGGCGGTATAGGCCGCCTTCTTCCACGCCGGCCAGTCCGTCTCCCATCTCTGACGCAGCAGAAAAACAGAATCCAAAAAATGTCCCACGCCATCACCTCGTCATAACCTACACAGGCGGCGGCCCCGCCTGCAGGGGCGCCGCTTTTCCAGAATTTTACACAGATGGAAAAATACCTGTGGAAAACCCTCCGAAAAAATAGCGCCTGACCGCATTATAGCCGCTTTTGTAAAGCGGAGCAAGACATAGAGCTTAACATTCCCTTATTTTTTCCTGGTGATTCTTCTTGCGGAACCCATTTGCGGGGGGCTCTGGCCCACAGGCGCCCCTTTATGTGGATAAAAAAGAGAGGGAGCGCCGGCGCTCCCTCTCTTTTGCAGCTTTTTTAGTATGCCAGCCGCTCCTCCAGCCAGCCCTTCAGTTCGCTGATGGGCAGGCGCACCTGCTCCATGGTGTCCCGCTCCCGGATGGTAACGCAGTTGTCGGCCTCCTCGGTCTCGGTACCCACGGTGGCGAAGTCCACCGTGATGCAGAAGGGGGTGCCGATCTCGTCCTGGCGGCGGTAGCGCTTGCCGATGGAGCCGGCGTCGTCGTAGTCCACCATGAAGTACTTGCTCAGTTCCATCTGGATCTCCCGGCCCTTGTCGGCCAGCTTCTTGCTCAGGGGCAGCACAGCGGCCTTAAAGGGAGCCAGAGCGGGGTGGAAGCGCATCACGGTGCGGACGTCGTTCTTGCTCTCGTCCACCACCTCCTCATCATAGGCCTCGCACAGGAAGGCCAGTACCACCCGGTCGGCGCCCAGAGAGGGCTCCACCACGTAGGGGATATAGTGCTCGCCCGTCTCCTGATCGAAGTAGGTCATATCTTTGCCGGAGACGGTCTGGTGCTGGGTCAGGTCGTAGTCCGTACGGTCCGCCACGCCCCACAACTCTCCCCAGCCAAAGGGGAACATGAACTCGAAGTCGGTGGTGCCCTTGGAGTAGAAGCACAGCTCCTCGGGGTCGTGATCCCGGAGGCGCAGGTTCTCATCCTTCATACCCAGGTTCAAAAGCCAGTCCCGACAGAAGCTGCGCCAATACTGGAACCACTCCATGTCGGTGCCGGGCTTGCAGAAAAACTCCAGTTCCATCTGCTCAAACTCCCGGGTGCGGAAGGTAAAGTTGCCGGGGGTGATCTCATTGCGGAAGCTCTTGCCGATCTGGCACACGCCGAAGGGCAGCTTCCGGCGGGTGGTGCGCTGGACGTTCTGGAAGTTGACGAAAATGCCCTGGGCAGTCTCAGGCCGCAGATAGACCGTGTTCTTGGCATCCTCGGTGACGCCCTGAAAGGTCTTGAACATCAGGTTGAACTGGCGGATATCGGTAAAATTGTGCTTGCCGCAGGTGGGACAGGGGATGTTGCGGTCCTCAATAAAGGCCTTCATCTCCTCCTGGGAGAAGGCGTCGATGGGCTTGGGCAGCTCGATGCCCTGCTCACCGCAGAAGTCCTCAATCAGCTTGTCCGCCCGGAACCGCTCCTTGCACTCCTTGCAGTCCATGAGGGGGTCGCTGAAGCCGCCCAGATGGCCGGAGGCCACCCAGGTCTGGGGGTTCATCAGAATGGCGGCGTCCAGCCCCACGTTGTAGGGGTTCTCCTGGACAAACTTCTTCCACCAGGCGCGCTTTACGTTGTTCTTCAGTTCCACGCCCAGGGGGCCGTAATCCCAGGTGTTGGCAAGGCCCCCGTAGATCTCGCTGCCGGCGAAGATGAAGCCCCGGCCCTTGCACAGAGCAACGACTTTTTCCATGGTTTTTTCCGTGTTTTTCATAGCAATTCTCCTTTGTATGGTTCATCAGAAAACAAAAACGCCCTGAAGCCCACCGGGCCTCAGGGCGAACGATACCAGTCCGCGGTCCCACCTGAATTTGCCCCCGCAGGGGCACACTCTCCGTCCGTAACGGGGACTACCGGCGGGGCATTTCCACCCCGCGGCTCCAAGGCGCCTTCGCCGGGACCGTCACAGGGACTCACACCGCCCGTCCCCTCTCTTTGATCTGGTCGCCGCTACTGTTCCTTCTCGCAGCCTTTTGCTATCGGTTATTCACTCTACCATCTTTTTTCCCACCTGTCAAGGGAAAACCCCGCAAAAACTCCGCAACACAAGAAAACCCCGCCAAAGGCGGGGTTTTCTTGTGTGTGTTGTGTGTGTTTTAGGAGGGAGAAATCGCATTGGGTTTTACCCCTTTGCTGATTGTATGATACTGGAACTTTAAGAAGAAATCATGTCTTGGGTGTAAATAAATTATGAACTTCCCTTGCGGCGGGAAGGGGGGCTCCCCGCCCAGGGGATTTTTCCCTTCCGAGGGGACGGGGATGTTCCGCGCCCCGCCCCAAGGCGGCGGCAGAAAATCACTCGAGGGCGGCCCAACAAAAATTTTTCTGCGTCACAATTGCGTCAAAATTCCATTTCCCGGCAAACCTGTTGTACACTGATTCTATCACAAGGAAATAAATCGTTTATTTCAGCTTTTGCCACTGGCTGACCGCCAACTCGTCACAGCGGTTGTTGTACGGATTGACACTGTGCCCCTTCACCCAGTGGGTGCGGACCGTGTGATAGTCGCACAACTCCAGCAGCTGCGCCCAGAGATCCGGGTTCAAGGCGGGCTTTTTGTCCCCCTTCACCCAGCCCCTGGCCCGCCAGCCCTTTGCCCAGCCCTTCTCCAGGGCGTCGATGACATACTTGCTGTCGGAGTACAACTCCACCTGGCAGGGCTCCCTGAGCAGCTGGAGGGCTTTTATCACCCCGGTCAGTTCCATCCGGTTGTTGGTGGTATTCTTTTCGCCGCCGCTGATCTCCTTGGTGTGCTCCCCATACTGGAGGATCGCCCCCCAGCCCCCGGGGCCGGGGTTCCCGGAGCAGGCCCCGTCGGTGTAAATGGTCACTTGTTTCATCCTGTGTTTTCTCAATTCCGTCAAACTTTTTATTTCCTGCCAGACAGAGAGGTGCCTCCATGACAGAAAAAACCTGCCTAACCTGCACGCACTTTCGCCTGCACTATATTAAGAGAGGAAAGCGCTACTACCCTCTGGCTTATGGACACTGCGTGTTTCCCCGGCTAAAAAAACGGGAGCGGCAGACGCCTGCCTGCGCCAGCTACCAGGAACTTCCGGGGTAAAAGAGGGAGCGTTGCAGAATGGTAAAAGTTTTGCAACGCCCTCTTTTTTTACTCCTCTGGAACTTCCGTTTCCTCCTCCGGCTCCTTCTCCGCCAGGGCGATGGAGATCACCTGATCCCCCTCCTCCTTAAAGCGCATGACGTACACGCCTTGGGTGGACCGGCCGGAGGTCTTGATCTCGCTTACGGCGGTGCGGATCAGAATCCCGGCGGCGGTGACAGCCAGCAAATCCTCGCTGCCGTCCACCACCTTGATGCCCACCACCTTGCCGGTCTTCTCCGTGAGCATATAGTTGCGGATACCCTTACCGCCCCGGCCGGTGATCCGGTAGTCCTCCACGGGGGTCTGCTTGCCGAAGCCCTTCTCTGTGATGGTTAGGACATTTTTCCCCTCGGTGGCCCGGGCGGCGCCCACTACATAGTCCCCCTCATCCAGCCGGATGCCCCGGACGCCCACGGCCTCCCGGCCCATGGTGCGCACGTCCCTCTCATGGAAGCGGATGGCCATGCCGTCGTGGGTGGCGATGAGGAGATACTGGTTTCCGTCGGTCTCCCGGACGTTGATGAGCTCGTCCCCCTCGTCCAGGTTCAAGGCCCGGATGCCGCTGGAGCGGATGTTCCGCAGGGCCGCCACCGGCAGCCGCTTCACAGTGCCGTTTCGCGTCACCATGAAGAGGAACCGGTTCTCCTCCCGCTCCACATCCCGGGTGGAAATCATGGCGCTGACGCTCTCTCCGGGGTCCACCGGCAGCACGTTGACAATGTTGGTGCCCCGGGCGGTTTTGCCGGACTCCGGGATCTGGTAGCCCTTCTTCCGGTACACCCGGCCGGTGTTGGTGAAGAAGAGGATATAGTCGTGGGTGGAGGCGGTGAACACGGTGTTCACATTGTCCTCCTCCTTGGTGGACATGGACTTATTGCCCATGCCGCCCTTCTTCTGAGAGCGGTACTCGCTGGCGCTGGTGCGCTTGATGTAGCCGCTGTCGGTGAGGGTGTAGACGCACTGCTCCTCCTCGATCAGGTCCTCCACATCCAGGTCGTCCTCGGCAAAACTGATCTCCGTCACCCGGTGGTCGCCGTACTTGTCGGCAATGGCCTGCAGCTCCTCCTTGAGCACCTGGCGGAGCATGGACTCGTCGCTTAAAAGCTTCATAAAATAGGCGATGCGGTCCTCCAGCTCCCTGTACTCCGCCTCCAGCTTCTCTCGCTCCAGGCCCTGGAGCCGCTTCAGCTGCATGTCCAGAATGGCCTGGGCCTGCATCTCGTCCAGCCCGAACCGGTCCATCAGGTTTTCCTTGGCCCTGTCGTAGCTGGTGCGGATGATGCGGATGACCTCGTCAATGTTGTCCTGGGCGATCAGCAGGCCCTCCAGCAGGTGGGCCCGCTCCTGGGCCTTCTTCAGATCAAACCGGGTCCTGCGGAGGATCACCTCCTCCTGAAAGGATAGGTACTCGTCGATGATGTGCCGCAGGGAGAGAATCTTGGGCTGGGTCTGGTTATCCACCAGGGCCAGCATATTGATGGCAAAGGTGGTCTGCAGCTGGGTCTGGGAAAAGAGGCGGTTCAAAACCACCTGGGCGTTGGCGTCCCGCTTCAGCTCGATGACGATCCGCATACCGTTGCGGTCGCTCTCGTCCCGGATGTCGGATATGCCCTCCAGCCGCTTCTCCTCCACCTGGTCCGCCATGTTCTTAATGAGCATCCGCTTATTGACCTGGTAGGGGATCTCGGTGACGATGATGCGGGTGCGGTTCTGACCAAATTCCTCCATCTCTGTCCGGGCCCGGACCTTGATGTGGCCCCGGCCGGTGGCGTAGGCCTGGCGGATCCCGGCCCGGCCCATGATGATGCCCCTGGTGGGAAAGTCAGGCCCCTTGATGTGCTCCATCAGGTCGTTTAAATCCGCCTGGGGATTGTCCAGCACGCACACACACGCGCCCACCACCTCCCGCAGGTTGTGGGGCGGGATATTGGTGGCCATGCCCACGGCAATGCCGGAGGAGCCGTTCACCAGCAGGTTGGGGAACCGGCTGGGCAGCACCCGGGGCTCCCTCCGGCTCTCGTCGAAGTTGGGGTCCCAGTCGATGGTGTCCTTGTCGATGTCCCGGAGCATCTCGTCGGAGATCCTGGAGAGCCGGGCCTCGGTATACCGGTAGGCCGCCGGTGGGTCCCCATCCACGGAGCCGAAGTTGCCGTGGCCGTCTACCAGCATATAGCGCATGGAGAAATCCTGGGCTAGGCGGACCAGGGCGTCGTAGACGCTGGCATCGCCGTGGGGGTGGTAGCGGCCTAGCACGTCGCCCACGCAGGTGGCGGATTTCTTAAAGGGCTTGTCGCTGGTCAGATTGTCCTCGTACATGGCGTAGAGGATGCGGCGGTGGACGGGCTTCAGCCCGTCCCGCACGTCCGGCAGGGCCCGGCCCACGATCACGCTCATAGCGTACTCGATGTAGGATTGCTCCATCTCCGGTACCAGCGGAGAAGTGACAATTTTCTGATTGGGATACCGGATCTCCTCGGGATCATATTGGGGTTTTCTGCTCATAGTGGGATCCTTCCCTCCTTAATAGTCCAGATTGACCGCGTAGCGGGCATTTTTCTCAATAAATTCCTTCCGGGGCTCCACCTTTTCCCCCATCAGTACCGTAAAGGTCTCGTCGGCCTGCACCGCGTCGTCCAGTTCGATGCGCTTGAGGGTGCGGGTGGTGGGATCCATGGTGGTCTCCCACAGCTCGTGGGGGTTCATTTCGCCCAGGCCCTTAAAGCGGCTGATATCAATTTTGGCGTTGGGGTTGTCCCCCCGCAGTTCCGCGGCAATTTTTTCCCGCTCCTCCTCAGAGAAAGCCAGGCGCACCGTCTTGCCCCGGGTCAGCTTAAAGAGGGGCGGCACGGCGGCGTATACGTAGCCCTCCTCAATGAGGGGGCGCATGAAGCGGAAGAAGAAGGTCAGCAGCAGCGTGCGGATATGACTGCCGTCCACATCCGCATCGGCCATGATGATGATCTTGTGGTAGCGCAGCTTCTGTACGTCGAACTCCTCCCCGATGCCGGCCCCCAGGGCCGTAATCACCGGCTGCAGCTTGTCATTGCCGTACACCTTGTCGGCCCGGGCCTTCTCCACGTTCAGCATCTTGCCCCATAGGGGCAGGATGGCCTGAAACCGGGAGTCCCGGCCCTGGGTGGCGGAGCCGCCGGCACTGTCGCCCTCGACGATATAGATCTCCGTCAGCTCCGGGTTGTTCTCGTTGCAGTCCCGCAGCTTATCCGGCATGGCGGCGCCTCCCAGGGCGGTCTTGCGGCGGATGGATTCCCGGGCCTTCCGGGCGGCCTCCCGGGCGCGGTTGGCCATCATGGCCTTGTCCAGCAGCATCCGCCCCACCCGGGGGTTCTCCTCCAGGTACTCGTCCAGCTGGGCCGCCACAATGCCGGCCACCAGCGTGCGGATCTCACTGTTGCCCAGCTTTGCCTTGGTCTGGCCCTCAAACTGCGCATCCGTCAGCTTCACGGAGATGACGGCGGTAATGCCCTCCCGGCAGTCCTCTCCGGAGACCTTGTCGTCCCCCTTAATGATGCCGGTTTTCTTGCCGTAGGCGTTGAGGACCGTGGTCAGCGCCCGCTTAAAGCCCTCCTCGTGCATGCCCCCCTCCGGGGTGTGGACGTCGTTGGCGAAGGAGACAATGGTCTCGGTGTAATTGTCGTTGTACTGGATGGCAATCTCGGCGGTGGAGTCCCCCCGGGTGCCGCTGATGTAGATCACATCCTCATGGATGGGTGTCTTGCTCCGGTTCAGCCACTGGACATACTCCCGGATGCCGCCCTCGTAGCGCATCTCATCCCGGCTCTCCTGGCCCTCCCGGAGGTCCTGGGTAACAATCTTCACGCCGGCGTTCAGAAAGGCCTGCTGGCGCATGCGGGTGTGAATGGTGTCGTAGCTGAAGGTGGTGACGTCAAAGATCTCCTGATCCGGCTTAAAGGTGACGGTGGTGCCGGTGTGGTCCGTCTCCCCCACCACCCGGATCTTCTGGGTAATGTCCCCCCGGGAAAACCGCATCTCATAGATTTTCCCACCCTTGTGTACCTGCACCGTCAGCCACTCGCTGAGGGCGTTGACCACGCTGGCGCCCACGCCGTGGAGGCCGCCGGACACCTTATAGCCGCCGCCGCCGAATTTGCCGCC
>CDZQ01040753.1_pt1 | contig 13289 bp, 8 predicted proteins | sample 554831 | NCBI WGS metagenome assembly CDZQ01 (sample SAMEA3182112, study PRJEB8094) | gut metagenome | biome: human; feature: gut; material: Stool; isolation source: human stools | place: Canada | collected 2013-05-06
GGTCTGTCCCGCCTGAATCACTCAGGTTCAAAACCGTATCGCCATTTTGCGTACCATCCGGCAATATGAATTCATAATTCTGGAAATAACTCACATTTCTGGCAGACAGGCCTTTTGTCCATACCTGCAAGGTATTGTCACTGGATGTCCCGAAGGAGGATGTGTATCCTCCGTACAGTGTACTTCCTGAAATATCGGGCGCATTCTTCAGGATGACGGCGTTTCCAGTGGCAGCGCCTGTACTGCTCCGACCAGCATAAATATTACTGTTCATAACCGTCCCACCGGAAATCGTGATGGTATTACCTATTGCATCCGTCGAACCGCTTCCTGCCTCAATATAGCCGCCATTGACAGTCCCACCAGAAATCGTAACGGCATTATTGATGGCTTTACCATCACCAATGCCGGCATGAACCCATGTGACCGTACCGCCAGAGATCGTAATAGTATTACCCACAGCATTGCCACGTGGTGCATAACCAGCAAAAAGTTCTCCGGTAGTCCCTTCTGAAAAGACAATTGAATTATTGTTTGTATCCCCGTAATCCGATACGCCGGCACGAACCCAATAGCTGAAATTGCCACCTGAAATATTGAGAGTATTATCATTCGCGTTACCTGTTCGGGTAACTCCTCCCAACACACCGCCGACATTTCCTCCTGACACATTGACGGTATTACCAGTAACGTCCTGTGTTCCGTCGCCAGTATCCGTCACAAGAGCATTGATATTTGAGCTGACTCCACCATAAACATAGTCGAGTGTTCCTCCGAGGATATTAACGGTATTGCCATTGAAATTGTTCGATCCAGGATAGAGTGAATCAGGTATGGTGCTACTGCTGTTTCTGGTATCCACCCGCAGCAAACTTGTGTCAGTACCATCATAGTCAATCGTGATGGAATACGCAGGATATGACAATAGCTGTTGTATCAGAAGGGCTGACAGTAAAAGTGTTGGATAGGAGAAAATTATTTTCTTTTTCATTTATACTCCCTGAAAAAAATACATAAGGAGAAAAGCAAAATAAATATGCACCTTGCAAACCTTTTTTTTGCGCTATGACAAAGGTATTTTGTGCATTTAATCTCAGTGTTTTTGAACTTGCTTTCTCACACAATCAAACTACTCGTTACGTATAAAGGTCATCCGGGACGATCAGAACAAAGCCGAGAACTGTCTTCAATATGGCAACTATACCTGAAAATTCAGGGCATACTTGAAAAACTGCTCTCAAGAAGTTCTGATACCGTTTCAGGTAATACTTTTATACATCGGGATGTCGGAAAACCTGACAGATATACTGATCGCTCATCCATGTTGAGACATCAAGAAGACGAAAGTTGATCCACGATTTGAAGGGAAAGGACGCCACAGACATGTAACTGTCGGGTGTTGCCATAAAAAAAATTCATGTTCTGTCTGACCATGAATCTATCAAAACAAGTATATGTGAAATGCAGATGGCGCTGCCCATTCAGCCAAACCAAGTTAGGGTAACAGGATAAGCCACGTTGCACTGAACAAAAAAACAGACAGCGTTTCTCCTGTACCGGATATGGCAAACTGCCTGTCCCTGAAAAAGAAAAAGCCCCACATTTCCATGTGGGGCTTTTGAAATCTGGCTCCTCGACCTGGGCTCGAACCAGGGACCTGCGGATTAACAGTCCGTCGCTCTACCGACTGAGCTATCGAGGAATTAAGAAAAAGATTATAGGCAATCGAGTCCGTCTTGTCAAACTTTTTTCAGATTTTTCTCTCTGAAAACGGTGTCTCCACTGCTGCGAATCAATCCCGTAATTATAGGAACTTTCAGAGTGAAAAGGAAGGCCTTTTACTCTTTGGCAACGCGTTTTTCAGTGGCGACTGTCGTTTTTTGGTCGTCCTTCTTTTCTTCTGCTGTTTGTGCCGGTTTGTCGTCCTTTGGCACTTCGTTTTTATCGTTCAAAAGCTGGATGAAAACTTCGCCTTTTTTGATCATGGACAACTCGGAACGGGCACGCTCTTCAATGGCTTCGGTACCCTCTTTCAGACTTTGCACTTCGGACGCCAGTTTGGCGTTTTTGTTTTTTTGTTCCTCGTTCTTTTCCTGAACGGTAACAAGCTGCCTGTGCAAGTCGAAAACACGCAGCCACCCGCCTTTTCCCAGCCAGAGCGGGTACTGGATGACGAGCAGCAATATTGCCAGCGTAATGGTTATCGGGCGCATGGATCGTGCCTAATCCGAAAAAGGACTGGTTTCAGTCAAAAATGTGGCCGGTGAATCTCTTACGATTATACCGGCCTGTGTTTGTCTCTCTTTATTTCAGATTATAAAAAGCGCTTCTGCCAGGATAGCTTGCCACTTCGCCGAGATCTTCCTCGATTCTCAGCAACTGGTTGTATTTGGCGATCCGGTCCGAACGGGACATGGAACCGGTCTTGATCTGCAAGGCATTCGTACCGACGGCAATGTCGGCAATGGTCGAATCTTCGGTTTCGCCGGAACGGTGGGAAACGACGGCGGTATATCCGGCGCGTTTGGCCATTTCGATAGCGGCGAAGGTTTCGGTCAGGGTACCGATCTGGTTGATCTTGATCAGGATGGAATTGGCAATGCCCTTCTGGATGCCTTCCCGCAAAATCCGGGTGTTGGTCACGAACAGATCATCGCCGACCAGCTGGACGCGCTTGCCCAGTTTTTCGGTCAGGTATGCCCAGCCTGCCCAGTCGTCTTCGGACATGGCGTCCTCAATCGAGATGATCGGATATTTGTCACACCATGTTTCCAGCAAATGGGTGAATTCTTCGGAAGTCAGGACCAGACCTTCTCCGGTGAGTTCGTATTTTCCGTCCTTGTAGAATTCGCTGGCGGCACAATCCAGACCGATGCAGACGTCTTCGCCCGGTACATAACCGGCTTTTTCAATCGCCGTGATGATGAGCTGGATGGCTTCTTCATGGTTGGCGACCGAAGGAGCGAAACCGCCTTCATCGCCGACGGAAGTCGTCAGGCCTTTTTCCTGAAGAATTTTTTTCAGGGTATGGAAAATTTCGGCACCGCACTGGACGGCAGCAGAAAAACTGCGGACGCCGACCGGAATGATCATGAATTCCTGAATGTTCAGGTTGTTGTCGGCATGAGCGCCACCATTGATGATGTTCATCATCGGAACGGGCAGTTGCATGATGCCGGAACCGCCGAAATAACGGTAAAGCGGCAAGCCTGCTTCTTCAGCGGCTGCCTTGGCGACGGCCATGGAAACGGCCAGTGTGGCGTTGGCACCCAGACGGGCCTTGTTTTCGGTTCCGTCCAGATCGATCAGGGTACGGTCCAGAAAAGCCTGTTCACTGGCGTCCAGCCCGATAATCGCTTCGGCGATTTCGGTATTGATGTGTTCGATGGCTTTCAAAACACCTTTGCCAAGGTAACGGTCTGGATCGCCGTCACGCAATTCGATCGCTTCACGCGATCCGGTGGATGCTCCGGAAGGGACAGCGGCACGACCCATGACTCCTGATTCCAGAAGCACGTCGCATTCGACGGTTGGATTTCCGCGGGAATCGAGAATTTCACGTCCGATGAGGTCAACGATAGCGCTCATAGATATCTCCCAGCAATTAACTTTTATTATTCAAGATCGAAACCCGACATATTACCCTGCCTGACGACTTTGTCCAGTGTCACGAGTTGAGCTAACAGCTCTTTCATGCGATGAAGGGGTACGGCATTCGGTCCGTCTGACATGGCGCAAGCCGGATTCGGGTGTGTTTCCATAAAAAGACCGGCAACACCGACGGCGACGGCTGCCCGTGCCAGCACGGGAACGAATTCACGCTGGCCGCCTGACGCATCGCCAAGACCTCCGGGCAACTGCACGGAATGGGTCGCGTCGAAAACGACGGGACATCCGGTTTTTCGCATGATCGCCAAAGAACGCATGTCGGATACGAGGTTGTTGTATCCGAAAGATGCGCCCCGTTCGCAGACAGTGAAATTGTCTTCGGGAACGCCTGCCTCTTTCGCGGCTTCCCTCGCTTTTTTGACGACGTTGCCCATGTCGTCCGGTGCCATGAATTGCCCTTTTTTGATATTGACGGGTTTTCCGGAACGGGCACAGGCTTGTATGAAGTCGGTCTGGCGGCATAAAAAAGCCGGGGTTTGCAGCATGTCGACAACCTGTGATACCGGCCCGACTTCCGCTTCGGTATGCACGTCGGTCAGCACAGGAACGTTGAACCGCTTTCTGACATCGGCCAGAATCTCGAGCCCCTTTTCCATGCCGAGGCCCCTGAATGAAGAAGACGAGGAACGGTTGGCCTTGTCGTAAGACGATTTGTAGATAAAAGGAATGCCCAGTTCACCGGTCATTTCTTTCAATGCACCTGCCGTATCAATCGCCATCTGGTGCGATTCGATCACGCAAGGTCCGGCGATCAAAAAGAATGGGCAGTCAAGCCCGATTTCAAAACCGCACAATTTCATGCATTGTTTCCTTTAGCTCTGGCTTCCTTATTGGCAAGCGCCGCATTGATGAAAGCCGTGAAAAGCGGATGCCCGTCGCGTGGCGTCGACTTGAATTCCGGATGGTACTGGACACCCATATACCATGGATGGGCGTGTTCACCGGTTTTCGGCAATTCCATGATTTCACAGAGTTTTTCTGTCGGGGTCAGCGCCGAAATGACAAGCCCCGCTTTCTTCAGCTCGTCCAGATACAGGTTGTTGGCTTCGTAACGGTGACGGTGGCGTTCGGTGACGACGTTGCCGTAAATTTCGGCGGCCAGTGTACCCGGTTCGATGGAACAGGTTTGCGCGCCCAGGCGCATGGTGCCGCCCAGATCGGATTTTTCATTGCGCTGTTCAATCTGGCCACTCCGGTTTTGCCATTCGGTAATCAGGGCAATCACCGGATTTTCGGTATCGGGATCGAATTCGGTCGAATTGGCGTTTTTCAGCCCGGCGACGTGACGGGCAAATTCGATCAGGGCGACTTGCATGCCCAGGCAGATGCCGAGATAAGGCACCTTGTTTTCACGGGCATACTGTGCCGTGGCGATCTTGCCTTCCACGCCGCGCTTGCCGAAACCGCCGGGTACCAGTATGGCGTCGTATTTCGCCAGATGGCCGGTACCGATTGTTTCGATTTCTTCAGAATCGAGAAAATCGATGTTGACCTTGCAATTGGTATGAATGCCCGCATGACGGATCGCCTCGATCAATGACTTGTAGGACTCGGTCAGGTCAACGTATTTTCCGACCATGCAGATCGAGACTTCTTTTTCCGGATGCTCCATCGCATGAACGAGCTTGCTCCAGATCGACAGGTCGGCCTGTGGAGGAGACAGCTTCAGCTTGTTGCAGACGATAGTATCCAGTCCCTGATCGTGCAGCATTTGCGGAATCTTGTAGATGGTATCGACATCCCAGACGGAAATGACGGCATCTTCCCTGACATTGGAAAAAAGCGAAATCTTGGCGCGTTCATCATCCGGGATCGCCCGGTCGGCACGGCAGAGCAAGGCATCGGGATAAATACCGATTTCACGCAGTTTCTGTACGCTATGCTGGGTCGGCTTGGTTTTCAGTTCACCGGCTGAAGCGATGTATGGCACCAGCGTCAGATGAACGAAAACGGTTGAATTTTCAGGGGCACGCAGGCTCAGCTGACGGGCTGCCTCAAGGAACGGCAGGGACTCGATATCGCCGACGGTACCGCCGATTTCAACCAGTGCGACGTCGTACCCTTCGGCACCACGATGGATGAAATTCTGGATTTCATTCGTGATGTGCGGAATGACCTGAACCGTTTTGCCCAGATATTCACCGCGGCGTTCCTTGCGGATGACGGATTCATAAATCTGTCCGGTAGTGAAATTGTTCACCTTGTGCATCCGTGTGGAGATGAAACGTTCGTAATGGCCCAGATCGAGATCGGTTTCCGCGCCGTCGTCGGTCACGAAAACTTCACCGTGCTGGAATGGACTCATGGTTCCCGGATCCACATTGATGTATGGATCCAGTTTGATCATGGTAACTTTAAGGCCCCGGGATTCGAGGATGGCGGCAAGAGACGCGGCGGCGATCCCCTTACCAAGGGATGAAACGACACCGCCCGTGACAAATACAAACTTGGTCATTGCAGAAGGTGCTCAAAGGCACAAGCAGGAAATCCAAATTATAACGTAAAAAATGAACTGGAAATATAACTAAATTCAGAAACAAACGATTCGAAGTTTTTATGAGACAGATTTCATAAATCCCCTGCTGTTTCCATTTCAGGAGCGGTCTTTTTTATACAAACAGCTCACTCATTTCTCCAGTAACGTGCATCCGTTTTCCTGTACTGTCCGATCCTCATATCATCGCCGAAAAGAATGCTGATTGCACCGTCCGTATCGGTTCTGAACGTTTCGATCCCGAGAAGCTCATAACGGCTTTCCGCCCTATAATCGGGATGGCGGTATGGGTTCAGATAACCCACCTGGTAGATCGCATAGTCCGGTTTGACTGCAAACAGGAAAGGCCATGTCGAAGATGAATTGCTGCCATGATGCGGCGCCATCAATATGTCGGATTTCAGTTTTTCACCCAGGCGATGGACCAGTTTTTCTTCTTCCTTTTTCCCGATGTCACCTGTCAACAGCACGGAATACTTTGAAGTACTGACTTTAAGAACACAGCTTAACTCATTGGTTTTGTTATTTTCATCAAGATAGTCATCACTTGAAGGATGAAGCATTTCAAAACGGACACCTTCCCATTCCCAAGCCTGCCCGTCCATGCATGGACGATTATCAGGAAGCACCTGTCCCAGCGTCGAATCCGGTGCGATCGATGAATAAATTGCCGTGACCGGAAGTTTTCTAATCAGGCTCAAAAGGCCGCCGGAATGATCGCTGTCGGCATGTGAGACGACAATGGTATCGAGCGAGTCGATACCGCGGGATGTAAGATACGGTATGACGACGCGGTCGCCGGCGTTCGAATCGGATGAATACACCGGCCCTGTATCGAAAAGCAAACGATGTTTTTGTGTTTCGATCAGAATCGAACTGCCCTGCCCGACGTCGAAAACCGTCATTCCCGCTTCTCCGTAATCGGGGTGAACCGGCGTCAAAAGCAAGAGCGGCAGCCAGCACAAGGCACCGAGATAGCGATGAGGCCAGCCTTTCGGCGCAAGCATCCAGAGCGTTCCCGCCATGGCAAACAAAATGAGGTAAAACGATGGTGCCGGGGCTGTCCAGACGGCAAAAGAGAATGAACTCAGCCATCCAAGAAACATCGCCAGCACTTTTGTCAGGAAATGTGCAACGGTCAGAACAGTCGCATTCACCGGTTCAGGCAAAATACTGCCGGTCAGTGCCAAAGGCGTGACGACTGTACTGACCAGAGGGATGGCGAGTGCGTTGGCAACAGGGCCGATGACGGAAATGCGCCCGAAAAAAAGCATCGTCAGAGGGACAAGGCCTATTGTCACCACCCATTGTGTTGCCGCCGCCATCGACAGGGAATGTCTGAACCGGCTCAGCCGCGAAGGATTTTCATCTATTTTCCCGGTCCTTCCGCTGGTGGCATACAGGATCATGCCAACTGCGCCGAACGACAACCAGAAACCCGGTTGCAACAAAGCCCACGGATCGAAAAGGCAGATAATTCCGGCAGCAGCAAGCAAGGTATGCGAAAACCGTGTCAGCCGCCCTGTCCAGAGTGCGACGGCCACGATGATGATCATGCAAAGTGTCCTTCTGGCCGGGACGCCGAAACCGGCCAGTGCGACATAGGCAAGAGCCATGACAACCCCGGCAATGGCGGCCGCTTTCTGGGCTGGAAGGATCAAAGGCCATTGTTTTCCGGTGAAAAACGACCGGCGCCAGAGTGCTCCCGCCAACAGGGCAAACAGGCTGGAGATCATGGTGATGTGCAGGCCGGATATGGCAACCAGATGCGAGATGCCTGTCCGGTTGAAGATTTCCCAGTCGGATTGCGAAATCGCTTTCTGGTCCCCAATGACAAGCGCGACGATGACTCCGGCGTATTCACCGTCCGGCAGTGCACGGTATATCCGTTCACGCAAGACGCTTCTTACCCGGTTGACCCAGTTCATCGGCGTGGGGTCGAATGAGTCGATCAGGACATTTTTATCAGGCAAACGCGGATCGTTATTGACGTAACCGGTCGCCCGGATTCCCTGCTCGAGCAGCCACAGTTCATAATCGAAACCATCGGGATTGGCGTTTCCATGCGGACGTTTGAGTCTGACATTCAATTGCCAGCGCTGGCCCGGCTGGATATCCGGGGTGCGGGAAAGACTTGTACGATGATATTTCCTGCCCCATGTCAGCATGAGATTGTCGGGAATGGATACACGCTGGCGATCCAGTGAGGCTTTTTCGACACGGAATTGAAAGCGGGTTCCTTCTTCAAAAGGCTGGGGAAGGCCACTGACCGTTCCTGTAATGACCAGATGACGGTTTTCCAGAAGTTTCGGCAAATTCTGGTTCAGACAATAAAGCGCAAAAACGGAAGACCAGAGGACTCCGGATGCAAGGCCGGCGGTGAATCTCAAAACAGGTTTTATTCCTGTAAAACGGCGGCTGACGACAGGAATGAACGACAGCAGAAACAGAATGACCGCGGCGGCGGCCAGGCCGTAAAGCGCTGTTTTATTTGGAAGTGTTGCCTGTTGGTGGAGCCATGCTATGCCGAAAATGAAGCCGACAATCGCGCCTGGCATTTATCCTTTCGCCAGTAATGGAACAAGCCGGGGAATCGCCTTCATGGCGTTTCGGCTCGTGAGATGCGACAGTTCGTCCGGAGAAATTCCGCGCAGTCCGGCAATGATTTCACCGATTCGCGGCAATTCAAGCGGGCTGTTCTCTTTTTTCCGAAGCCATGAGGGCGGCAAGTCCGGGGAATCCGTTTCGATGACGATAGCCTCATCCGGCAGTTCAGACACGAGTTTGCGCAACTGCTGTGCCCGTTCATAGGTCGCGGTTCCGCCGAAACCGAGCATGAACCCCAGATCGGTGAATGCCCTGGCCTGCTGGAAGCTGCCATTGAAGGCATGGGCAATCCCCAGATGGACGCTATGACGGCGCAGATATTTCAGAACCATATCGACCGAACGGCGTGTATGCAATAAAACCGGCAAACCAAATTCCTTTGCCATCTTCAACTGTTCAGACAAAAAATGTTCCTGTTTTTCCTTCAGTGGCGGCCGAGTCAGTTCGGGAATGAAAAAATCCAGCCCGATCTCGCCGATAGCGACCAGTTTCGGATCGGAAATATTTTGTTCCAGGAATCTTCCGAGTTCTGCAAGATCGTCTTCAGTACTCCGGGCGACATACATGGGATGAATGCCCGGCGCATAAGAACAGTTGCCGCAGGCATGCGCCAGACTGGCGACCCGTCCGAAACTGGAACGGTCGACCGAAGGAATGACGATTTGACGGATATCCATTTGTGCCGACAGGGCTGCAATCGATTCTTCGCGCCCGGCGAATTCATCCGCCTCAAGATGACAATGCGTATCGATCCACATGGCTTGCAGATATGAAAACCAAAATATCAGCTTAATGTAGCTTATTCCTGAACTTTTTGCAGGCTTTTTTCGGACATCCGGACAATCCGGTCGCAACGCCTGGCCAGCTCCATGTCATGCGTGACGATCACGAAAGATGTTTTGAGTGACGTGGACAGCTCGAGCATCATGTCGAAAATCTGCTGCGCCGTCGAACCATCCAGATTGCCTGTCGGTTCATCTGCCAGCACACAGGCCGGATGCGTAACAAGTGCCCGCGCCAGCGCGACCCGCTGCCTCTCGCCGCCGGACAATTCGCCCGGAACGTGGCTTACCCGTTCAGCCAGACCGACACGGGTCAGGATTTCCATTGCCGCCTCATGCGCCCGCTCCCGTTTTTCACGACGGATCATCAAAGGCATCGCCACATTGTCCAGAGCGGAAAATTCCGGCAGGAGATGATGGAACTGGTAAACGAAACCCAGAACACGGTTGCGCAAGATGCCGCGTTCGGATTCGGAAAGGGTGTCGAATTGCTTTCCCTGCAAGGAGACGGAACCGGCAGTCGGGGTATCGAGCCCTCCCAGCAAATGCAGGAAAGTCGATTTTCCCGAACCGGATGCTCCGACAATCGCAACACGTTCGCCTTCCCTGACTTCGAAATCGATGTCTTTCAACACCTCGACGGCATAATTTCCCTGCCTGAATGTCTTGCCAAGACCGCTACACGATAATACGATCTCACTCATAACGCAAAGCCTCCGCAGGATTGACCCTGGCCGCACTCCAGCTTGGATACAAAGTCGCCAAAAATGACAGGATAATGGATGCTCCGCCAATCGTCAGCACGTCAGCCCAGTGCAGGTCAGACGGGAGCGAACTGATCAGGTAAATGCTCTTCGGGAGAAACTGGATACCGAAAAGCCTTTCGATAAATGGAACGATGACATCGATATTGACGGAAACGAGCACACCGGCCCCCACCCCGGCAAGCGTCCCGGCAATACCGGCAAGTGCCCCCTGAATCATGAAAATTTTCATGATCGAACGGGGAGACGCCCCCAGCGTTCGCAAAATGGCGATATCGGCCTGTTTTTCCGTCACGGTCATGACCAGTGTCGACACCAGATTGAACGCGGCAACGGCAATGATCAGCATCAGAATCAGGAACATCATTTTCTTTTCCGTCTTGACAGCGGCGAACCAGTTCCGGTTCTGTTTCGACCAGTCCCGTACGATCACATCGTCGTTCCGAAGCATCATGGAAAGTTCCTGCGCTACTTGAGGAGCCTCCTGCATGTCCTTGATTTGTACGCGCAATCCACTTGGTGCGTCTGTCCTGAACAGGCGCATCGCGTCATTCATGTTGATGAAAGCGAAAGTGGAATCGAACTCGAAATGTCCGGCCTCGAAAATGCCGCCGACCGTGAATTGCTTGAGGCGTGGAAGCACCCCGGCGGGGGTTACCTGCCCCTGCGGAATGATAACGGTCAGCTTGTCTCCGGGACCGATGCGCAGGTTTCTGGCCAACTCGCTCCCGATGGCGATATTGAATGAATCCGGTTCCAGATTGCCCAGTTTTCCGGATTTGAACTGGCGTGCAATATCAGAAACGCCCGCCTCTTCTTTCGGATCGATCCCACGCACGATCACACCGCGAACCATATCGTTACGGGTAACCATCGCCTGACCGACCACATAAGGGGCGGCGCCGGTCACTTCCGGATTTTTCTTTACCTCGGCCGCCGTTTTCTGCCAGTCCGGCAGCGACCCGTACATATCCTGAATCTCGATATGCGGAATCACCGACAACATACGGTCGCGTACTTCCTTCTGGAAACCGTTCATCACCGACATGACGATGATCAGCGCGGCGACACCCAGCGCGATACCGCTCATCGATATCAGCGAAATGAACGAAATGAAACGGTTTCGGCCACTGCGTTTTCCCGAGCGGATATAACGCAGGCCGACCAGCCATTCAAACGGCAAATTGGAAAAAATGTTCAAGTGAGACTCCCGAGAAGATGGCACAGTTTGCCACATTTTGGCCCTGTCCGTCACGGCCTGATTGCGATTCGTTTGCCCTTGCGCATAAGGCTGTTGCCAAAATGGCGGCCGGAGAACAATCGGCATGAAAACTGAAAAATGGCGTAAAAGTATTGCCTTGAGTCAACCAACAATGAGAAAATGTAAAGCTTTAAGTACGGATGTGCCCGCTTTTCTTTTTTCATTTGCACATCCGTTTGTGATAAATTGAATTCATGACCCGCATCACCACTCGCCCTTATTCCCGGCAATCCTTCAGCCAGTTGTGCCAGACAGGTATCCATCCCGTTCTGGCCCGCATATTCGCTGCACGCGGCATAACACGGGCAGAAGAACTGTCGACAGGCCTGTCGGGCATGATTTCGCCTGTACAACTGGCCTGTATCGGTGATGCCGCCGGTTTTCTGGCCGACGCCATCGCAGCGGGCAGAAAAATAACGGTTATCGCCGATTACGACTGTGATGGCGCAACGGCCTGTGCCGTTGCCTTGCGCGGCCTCAGGCTTCTGGGCGCGAACGTCGACTATATGGTTCCCAACCGTTTCGACAACGGTTACGGCCTGACCCCGGAAATTGTCAGGCAGGCAAAAGCACACCATCAGACCGACATCATTCTGACCGTCGATAACGGTATCGCCAGCCTGAAAGGCATCGAGGAAGCGCTTGCGTCTGGCATGCAAGTACTGGTCACCGACCATCATTTACCCGGAGACGAACTCCCTCAAAACTGCATTGTCGTCAATCCGAACCAGCCCGGCTGCCCTTTCCCGAGCAAAAATCTGGCCGGTGTCGGCGTCATGTTTTACGTGTTGCTGGCCTTGCGTGCCGAAATGCGCCGCCGCAAGATATTCGATGAAAAAACACAACCGCATCTCGATCAGCTGCTTGATCTCGTCGCACTCGGCACTTTTGCCGACGTCGTCAAACTCGATTCCAACAACCGGATACTGGTTGCACAGGGCCTCCGACGCATCCGTGCCGGTAACATGCAGCCCGGCATGGCAGCCCTTTTTCAGGTATCGGGCAGGGATTTCCGCAAAGCCTCCCCTTTCGATCTGGGTTTTACACTCGGTCCCAGGCTCAATGCCGCCGGACGCCTGTCCGACATGTCCCTTGGCATCGAATGCCTGATCACGGACGACCGGGGAAAGGCGCTCGAAATGGCGGACGAACTGAACCGGATCAACGTCGAGCGGCGTGAAATCGAAGCCGACATGCGGGTGGAAGCCCGTGAACAAATCTCGAAAATCCATCCGGAAAACCGTGCGACCATCAGCATCCTGTCCGAAGACTGGCATCAGGGCATCATCGGCATTCTGGCGTCCCGCATCAAGGAAAAATATTTCAGGCCGGCGATGGCATTCGCCCGGGACAAGGACGGTAAAATCCGCGGTTCGGGCCGTTCCATTCCTGAATTCCACTTGCGCGACGCGCTGGATCTGATCGCGAAACGCCAACCCGGCCTGATCGTCCAGTTTGGCGGCCATGCCATGGCCGCTGGCCTGACACTCCAGCCAGACGGTTTCGACATGTTCACGGAAGCGTTTGAGGCCGTGGCAAAAGAATGGCTGACCCAGACACAGCTGGAAAGAATTATCGAAACCGACGGTTCGCTGGACGATGACTGCTTTACCCTCGACTTCATCAGCCTGCTGGATACGCAGGTCTGGGGACACGGTTTTCCGGTCCCGGTTTTCTGCGATGAGTTCACCGTCGTCAACCAGCGTGTCCTG
>CDZQ01057867.1_pt1 | contig 13259 bp, 9 predicted proteins | sample 554831 | NCBI WGS metagenome assembly CDZQ01 (sample SAMEA3182112, study PRJEB8094) | gut metagenome | biome: human; feature: gut; material: Stool; isolation source: human stools | place: Canada | collected 2013-05-06
CGCTCCAACCAGGGCACCTGCATCAACCAGCGCCCGATCGTTTCGGTCGGCCAGACGGTGCAAAAGGGCGACGTCCTTGCCGACGGCGCATCCACGGAGCATGGCGAGATCGCGCTTGGCCGCAATATCCTCATCGGTTTTATGACCTGGGAAGGCTACAACTACGAGGACGCTGTCCTCATCAGCGAAAAGCTTGTGAAGGAGGATGTTTACACCTCCATCCACATCGAGGAGCATGAGACTGAGGCCCGTGACACGAAGCTCGGCGAAGAGGAAATCACGCGCGACATCCCCAACGTGGGCGAGGACGCGCTTGCCGACCTCGACGAGCGCGGCATCATCCGCATCGGCGCGGAGGTGCGCTCGGGCGATATCCTTGTGGGCAAAGTTACGCCGAAGGGCGAAACCGAGCTCACCGCTGAAGAACGCCTGCTGCGCGCGATCTTCGGCGAAAAGGCGCGCGAGGTGCGCGACACCTCCCTGCGCGTGCCGCACGGCGAAGGCGGCGTGATCGTGGATGTGAAAGTGTTCACGCGGGAAAACAAGGACGAACTGCCTCCGGGAGTCAACGAGCTTGTGCGCGTGTACATTGCACAGAAGCGCAAGATCTCCGTGGGCGACAAGATGGCTGGCCGCCACGGCAACAAGGGCGTTATTTCCCGCATCCTCCCGGAGGAGGATATGCCGTTCCTGCCCGATGGCACGCCGCTGCAGATCGTTCTGAACCCGCTCGGCGTTCCGTCCCGTATGAACATCGGCCAGGTGCTTGAGCTGCACCTCGGCATGGCCGCAAAGTCCCTGGGCTGGCACATCGCCACGCCGGTATTCGACGGCGCTTCGGAGGAGGACATCAAGGAACTGCTCCAGAAGGCCGGGCGCGACGAAGACGGAAAGACGGTCCTTTACGACGGCCGCAGCGGCGAACCGTTTGAAAACCGCGTATCCGTCGGCTATATGTACTACCTCAAGCTCCACCACCTGGTGGATGATAAGATTCACGCGCGTTCCACGGGACCGTACTCCCTCGTGACGCAGCAGCCGCTCGGCGGCAAGGCACAGTTCGGCGGCCAGCGCTTCGGCGAAATGGAAGTTTGGGCGCTTGAAGCCTACGGCGCGGCGAATACGCTTCAGGAGATCCTCACCGTTAAGTCCGACGACGTCGTGGGCCGCGTGAAGACGTATGAGGCCATCGTAAAAGGCGAGAACGTGCCGGAACCGGGCGTGCCGGAATCCTTCAAGGTGCTCATTAAGGAGCTCCAGTCCCTAGGCCTTGACATCAAGGTGCTTGCGGAAAACAAGGAGGAAATTAAGATCGGCGAACTGACCGATGACGACGATGTGCCGCCCATCGATGTAAATATCGCAGGCACGGAGGACGCGCCCACGATGCTGCCTGCTTCCGGCGACGAATTCAATGAATTTGACGACTTCGACTTCAACGATGAGGACGAGGATGAGGACAGCGACGACGCGCCGCTTGACGGCTTCACCGTGTTTGACGGCGAAGACGGCGAGCATGAGTAATCAACCGGGACGGAAGGGAGAGAAACACATTGTTTGAACTCACCAATTTCGATGCAATCCAAATCGGCCTCGCATCGCCCGAAAAGATCCGCGAATGGTCCCACGGCGAGGTAAAGAAGCCTGAAACCATCAACTACCGCACCCTGAAGCCCGAGCGGGACGGCTTGTTCTGCGAGCGCATTTTCGGGCCGACGAAGGACTGGGAATGCCATTGCGGCCGGTATAAGCGCGTGCGCTATAAGGGCGTTGTGTGCGACAAGTGCGGCGTGGAAGTCACGCGCGCAAAGGTGCGCCGTGAGCGCATGGGCCACATTGAGCTTGCGGCCCCGGTTTCCCACATCTGGTATTTCAAGGGAATCCCCTGCCGGATGAAGATGCTGCTTGACATGAGCCCGCGCGCGCTCGAAAAGGTGCTGTATTTTGCAGCGTTCGTCGTGACCGACCCCGGAACGACCGATCTGCAGTACAAGCAGCTTTTGACCGACAAAGAATACCGCGAGGCGCAGGAGAAGTTCGGCGCGAAGGCATTCAAGGCCGGAATGGGCGCGGAAGCCATTAAAGAGCTTCTGATGCAGCTTGACCTCGTTAAGCTTGAAGGCGAGCTGCGTGCGGAGATTGAGAGTTCCTCCGGACAGAAGCGCGCAAATGCGATCAAACGGCTGGAGGTCATTGAGGCGTTCCTTAAGAGCGGCAACAAGCCGGAATGGATCATCATGGATGTGATCCCCGTCATCCCGCCGGAACTCCGCCCAATGGTTCAGCTCGACGGCGGCCGCTTTGCCACAAGCGACCTCAACGACCTGTACCGCAGGGTCATCAACCGCAACAACCGCCTGAAACGGCTGCTTGAGCTGCGCGCGCCGGACATCATCGTGCGCAACGAAAAGCGCATGCTGCAGGAAGCCGTGGATGCGCTCATCGACAACGGCAGGCGCGGCCGCCCCGTCACGGGCCCCGGCAACCGCCCGCTCAAGTCGCTTTCCGACATGCTACGCGGCAAGCAGGGCCGCTTCCGCCAGAACCTTTTGGGCAAGCGCGTAGACTATTCCGGCCGCAGCGTTATCGTCGTCGGCCCGGAACTCAAAATGTACCAGTGCGGCCTGCCGAAGGAAATGGCGCTTGAGCTCTTTAAACCCTTCGTGATGAAGAAGCTCGTGGAAGATGGCCTTGCCCATAACATTAAGAGCGCAAAGCGCATGGTGGAACGCGTCCGCACTGAGGTATGGGATGTGCTCGAGGTTGTCATTAAAGATCACCCGGTCATGCTCAACCGTGCGCCTACGCTGCACCGCCTCGGCATTCAGGCGTTTGAACCCGTGCTTGTTGAAGGCCGCGCCATCAAACTGCATCCGCTCGTGTGCACCGCATTCAACGCGGACTTTGACGGCGACCAGATGGCTGTTCATGTACCGCTTTCCGTGGAAGCGCAGGCGGAAGCCCGTTTCCTGATGCTTGCATCCAACAACATCCTGAAGCCGCAGGACGGCCAGCCGGTCGTCTGCCCGACGCAGGATATGATCATCGGCTGTTATTACCTCACCCTCCAGCGCGACGGCGAGAAGGGCGAGGGGCGCGCGTTCTCCAGCGAGGACGAGGCGATTATGGCTTATCAGAACGGCGATATTACGCTGCAATCCAAGATACGCATCCGCATGGAGCGCGAATGGAACGGCGAGAAGCGCCGCAAGCTTGTGGATACTTCGCTCGGCCGCGTGATTTTCAACAATGCGATTCCGCAGGATCTTGGATATGTGGACCGCAGCATCGAAGAGAACGCGTTCAAACTCGAGGTTGATAAGCTTGTTGCCAAGGGAGACCTGAAGGGCATTGTGGATCGTTGCTACCGCCGCCATGGCGCGACGACCACAAGCGAAGTGCTCGACCGCATCAAGGCGCTCGGCTTCAAGTATTCCACCCGCGGCGGCATTACCGTCGGCTTCCAGGACATCACCGTGCCTGAGAAAAAGCCGGAGATCCTCGCGGCAGCCGAAAAAGAGGTGGACGGCATCGACAACCTTTATCGTGCCGGTCTCCTTTCCGAGGCGGAACGCAGAAGCAGCGTTATCCGCATTTGGGAAAAGGCAACCAACGAGGTTACCGATGCCCTGATGGCAACGCTTGACCCATATAACCCCATCACGATGATGTCCGATTCGGGCGCGCGTGGTTCCATCAGCCAGATCCGTCAGCTTGCCGGCATGCGCGGCCTGATGGCAGACCCCTCCGGCCAGATCATCGAGGTGCCGATCCGCGCGAACTTCCGCGAAGGCCTCACGGTGCTTGAGTTCTTCATTTCTTCGCATGGCGCGCGCAAAGGCTTGGCTGATACCGCGCTTCGTACCGCGGACTCCGGTTACCTGACCCGCCGCCTTGTGGACGTTTCGCAGGATGTGATCGTCCGCGAGGAAGACTGCTTTGCTTCGCGCGGCGAAACGCCAAAGGGCATGCTGATCGAAGCGATCATGGACGGCAACAAGGTGGTTGAAAAATTTGGCGACCGCATTCTGGGCCGCTATACGGTTGACCCGGTGTTCCATCCCGAAACGGGCGAGCTGATCTGCGATGCGGATACGATGATTACGTATGACATCCGCGACAGGATCCTTGAAGCCGGCATTACCGGCGTGACCTGCCGGATGGTGCTTACCTGCCGCAGCGAACACGGCGTGTGCGCCAAGTGCTATGGCGCGAACCTTGCCACGGGCGGCCATGTGGACATCGGCGAGGCGGTCGGCATCATTGCCGCGCAGGCCATCGGCGAACCCGGCACACAGCTTACGATGCGTACGTTCCACACCGGCGGCGTCGCAAGCGCAGAGGACATCACGCAAGGTTTGCCGCGTGTGGTGGAAATCTTTGAAGCGCGCAAGCCGAAAGGCCTGGCCGTCATTACGGAAATCGGCGGCAAGGTTTCGCTGAGCGAGGGCAAAAAGCGCGAGGCGGCCATCACCAATGAGGATGGCGAAGCCGAGAAGTATCTGATCCCATTCGGCGCAAAACTGCGCGTAAAGGACGGCGACATGGTTGAAGCCGGCGATGTGCTTACCGACGGCTCCGTGAACCCGAACGACATCCTCAAGATCAAAGGCGTTAAGGGCGTTCAGGCGTATATGCTCACCGAGGTGCAGAATACCTACCGCTCTCAGGGCGTTGAGATTGCTGACAAGCATATTGAGGTCATCATCCGCCAGATGCTGCGCAAGGTGCAGATTGAGGATGCGGGCGACACTTCCATGCTGCCGGGCGAGTTGATCGACATCTTCCGGTTTGAACGCGAAAACGAGGACACGATCCTTGCGGGCGGTCAGCCCGCAGTGGCAAAGCGCAAGCTCCTTGGCATCACCAAGGCCGCGCTTGCAACGGACTCCTTCCTCTCCGCGGCTTCCTTCCAGGAAACCACGCGCGTGCTTACCGAAGCGGCCATCAAGGGCAAGGTTGATCCGCTGGTCGGCCTGAAGGAAAACGTCATCATCGGCAAGCTGATCCCCGCAGGCATCGGCCTCAGGCGTTACCGTAACGTTGAGGTTGAGGAGAAGCAGGAAGAGGCTCCTGCGGTCAATATCTAACCAATAAAGCGTGCGCGGGCGATCGCGGATTGTTTCTGCCAGGCAAAAAACGGCAGCAGCACTTTGCGCTCGCCCGCATGGCTTAGCCGCAGCGCGCGGCTTGTAAAACAGGAGGCGACGATGCCAAGGCTTTATACAAACACGGACTGCCCGCTGCATGGCAGCGAGTATTGTGCGCGGCTGCACATGGAAAGCTGCGATACCTGCACGGTGCGCGGCCGGGACGAGGAAGAGATGCAGCTTTTGAAGCAGGATCTTGATGCGATCGCGGCAATGATGCCGGAAGAAGGGATTGCTGCGCTGTTCCTGACGAACGAATGCGTGCTCTGCAAGGGCGAGGAAAAGGGAGCGCGCGCCTGGTATGCGCAAACCGACATTGGAAATGCGGAGCCAAGGCGCAAGCAGTCGGGCTTTCTCGGCATCAAGCGGGAGGCGCGTGCAGGGTCCATCCTGCCGATTCAACTTGCTTGCTGTGACGCTTGCCGCAAACGGTATCTGATGCTGCAATATGTAGCGCCTGTTACGGCGGCGGCCTCGATCGTGCTCGGCTTTGTGCTGATGAGCATCCGAGCAATCCGGGAGCCCTTGATGGCAATCACCCCGGCTTTGCCTGCCATTGTGTTCCTTGTGCTTGCGCTTGGCGGCATCCTTGGCGGTTGGCTTTGGCGCGGGGCGTTACACAAACGCTATGGCAAAATGACGTATCTTTCTATCTTTCGGATCGATACGCTGCGCAGGATGAAGCGGCTTGGCTGGTTCGAGCTTTATGAAACGAAGGACGTTTCACGCTTGGTATTCTCCAAAAAACCGTTTCGCCAAGGGCTGTATACCGGCGCAAGCGGACACGGTACCGCGGACAAACCTGCCGAAGCTGCTGAATTTGCAGAAGAATAGGGCAAAAATGCCCGATTTTGTTTGACAAGGCGCGTTCTGGATGGTAAAATACTTCCGTTGCGCCAAAGTACGCAGCTTTTGTTGTGTGCGCACAAATAATGTTGTGGAAAATGTCCCTTTCAAGGGGTTGCAAGGGATTTTCTTCATATAAACAAGATTCTATTACCGTATTATAACAGGAGGAAAATCATGCCGACCATTAACCAATTGGTTCGCAAGGGCCGTGAACAGGTGCAGTACAAATCCAATGCGCCTATCCTCAAGCAGTGCCCGCAGCGCCGCGGCGTATGCACCGCCGTTCGTACCATGACCCCGAAGAAGCCGAATTCCGCGCTTCGTAAAATTGCCCGTATCCGTTTGACTGACGGCCTCGAAGGTACCGCTTACATCCCCGGCATCGGCCACAACCTGCAGGAGCACTCCGTTGTGCTTATCCGCGGCGGCCGCGTGAAGGATCTCCCCGGCGTGCGCTATCACATCATCCGCGGCGCGTTGGATACCGCCGGCGTTGCCAAGCGCATGCAGGCACGCTCGCTCTACGGCGCAAAGCGCCCGAAGAAATAAGGGAGGGAATCAGTTATGCCGAGACGTGGATTTATCCCCAAGCGCGAAGTGCTTGACGACCCCATGTATGGTGGCAAGGTCGTAACCAAGCTCATCAACCAGGTTATGCTCGATGGCAAGCGCGGCACTGCACAGAAGGCTTGCTACGGTGCGTTTGAGATCATCAAGGAAAAAACCGGCCGCGATCCGATGGAAGTCTTTGAGCAGGCGATGGCGAACATCATGCCCGTGCTCGAAGTTAAGGCTCGCCGCGTTGGCGGCGCCACCTATCAGGTGCCGATCGAGATCCGTCCGGAGCGCCGCCAAACCCTTGGCCTGCGCTGGCTCGTGAGCTATGCCCGCAACCGCGGTGAGCGCACGATGATGGAGCGCCTTGCCGGCGAAATCATGGATGCTGCGAACTCTCAGGGTAACGCTTTCAAGAAGAAGGAAGACACCCACAAGATGGCCGAGGCCAACAAGGCGTTTGCGCATTATCGTTGGTAAGCCCAGAAGGGATTTGCATCAAATCCGGCGTTTGCCGCCGGATTTGATTTTTGCCCGTTCGGGAGCGCGGCAAATGCCGTGCACGTATGCCCGGATAGAAAACAGATACAATAAAAAGGAATTGAACCCACGGGAAAGGAGGAGAAAACGTGGCACGAGACACATCGCTTGAGATGACGAGAAACATCGGCATCATGGCGCATATAGACGCGGGAAAGACGACGACGACCGAGCGCATCCTGTTTTATACCGGTAAAATCCATAAGCTTGGTGAAACGCACGAAGGCGCTGCGACCATGGATTTCATGGTGCAGGAGCAGGAGCGCGGCATCACTATCGCCTCCGCGGCGACAACGGCTTATTGGAAAGGCCACCGGATTAACATCATTGACACGCCTGGTCACGTGGACTTTACCGTGGAGGTAGAACGCTCCCTCCGTGTGCTGGATGGCGCTGTCGCCGTTTTTTGCGCGAAGGGCGGCGTTGAACCGCAGTCCGAAACGGTTTGGCGGCAGGCCAGCAAATATGGCGTGCCCCGCCTTGCATATGTCAACAAGATGGACATTACGGGCGCGGATTTTTACAATGTCGTAAAGATGATGCAAGAGCGCCTGAGCGCCAATGCGGTGCCGATCCAGCTTCCGATCGGTTCGGAAGCGGACTTTGTCGGCTTGATTGACCTTGTAACCATGAAGGCAGAGGTCTATTACGACAACGAAGGCAAGGATATCCGCGAGGAAGAAATCCCTGAAAGCATGCGCGATTTGGCCGAGGAATATCGCCAGAAGATGATTGAGGCCGCTGCCGATGAGGACGAGGCCATCATGGAGAAATATCTGGAAGGCGAAGAAATCAGCGAGGCGGAGCTTAAGCATGCGATCCGCAAGGGAACCATCGCAAACCGCATGGTGCCCGTGTGCTGCGGCACATCTTACCGCAACAAGGGCGTGCAGCCGCTGCTGAACGCCATCGTGGATTTCATGCCCTCTCCGCTGGACATTCCCCCGGCGCAGGGCACCTCGATTGACGGGGCAGAAACCATCACAACCGAATGCTCGGATGATGCGCCCTTTGCCGCGCTTGCATTCAAAATCGTGGCGGATCCCTATGTGGGCAAACTTGCGTTTTTCCGCGTATACAGCGGCACGCTCAAGGCCGGCACATACGTTTACAACGCATCCAAGAACAAGCGTGAGCGCATTGGCCGCATCCTTTTGATGCACGCTGCAAGCCGTACTGAAATCGAGGAAGCGCATGCGGGCGACATCGCCGCGCTCGTGGGCCTCAAGGAGACCGGCACCGGCGACACGCTTTGCGATGAAAAGAATCCGCTTCTTTTGGAAACGATGGAGTTCCCGGATCCCGTCATTCAGGTTGCGATTGAACCCAAGACCAAGGCAGGCCAGGACAAGATGACCATGGCGCTGCTCAAGCTTGCGGATGAAGACCCCACCTTTAAGACGTTTACCGATCAGGAGACGGGCCAGACCATCATCTCCGGCATGGGTGAACTCCACCTTGAAATTATTGTGGATCGTTTGATCCGCGAGTTCCGCGTGGAGTGCAAGGTCGGCAAGCCGCAGGTCGCTTACCGCGAAACGCTCACAAAGACCGTTAAGTCGGAAGGCCGTTATGTACGTCAAACAGGCGGCCACGGCCAGTACGGCCACTGCATTGTGGAATTCTCGCCCCTTGAACCCGGCAGCGGTTTTGAATTTGAGGACAAGACGGTTGGCGGCGCGATTCCGAAAGAATTTATTCCCGCCATTAAGAGCGGCATTGAGGATGCTTCGCGCAGCGGCGTGCTCGGCGGTTATGAAGTTGTGGATTTCAAGGCTACGCTGCTGGACGGCAGCTACCACGATGTGGACTCCTCCGAAATGGCTTACAAGATCGCAGGCTCTATGGCGCTCAAGGATGCGCTGGAAAAAGCGCATTGCGCACTGCTTGAACCTGTAATGAAGGTTGAAGTACTCATGCCCGAAGAATATATGGGCGACGTTATCGGCAACCTCACGGCGCGGCGCTGCCGCATCGAAGGCACCGAGATGCGCGGCAACGCGCAGGTCGTGGATGCGATCTGCCCGCTGTCCGAAATGTTTGGCTATTCAACCGACCTGCGCTCCCGCACGCAGGGACGCGGCACGTTTACCATGCAGTTTGACCATTATGAGCAAGTGTCCGATGGCGTGGCAAAGAAGATCCTCGGCCTGCGCGCTTAAACGAAGCAGAGCTGAATAAAACGGAAATCATACTGAATTTAAAGAAGGAGAGCTACAATGGCAAAGGCAAAATTTGAACGCACGAAACCGCACGTAAACATTGGCACGATCGGCCACGTGGACCATGGGAAGACGACGCTGACAGCGGCGATCACGATGGCGCTGTCGCAGCAGGGACAGGCGGCGGCAATGCGCTATGACGAAATCGACAAGGCGCCGGAAGAGAAGGCGCGTGGAATCACGATCAACACATCGCACGTGGAATATGAGACGGAGCATCGTCATTATGCGCACGTGGACTGCCCGGGTCACGCGGACTACGTAAAGAACATGATCACCGGTGCAGCGCAGATGGACGGCGCGATCCTGGTGGTATCTGCTGCGGACGGCCCGATGCCGCAGACCCGTGAGCACATCCTGCTTGCGCGTCAGGTCGGCGTGCCGTACATCGTGGTGTTCATGAACAAGGTTGACCAGGTAGACGACGAAGAGCTGCTTGAACTTGTTGAAATGGAAATCCGCGAGCTGCTTTCGAGCTATGACTTCCCGGGCGACGATATCCCGATCGTGAAGGGATCCGCACTGCAGGCGCTTGAAGCGATGCAGAACGGAGCGGTTGCGAAGGACACGCCGGAGTGCCAGTGCATCTTCGAGCTGATGGACGCAGTGGACAGCTACATTCCGGAACCGGAGCGTGCAGCTGACAAACCGTTCCTTATGCCGGTGGAAGACGTGTTCTCGATTACGGGGCGCGGCACAGTGGCGACGGGACGTGTTGAGCGCGGCACGGTGAAGGTGCAGGATACGGTAGAGATCGTTGGTCTGACGACCGAAAAGCGTTCCACGGTGGTAACGGGCGTGGAAATGTTCCGCAAGCTGCTTGATCAGGCGATCGCAGGCGACAACATCGGCGTATTGCTGCGCGGCGTGCAGCGCACGGACATCGAGCGCGGTCAGGTTCTGGCGAAGCCGGGTTCGATCCATCCGCATACGCACTTCAACAGCGAAGTGTACGTGCTGACGAAGGAAGAAGGCGGCCGCCATACGCCGTTCTTCAGCGGCTACCGTCCGCAGTTCTATTTCCGCACGACGGACGTAACGGGCACGATCAAACTGCCTGAAGGCGTTGAGATGGTTATGCCTGGGGACAACATCCGCATGGAAATCACGCTGATCACGCCGATCGCAATGGATGAAGGACTGCGCTTCGCTATCCGCGAAGGCGGCCGCACGGTTGCTTCCGGCGTCGTCTCCAGCATCGTCGAATAAACTCTGCTTTCCCTGAAAGGCTTCGGCTTCCCGAAGCCTTTTTTATTGCGTGCATTTCCATTGATAAGCGTTTGACAAATAGCGTATGGATATGATACGATTTATACTGTTTCAATGTATCAATCTATGGAATCTCATGCAATGCTTTTCTCCGGCGGGAGCCGGAAATCATATCAAGAAAGGGTTTTGAAAGATGGTAACTCTCAAAATCGACGGAAGAACGGTTCAGGCGGAGGCCGGGATGACGGTGCTTGAAGCATCTCTGAAAGAGGGCATCAAGATTCCGACGCTGTGCAACCTCAAGGACATCAACAACATCGGTGCGTGCCGGATGTGCCTTGTCGAAGATGCCAAATCCGGAAAATTGCAGGCTTCCTGCGTGTTGCCCGTATCCGAAGGGCTTGAAATCAAGACCGCTTCCCCGAAGGTGCTCGAAGCGCGCCGTGCCGTGCTGGAGCTGATCCTTTCCGACCATGACAGAAGCTGCCTCACCTGCAAACGCAACCAGACCTGCGAACTGCAGGCGCTTGCGAATGAGATGAACGTGACCGAAATTGAATTCCAGGGCACGCACATCGTAAAGACCATTGACGAATTGTCCCCAAGCGTAGTGCGGGATAACAATAAATGCATCCTCTGCCGCCGCTGCGTGGCCGCTTGCGCAAAAACGCAGGGCGTATGCGCAATCGGCGTGCAGAACCGCGGCTTTAAGAGCGAAATCGGTTCTGAATTCGGCAAGAGCCTTGGCGAAGTGGCATGCATCAACTGCGGACAGTGTATCGCGGCCTGCCCGACAGGAGCCTTGACCGAAAAGGACGCGACCAAGGAGGTTTGGGCTGCGCTTAACGACCCGAAGAAGTTTGTCGTCTTCCAGCCTGCGCCTGCAGTGCGCGTTGCCATCGGTGAGGAATTCGGCATGCCCATCGGCACCCGCTGCACGGGCAAGCTTGCGGCCGCCATGCGCCGCCTGGGTGCGGATCGGGTGTTCGATGTGGACTTTGGTGCGGATCTTACCATCATGGAAGAGGGAACGGAGCTTTTGCAGCGCATCCAGAACGGAGGCGTGCTGCCGATGATCACCTCCTGCAGCCCCGGTTGGATCAAGTTCTGCGAGCATTTCTACCCGGAGTTCATTCCGAACCTTTCCACCTGCAAGAGCCCGAACCAGATGCAGGGCGCGGTTACAAAAACATATTTTGCGGAAAAGAACGGCCTCGACCCGCGGGATATTTTCGTTGTTTCCGTCATGCCCTGCACTGCGAAGAAGTTTGAAATTCAGCGCCCCGAAATGGGCCGCGACGGTTACCGCGATGTGGATGCGAACCTTACGACGCGCGAGCTTGCACGCATGATCCGTCAGGCGGGCATCGACTTTGTGCATCTGCCGGATGAGGAATTCGACGATGTGCTCGGCGAATCCACGGGCGCTGCGGTGATCTTCGGCGTAACGGGAGGCGTAATGGAAGCGGCGCTTCGCACCGTGGCGGACATCCTCACCAAGCAGGATCTCAAGGAGATCGAATATCAGGATGTGCGTGGCCTTACAGGCATCAAAGAAGCTACCGTATCCGTTGCCGGGATAGATATCAAGGTCGCTGTAGCACACGGCACAGCCAACGCCGCGAAACTGCTCGACGCCATTAAAGCGGGAGAAAAGACCTATCATTTCATTGAAATCATGGGTTGCCCCGGCGGCTGTGTAACGGGCGGAGGCCAGCCGATCGTTGATGCGCGGACGCGGTATTTCATCGACCCGAAGGCTGTGCGCGCCGCGGCAACCTACGATGAGGATGAGGCGATGACCATCCGCAAATCCCATGAGAACCCGGCCATCAAGAAGATTTACGAGGAGTTCCTCGGCGAACCCTGCGGCCACAAGAGCCACGAGCTGCTCCACACGCATTATGTGGACAGGAGCGCGAAATAAGCAAAAAGAGCGAAATAAAAAGAGGGGCGTGAGCCCCTCTTTTACTTCGCTGCAAACCAGGTCCGCTTCTGGAAGTCGTACCGGTAAAACACGATGGTGGTGGGCTGGCCGTAATACACCACGGCGCTTTCACGATATTTTTCAAATCCCGCATTGCTCCAACACCCTGCGGGAGGCATGGTTGTCCTCCGGGCAGATGCCGCGCAACTGCTTTACAGATAATTGAGCCGTGATTGTTGGCAAAAAAGCTCGCACAGCCTCGGTGGCATAGTTATGTCCGCGAAATTTTTCGGCAACATGATATTCGATCTCCCAGGCTTCCCCGCCCCAATCTTCGAGCGGGCATAACGCTACGTGGCCGATGCAGGATCCGCCTTTTTGGAATACCGGGCAGGATTGCATTCCCGTACCGGCGCGGCGGTTGGCCATCCATTCCGCGATGGCAGTTTGCGCTGCATCAACTGTTTCAAACACCTCATCGGGCAGGAAAAGCCGGTTGCCCTCATTCTGCGAAAGACGGCAAAGCGTCCCTGCTAATTCAGGCATCCATTCACCGATGCGCAGGCGCTCAGTTTCAATGCTTATCCGTTCCATGCAGATGACTCCTTTTTCTTAGTGTAGCAGACCTGGCGGTCACGGCGCAAGCCCTCCGCGAGATCAGAAACGCTCGGAAAGTGTAGGATTACAATACATCTTGGACAGCGAGAAGAAAAAGGATGAAGGATTCGCACAAATCGGTTATTGTGAGTTTAGGAAAAACAACAAGGACCGAAAGGAAGTGCAAATCCCTCATGACAAGTGTAACAC
>CDZQ01032953.1_pt1 | contig 13220 bp, 9 predicted proteins | sample 554831 | NCBI WGS metagenome assembly CDZQ01 (sample SAMEA3182112, study PRJEB8094) | gut metagenome | biome: human; feature: gut; material: Stool; isolation source: human stools | place: Canada | collected 2013-05-06
TCCAGCAGCTTTCGGCGCAAGGCCTCCGGGTCGGCCTTGCCACGCGTGAGGGCCATGGCCTTGCCCATGAGGGCCTTTTCCACGGTGGTTTTGCCGGACAGATAGGTTTTCACCATGTCCGGGTTCTTCTCCAGCGTCTCCCGCGCGGCTGCTTCCAGCACCGCGGGATCGGTCAGGGTGAACAGGTCGTGGGCCTGCGCATAGGCGACGGGGTCCTGATCGCGGTCGAAAAGCGCAGCCAGGATTTTTTTGCCGGTGGAGCTGTTGACCTTGCCCGTGCCGATCATGTCGCTGAGTGCCGCCAGGTGCTCCGGGGCGATGGGCAGCGCCTCCGGGCCGCGCTCCCCGGTATGCGCGGTATCCCGCAGCGTGATCTGCGCAAAGACCTCGCCCAGAATGAGGTTGCACAGTGCCACGGGGCTTTCCGCCAGGCCGGCGGCCCGCTCGAAGTACTCGGCCAGCCAGCGCTCGGCGGTCAGCTGCTCGGCCGCATAGGCGGTCAGGCCGTACTGCTGCATATAGCGCATGCGGCGCTCATCCGGCAGCGCGGGGATGGATGCGCGAATTTCGGCCATTTCGGCATCGCTGAGGTAGATTTCCGGCAGGTCGGGGTCGGGAAAGTAGCGGTAATCAGCGCTGTTTTCCTTGCGGCGCATGGAGGTGGTCTTGCCGGTCTTCTGATCGTAGCGGCGGGTTTCCTGCACCACGACCTCCCCCGTTTCCAGCGCCTCCACCTGCCGCCGGTACTCGGCTTCAATGGCACGCTCCACGCTCTGGAAGGAGTTGAGGTTCTTCATCTCGGTGCGCACGCCGAAGGGTTCGCCGGGCCTGCGCACGCTCAGGTTCACATCGCAGCGCATGCTGCCCTCATTCATGCGGCAGTCGCTCACGCCCGTATAGGTGAGAATGGCCCGCAGCTTGCGCAGGTAGGCCACCGCTTCCTCAGCGGAGCGGATATCCGGCTCGGATACGATCTCGATCAGCGGAACGCCGCAGCGGTTCATGTCCAGTGCCGTGCCGTTTGCCTCGTCATGCAGAAGCTTGCCTGCGTCCTCCTCGATATGGATGCGGGTGATGCCCACGCGTTTTTCCCCCTGGCTGGTCTGGATGGTCAGCGCTCCCCCCTCGCACAGCGGGCGGTAGAACTGGCTGATCTGATACGCCTTGGGCAGGTCGGGATAGAAGTAATTCTTGCGGTCGAAGCGGCTGCGGTGGTGCACATGGCAGCCCAGCGCCATGCCGGCCATGGCCGCATAGCGCAGCACCTGCGCGTTGAACACCGGCAGCGCCCCCGGCAGGCCCATGCACACGGGGCATACATGCGTGTTGGGCTCCGCGCCGAATACGTTCGGGCAGGCGCAGAACACCTTGCTCCTCGTGCGCAGCTCCACATGCGTTTCCAGGCCGATGACCATTTCATATGCCTTGCTCATGCCTGCGCCTCCTCTTCCACAGCGTCATAGGGATGCAGCCCTTCGTTCACCCTGGCCGCTCGCTCATAGGCCACGGCGACATCCATCAGAAGCGGCAGGCTGTCCCGCGCGCCCATCAGGCTCATGCCGATCGGCAGCCCTTCTGACGACCGCCCGCATGGCAGGGACACCGCGGGCAGGCCCGTGATGTTGGCCGGCACGGTATAGATATCGCCCAGATACATTTTCATCGGATCGCCCGTCTTTTCGCCCAGACGATAGGCCGGAGTGGGCGCCACGGGGGAGAGCAGGGCGGCGCAGCCTTTCAGCGCCTCGGCCGCCTCATAGCGCAGCAGCTCCCGCGCCTTGAGCGCCTTGAGATAGTACTGGTCCTGATAGCCGCTGCTGAGCGCGAAGGTGCCCAGCATGATGCGCCGCTTGACCTCCATGCCAAAGCCCTCCTGACGACTCTTGCGGTACAGCTCATCCAGATCCGCATAGGCGCGGGCGCGGTAACCATAGCGCACGCCGTCAAAGCGGGCCAGGTTGCTGGATGCCTCCGCGCTGGAGATAACGTAATATGCGGGAAGCGCATAGGGCAGCGAGGGGATGCTCACTTCCCGAACCTGCATACCCAGTCTGTGCAGCGCCTCCGCTGCGGCCTCCACGGCAGCGCACACCTGCTGATCCAGCCCCTCGCCGAAGCATTCGCGCGGCAGGCCCACCGTCAGTCCGGAAAGATCCCGCGCCTCACGAACCGTGCAGGGCTGAGCCAGCGTGGGATCGCTGGTCATGTCGTGCGGGTCGCCCCCGCAGATCACATCCAGCACCAGCGCCGCATCCGCAGCGGTCTTGCACAGCGGACCGATCTGGTCCAGCGAGCTGGCAAAGGCGACCAGCCCATAGCGGCTGACCATGCCGTAGGCAGGCTTGACGCCCACCACCCCGCAGAAGCTGGCAGGCTGGCGAATGCTGCCGCCCGTATCGCTGCCCAGCGCCGCGGGGGTCATGCCCGCCGCCACTGCCGCCGCCGAGCCGCCCGACGAGCCGCCCGGAACGCAGTCCAGCTTCCACGGGTTACGCGTAACGCCGAATGCGCTGTTTTCGGTGCTGCCGCCCATGGCGAACTCGTCCATGTTGAGGCGGCCCAGGATGGGCATGCCGGCTGCATGCAGCTTTTGAATCACCGTCGCGTCATAGGGCGAGCGGAAGGATTCCAGCATGCGGCTTGCACAGGAGCACACGCGCCCGCGCATGACCAGATTGTCCTTCACGGCGATGGGCACGCCATCCAGCGGCGACAGCCTCCGTCCCTGCGCGCGCCGCCGGTCGGACTCCGCGGCCTCGCGCAGGGCATCGTCGGGATAGGTTTCCAGATAGGCGTGCACCTCGCCGTCGCGCGCGTCAATGGCGCGAAGGTACGCCTGAACGATTTCCACGGAGGTGATCTGCCCGCCATCCAGCAGGGCGCACAGCTCCGTCACGGTCTTTTGGCAAAGCGCCGGTATGGGCTTCATAGGACAAAGCGCCTCCCTTTCAGTCAAAGGTCTTGGGCACGGTGATCAGGCGGCCGGCTACGGTGGATGCGTTCATGAGCACCTCATCGATGGGCAGGCTCTCGCCGGGCTCGTCGGGCCGCAGGAACTGCGTTTCGGGCACGGTGCGCGGCCGCGGGGGCGCCTCGCGCTGCAGCCCGGCCAGCTCGCCCGCAAAGTCCACGATGGCGGCAAATTCCCGGCTCATGCGTTCCTCCTCGCCAGGCGAGAGGGTGAGCATGGACAGAAGGGCCGCATTCTCCACCGCCTCCCGCCGGAGCGTGCGGACGTGTTCCTCTCTGCCTGTCTCGGCCACGGACACGCCCAGCTTAAGCGCCTCCAGCTGCGAGGCGTCCACGTAGTCCGGCGCGCCGGTGAGCGGGCACCGCGCATCCTTGGTCTTGGGGAAGGCGATGACCTCGCGCAGCGAAGGCACGCCCAGCAGCAGCATGCACAGCCGGTCCACGCCAAAGGCAAACCCCGCGTGGGGCGGCGTGCCAAAGCGGAAAGCGTCCAGCAAAAACCCGAAGCGTTCGCGTGCTTCCTCCTTGTCAAAGCCCAGGGCGCGGAACACCTTTTGCTGGATATCCGCGCGGTGGATGCGCACGCTGCCGCTGCCCAGTTCCACGCCGTTGAGAACCACATCATAGGCCTGCGACCGCACCTGTGGTTTGGTCTCGTCGTCCTGCATCAGCTCCACATCCTCCAAAAACGGCATGGTGAAGGGGTGGTGCATGGCGGCATAGCGCTTTTCGTCCTTTTTGTATTCAAACATGGGAAAATCCGTCACCAGCGCGAACTGGAAATCGCCAGGGTCGGTCAGTCCCAGCAGGTCCGCGCATTTCAGGCGCAGGCCGCCCAGCACGCGCCGCACCACCTCCAGCCCGTCGGCGCAGAAGAGGATGAAGTCGCCGGGCCGTGCGTCCATGCGCATTTCCAGATCCCGCCATACCTCTGGCTCAAAATACTTGGGCAGAATGGAGTTGATCTCCCCATTTTCGCGGTAGAGAATCCAGGCCATGCCCATGGCGCCGAGGCGAACGGCCTGGCGGGTGAGCAGCTCAATGGTGGAGCGGGTAAAGACCGCGCCCGCGCCCTTGACATTGATGGCTCGCACCACTCCGCCGCCTTTCAGCGCTTCCGTAAAGACGGAAAACGACGCGCGGCCCGCGATGTCGCTCACATCCACGATGGGCAGGTCGAAGCGCAGATCCGGCTTGTCGCTGCCATAGCGGTCCATGGCCTCCAGCCAGGTGAGCCGCCGGAAGGGATGCGGCACGGGGCGGCCCATCACCCGCTCAAACAGCCGGGTGAACAGATCCGTGAGAAACGCGAGCATATCCTCCTGGTCCACGAAGCTTCGCTCCATGTCCACCTGGGTAAACTCGGGCTGGCGGTCGGCGCGCAGATCCTCGTCGCGGAAGCAGCGGGCCACCTGATAGTATTTGTCGATACCCGACACCATCAGGAGCTGCTTGTAGATCTGCGGGCTCTGGGGCAGGGCATAGAACGTGCCGGGGTGCACACGGCTGGGAACCAGATAGTCGCGCGCGCCCTCCGGAGTGGATTTGCACAGGATGGGCGTTTCCACCTGCAAAAAGCCCTGATCGTTGAGAAGGCGCTGCACCTCGCTCAGCAGCGTATGGCGAAAGAGCAGGTTTCGGTACATCTGCGGGCGGCGCAGGTCCAGATAGCGGTATTTGAGCCGCACCTCTTCGCGCACAGGCTCCTCGTCGGTCAGGGAAAAGGGCAGCGTATCCGCCGTGGAGAGCACCTCCATATGGCTGACGGCCAGTTCCACCTCACCGGTGGGCAGGGCGGGGTTATAGGTGCTTTCGTCGCGCAGGCGCACCTCGCCGGTGATCTGCACCACGCTCTGGTTTTTGAGCCGTTCGGCCAGCGCAAAGCTGGCGGGATCCGCCACGGCCTGGTCAAAGACCGTCTGCACCACGCCCTCGCGGTCGCGCACATCCACGAAGATGACGCCGCCCATGTCGCGGCAGGTCAGCACCCAGCCGCACACCGTAGCCTGCAGGCCGATGTGCGTGCGGCGCAGGGTTCCGCAGTAATGCGTTCTTTCCATAAAGCTGCAACCTCCCTTGTCGCCGGGTATGAAAAAAGCCCCCCGCCCCGGCATCTCCGGGGCGAAAGGCCAAAGCCTTCCGCGGTACCACCCGCGTTGGACAGAACATGTCCCGCTCACAAAAGGGAACGCCATTGATCCCCCCGCGCTGTACCGGGCGCGCCCGTCCGTGCCTACTGAGGCTACCTGCCCTTTGGGACGGATGCTCGAGGATGTTCTTCGCTTTCCCGACCCTGCCGCCTTTCCAGCCCCGGCGGCTCTCTGCGAAGGTCTTGCGGGCAAGCTACTCTTCCCGTCATCGCCATGTGCGGAATGATAACAGGCTTTGCCCGGGCTGTCAAGGGGAAGACAAAAAAAGTGCAGGAAGGACGTCGCCTGATAAACCAGCGGCCAGGCATGGCTGGTACCCCTGAACAGGCTGACCTCCACGGCGCCGGTGGTGCCGCCAAAGCCCCTTATTTTGCCTGCTTGAAATACTCCGCGGGATAGTGGGCACGCAACGCCGCTTCGTCCACCTTATAGCGGCTGAGATGGTGCGCCATCAAGTGGCGCACCGCGGCCTTGTCCCTCGCGGCCAGGGCATCCACGATCAGCGCGTGGTCATCCACGATCTTGCTGTTTTTCACCGTGACCAGCGACATATTTCTGACCCGGTCAAAGTGCGCGGTGAATCCGGTCATCATCTGATAGGTCTGCTCCTTACGCGCGATTTGAAACAGAAGGCTGTGAAACGCATTGTCCAGCGACCAGAGCCGTTCCATGGCCCCGTCGGCCAGATGGTGCCGCTGAAGCGCAATATTCTCTCTCAGCCTGGCAAGCGCGTCTTCAGTGAGCATATCGCAATCCAGCTCCACCACCGCGCCCTCCAGCACATCGCGCATAAAGCGAGCCTCTTCCACGAGATCATAGTCGATCAGGGCGACGGCGCTGCCGCGCTGAGGATAGACATCCACCAGCCGCACTTTCGACAGCTCCATCAGCGCTTCCCTGACAGGGGTGCGTGACAGGCCCATCTGTGCGGCCAGCTCGTTTTCGCTGACCATGCTGCCGGGTTTCAGCTCCAGATGGATAATGTTGTCCTTCAGATTGCGCAAAGCATATTCCCGCCCTGTTTCGCGCATACGCCGCGCCAACAGCCTCACGCCTGTCCCTCCTTATTGCAGTTCCCTTTTCAGCGTCGCGCGCACTGCGCCCGGACCAGTCAGCATTTCGGAGAGCATTCTCTCCACCTTCTCCGCCAGGCCCGCTTCATACAGGTTGACGCCAAAGAGGACCTTGTTCTCCAGAATGGGCCGGATTGCGCCATGCACACTCTGAGGCTGACCCAGCTTCACACCGGTCAGCGCCTGCTGCAACTGTCCAAGCATGGGATCGGGGCTGACGGCCATGTCGTGCCCCTCATCGTCCACGCCGAGCAGATATCTCAGCCAGCCGGCCAGCGCCAGCGGTATGGCCGTGAGCGAGGCCGGGTCCAGCGCGGGCGAGGCCATATAGCTCTTGAGCGTCTCGCCAAAGCGCACAGGAATCTTCTGGCTGGTATCCGTGGCGATGCGCTGCGGGGTATCCGGGATAAAGGGATTGGGCAGGCGCTGGGTCACGACCTCATCAATGAACGCACGGGGGCTGAGGATGCCCGGATCGGTCACAACGGGCAGGCCCTCTGTGTAGCCGATGCGCTTGACCAGCTCCACCAGCTCTTTGTCTCCCATTTCGGCGGCAATGCTCTCATAGCCCAGCAGGCAGCCGTACACCGCCAGCGCCGTGTGCAGGGGATTGAGACAGGTGGTCACCTTCATGCGCTCGGTCCTGTTGACAGTATCACGGTCGGTCATGTATACGCCGGCCTGCTCCAGCGGAGGCCGACCGTTGGGGAAGCGGTCCTCCACCACCAGATACTGCGGTACCTCGGCGTTGACGAAAGGCGCGATGTAGGTGCGGCGGCCGGTGATGATGGGGGTCATGCCCTCCACGCCCAGCGCCTCCAGCTGCTTCTCAATCGCTTCGGAGGGCCGCGGGGTGATCTTGTCGATCATGCTCCAGGGAAAACTTACGTTCTCCTCATCGGATATCCAGTCCACGTAAGCAGAGGGCACCAGCCCGTTATCCCGCCAGCCGCGGGCAATTTCCAAAACGCTCTGGCGCAGCTTTTCGCCGTTATGGCTGCAGTTGTCCATGCTGACCAGGGCCATGGGCCGCGCTCCTGCCCGGAATCGTGCCAGCATCATGGCGGCCACCACACTCATGGCGTGCCGCGCCTGCTCCGGACCGTTTTTCAAATCCTCGACTACCACGGGCAGCAGCTGGCCCTTCATGTCCCGCAGTCCGTAGCCTTTTTCGGTAATGGTGAAGCTGGCCATCTGAAGGGACGGATTTTCAAAAATGGCTTTCAAAGCCTTCCATTCCCTCGCATTTGTGCAATCGGCCTTCAGCCCGTTGGCAATGGAGGCGATGACCTCCTTCTCCGTTTCGCCGTCCGGCTTGAGGCTGACCATCAGCGTCATGGAATCGTGCGGCACATAGATCCGGTCGATGATATCGTAGTCAAAGGTCTCCGCCGCCACGATGCCGCTCCGTTGCAGACCCTTGTTCAAGAGCCGCTGCTGCAGCCCGGCGATGAAGCCGCGAAAGATATTCCCCGCGCCAAAGTGCACCCAAACGGGCTCATCGGTGGTATGCATGCACATGGCCGGCCAGTCGAAGCCGGGAAGCGCAATGCCGGCCTGGCGCCATGCCTGCGCTTCACGGATGCCCTGATACGTAAGTTTCATGGTGAATCGGAACCTCCTTTGGCAGTATGGCACGGCCCGCCGCCCGCACGGGAACGGGCAGCGCGCCGCGGATTACTGCTTTTCGATGGCCTCCCACAGGCCGTTGAGATAGGTTGCGCCCAGCGCGCGGTCATACAGGCCATAGCCGGGGCGACCCTGCTCATCCCAGATCATGCGTCCATGGTCGGGGCGCACATAGGTATCCGGACAGGTGTCGTAAATGGCCTTCATGATGGCGTACATGTCCAGATCACCGGCCGAGGACAGGTGCGCCGCCTCACGGAAGTGATGATATCCAAGGTACTTCACGTTGCGCACGTGCATGGCGCCGATCCGGTTCATCTTTCCAAAATGACGGATGATTGCCGGCACGTCGTTTTCGGGGTTGGAGCCCAGCGAGCCGGTGCACAGGCACACGGTGTTGGCCGGGCTGTCATGCAGCTTGAGAATCTTGTCAAAGTCCTCCTGGCTGTGGGCGATGCGCGGCAGGCCGAAGATGGGCCAGGCGGGATCGTCCGGGTGGCAGGCCATGCGCACGCCCACCTCCTCGCACACGGGAATCACCGCATCCAGGAAGTACTTGAAGTGCTCGCGCAGGGTGTCGGGCGTCATGCCCTCGTACTGCTTCAGCGTGGTCTCCAGCAGTGCCAGACGCTCCGGCTCCCAGCCGGGCAACGTAAATCCACGGCTGCCCGCGGCGGTTCTGCGCACAATTTCCAGAGGGCCCATTTCCCCCAGGTCCTTTTCATCAAAGTACAGGCTGTTGGAGCCATCCTCCGGTATTACCCTCGCCAGATCGGTACGCAGCCAATCGAAGACCGGCATGAAGTTGTACACAATCACCTTGATGCCATAGCGGGCCAGGTTGCGGATCGTATCGATATAGTGTTGGATGTACTCATCACGCGTGGGCAGACCGGTCTTGATGTCCTCGTGAACGTTCACGCTTTCGATGACTTCCAGCTCAAGCCCAGCCGCATGGACCTCGTCCACCAGCGCCTTGATATCCTCCGTTTCCCACACCATGCCGGCAGGCCGGTCCAAAAGCCCCATCAAGCCCGTCATGCCGGGAATCTGCTTAATGTACTTCAGTGGAATGGGGTCAGCCTGACTGCCATACCAGCGAAAGGTCATTTTCATGGCAGTTTCTCCCTCCTTGAACATATTGGGCATACCCTTTCTTTTATCAGAATTCTAACATCAATTCTTTGATGTGTCCACTAGTATACCAGATAAAATATCATAATTTTAATTTGTATGATTAGTATAAATTTTTGATTTGTCTCACCATGGACCGCCGCACCTTTTTTCTGCTTTGCCCTGCTTGATACGTTCCATCTCAAGAAGCGCCGACGCCGCCCGCCCTGGTCTCATTGATGCTGCTGGTTCCCCCGTGGCAGGGTGCCGATGACCCGGGCCAGCCTGTTATTGACCTCAGCACGCCCCCGCTGAAGGCCAGACAAAAGCCCTGCGCCTTCCCCTGCCTCGTCCGGTCTGTGCCCTGCGTCTGCAAAGGTGAGTCCTTTCATCCGAAGCAGCAGGAAAGCCGGAATGAACAAGCACCTTGTGGGGTCATTTTTCAAAAGCGCAACTGTGTTTGTTCAAAAAGAAAGTTCATCCTTTGCTGTCGAGAAGCCTGAAAAAGGAGTATCCTTTGCGTTGATTTGTTCCAATACCGCATTGACATGTAAGCATTTGTTGTGTATACTAAAGATATGCTTAGTAATCGAGGTGCCACATGACCAGACGCGAACAGGAAATCCTGGCATGGATTCGTGATAATCCTCTGATCTCCCAGCAGGAGCTGGCGCAGCGGGCGGGCATTACGCGCTCCTCGGTGGCGGTGCATATCTCCAACCTGATGCGCAAGGGGCTGATCCGCGGGCGCGGTTACCTGCTGGGCGAGGGCGCCTATGTGGCAGTGGTAGGCGCGGTGAACGTGGATATCGGCGGCACGCCGGACAGCGCACTGGTACCGGCGGACAGCAATCCCGGCCGCGTGACCGTCACACTGGGCGGCGTGGGCCGCAACATCGCGGAAAACCTGTCCCGCCTTGGCAAACGGGTGCTGATGGTGACCGCCATGGGCGAGGATGCCCATGCCCAGCAGATTCAGCACAGCTGCCGCGAACTGGGCATCGATCTGAGCCACAGCCTGACCGTACCCAACGCGCGTACTTCCACCTATCTGTGCCTCAACGATGCCAATGGCGAGATCGTGGGCGCGGTGAGCGACATGGCCATCTACGACGCGCTGACCCCTGCCTATCTGTCCACGCAGCTGGAGGCGCTCAACCGGGCGGCGCTGGTGGTGCTGGATGCCAATCTGCCGCCCGAAAGCCTGTCCTTTCTGGCTGAAAACCTGAAACCGCCCCTGTTTGCCGACCCGGTCTCGGTGAAAAAGGCGGGCCGCCTGCGTCCCATTCTCGCGCGCTTGACGGCCATGAAGCCCAACCGGCCCGAAGCCAGCCTGCTGACTGGCGTGGACATCCGTAACAACGACGACCTTCCCCGCGCCGCAAAGGCTTTCTTTGACCTGGGGCTGGAGAATGTGTTCATCTCGCTGGGTGCCGGGGGCGTCTATTTCGACGATGGGCGCGAGCGCGGTATTCTGCCGTGCTTCCCCAGTCCGGTCATCAACACCACCGGCTGCGGTGACGCATTTCTTGCCGCCGCCGCCTGCGCGTGGCATGAGGGCTGTTCGCTGCGCGAAATGGCGCTGCATGGACTGGCCGCCTCTGCGATCTGTGCCCGCTCGGACAGCGCCGTAAGTCCCCTCATCACCCCTGATGCCATTGCAGGCATTGTGCAGAACGCATAAGGAGGAACCAAGCATGAACCTTGAAAAGTATCTCAACGTATCGCCAGAAGTGAAGGCCGCCATCGACGCGGGCAAGCCGGTCGTCGCGCTGGAATCCACCATCATTTCACATGGCATGCCCTACCCGCAGAATGTGGAAACTGCCCTGAACGTGGAGAGGATCGTGCGTGAAAACGGCGCGGTACCCGCGACGATTGCCATCATTCAAGGCAAGATCACCGTGGGCTGCACCCATGAACAAATCGAGCATCTGGGCAAAAAGGGCCTGGCGGTGGTCAAGGCCAGTCGCCGTGACCTGCCGGTCCTGCTCTCCCGCGGCGAGGATGGCGCCACCACCGTGACCACCACCATGATTGGCGCCGCACTGGCGGGCATCCGCGTCTTTGCCACGGGCGGCGTAGGCGGCGTTCATCGCGGTGCGGAAACCACCATGGACATCTCCGCCGACCTGGAGGAGCTGGCGCAGACCCAGGTGCTGGTGGTATGCGCGGGGGCCAAGAGTATTCTGGACCTGGGCCTGACGCTGGAATACCTGGAAACCAAGGGCGTCCCCGTCATCGGCTACCGCACCAAGGAGCTGCCCGCCTTCTATACCACGCATTCCGGATTCCAGGTGGACTACCGGCTGGACACCCCCAAGGAGATTGCGGACGCCTTTGCCGTCAAGCTGGACATGGGACTGGCGGGCGGCATGCTGGTGACCAACCCCATCCCTGACGAATATGCCATGGACCTGGATTATATCAATCGCAATATCGACGCCGCCATTGCCGAGGCCAAGTCGCTGGGCATTCACGGCAAGGATACTACGCCCTTCCTGCTTGACAAGATTCAGAAGCTCACCGGGGGCGACAGCCTGAAGGCCAATATCCATCTGGTCTACAACAACGCGCGCCTGGGTGCGCAGATCGCGTCGGAGCTGGCAGGGAAGTGACCCGCCGCTCCCCCAGTACAGAAAACCCGGACGGCTATGGCCGTCCGGGAAATTTTGTTACCTGGTTTATGCACTTTTCCTGCCTGCTCGATCCGAAAAACCAACCGTCTATATCTACGGCCTTACGACCGCTGGTAGGAAAATCCGATCCGGTGAAAAAATCACGTACAGGAAACCACCCATACGGTGGTATTACTCGTCGTCCAGTTCTTCGTCAGCTTCAAAATCCGCTTGAACCACTTCGATAAGTTTCTCGAGCAGGTCTTCGTCTTCCACGGGAAGGAATTCTTCGATTTCCTCGCCGTCCTCTTCCGATTCGACAACCTTCATGATATAGAGATTGACGGCTTCTTCTTCCTCGTGGTGGTCACAATGCTCGCATTCACAGTCGCATTCGCCATCATGGGCTTCGCCCAGTACAACGTATTCTTCACCGTTGTAGAAGAAATAGCGCACGACTTCCAGCAATACATTGTTTCCATCCTCATCGACACCCTCGATGAGATCCCTGGTTTCGTCTTCGGCGGCACCTACGCCGCCCAACGGCTGATCGTCGCAGTACAACGGTATCGCCCCACTTTCTCTGCCTGAATTTCATCGCCGCTCCGGGTCATTTCCAACGCCGTGTCATCACAGCTTGCGGCGGAACGCCGGATTGCCGCGATGGGAGTGGCATTTCCATTTCCTGATTCCTCTTGGTTCGGTTTTATTATAACCCAAAGGCTTCGGGGAAACAAGGCTTTTTGCGAAAATTTTATGGTTGATTTTTGTAAACTATTTTGATAAAATCAGAGTGTTGGGGCAGGCGGTCAATGCTTGTCCTCTTTCTTTTTCAGCGGCTCCAACGTGCCATCCGGCCTTTTCAGGCGCACGTTTTCCAGTACGGCCCGCGCGTTCTGCCGGAAACCATCCAGGTACTCGCGGCGCAGGGCCTCGCGCTCGACAAGCTCCTCGTGCGTCAGTTCCCGCTCGCGGCTCAGGCGCGTAAGCTCGTTAATGCGTTCGATTTTTTCATGTTCCATGCTATCATCCTTTCGGGAGGTACTCCGCATGATACAGGGTAAGTGGTTTCCCACGGGCAGTGATGTTTCCCAGCCCCTCGCCATCCGGCGTGCGGTATTTGGCCGCGGCCGCGACGCATTGGACGACTGGGCGCAGCAGGTAACGGTTTATGCCGGGGAGGAGCCCGTGGGTGCCGCCCGCCTGTGGTGGCGGGACGGGGCCTTTTGGCTGGGCGATGTCGGCGTGCTGTCCGATTTCCGCGGCATGGGCTACGGCGATCTGCTGGTGCGCCTGCTTTTGTTCAAAGCGCTCAGCCACGGCGCGCATTTTCTCCGCCTGGAGGCACCTGAAGAGGCCGTTGCGTTTTTCGCGCGCTACGGCTTTTGTGAGGAGTGCCGCCAGGGCGGTCGGGCCGTCATGGGCCTCGCTGCCGCCGACGTGCGCCTGGACCGCTGCGGGGGCGGCTGCGCCGGATGCGGTCTTTGTCCCCCGGACGCGGCGCGCTAGGGCTTATTTTCCTGCCCGATCAGCCCGCCTTCGCGGGCTCAGACCGTTGAAAAACCCCTGGTTTTGGAAAGAGCCGCGTTTCTTGCGTCCTTCGGACGCTCGCAACGCTCACGAAAAATGCTGCGGCATAAGGCTTTGGGGCTCTGCCCCAAACCCCG
>CDZQ01054787.1_pt1 | contig 13190 bp, 13 predicted proteins | sample 554831 | NCBI WGS metagenome assembly CDZQ01 (sample SAMEA3182112, study PRJEB8094) | gut metagenome | biome: human; feature: gut; material: Stool; isolation source: human stools | place: Canada | collected 2013-05-06
TTTGAAACAAAATGAAATTGTTTTGAAATTTCATTCTATATTTTCTCACTGTATTGACTTTACTAGGAACTCTTATGATTAAAAAAGCACTGGTTTTAAGCACTTTGTCGCTTTCTTTTGTTTCCTTTGCTGCATTCGCTCAAAACGTGGCTGTTGTAAATGGCAAAGCCATCCCTTCTTCTTATTCTGATGAAGCAGTCAGGGAAGTCGTCAAACAGGGGGGAAAAGACACTCCTGAATTGAGAAACAATATCAAAACCCAGCTTATCGTAGGCGAAGTATTGTTGCAGGAGGCTGAAAAACAGAACCTGTCATCGTCCGACGACGTCAAAAAACAGATGGAAATGGCAAGACGTTCCATCCTGATCGATGCGTTGAGAAACGACTATGTCAGGAAGAATCCTGTCAGCGACAATGAAGTCAGGGCCGAATACGACCGTCTTGTCAAAATGCAGAAAGGCCAGACGGAATATCACGTCAAACACATTCTGGTCAAAGACAAGGCTAGTGCCGAGAACATCATCAAACAGTTAAACAAAGGTTCCAGCTTTGAAAAACTGGCGCAGGAAAAATCTCTCGACAAGGCTTCCGCTGCCAGAGGCGGCGACATGGGATGGGCCACTGCCGGCGATCTCGTCAAGCCATTTTCCGATGCGATGGTATCGCTGAAAAAAGGCCAGGTCAGCAAAACCCCTGTCCAAACCGAATTCGGTTATCACATCATCAAGGTAGTCGACTCACAAAAAGTGAAAATCCCGACTTATGAACAGATCAAGCCTAAACTGAAAGCCTCCATGCAGTACAGAAAATGGCAGGAATACGAAATGGGCCTGATGAAAGAAGCGAAAATCCAGTAAGACGCTTCCAGAATAAAAAAACCAGCCTTCTCGCAGGCTGGTTTTTTTATTTTCTTTCAACCCGGTTTTGAACCCGTCACTTGACGTGCTCGGGCAAACGCAAGATGGCATCTTTGTTGGTATGGGAAAAGCATTTTTCCGCCGCTTCCCTGTATGGTAACCATATCGAGTTCAAATGTTCCCTTGGCGCCAGGACAACAGGGAATTTTTCAGGAACCTGCAATCCGAAGACGTGTTCGGTATTTTCGGTGACTCCCGGCGCGAAACGATGCCTCCAGACCGAAAAAATTTCAAATACATTGTCAATCTTCCAGTCTTCGAGACAATCAAGGGACACTTCATGGTCCGTTACGTTTCGAACTGACCGGACAATTTTGATGCCGGTTTCTTCAAACACTTCCCTGACCGCCGTCTGTTCAAGCGGTTCCGACAGCGAATCCCTCGAACCTGTCACCGATTGCCAGAACCCCGGACGATCGGCTCGTTCGATTAACAAAACATCCAGTTCTTTCGTGTAAATGACGACCAGAACCGATTGTGGAATTTTGTAGCTCACATTCAAAATAAAAGAAGGGAGCGTTCAAGCTCCCTTTCCTCTCAGGCTGGTTGAGTGGTTTCTATTTTTCTCAAACGGATATGCAATTCCTGAAGCTGTTTTTCACCGACTTCAGACGGCGCGTGCGTCAACAGGCATTGCGCACGCTGTGTTTTCGGGAACGCAATCACATCGCGGATGGAATCGGAACGCGTCATCAGGGTAACCAGACGATCCAGACCGAAAGCCAGGCCACCATGTGGAGGGGCACCGTACTGGAGTGCATCCAGCAGGAAGCCGAATTTTTCCTTCGCTTCGGTATCGCTGATCTTCAGGGCACGGAATACCTTGTTCTGGACTTCTTCCTTGTGAATACGGATCGAGCCTCCCCCCAGTTCCCAGCCATTCAAGACCATGTCGTAAGCCTTGGCACGGCAACGGCCCGGATCGCTTTCGAGGTAGTCTTCATGACCGTCTTTCGGCGACGTGAACGGATGATGGCAGGCAGTCCAGCGATTGTCGCTTTCACTGTATTCGAACATCGGGAAATCAATCACCCACAGTGGTGACCATGTATCCTCGAACAGGCCGTTGGCATGACCGAATTCGGAATAGCCGATTTTGTTTCTCAAGGCACCCATGGCATCGTTGACGACCCGTGCCTTGTCGGCGCCGAAGAAAATCAGGTCGCCATTTTTGGCACCGGTGCGTTCAAGGATCTGTTTGATGGATTCGTCCGTCAGATTCTTGACGATTGGCGATTGCAGGCCAGCAGCACCTTTCTCGATGTCGTTGACACGGATATAGGCCAGACCCTTGGCGCCGTAAATACCGACGAACTGGGTATAGGAATCGATTTCCGAGCGCGGCATGCCGGAACCTTCAGCGGAACCGCCCGGAACAAGCAGGGCGACAACGCGGCCGCCAGCCATGTTGGCAGCATTGGAAAATACCTTGAACGGTACGTCTTTCATGACGTCCGTCAGCTCGGTGAATTCCAGTTTGACACGCAAGTCAGGCTTGTCGGAACCGTATTTGGCCATCGCCACTTCATGCGTCATGACCGGGAACGGATTCGGCAGGTCGACGTCCATCGTTTTCCTGAAGATGCCACGAATCATGTTTTCGAACAGATCGCGGATTTCCTGTTCTTCGACAAACGACATTTCGCAGTCGATCTGGGTAAATTCCGGCTGTCGGTCAGCACGCAAATCCTCATCGCGGAAACATTTCGTGATCTGGTAATAACGGTCGAAACCGGCAACCATCAGCAACTGTTTGAACAGCTGCGGCGATTGCGGCAAAGCGAAAAACTCACCCGGATTGACGCGTGAAGGAACCAGATAATCACGGGCACCTTCCGGTGTCGATTTTGTCAGCATCGGTGTTTCGATATCGATAAAGCCGTTTTCATCCAGATATTTGCGCGTTTCCATGGCGACCTTGTAACGCAAACGCAAATTGTTCTGCATTTGAGGACGGCGCAGATCCAGAACGCGGTGCGTCAGGCGGGTCGTTTCGGAAAGGTGTTCATCGTCCAGCTGGAACGGAGGCGTAACCGACGGATTCAGTACCTCCAGTTCTTCACAGAAGACTTCGATACGGCCCGAGGTCAGATTTTCATTGACCGTGCCCTGTGGCCGTTCGCGAACGATGCCGGTCACCTGAAGACAGAATTCGTTACGAACCGATTCAGCCACACTGAACACATCCGGTCTGTCAGGATCGCAGACAACCTGAACCAGACCTTCACGGTCTCTCAAGTCGATAAATATGATCCCGCCATGATCGCGGCGCCGGTGTACCCAGCCGCATAGTGTTACAGTCTGACCGAGCATCTTCTCGGTAGTGAGGCCACAATAATTTGTTCGCATGGACATAAATATCAACTTTTTATCAATAAGGTTTCAACTTCAGGGCAATGCCGGAAAACGGAATGCCCTTCATATAATTCTGACATCAGAAAGCAGGCCCGGTAAAAACCGGCCGACAACAAATCAACCGCAAGAACCTGTGTCCGGATTGCTCATGGGACAACAACTGCAAGCTGACGAGCCTGCGTCGGAATGACCGCTACCGCTATTCTTGAAGTCGGTTTCATACCAGCCGGATCCTTTCAGCTGAAACGATGCGCAGGTCAATTGTTTCTTGAAGCTCTCTTTACCGCAGGAAGGACAAACCGTAAGCGGCTGATCAGACAATTTTTGCAGTACATCCTTGGAAAAACCGCAATCATCACAACGATAAGCATAAATTGGCATTTTTAACTCCAAAAACTCCCGAAATCCTGAAATTATAGTTCTTTTTAAAAAGAATTACACCGTTACATTCCGGGCTTCAGTTCCTTTGCGCAATTTAAGAGACACCAGTGAACCGGCAAACATTCCGATCACGCTCATGACAAGCCCCACCAGTTGTGGAGGCATCGTCCAGTCCGGACAGAGAATTTCCATGCCGATCCAGGATACCAGTCCCGCAATCATGGAAGTCAACGCCCCATGTCTGTTTGCATATTTCCAGAAAAAGCCTGCTACCAGCGGCACGAAAGCGGCGACCAGCGTAATTTTATAGGCATCCTCCACCATTTCGAAGATACTTGAATTGGAATTCATGGCGAATACCGTAACGATCACCGCAAATACCAGCACGACCAGACGCATCATCAAAAGCGACTGCTTGTCGGAAAGATTCGGCAGGATTTCCTTCATGACGTTTTCGGAAAAAGTGACGGACGGCGCCAGCAAGGTAGCGCTTGCGCAACTCTTGATAGCGGACAGCAGGGCGCCGAAAAACATGACCTGCGCGAAAACCGGCATATAGGTCATGATCATCATCGGCAGGATCATCTGTGAATCCTTGTCGATCAGGCTTTCCACCAGAACCGGATCGATCAGCATGGCCGAATAACACAGGAACATCGGGATCAGGGCGAACAGAAGATAGAATATGCCCCCGACAACCGACGCGTTCCTTGCCACATTTTCATTCCTGGAAGAAGCGACACGCTGGAAAACGTCCTGTTGTGGAATCGAGCCGAACATCAATGTTACCCATGCCCCGAAGAACCAGAGAATGTCCCTCAATTCGGGTTTGGGCCATATCCGCAACTTGCCCGCTTCTGCGGCATGACGCACGACCATCTCGGCACCGCCCACCATTCCGGACACTTCCCAGCTGATATAGACAATACCGATCACAATGATGATCATCTGGAGGAAGTCGGTAATGGCAACCGACCACATCCCCCCCATCAACGTGTAAACCAGCACACTGACAGAACCGATGATCATACCTGCATTCATGGAAATGGCGCCACCGGAAACGACATTGAAGACCAGACCCAATGCCTTGATCTGGGCCGCCACCCAGCCGAGATAGGAAATCACGATACAAAGGGAAACGATAATCTCGACGGCACGACCGTAACGATTTTTATAATAGTCGCTGATCGTCATCAGGTTCATCCGGTACAGACGTTTTGCAAAAACGAGACCGACGATAATCAGGCACATGGCAGAACCGAACGGATCGGCGATTACCCCGACAAACCCTTTCTGAACAAATGTGGCAGGAATGCCAAGGACTGCTTCAGAACCGAACCAGGTGGCAAACACCATTGCTGTCACAACGGACATGGGCAAGGAGCGACCCGCAACGGCAAAGTCTTTTGAGTTCCTGACATAACGCGCCGCATAAATACCGATACCGACGGAAACGATCCAGTACAGGACTACGAACCAGATGAGAGTATTCATATGAAAGCATAAAAAGAACGACGCGTTGAAAACGCTGCAAATTATACTGTCAGATGAGAAATTTAATGCGAAAAATTTCGCCTGTTTTCAAGGTTTTAGAGTCACTGAAAATCGTGTCCGTTGTTTTATTTTGACAAATAGAAACCGGCTGGAAAATTTAGAGGAAAAATCGCCAGTTGAACAGGATTTTGACAAGAAGGATTCCGAACAGAAGTCCACCTGCAAAATACAGGAAACTGTTCAGCCGTCCGTTGATTTTTTTTTGTTCGACAATCAGCTGGTCGAGCAATTCGCTTCTGTTGTCGGATTTGGCAACATTTTTCAGGGCCTCGGCAAGCAATCGCGGCAACTGGGGAAGAATCTGCCCGTAATTGACCGCTTCAAGCTGGAAGCGGTCGATCATGCCACGTACGCCGACCTGACGATCCATCCAGTCTTCAAGGAAAGGCTTGGCTGTTTTCCATAGATCCAGATCGGGATCGAGCTGCCGTCCAAGCCCCTCGATATTCAGCATGGTTTTCTGAAGCAAAACGAGTTGCGGCTGAACCTCGATATTGAACCGGCGCGAAGTCTGGAACAATCTCATCAACACCAGGCCGAAAGAAAAGTCTTTCAGGGGACGGTCGATCATCGGCTCGCAACATACCCGGACAGCCGCTTCCAGTTCCACGACACTGGTTCCGGGGGGAGCCCAGCCGGATTCAATGTTCGCTTCGGCAACCATCTTGTAATCCCGCCGGAAAAAAGCCAGAAAATTCTTGGACAGATATTCCTTGTCGAAATCGTCCAGCATCCCGACGATCCCGAGGTCAAGCGCAACATACTTGCCATACGTGGACGGCTCCGTCGAAATGAGGATATTGCCCGGATGCATATCGGCATGAAAAAAAGCATCCCGGAAAACCTGCGTCAAAAATATCTCGACGCCGTTATTCGCCAGTTTTTTCAGATCGAACCCGGCGTCCCTCAGGCGGTCGATCCGGGAAATGGGAATACCGTACATCCTTTCCATGACAATGACATTGGTGGAGCAGTAATCCCAGAATATTTCAGGGACGACCAATGTCTCGGAATCGGCAAAATTACGGCGCAACTGGCTGTAGTTGGCCGCTTCACGCATCAGATCAAGCTCATCGTGCAGGGATTTGTCGAACTCGTGAACGACAGCGGACAGGCGCAAGCGCTTGCCGTCTTTCCAGAATTTTTCGCCCAGAGACGCAAAAACATACATCAGTTCAATGTCGCGGCCGATCCGTTTCTGCATTTCGGGACGCAACACCTTGACGGCAACCTCACGCCCGTTATGCAATTTCGCAAAATGGACCTGCGCAACGGAAGCGGATGCAACGGGAATACGGTCGAAAGATGCGAACAACTCTTCCGGAGGTGCACCAAGATACCGGGTTATCTGCTCGACAGCGACGTTGGAATCGAAAGGGGGAACCCTGTCCTGCAATTTGGACAATTCATACGCAATATCGTCGGGCAACAAATCCCGGCGCGTAGACAGCATCTGCCCGAACTTGATGAATATGGGTCCGAGATTTTCCAGCGCCAGTCTCAATCTGACTCCCGGCGGGATCGACAGATTACGCCAGAAAAATACGCGCCGGTAAAAAAAGACAAAACGCTGGCTGGGAATGTACGAAACGGCCATTTCGTCCAGCCCATACCGGAACAGGATGTAAAAAATAACGATCAGTCGCCAGACTTTTCGCATTACCCAATCACTCCCATCAGCGTTTTTATCATTTTACGGTCACTCATGCGGATACGATATGTTATTTTCCTGTACATGACTACCGGTTTTTTCGGCAAAAAACAAAGAATTTGCATTCACAGGAAAAAATAAAACCGTCCGGGTTTCATTATCGGACGGTCTTATCCCTGCAGCAGTCAGGCCATTTTCAGGACAATTGCTGAATGCCGGCCAGAACCCAGCCACCTTCCTTCGACACCGGGCGTGTCATGTTCCAGATTTCCTCAAACGGTTCAGCCGGAGCCCCTTCGGATTCCTTTATCATTCCCGAAAATTTCACGCTGGCCATATATTCGTTGTTCAACGTTTCGATACCGAGCAATTCGGCATTCAGGGAAACGACATCGGTAATGTTCGGGCCCGGCCCACGTTCCTGCAGCTGAAGCTTGATTTCAGCAAACATTTCAGGCGTCGTGAATTCATGGATATCATGAATATCCGCCTTGTCCCATGCAGCCTGCATCCGGATATAATACGATTTTGCCGCGCGAAGAAAAGCGGGCACATCAAAGTCAACCGGAATTCCCCAATTGTCGTTTTGCATTCCTGTATTCGTACTTGCAGTCTGACTGCCTGCATACTGGTGCGGCAGGCCCGAACCGATTTCCGGTGTGGACGACTGGTTAAAGCCGTTGTCATTATATTGTGACGCATAAGCCGTCTGATCCTGCTGTTTACTCTTTCCGGTAAAACGGCGCATAAAGAACCGGATGGCAAAGAAAATGAGGGCAAGCATCAATACCGTGCTGATCATGCCGGCAAAATCGCCGCCAATGCCCATATGGCTTAACAGCGCCCCCAACCCGAGACCGAGCAGTGCACCGCCCAGAATACCGCCCCAGCGGCTGGCCGGTCTGGCGGCATTGGCCGCCTGCGACTGATTGGCTGCACGCTGGGCCTGTTGGTTCGGCATGCTTCTTTGCATCGGTGCGATTCTGCCGATATTGGAAGACTGGCGTCCGAACGAGCCGCCTCCCAATCTTCTTGCCTGAACGTCCGTCATGACCATTGACGACAAACTTGCTACGAGAACGAATGCAAGCAAAAACTTTTTCATAAATCTCCTTTATAACTTCATACCAGTATGAAGGGCGACCACTCCTGCGGTCAGATTGAAAAATCTGGCACATACGAATCCGGCATCTTCCATCATTTTCTGTAAAGTTGCCTGATCCGGATGAACCCGTATGGATTCTGCCAGATAGCGGTAGCTATCCGCACTTTTCGCCACATGCTTTCCAAGCCATGGCAGTACGGAAAAAGAATAAATATCGTACAGGTTCTGCAGGGGCTTCCATACTTTGGAAAACTCCAGAACCAGCAATTTGCCTCCGGATTTCAACACTCGATTCATTTCAGACAAAGCCTGATCTTTATGAGTCATATTCCGGAGACCGAAGGATACTATAACACGATCGAAATAATTGTCGGGAAAGGGCAATTTTTCCGCATCACAAACCAGTGTCGGAACCAGCACTCCCCTGTTCAGGAGTTTGTCACGCCCACATTGCAACATTGTTTCATTAATGTCGGTCAGCCAGACTTCGCCCTTGTCACCGACCTGCCTTGAAAAAGAGTATGTCAGATCGCCCGTGCCGCCAGCAATATCCAGTACCCGGAAGCCTTCTTTCACACCCGCCTGCGAGACGGCAAACGCTTTCCACAAGCGGTGCATCCCACCCGACATCAGATCGTTCATCAGATCGTAATGCTGTGCGACGTGATTGAACACATCGGCCACTTTACCCGATTTCTCTTCTTCGTTAACTTTTTGATAACCAAAATGCGTCAGTTTTGTCATGACAGCCGATTCAATTCACATAAATTGTTTTTCAAGAGCATGACACAGGGCATTTTTCAGTCCGGATGCGCGCGCCAGTCTTTCATTCATCACATTCTCATCGACGGAACGCCTTGTCTGCGACCAGATGGAATCAGGGAAATTTTTGTCGTTTTCAAAACGCGGAATCACATGCCAGTGGAGATGCGGGACCATATTGCCCAATGAAGCGAGATTGATTTTATCAGGCTGCATGACTTTCCTGACGATTTCCTCTACCGTCCATACCACATTCATCATTTCGAGCCGATCCGCAACAGCAAGATCCGTCATTTCACGAACGTGCCCGTTCCAGATCACCCGGCAAAACCCGGGATAGTCCCTGTCTCTTACCTGAATAACACGCCATTTTGCATTCGAGAAAACCGTTTCTTCCGGTTTGTACGAACACAATTCACAATCGTTTTCCATTTTTGAATTATTTCCTGCCATTATCCCAGCAAACGTGCAAATTCGCGCCAGGTTTCATTTGGAATGTACAACAACAACCAGGTCATTAAAAGATAGCGAATGAATTTGCCTATGGTCATATACCAGACACAGGGCCAGAAAGGCAATTTCAGCCAGCCACCCAATGTACAAAGCGGATCGCCGATTCCGGGCATCCAGCCCAGCAGCATGGTTTTGGCACCGTATTTTTCCAGCCAGCCGAACCAGCGCGTTTTTCTTTCCTTGGCAAACGCTTCCTTGGCTCCATATCCTATCCAGTAATTCAAAATGCCGCCCAGTGTATTGCCGATCGTGGCGACAATCATGACAGGCCAGAACATGGAAGGAGAGGAGGCGACGACGGCAAATACAGCCGGTTCCGACCCCATAGGCAATAATGTCGCCGATACGAAACAGACGATAAAAACCGACGTCAGCCCTATCTCGGGAATAGCCAGATACGACATTAACCAGTGAACGGCAGATTCGATCATTTTATAAAATTTCCAATTTTTTACATCGAAACCCGTTATGATCCGATGATGTCGTGAAAACACACTGACAGGGATACGAAAAAAAACAAGGGGTCTTTAACGCGGATTATAATGGTGCGTAAAATTACAGGCCTTGTCCAGCATCATTATGACCGATTACTTGAAAAAAATTCTCACTGCACGCGTATACGACGTCGCAACCGAATCCCCCCTTGAATTCGCACCCAGCCTTTCCGCCCGTACGGAAAACCGGATTCTGTTGAAGCGTGAAGACGTACAAAGCGTCTTCAGCTTCAAATTGAGAGGCGCCTATAACAAGATGGCCAACCTTTCCCCGGAACAACTCGCAAAAGGTGTCATTTGCGCATCGGCGGGCAACCATGCACAGGGTGTCGCCCTGTCGGCAAAACGCCTCGGCTGCAAGGCCATCATCGCCATGCCGACGACTACACCGCCCCTGAAAATCGATGCCGTCAAAGCCCACGGCGGGGACAATGTAGAAGTGGTTCTTCACGGCGATTCCTTCTCGGATACCTGTGAGCACGCCCTCATGCTTGAAAAGAAACATCACCTGACGTTCATCCATCCTTTCGACGATCCGGACGTGATCGCCGGACAAGGCACCATCGGGATGGAAATTCTGCGACAGCACTCCAAACCCATCCATGCCATTTTTGTTCCGATTGGCGGCGGAGGCCTTATTGCCGGGATTGCCGCCTACGTCAAGCAAATCCGTCCCGATATAAAGATTATCGGCGTCGAAACGGCAGATTCATGCGCCATGAAACAAAGTCTTGAATCCGGCACCCGCGTAAGCCTGCCCGACGTGGGACTGTTTTCGGATGGTACGGCCGTCAAGCTGGTCGGGGAAGAAACCTTCCGTATATCGAAAGATTACGTTGACGATATCGTGCTCGTCGATACGGATGACGTATGTGCCGCCATCAAGGACGTATTTCTCGATACCCGCAGCATTCTTGAACCGGCCGGTGCACTGGCGGTTGCAGGCATCAAAAACTATGTTGAGCAAAACGAAGAGGCATCTCACCCTGTAAGAGGTGAAACCATGGTAGCCGTCACTTCCGGCGCCAACATGAATTTCGACCGTTTGCGTTTCGTCGCGGAACGGGCAGATGTCGGCGAAAACAAAGAAGCCGTTCTGGCCGTGACCATTCCTGAAGAACGGGGCAGTTTCAAACGCTTCTGTGAACTGATCGGAAGAAGGCATGTCACCGAATTCAACTACCGTATCAGTGACGAAAAGGCAGCCCATGTTTTTGTGGGTGTGGAAGTCAAAAACCGCAGGGAAAAGAACGAAATCATCGATACGCTTGAAAAAAACAATTACAGGACAATCGATCTGAGTGACGATGAACTCGGCAAACTTCATATCCGCTATATGGTGGGAGGCAAGAGCCCATTCGCAAAAGACGAATTGCTCTATCGCTTCGAATTCCCGGAACGCCCGGGAGCCCTGATGCGCTTCCTGTCGTCTATGGCTCCGGACTGGAACATCAGCCTTTTCCATTATCGCAATCATGGCGCGGACTATGGACGCGTGCTGGTCGGGCTGCAGGTCCCGGAGAAAGATATGAACGCTTTCGGCGAATTCCTGGCCAACATCGGGTATCCCCACTGGAACGAAAGCGATAATCCTGTTTATCGTTTATTCCTGTAAACATTATTTTACGGATCGGCCCATGACAAGCAGTGACAATACGAAAAATTCACCACTCGGCAAATCGACGACTTATCCGACACAATACGACGCATCGCAGCTGTTTTCGATAGAACGGAAACCAATGCGCGAAAAACTGGGCATTACCGGTTCGTTGCCTTTTTTCGGGCTCGACTTCTGGAACGCTTATGAGCTTTCATGGCTTAACCTGCGGGGCAAGCCACAGGTCGGGATTATGAATTTTTCCGTCTCGGCCGATTCTCCCAATATCGTTGAATCGAAATCGCTGAAGCTCTATCTCAATTCATTTACACAGACCCGGATGGATGAAGTCGGCGATCTGATCCAGATTCTGCGTACTGACCTGAGTGACGCTTTTGGCTCACCTGTTCAGGTCTCGATCAGGCAGCCTGACGTTTTTCAGGGGACAAAACTGGAAGAACTGAGCGGTCTGTCTCTCGACCGGCTGGATATCGGCGCAGATAAATACACCCCTGATCCTTCTTTCCTGAAAAGCAACAGCGAAGAATCTCCGGTTGAAGAAACGCTTGTTTCCAACCTGCTGAAAACGAATTGCCCTGTTACAGGGCAACCGGACTGGGCCAGTCTCCAGATTCATTATTCCGGCCCGCAAATCGACCAGGAAGGATTGTTGAAATACATTATCAGCCTGCGCTCGTCTGAAGATTTTCATGAACAGTGCGTAGAGCGGATTTTTCTGGATATCCTGAAAATGTGCAAACCGCAAAGCCTGACGGTTTATGCCCGTTACACACGTCGTGGCGGCATTGACATCAACCCCTGGCGAAGCAATTTTTCATCAGGAAAAAAACCGCAAACGCTTCGGCACGCGCGCCAGTAGAACGGATAATCGGCAAGGCATATTGAGAATCGGCATGTCTGTATCGATCAATGCGTTTTATAATTCATTTCCTACAATACCGGATTAGTTATGGTAACGAATCTCTCCAAAATCCTGCCTTCAGAAAACGTCGTTCTCGATCTGGAAGTATCGAGCAAGAAACGGGTGTTTGAACAGGCAGGTCTCATCTTCGAAAACAATTGCGGCATTTCACGTTCAGATGTGACCGACAACCTTTTTGCCCGCGAGAGTCTGGGAACGACAGGTCTTGGTTACGGTGTGGCTGTCCCGCATGGCAGAATCAAGGGCTTGAAAACACCAGTCGCTGCTTTCGTCAGACTGGCGACGCCGATTCCTTTCGAGGCTCCCGATGGAAAACCGGTCAATCTTCTGTTTTTTCTTCTGATCCCGAATAACGTCACCCAGCAACATCTGGAAATCCTGTCGGAAATCGCGGCCATGTTTTCCGACGCGACATGCCGCACATTCCTGTCGAACGAAGCCAACCCAGAACGGATTCACGATGTTATCGTAAACTGGGAACCCGGGCAGCAACTTCCATCCTGAGTATACCTGATAAACGGACCACGCCATGTCGACACCCATTTCCCTGACCATCCAGCGTTTATACGCAAACAACAGAGATGCACTGAAACTGACCTGGTTTGCCGGTCTCGATGGTGGAAACAGGCAGGTGTCAAGCGGGAGTGGACTTGCCGCCGATCAGGTCGGGCATTTGAACCTGATTCATCCAATGCGTATTCAGGTTTTCGGGCGTCAGGAAGTCAATTACTACGAAAGACTGTCGCCGGAGTCCCGCGCGTATCTGGTTCATGAAATTGCCGATTGCAATCCTCCTGCCCTGATCATCGCACGCGACCTTGACGTCCCTTCCGACATTCTTGCCATCTGCAACGAAAACAATATTCCACTTTTCACTACCCCTCTGGCCGCGGCAGAAGTGATCGATTACCTTCGTGT
>CDZQ01038852.1_pt1 | contig 13167 bp, 25 predicted proteins | sample 554831 | NCBI WGS metagenome assembly CDZQ01 (sample SAMEA3182112, study PRJEB8094) | gut metagenome | biome: human; feature: gut; material: Stool; isolation source: human stools | place: Canada | collected 2013-05-06
CCGGTTTGTCGTAATTATACCGTAAGGGCACAGCTACGCCACCATGCTATTTAACTTGGATATTGGAGTAAAGGATGCACAGGATATCCTTGGCCACTCCACGGTGGCTATGACCCAGGATATCTATACGCACATCCGGGATTCTCACCGGGAGCAAGTTGCCCAGCGTATCAACCAGAAACTGTTGGAAGCTGAAAAACACAGTACAGACACAGAAACGGGCCAATATACTGAAAACACTTGATTTTAATAGGGTTCAAATCCCTCCTTCTGCAGTGTATAGGGGTTGATAATTGTGAAATCCAGCCGGTATCTGTGCTGGGCGGCCAGTCCCCCATACCGCAGCTCAGGGATCAGCAGCGGCACGCCGCAGGGGTTTTGGCTGCCCCGCCGCAGTACTTCTCCGCGATCTGCAACTCATAGGGGGAGCCGGAGGGGCGCACAAGCACATTCTTAAAAAAGGCCAAGTACTGCTCCACAGAAGAAAATTCTATTTTTTCGCACACATGGGGAACCACAAGGTCCGTCTTCATCACATGGCCCACAGTCCAGTAGTCCGGCTGGAAGTGCCGGATCTCACTTACATCGTTCTCCCACTCCCCATTTTCGAAACGCGGCGTGACAAGGATGCGTAGTTGGCGTGCTGCTGACCAATCCACAGTTCCGCCTCCTCCTTCTTGGGCCGGTGCTTCGACAGGGAACGGTCATTGCGCAGGTAGGTGCGCTTGAGGAAGAGGATGGTGTAGGTCAGCAGTTCCCCGTCGCTGCGCAGCAGCTGCTGGAACTGATAGGCGGCCCGGGTGGTCTCCCGGCCCTTGTCCACGGTCTCAATATGGCGCATCAGCCCCTGGAGCCACCGGGAAGCAAACTCATCTGCGGACGTGATCACGTCATCCGTTACATTCAGGTACGTGGTGTGCTTCCCACCAATCTTGGCGTGCAGAGACATCTGCTGGGCCTTAAAATCCCCGGGGGACTCCTCGTTGAAGGTGTGCCGCGCCAATATGGAGGGGAGCAGAGCGGACAGCTGGTCCGTCAACTGGCTGATCTGTTCATTTCTTTTCCTCTCAAGCAGCTGGCCTTCCGTCATTGGTTCTCCACTCCCTTTCACATCCGCCAAATTTTGATTGCATTTTGTTCTATTATATATTACAGCTTCCCGGTTGTCACGCCCCAAAGCAAAAGCCCCGCGCCACAGATGCCGGAACCAGGAAAGGCCGGGCGGATCTCTGGAGGTCCGCCCGGCCTTTCCTGGCTCCGGGGCCGATCAGCCGATAAACATCTGTGTCCAATAGTGGCCATCCGCCACATAGCCAACGCCAAGATGCGTATAGGAGGCGTTGAGAATGTTGGCCCGGTGTCCGCTGGAGTTTATCCAGGCCTGCACCACAGCCTGCGGCGTTCTCTGCCCGTAGGCGATATTTTCCCCCGCTGTCCGGTAGGGCAGGCCGAAGGCCCTTATCATTTGAAAGGGGCTTCCGTAGACGGGGCTGGTGTGGGAAAAATAGGCGTTATCCACCATGTCCTGGGACTTGTACCGGGCCACGCGGGAGAGTTCCCAGTGTTCCGCCAGCGGCTTCCGGCCATTCTGGACCCGGATCTCGTTTACCAGGCGGAGCACCTCCCGCTCATACGCCAGGACGGACGCGTCCACCTGGGGGATGGCAAGGACCTGACCGGGATAAATCAGATTGGGATTGGCAATCTGTGGGTTGGCCCCAATGAGTTCCCCAGTCCCCACCTGGTAACGAACCGCCAGCTTCCACATAGTGTCCCCTTTTTCAACGGTGTGCGTAAGGCCGGCGGCGGACGCGGATACGGCGCACACCAGGGACAGCAGCAGTACCGCGCCTATGGAAATCCATTTTTTCATAAAAACTCCTCCTGAAAAACAGGGCGGCTTCGCTTCCGAAGAGCCGCCCTCCTGTGCGTTTAGCAGCCGAAGCCGCTCAGCTGGCAGAGCAGCTGCCAAAGAGCGCTGCAGTCAAAATGACACATTTTGTTGACCTCCAATCTGTAGTTGCCTCGCGAAGACAGGTTAATTGTAACCGTTTTGTAACTATTTTGCAAATGCAAATCCTTCCAGAGGCGGCAGGCTCCCCAGCACATCCCGGACAATCTCCTGGAAGGCCTTGCCCTGTTCCTTGGGGGTGCCGGACAGGTTCGCCGCCCGGTCCATAATTGTTTCCAGCGTCGCCAGATCCTGCTGGATAAATAGTTCGCAGAGGTACCGCTTCATCCGGCCATTGTTATAGCGCGCCAGCGCCGTGGTCAGCAGATCGGCCTTGGCCTCATATTCCCGCTGCCAGGCAGGAAAGCCCGCCGCCGCCACGGCCCGGCAGGTGCGCTCCTTCACATGGTTGGTGTGCAGGTCGCTGAAATCCCCCATTCCGCCCAGCCTGACACAGGGAAACTCCTCACAGGCGCCGCAGTGCGCCAATCCCCTCTCCCGGACACAGCGGTGGACCCTGCAGGGCTCGGTGTAGTACCCATCGTGGGAGCAGCCGAGGCACCGGCTCTTGCCCTCCGTCCTGTACCGGGTGCACAGGCCGCAGGGCATGCCGCAGTATCCGTAGGCGCGGTCGTTCATATCGCTCCCCCCTGCTGTGCGCTCCTCCCAGGCCTTCAATACCGCCAGCTGCTCCGGCGTGTGAAACCAGTGTTCGCCGTTTTCCATGACGGTCAGGCCGCAGCCAAACCGCCGGGTAAACGCATCCACCGTGTCCCGACCGGTCAGGTTGTCCCGTCCGGCGTATAGGATCTCCGTGGCGGCGTCCCACTTCACAATGGGGTGGGCCCGGACATACTGCAGGTACCGCCAGGAGAGGGTCTCCCCGAAGTCGGTGGAAATCTCACCCTCCCGCTCCAGCCGGGAGGCGTCTACATCCGCCCAGTCCATCATGCTCTGGATCAGCTTTTCCATATCCAGCACCGGCGACACCAGCAGCGCCCGCTCCGGCGGCGTGTCCGCCAGGGCCAGCAGGGAAAACCAAGCGCCGATGCTGTTGGCCCGCAGGCTGACATGATCCCATCGCCCGCCCAGATACGCCATCACTGCCCGCAGTTCCGGAACAACATGCCAGGGGTCGAAGCCCGCCTCCCCCTTTCGCGCGCCGTGCTCCGGCAGGTCCACAGCCAGCACCTGCGCCCCCCTGGGACAGACGGTCCCGGCGAAAGCCGCGCCCTCCTCCTTGCAGCCGTACCTGCCATGGACGAACAGCCAGACACGGCGGGATGGCTCCCCGTACAGCACAGCAGGGATCTGCTCAATCTGTATTGTCTCCTGTCTCATGGTAAAACCTCACCTCAGGATTCTCTTCAGCCCCGCCGCATCCAGCAGATTGACGGTCTGGAACCGGCCCCCATAAAACACCGCCCAGTTGTTGAACACGCAGGGCAGTCCCTTCGCCTTTTCCAGCGTGTCCACCAGCCGGAAGGCGGCGGGGATGGCGTTCTCCCCGCAGTATTCCCGCAGCCGCTCCACATTCTGATAGACAAAGGGGCACTGGAAGTCGTAATAAACCGTCAGTTCTCCACTGGCAATCTCCATCCGCTTCGCATTTGGGGTGAACCGCGGCGTGGTTCCGTCCAGGGAGTGGGCCAGCAGTTCATAGCCATTTTCGGTGGTATCCACCGTCTCAAAGCCAAATCTCCTCGCAAAGGACTGGTCGGAGAGCCACGCCTTCTGCCTGGCCGCTCCCAGCATGCAGACGCCGGATTTTCCCTGCGCTCTGGCGTCCGCCAGGCAGTACTCCATCAGCGCCTTTCCGTAGCCCTTTCCCTTCTCTCCTCCGTTCACCCACAGGCAGTACAGGTAGAGATAGTTGTCCCCGGTAATCGGGACCCAGGCCGTTTCCAGGGGCGCGTACTCCACAAACACCGTTGCCTTCCTGTCCAATTTCCGAAAAACGTGTCCCTCCCGCAGGCGCTCCGCCAGCCACCGCCGCTTGGCCTCCACCCCCGGATGGGGTTTTTTGCTGCGGATGATGCAGCACAGATGCTCGTCCGCCAGATTCTCCGGCGTCAGATTGATAAAATCAGCGTTCATTATTCCCTCTCTTGTCTATAAGCCGCAGCCCGCTTTACGATTCCATTTTCCGGGTCTTGACCAGGAGTATCATGGAACGCCGCATTTCATCGGGCATCCCGGGCAGAGCCATCATATCCTCCGGCGGCATCGCCTCCTCAACCGCCTGGATTTGAAAGCCGCTTTGCAGCAGCCCAGTATCGCAGCCCCAACTGCCTGCCGTCACCACCCCTCTGGCGGGCCGGAAACAGCTATCTTTTTTTGATGGGATGGCGGAGCACGGTTTTCCGCTTCTCCGGGGCGGTCCTTCTGGGGTCGGAGAGATAGATCTCGTGGTGCAGCCGGCCGCCGCCCATGTCGTTTTCATAGCCGTTCTCCTCCAGAAACGCGTCCATCCTCGCCACAGAGGCCGGCTCGTCATCAAATGCGCCCATATGCATCATCTGGACGCACAGGCCCTCGTTGATGGTCAGAAATTCCGCTGACGAACAGTCCAGCTTTTTCTTTTCCCCCGCAGTCTTGACCGCCCACGCAAAATCCTCTTCCGTCACAAAATCAGGCAGGCGGATGACAGAGATCCAGTGAAACCCGGACTTGCGGGTGTAGTCCACGCCGTCCACATCCTCCTGGTACCAGAATCCCTCCAGCGGAGGCACAACGTATTCAAAAAAGCCGGCCATTTTATAGCCTGTTTTGTAACTCATCTTCAAGGTATACGCCACCGCGTACAGAACGCTGATCGCCTGCTGATACGCCCCGCACTCCGCATTGGGGTCCCCTGCTCCGCGGACCGCCATATAATTCGCGGCCGGAACTGTCACGATCTCCGGATGATTTTTGGGCATATAGAATTCCTTATATTCTTTCTTAAAGTCAAAAGCCATCGTATACCTCCACAATTTTTCATGGGGTTGACCGCGCTGATCCTCTCCATCGCTCTTTCCCCGCCGCGGTAAGCGGATTGGGCAGGCACCCCCTCACGGCAGCTGCTCCAGCACGGCCATCATGTCCTTCAAAATCAGCGGCCGCATACTGTCCCTGTAGCCGGTCAGGTCCGCGCTCTCCAGGGCCTGCCGGATGCGCGGAACCAGCTGCGGCTGGGCCGCCGCGATCTCCGGCAGCGCCTGGATACACTGCCGGGCGGTGATGGGCTTCTCATCGGCAACATGACGGAGAAACTCGTCCATCAGGCTGTCAAATATCTCCGCCGGCGCCCACCGGGCGTTGGCGGCCAAGATGGAAACAGCCCGGTTCCGCACCAGGGAATTCCGGTGCCGGAGCAGCGCGGCAAAGTCCGCGAGATAGGGCGCCCAGCAGCCGCTCTCCCGGCTCTCCGCCGCGATTTGCTCCGCATAGGCGCAGGCATCCCCGGCATCCCCTCCGGTCAGGCGGGCTATACAATCGGAAATGGTCACTGCCGTCGGCCTCCTTCGGTTATTTCACGCAGTCTCTCACATATTTCAGCGGCACATCCATCCTCTGGGCCACCTGCTCCTCGGTCATACCGCTGTCCAGGAACCGGCGCACAACGGCATCCATCCTCTCGCCCACCTCAATGATGTGGCGGTCCGGATCATAAAAACGCACCACCCGCTGGCCCCATCGATGCTCCTTCACCGGGTGGACATACTCCACCCCCAGTCCCCTCAGCTTCTCGGCAAAGCTGTCGAAATCGCTCTCTTCAAAGTACAGTTCTCCTGCGTTGCCGGCCAGAGAAACCGGCCTGCCCTCCAAAAACTCCCGCCAGGTATCCAGCGTCTGCAGGCACACGCCGCCGGTCAGGGTCACGTTGGCGCCGAAGTCCATCACCACACGCAGGCCAAGAACCTGCCTGTAAAAGCGGATGGAGGCGGCCATATCGGTCACAGCCAACAACGGATTTTTAAATTTCATAGGATGTGCCTCTCTTCCTTCGGGGCTTGGGCAGGGGTGTGATGGGCTCCAAAACCTCAATAACCGCCCGGACCAGCTCCGTATTTTCAATATCCAATATATAGTGCTCTTTACCGCCCTCGTAGGGCAGGCCCCGCTCCGCCTCCGCCAGCACACAGGCCAGTTCCGGAACAATTTTCACAAACACGGTGTTGTCACACACCAGCAGAAGGGGCTTATCGTTCACATAGACCATGTACTCGCCGAACATCTTCCGGTACCGTACCGACCCCATGCCATGGATTTGGTCGCAGACAAACGCAATATAATCCGCAGTTGTCGCCATGCAGCATCCCCCTCACTTTACCAGCGCAAAATCATGGGCCTCCCGCAGCCAGCCGATAAGTTCCCCGTCCAGCTGCGCTGTTTCCGATACGATCACATGGTGGGTCCAGCGATTGGGGTAGGGCTCCACGACCACCGCGATTCGCGGAGAGTCCAGCCGGCGGCTGAGGCCGAAGGACAGGATCAGAAACACCTCCGGACACCCCCTCATCCGCCGCAGGGACACAAAGGCAAAGCCATACCTCGCCTTAAAGGTGATCTGAGATTTCTGCACCTTCCAGGTGGTATCCGGACACTCCGCCAGCAGCTTGCTCCGCAGAGCCTCATACAGCGGCAGGGCTCCGGGCTGCGCATCAAAAAACAGCAATTCTTCAGGGGTCATAGATCCACCTCCCTTCGCATCAGTATACCATACAAATTCCCCCGGGAAAAGCCTTTTTGCCTATCTGCAATACTTCTTGCATTTCTCCCGGTATGGGCGTATACTGATTTCGTGGCCGGCCTCATGGCCCGCCAACATCAACATACAGGAGATTGCTGTTTGAAAAACAACACCTTGGAGATTGTGGGCTGACCGGGAGGTTTGCTGCAAAACAATCTCACAAACCTCCCATAATCGTCATCTCACAATTTTGAGGAGGTCATCCCATGAGAGCAGACTATATCATCCGTCTGGAAACCGAAAACGACTACCGCGCGGCGGAACAGTTGACCCGTGAGGCCTTCTGGAACGTATACCGCCCCGGGTGTCTGGAGCACTATGTGCTCCACGTTCTCCGCAGCGATCCCGCCTTTGTCCCGGAACTAAGCTTCGTGATGGAGCGGGACGGCCGGCTCATCGGCCATGTGATGTATATGCGTTCCCAGATCCAGTCCTACGACGGACGGGCCATTCCCATTATGACCTTTGGCCCCATCAGCATCGCGCCTGACTGTAAGCGGCAGGGCTATGGAACCATCCTGCTCCGCCACTCCATGGAGGCGGCCGGTCAGTTGGGGGCGGGGGCTCTCGCCATCACCGGAAATATCGGCTTCTACGGAAAATCCGGCTTTGTAGTGGCCAGTTCCAGGGGCATTCACTATTTTGCAGAGCCCCGGGAGGCGGAAGTTCCCTACTTTCTGATCCGGGAACTGCAGCCCGGCTTTCTGGAGGGTATCACTGGTATCTACAGGGACCCGGAGGGCTACTTTGTGGACGAGGCGGCGGCGGAGGCCTTTGACGCCCAGTTCCCGCCGAGGGAAAAACTGAAATTGCCAGGACAGCTGGCGCAATAAAACAAGGGAGCGGCCCCTGTGGGGCCGCTCCCTTACTCTATGGTGAGCCGGCGGCTCACTTTCTTTCTTTTACGGCGATCCAGATCTCACAGGTATAGCCCGGGTCCTGAACGTCCGCTGAGGGATAGACCTCCAGTTCCACACCGCTGCCGTACTCATAGTCGCTCTGCGGGAAGAACTCGGTGCAGATCTGCTGATAGGTGTTTTTAAATGCCTCCGGCATCTTTCCCCTGCAGGTAAACACCGCGTAGGTGTGGGCCGGAATCCGGACAATCTCCAGATCCCCGTCCCTCACCTCCACTCCGTTGTACGGTGCGCCAATCCCGTAGGGAAAGGCGGAATCGTCCATCTCCCCGGAGAAGCAGATCCCAAGCAAACCGCCGATCTGCGCAAAGTCGGCATACCGGCAGATCTTCTCCATGGTCCCGTCCCGGCTGCACTCGTCCCAGAATGCGGAGATATCCGCGGTGGCTGTGTCGCCCTGGGGCTTTGTGACCTGCTTCTTTTTGCAAACGACCCGAAACGCGTCCTTTGCCACGATCCTGTAGTCCATGGTGTTGCCTCCTGTTAAAATCAATTTGACGGATAATCGGGAGAAGGATTTGACCGTCCCGCCCCGCCTTGCGTCTGTGGGGCTTAAGCCGTGGAACCGGGCGAAGGCTCTGGAAAAACTCTCCGGGGTATCATAGCCATACCGCAGGGCAATGTCGATGACCCTTGCGCCCGTCTGCTGCAGTTCGCGGGCGGCCAGCGTCAGCCGCCGCATGCGGATGTAGTCCCCCAGTGTAAAGCCACAGAGCATGGTGAACATCCTCTGGAAGTGGAAAGCGGAAGCACAGGCCTGCCTCGCCACCGCCTCATAGTTGATCTCTTCCGTCAAATGTGCCTCGGTATAGTCCAGCGCCCGCTGAATCCCGGTGATCCAATCCATGCAAACTCCTCCCTCCGTCTGAACTGATTATCGCAGGTTTCGGCGGAAAAAGCCTGACATTCCCTGCTTTGTAATGTCAGATATCCGCCCGCTTCACCGCCCGCAGTTCGATGTACCCGCGGCTGCCCCGGGGCTCCAGCTGGATGCGGGGATTGTCGTCATCCCAGCGGTAGCCGATGACAGAGGGGTCGTAGCGGTCCATTGCCTGCTGCACCGCCCCGATGGCCTCACAGAAGTTCTCCTCGGCGAAGGGCTCCCCCTGGAACATGAGATAGGTGGCCGCAGGCAGTTCGATGACGTCGAAGCCCCGGGGGACGGGACCGCTATAGTCCATCTCCGCCTCCACGCCCTGCACATAGGAGGAGGTTCCCGGCTTCTGGTAGGGCGGCCGCAGCCACAGGCACACCGGCTCGCCACAGAGGGACTTCAACTGGTGAGCACACCCCACACATCGCAGCCCACCTCCTCACAGTAGCCCATGTACTCCTTCGCCGCCACACCCCGCTTGATGATCACCCGGCGCGGGGGCTTCTCCACCACCTGGATAAACACGTTCTTGATATCGCTCATTTTACATCGCTCCTTCCGTAAGCATTCCCGAAATTTGACGCCATAGGCAGTAAAGAGCGGGAGCGGGACCGGGCGCACAGCGTACTCCTTGGGGTTGCAGCCAAACACCCGGAGGAACGCCCGCTGGTAGCCGTCCACACTTTCAAAACCGCATTCGACAGCCGCGTCGATCACGCGGATGGATGCATCCCGCAGCCGCAGAGCGGACCCGGACAGCCGCAGGCGGCGGATGTAATCGGCGGGGGAGCAGCCAGTCTGTTCCCGGAAGATGCGGTGGGCGTACCAGGGGGAAAACATAGCCGCCCGGGCCAGATCCGCCAGGGTAATTTCCTCCGGAAGATGGGCCTCGATGTAGTCCTGCATCCGCTGGACCGCTAAAATTTGCTCGTTCACGCGCTTCACCTCCATGACGCACTGATCATAGCAGAGAACGAGATGGGTTGTCTCGACGGTTTTTGCGCAGTCCAGGGGACGCGGCCCCAGCCGGAGGGGCTGGGCTGCGGGTGATATCGGTTCCTGGCGGCGCAGATGTCTCTTGCCGGAGCGGAGCATGGAATGAAGGGAAACGCAGCCAACCGGGACAGTTTTCAGGATAAGGGGGCACGACGATGTCGTGCCCCCTTATCCTGCCTCCATACGATAAATAGGCTATTTCCCAAAACCACTTTCCTCATCAGGGCAAGTTTCAGCGCAACACATCTGATTGAGAAACAAGGCGGCAAAATGAGGGGCCCGTGAACGCTGTTACCAAAGCTGTTGCTGCACTGCACACCTATTTGCTGGATTCAGACTTCTCTTTTTCAGCTTTTTTCTGCTCTTTTTTCAGTGCTTCCATGCCCAGGCGAATCAGTTCCAGCGTAGCGGCGGAACGGCTCGGATATCGATTTTCAAATCTGAAGTCATCAATTTCTTTCAGTAGTTCCTTATCAACGATTACTGTATAACGCGGCTTTTCTGTTGGCATATTGTGTCACCTCCATAGTTCATATTATGCACAGGTTCATATGTTCTGTCAAGGAGCAAATTCTCTAATACAGGCTTGACAGGTTCAGACCCTATGAACTATAATAGCAGCACGGAGGTTCAGAAGTTCCGACCCGAAGGAGGTGAAAAAGATGGCAGCCGAACTTAAGAGGATGACATTTGTGGTCACACCCGACATGGAGGGGCTCATGGATGAGGCAAAGCGAATGTTCTACAACAAAACCCAATCCGATATGATTCGCACACTTATTGCGGCTGGATTAGCAACTTTAAAGGACAATAAGCATGGCAAGCAGGATAATCGTTCCGCATAACTTCATCCACCCCAATGCTTTGGTCAGGGAGGGGTTTCCCGGGCGAGCGACAAGATCGCGGTACAGGCAGGGGCATCAGCAGGGACCAATCAGCCACCATATTCACAGCAATCTGAATAGACGGTTGGCTCGTATACAATTGTCTCGACTATTTTCTCTGATTTTCAATTGTTGGAGATGTGTCATTTGAACCGAGCGTGCCGATAGACTTGTCCGTTTGCAAACGGTGGCCTGCTTCAGAAAAGCTGCTCTTTCGACAATGTGGTCGGCGGGGATGTTCCTGCCTGCTGCAGAAGGATAACAGAAAGGACGGCGCTCTCCGCGCTGCAAAAAGCAGAATATATGGGGAAAGCAATGAAAAAAATTTGCAATATCGTCACAAGCATAATCGTCATACTGGCCGTACTGCTGGCAGTTGCTTTTATGGGTGTCCGGCTGGTAGGTCTCCAGGTATTCACTGTACTCTCCGGCTCCATGGAGCCCACCTACCACACCGGCAGCCTCATATATGTGAAGAAAGCAGATTACACCCACTTGGCCGTTGGGGACGTCATCACCTTCATGCTGGACGAGAACACCATTGCCACCCACCGCATCGTGGAGGTCGTACCGGATGCGACGGATTCCTCCGTCCTGCGCTACCGCACCAAGGGCGATGCCAATTCGGCTGTGGACGGTTCCCTCGTACATTACAAAAATGTCATCGGCACACCGGTGTTTTCGATTCCGAAGCTGGGCTACCTTGCCAACTACATCCAGCATCCCCCGGGAATGTACGCGGCTATCTCCGCCGGAGCCATCCTGCTGCTGCTGGTTTTCCTGCCGGACCTCTTCAGCGGGGACAACGACAAAAAGAAGCCGGGTAAGCACGTGGCAGCCAAAATGCCGCCCACGGAATAGCCGCCCTCATTCTTTTCATCAAGGGTTGCACCGTAAGACTTCCCTATCATTTGCGCACACAGGAGGAAAAATTGTGAAAACAAGAACCAAAGTCCTCGGTCTGTTGATGGCCGCGGCACTGCTCATGACCGCGACGGTCTTCGGTACTATGGCATATCTAACCTCGTCGGATGAGGTCGTCAATACATTCACCGTGGGCTCCGTGGCTATTACCCTGGATGAAGCCAAGGCCAACGCCGATGGAACGCCCGCTGACGGTGCAGTTCGTGTTAAAGCCAACAGCTATAAGCTGCTCCCAGGCCATACATATGCGAAGGACCCCACAGTCACTGTCCTTAAGGACAGTGAGTCTGCCTATATTCGCATGACCGCCACCTTCAGCATGTCCAGGGAGTTGGACGCAATCTTTACACCCGGCGGGGCAAATATGCTCTCCATCTTCAACGGGTACGACAGTGCCAATTGGCTCTACCAGGGCACTACAGAGGATACGGCCAAAAATACCCGCACCTACGAGTTCTGGTATAAAGAGGCGGTCAACACGCTTGACGGCAAGGACCTGCCGCTGGATGCCCTCTTCGACAGCATCACTGTTCCCGGTGAAATTACAAAGGAGGAGTTGGCCTCCATCAAAGGTATGACGATCACCGTAAATGCCTGCGCCATACAGGCGGACGGCTTTGCGGATGCCAACGCCGCCTGGGCCGCATTTCCCAAAAACTAACCTGGTATAACCGGCTTTGCCGATTATAGAGCACGGTAATCGTGCTCATTTTGCCCCCAAAGTCTTATGGAAAGGAGGAAAACGGCATGAAAAAGAAGACCGTGGCGCTGTTTGCGGCCTTTGTCCTGATTGTGGTCAGCATCGTTGGCGGCACTCTGGCCTGGTTGACGGATCAGACCGAGGGCATCGTCAACACCTTCACCACCAGCGATATCCATGTGACCCTCACGGAGAGCGTCGATACCGATGGCGATGGGAAACAGTCCTTCCAGATGATTCCAGGCTATTGCTGGGCGTTGTACTTTCCTTTATGATGGCAGTCACCACCCTTTCTCTGCCGTCAATGATTATGCTCCGCAAGGCGGTAAAACCGAAACTGCTCGGTATCTTTATTGGAATTTGTACAATGGGAATTATCATCGTGGGATACTTCTTTAATCTGATACAGCCAATGATTATATAGGAAACGGAGGATATGAAAATGGCGAAAAAATGGTATCCGGTGGGTTTAGTTCAGAAAATCAGCAGCAGTGAAAAATACAACAAGGCTGCAACAGTTTTGAGATTGGTCATGGGCGCCGCGATCCTGCTCATTGGCTTGTATATGTTCTGGCTCGCATTTTAACAAAAAATCAATTTAGGAGGAATTTGCCATGTCACTTTTTAATTTTGGTAAGAAGAAAGAAGAAAAGAAAACTCCCACCTGCTGCTGCGGCTCCGAACCAAAGGCCGAGGAATCCACCGGCTGTTGCTGTGGTTCCGCTCCCAAAGCAGAGGAAACCAGTCGCCATCGCACATCCAGGTCTTGGACTTGGGGCACATACACTGACCGTGTGCCTGGGCGCGTTTGCGGGTGGCCCAAATATCTCGGTAGTAGGCGTAATACTGCTCTTCGGTCACTTCCACCCAGGTCTTGAGACGGTGGATGTAGACTTTGTACTCACGGGTTGGCTTCTGATTTTCGTTGGTTTTCATAGGTTGTCCTTTCCGCCTGGTCAGCGGAGGGCGAAAGGACACAAAAAGGTCTGTGCAATTCGATACGCAGACCATTGGCACCTAATTGTGGCACAACAAGAACAGGGTACCGATATTGCAGCCTCACCGTAATGTGGTGGGGGGACAATATTTGTATCCTCGGCCCTTATTGCAAATCAGGCTTTGAACAATTAAATTGTTCAGTCAACGGGTGTCCCGTCTGACTGTGCTTTAATTATAGAAGAAAGGA
>CDZQ01005759.1_pt1 | contig 13148 bp, 14 predicted proteins | sample 554831 | NCBI WGS metagenome assembly CDZQ01 (sample SAMEA3182112, study PRJEB8094) | gut metagenome | biome: human; feature: gut; material: Stool; isolation source: human stools | place: Canada | collected 2013-05-06
GGCATGGTTCACCAGCATTTTAAGCTGGTGGAGTGCTTCTCCGTGCTGGACAACATTATCCTGGGTGTGGAGCCCAACCGGATGGGATTTCTGCAAAAGCAGGAGGCGAGGGGCAAGGTGGTGGCCCTGTCGGAGAAATATGGCCTCCAGGTGGACCCGGACGCCCTCATTGAGGACATCACCGTGGGCATGCAGCAGCGCACCGAGATCCTGAAAATGCTCTACCGGGACAACGATATCCTAATTTTTGACGAGCCCACCGCCGTGCTGACTCCCCAGGAGATCGAGGAACTGATGCTTATCATGCGGAACCTGGCCGCCGAGGGCAAGAGCATCCTCTTCATCTCCCATAAGCTCTCGGAGATCATGGCTGTGTCTGACCGCTGCACGGTGCTGCGCAAGGGCAAGTACATCGGCACCGTCAATACCGCGGAGACCTCGCCGGAGGAACTGAGCCGGATGATGGTGGGCCGCAACGTCAGCTTTGCCGTCGAGAAGGCCCCCGCCCAGCCTGGCGAGGTCGTTCTGGACGTAAAGGGCATGACCGTCGCCTCAAAGCGCCACAAGAACAACGCGGTCAAGCATGTCTCCTTCCAGGTCCACCGGGGGGAGATCGTCTGCATCGCCGGCATCGACGGCAACGGCCAGACGGAACTGGTCTACGGTCTCACCGGTCTGGAGCCGGTGAAGGAGGGGAGCGTGTCCCTGTGCGGGAAGGATATCACCGCCGCCCCCATCCGGGACCGGTCCACCATGGGCATGAGCCACATCCCCGAGGACCGGCACAAGTACGGCTTGGTGCTGGACTACACCCTGGAGGACAACCTGGTGCTCCAGCGGTATTTTGAGCCCCAGTTTGTCACCGGCGCCGGGTTTTTGAAGCGGGGGGCCATCCGCTCCTACGCCGAGCGGCTGATTGAGCAGTACGACGTGCGCTCCGGCCAGGGGCCCGCGACCCCCGCCCGGAGCATGTCCGGCGGCAACCAGCAGAAGGCCATCATCGCCCGGGAGATCGACAAGGATCCCCAGCTGCTGGTGGCGGTGCAGCCCACCCGTGGCCTGGATGTGGGCGCCATCGAGTACATACACAGCCAGCTGGTGGCCCAGCGGGACGCCGGACGGGGCGTGCTGCTGGTGAGCCTGGAACTGGACGAGGTCATGAATGTGTCGGACCGGATCCTGGTGATGTACGAGGGGGAGATTGTCGGCCAATTTGATCCCAAGTACGTCACGGTGGAAGAACTGGGCCTCTATATGGCCGGCGCCAAGAGGGAGGGAGTGTAAGCCATGCGTGAAAAGAAAGGCGGGCGGAGCCTGATGAAAAACGGCGCCGTCCAATCCCTGGTCGCTTCCCTGATCTGCATTGTCATTGGCCTTCTGGTGGGCTACGTCGTGCTGCTGTTCATCAACCCCGCGGGCGCTTGGGACGCCATTATGACGGTGCTGAAGAACTTCTGGTACTACCCCACGCCCCAGGCGGCTATGAAGTATTTTGGCAACACCCTGGTCAAGACCGCGCCGCTGCTGCTGTGCTCGCTGTCGGTGCTCTTTGCCTACAAGGTGGGCCTTTTCAACATCGGAGCCGCCGGCCAGTATGTGGCCGGGGCCGGGGCGTGCCTCTACTGCGCTCTGGCGCTGCAGCTGCCCTGGTACGTGTGCCTCGCGGCCGCCATGGCGGCGGGGGCGCTGCTGGGGGCCCTCTCCGGCTTGCTGAAGGCCTACTGCAACGTCAACGAGGTGATTTCCTGCATCATGCTCAACTGGATCTCCCTGTATCTGGTGAACATGCTGCTGACCCAGGTGAAGGAGAACGCCAGCCCCTATACCAACGTGGTGAAAAACTACAATGCCACCGCCCTGCTGCCGGGCCTGGGCCTGGGCTCCCTCTTCAGCAACAACCAGTATGTCACCATCGCCGTTCCCCTGGCCATCCTGGTGGCCGTGGGTATCTGGGTGCTGCTGGAGAAAACCAAGCTGGGCTATGAACTGCGGGCCACCGGCAGCAATAAGTTTGCCGCCCGCTACTGCGGCATGCGGGAGAAGCGGAATCTGATTCTCACCATGGTGATCGCCGGCGCCCTGGCGGGCCTGGCCGCCGCCACGCTGTACCTGACGGGCTTTGAGCAGTGGGAGTGCACCCGCTCCTCTGTCCCCGGCATGGGCTTCAACGGCATTGCCGCAGCCTTCCTGGGCGGGCTGAACCCCATCGGGGCCATCTTCTCCTCCTACTTCATTGAGCATATCACCAGCGGCGGGGCCTATGTGGATAAGACCATGTACTGCGCCCAGATCTCCGACTTTATCTCCGCTCTGATCATCTACCTGTGCGGCTTCGTGCTGTTCTTCAAGCAGTACATGAACCTGCGCATGACCCGGAAGGAAGAGCGGCTGCGCGCCGCCGCCAGTCAGGAAGGAGGGGACAGGTAATGTCACTGCTGATCCAATATACGCTCCTTTTCGCCTCTGTTCTGATTCTGGTGGCCCTGGGCGGCTGCTTCTCCGAGCACAGCGGCGTCATCAACATCGGCCTGGAGGGCATCATGGTCATGGGCGCCCTGGGCGGCGCGCTGATGATGAAGTACCTGCCGGCGGGAACCGCCGCCCCGGTGCTGCTGCTGGTGGTGGTGCTGGCCAGCGTGGCGGTGGGCACGGTCTACTCCCTTCTGCTGGCAGTGGCCGCGGTGAATTTCAAGGCGGACCAGACCATTGTGGGTACCGCCATGAATATGCTGGGCACCGCCGCCGCCACTGTCATCGTCAAGGCCATCAACACCGCCGAGAGCCCGGATAATGTGTCCTCCACCATTCAGTACATCAGCGCCAAGAAGGCATTTCTGGTGAATATCGGTGGATTTGAGTTCAACTGGTTCATGCTCATTACCCTGGTGGTGCTGGTCTGCTCCTATGTGCTGCTGTACAAGACCCGCTTCGGCCTGCGGCTGTGCGCCTGCGGGGAGCATCCCCAGGCGGCGGACAGCGTGGGTATCAATGTTTACAAAATGCGCTATGCCGGGGTGCTGATCTCCGGCGCTCTGGGAGGGCTGGGCGGCATCGTGTATATCACCGCCGGCGTCAGCGAATGGAAGTTTGAGTACGGTGTGGCCGGCTTTGGCTTTTTGGCGCTGGCTGTGATGATCTTCGGCCAGTGGAAGCCCCAGCGCATTGCCCTGGCGGCCCTGCTCTTCGGCCTGTTCCGCTCCCTGGGCAATGTGTATACCGGGTTTGACTTCCTGGTGGCGCTGAAGCTGCCCAGCGGTGTGTACAACATGCTGCCCTACATCGTCTCCCTGGTGGTCCTGGCCTTCACCTCCAAGAAGTCCCGGGCTCCCAAGGCGGAGGGCATCCCCTACGACAAGGGACTGCGGTAATGTATATGGGAAAAAACCGGGGAAAGCAGAAGCTTTCCCCGGTTTTTTCCCGGCGTATAGTTTTTTCTCGGCGGCCCTTGCGCCGGAGGGATAATAGTGGTAAACTGCCCTCGGCGGGATCTGCCGCCAAAAGGAGGAGGCCTTATGTGGATTTTTTATGCCGTAGGTTCGGCTCTCTTTGCCGGGGCCACGTCGATCCTGGCCAAGATCGGCATCCGAAAGACGGATTCCAACGTGGCCACGGCCATTCGCACCGTGGTGGTGCTCATCATGAGCTGGGTAATGGTGCTGGTGGTAGGCTCCCAGCACCAGCTGGCGGCCCTGGAGGGGCGGACGCTGCTGTTTCTGGTGCTGTCGGGCCTTGCCACCGGGGCCAGCTGGCTCTGTTACTTCCGGGCTCTGAAAATTGGAAATATCAACAAGGTGGTGCCCATTGACAAATCCAGCACGGTGCTGACCATTTTGCTGGCGTTTCTGCTGTTGGGGGAGCCCTTTGGCCTGAGCCAGGGGGTAGGCATGGTGCTCATCGCCGCCGGGACGCTGCTGATGGTGGAGCGGAAAGACGCCCAGCAGCAGGGGGAGGGGCCCTGGCTCCTCTACGCTCTGGGCGCGGCGGCATTTGCCAGCCTCCAGGCCATTCTGGCCAAGGTGGGCATTACCGGGGTGGAGTCCAATCTGGGGACGGCTATCCGCACTGGCGTGGTGCTGGTCATGGCCTGGGTGATGGTGCTGGTAACGGGAAAGGGGAAGGAAGTGGGACGGATCGACAGGCGGGAACTGCTGTTTATCTGTCTCTCCGGCCTTGCCACCGGAGGCAGCTGGCTGTGCTACTACCGGGCCCTCCAGGATGGCCCCGCCAGCGTGGTGGTGCCCATCGACAAGCTAAGCATCTTGGTGGTGGTGCTTTTTGCCCGGCTGGTGTTCGGAGAAAAGCTGAGCCGCCGGGCCGGCGTGGGCCTGGCCCTGCTGACGGCAGGGACGCTGGTCATGGCGCTGTGGAAATAAGGACGCTGGGGCCGCCGCCTGCATATGCAGGCGGCGGCCCTCAGCTTGACATAGGCCCTTGGCGTCGGGCGCTTTTCCAGATACGGCCCAGGGGGAGCGTTTTCAGTCCGGCTCCCTGCCGCCGTCCATGGGGGAGTGCCCCGTCCCCGGCTAGGGGAGAAGCGCGTACTGCCCCACCAGGGCTGCCAGGGCCACGGAGATAGCCGCCTGCAGGGCCTTTCCGATCCAGTGCCACTTCAGGGAGAGATCCCCGGCCACAGACATGGTCTGGCAGTGGACGGACAGGCCGCCCCAGGCCACAATGCCCGCGGCCGCCACAAAGCCGCCGGGGTCCGGGTCCACTGCCGCCACAGCGGATACCATCTCCAGAAAGCCCATGGCCCAGGGGGGGAGGGCTCCCGGCAGCAGCGCCGCCACCACCCGGAAGAGCACCACATAGGCACAGATGCCCAGGGTGGAGGTCAGCGCCCCTCCCACGGAACAGGTCAGCGCCCGGGGCAGGGGGACCGCTTCCTCCCGGTCCGGCCGGGCCGGCGGCAGGCTGGGGCCCCGGCTTCGGGCCAGACGGCAGAGAAGCATCCCCGTCAAGAGGGCGGCGGCTATATGGACCAGCAGCAGCCAGGCCCCCGCCCGAACGCTGCCCAGCATCCCCACGCCTACAAAGCTGAGGAGGAAGGCGGGGCCGCAGTTGTTGCAGAACCCCAGCAGCACCTCCGCCTCCTGCCGGGTGGCAAGCCCCCTGCTGTATAGATCGGCGGCCGTCCTGGCCCCGGTGGGATACCCACCCAGAAGTCCCGCCAGAAGGGGCATGGCGCATACCCCCCTCAGCCGGAACAGCGGCCCCATAAAGGGGGCTGCCAGATGTTGGAGCCAGCTGGAAAAGCCCAGCTGCACCAGCAGGGATACCGCCACAAAAAAGGGAAACAGGGAGGGGATCACTGTGCGGTAACACAGCAGAAGCCCCTCCTGAGCGGCGGCGGAAACCGCCTGAGGGCGCAGAAGCAGCAGGGCGGAAAAGCAGAGAATGGCTCCAATGGGCAGCAGCCTTTTCATATCATCACCACTGGAAGCATATGCGGGGGATGGACAGGTTAGACCGAAAAAGACGGCGGGCAGCAAGTGGGCGCCTGTAAAACACATATGTGCACAGCACACCGCCAGGCGGTGCAGACGTTCGCCCTTGCGCGGCGCCTATAAATTTGGTATATCTTAGGTAAAGAGCAATACATCAGGAGTTGCGGGGACAGGCATTGTGTATGGCAATGCTCTCTATTTTGTGCAGGGATTGAGAGGACAACCGGTAAGAAACCTGTTATTATGGTATACAGATACGGAGGTGTCTCAATGGATTGGGTCGAGGGATTAAATCAAAGCGTCCGTTATATTGAGGAGCACTTGACAGATGAGATTGACTACGAACAACTTGGACGGATCGCCTGCTGCTCAGCGTATCACTATCAGAGAATGTTTACCTATATGGCGGGCATTTCTCTGGCGGAATATATCCGAAGAAGAAAAATGTCATTGGCAGCGATTGATCTGCAGAGCGGCAAGGAAAGGATTATTGATGTTGCCGCCAAATATGGGTATCGCTCTCCAACCGCATTTACGAGAGCATTTCAGTCTTTCCACGGAATGGCTCCCTCATCGCTTAAAAATGGCGACGCAGTGGTAAAATCATTCTCCCCCATTGTATTTTACATGACAGTAAAGGGAGCGACAGAAATGAACTATCGAATGGAAAACAGGGGCGCTTTCCGCGTGATTGGAGTGTCCGCACCGCTTGACCGCGACATTGAAAAGAACTTTGAGGTCGTGCCGAAGCTGTGGCAGGCCGCTGCCGCAGATGGAACGATACAAAGGCTGGCAGGTATGATGGACACGCCGCCCATGGGACTTTTGGGAGTCAGCGCCTGCAACGATGCAGAGCAATGGAGGTATTTTATCGCTGTTTCAAGCACAAAGGAAAGCGGGGACTTCGAGGAATATACCATACCCGCATCCACATGGGCGATCTTCTCTGCAACAGGGGATAACCGGTCCGTTCAGGAGCTGGAACGCCGCATCATTACGGAGTGGCTTCCGGGCTCCGGATATGAATATGCCAATGCTCCGGATATTGAGGTCTATCTGAATCCAGATCCTCAAAACGCGCAGTATGAGGTATGGATTCCAGTGGTAAGGAGAGAAGGATAAGCGGGATACGCCATTGAAAACAGGCAGATAAATTTTGGCTTGCCGCATACAGCAGCATGAGAAAAGCACTCCGCTGGTCTGCGCAGGCCGGCGAAGTGCTTTTCCTGTTTTATGAACTGCGGCCACTTCTCGCGGCTCCACGCGGGCCTGTATGGCGCCGGACCGGCGGTTACTCCAGATTCAGCCTCCGCCTGAGGATGTAGCGTGTTCCCGCAAAACAGGCCGCGGCCAGCAGAATGTCGGAGACAATCAGCAGCCAGATGGTCCCGTGACTGAAGATGAAATCGCCGCTGCTGCCATCCAGAGTCAGATGCAGGCCGAAAAAGCTCAGGTAGAAAGAGTCCCCCACGGCCCCAAACCCCACAGGCAGGAGATCCATCAGGGCGCTGAGCACCGCGTTGAGGGCAATGTAGGCCCCCACGCTCCAGGCCACCCGGTGCTTTTGGAAGAGATGGCCGATGGCCATGGCCAGATACAGCCGCAGGAAGCTGGAGGCCATGCCCACAAGAAGAAGCACCAGCCCCTCTAGGCAGTAGATCCAGAACTGCCCCCCCGCCTGATGGATAAGGCGGCCCATGGCGCCCATCGCGCTCTGCCAATCCCGGGCGCCGATGGGCAGCAGCAGGAGGATGGACAGGATGGCCACCAGAACGCTGACCAGGGTTACAGCCACGGCGCAGATCAGCTTGGAGGCAATCAGCATCCCCGGCCCCACCGGCAGGGTGTGCATCAAATACCCCTCGTCCCCCAGCAGGCCCTTATAGAACCGCTGGACGGTGTAGATGATGGCGATGACGAACATGGCCATGAGGATGGCCACGTAGACCATCATGGATACCACGGCAGCCACGCCGCCCAGCTGGGAGGCGCTCTCCACATTGCCTCCCAGCAGCAGCCGGTTGACCAGGGCCAGCACCAGGGCTGCCGGCCAGATCAGGGCAAATTGCTTCCACATGGAGCGAAAATCATATTTCAGCAGCTTTCCCAGCATCAGAAAGCACCTCCTTCATAGGGATGGGCCTTGAAGATCTCACGGAACAGGGCGTCCACGCTCTTGCCCTCCCGCTCCCGAATGGCGTCCACGCTGTCGTGGAGGACAATCTGCCCCTCCTTGAGGAAGATGGCCTCGTCCAGGACCTGCTCAATGTCGGAAATAAGGTGGGTGGAAATGAGCACGGTGCCCTCCTCGTTGTAGTTGGTGAGAATGGTGTTCAGGATGTAGTCCCGGGCGGCGGGATCCACTCCGGCGATGGGCTCATCCAGAAGATACAGCTGGGCGCGCCGGGCCATCACCAGCACCAGCTGCACCTTCTCCTTGGTGCCCTTGCTCATGGTCTTCAGCCGGTCGCTGGGGGTGACGGAGAGACTGGCGCACATGGACATGCACTTGGCCCGGTCAAAGTCCCCGTAAAAATCCGCGAAGAGATCGAAGAGGTCTGTGGCCTTCATCCAGTCCGCAAAGTACATCTTGTCCGGCAGATAGCTGATGATGGATTTGCTGTGGGGCCCCACCGGCTGCCCGTCGATGGTGACGGCCCCGTCCGTGGGCTGCAGCAGCCCGCAGAGAATTTTAATGAGAGTGGTTTTGCCGCTGCCGTTGGGGCCCAGCAGCCCCACAATGCGGCCCCGGCCCAACTCCAGATTCACCCCGGCCAGCGCGCTTTTGCTGCCGTAGCGCTTGGTGAGGCCGGTACAGGTGACAAAGCGTTCATTCATGGTGTAATTCCTCCTCTAAAAACACAATGGCGTCCTCCCGGCTGTAGCCCAGGTCCGCCAGTATCTCCAGGCAGTCCCGTACCGCCGTGCGGGCCCGCTCCCGCCGGGCCGACAGGATAACGGCGGCGTCCTCGGTGACGGTGCGCCCCGCTGTGCGGCTGCTGATCGCCAGGCCGGTCTGCTCCAGCTGGGCCAGGGCCCGCTGCATGGTGTTGGGGTTTACCCCCGCCTGGGCCGCCACCTCCCGCACCGCCGGCAGCTTGCTCCCCGGCGGGTATTCGCCCTTCAAAATCCGCAGCGTCAGCTGCTCGGTCAGCTGCTGCCAGATGGGGCGGTCCCCGGTGAAAGTCCAATCCATGGTGTACCTCCTTTCTGCTGCATGTGTATTATTGTACTAGACAATTAGTACAATAATACACATGCAGCGGATTGTCAACCCCTTTTGCAAAATTTTTTCTCCGCCTATTTTTTCTCCCCTCCGCATAGATATGGGAATGAGGTGGGCATATGGAAAAAAACAGGCGGGAGACGGGTGTGCTCAGCCAGGCGGCGGAATTATTTGACCTGCCGGCGGATCTGGTGGCGGGGCTGCCCCACGTGGAACTGATGGGGAACCGGCAGTTTTACATGGAAAACCACAGGGGAATCCTCTCCTACAGCGGGGAGGAGATTGACATCAACGGCGACGGGCTCATCCTCCGGGTGTACGGCAGGGATCTGGAACTGGTGAGCATGACAGGGGAGGCACTGCGGATCCGGGGCATCATTACCCGGGTGGAGTGGGTGAACTGAGATGATGAAACAGGTGGTGAACCTGCTCAAGGGCCAGGTGACGGGGCGGGTGGAGAGCGGCTTTCCTGAGCGGGTGCTGAACCTCTGCGCGGAGTACGGCATCCGCTTTTGGGATCTGCGGTGGGAGTCGGCGGTGGCCTTCACCTTTACCCTGACCCGGCGGGACTGGAAGCGGCTGCGGAAATTGAGCCGGCGGCTGGACTGCGACCTCACCGCCGCCGGGTGGAGAGGCGTGCCGTTTTTCCTGGGACGGCTGCGGCGGCGCTACGCGCTGTGGATTACCCTGGCCCTGTGCGGCCTTGCCCTGTTTTTGGGCTCCTTCTTTATCTGGGATTTTGAGGTGGAGGGCAACCGGGAGGTGTCGGAGCAGGCCATTTTGCAGGCTCTGGATAAGTACGGCGTCCGCTTTGGCACCTTTGGCTATGCGGTGGACTCCTTTGAACTGCGCAACTACATGCTCCTGGAGATTCCCGAACTGAGTTATATTGCCGTAAATGTAAAGGGCTGCCGGGCCTATGTACAGGTGCGGGAGCGGGTGGAGGCCCCGGAGATTATCAGCAAGCGCCAGAGCGGGAACACCGTGGCCGCCAAGGACGCCCTCGTCACCGCTGTGGAGCCCTGGGACGGGGAGAAGCAGGTGCTGCCGGGGGCCACTGTGCGGGCCGGGCAGCTGCTCATCTCCGGGGTGGTGGAAAACGACTATGCCGGCGTCCGCTATCTGAGGGGGATGGGCCGGGTTTACGGCCGCACCTGGTATACCCTGCGCTGCCAGGTGCCTCTGGTGGCGGCGGAGAAGCGGTACAGCGGGGAGGAGATGGTCCGCCGGGCGCTGCTCATCGGAAAAAAACGGGTGAACTTGTATTTTGGCAGTAGCATTTCGGGTGATACTTATGATACAATTATAAATTGGGAAAAATGTGTACTGCCCGGGGATGTGGCGCTGCCGGTGACGGTGGTGACGGAGACGCTGCGGGCGTTTGAGGCCGTGGAGCGGCGGCGGTCGGAGGAGGAGGCCCTCCGTCTGGGGGAGACAGTGCTGGAGGAGCGGCTGGCCGGGCTGCTGGAGGAGGGAACGGTCCTCAGCCGGGAACTGACCGGCGAGATAGCGGGAGATACCCTGCTTGTGACGCTCTGCGCTGAGTGCGAGGAGCAGATCGGCAAGTTTGTTGCCATACCAAAGGAGTAAGAAGAACCATGGAACAGAGGATAGAGATTGACCGGCTGGAGCAGGCGGTGAACATTTTCGGCTCCTTCGATGAGAATATCCGCTTGATTGAGACGGAGTTTCAGGTGGTTGTCACCAACCGGGAGGGGGAACTGCGCATCAACGGCGAGCCGGAGGCGGTGCTGCTGGCGGCCAAGGCCGTCACAGCCCTGCTGACCCTCTCCAGCCGGGGGGAGAATATCGGGGAGCAGACCGTGCGCTACGTCATCGGTCTGGCCCGCAGCGGCCAGGAGGACAAGGTCAGCGAACTGACCCAGGGGGTGATCTGCATCACCGCCAAGGGCCGCCCGGTAAAGGCCAAGACTATTGGCCAGAAGCGATATGTGGAGTCGGTGCTGAAGCATACCGTCACCATTGGCGTGGGCCCCGCCGGAACCGGCAAGACCTATCTGGCGGTGGCCGCCGCCGTGGCGGCTTTTCGGGACAAGCAGGTCAACCGCATCATCCTCACCCGCCCCGCCGTGGAGGCCGGGGAGCGCCTGGGCTTCCTGCCCGGCGACCTCCAGAGCAAGGTGGACCCCTACCTGCGGCCTCTCTATGACGCCCTCTTCGACATGCTGGGGGCGGAGACTTATCAGAAATACCTGGAGCGGGGCAATATTGAGGTGGCCCCTCTGGCCTACATGCGGGGCCGCACCCTGGACGACAGCTTCATCATCCTGGACGAGGCCCAGAACACCTCCCGGGAGCAGATGAAAATGTTTTTAACCCGTATGGGCTTTAACTCCAAGGTTGTGATCACCGGCGATGTGACCCAGATTGACCTGCCGGCGGACAAGACCTCGGGACTGAAGGAGGCGGTGCGGGTGCTGAAGAATGTGGAGGGCGTGGGCATCTGTGAGCTCACCGACCAGGACGTGGTCCGCCATGTGATGGTCCAGCGGATTATCAAGGCCTACGACGACTACTATAAGGCGTCCGGGCGGACAAAGCGGAGCAAGGAGAAGTAAGCGGTGGCAAAGCGGCATTATATTCCGGTGACAGCGGATGTCCCGGGGGTCAGCGAGGGGCGGCGCGCCCTGATTCGCAGGGCCATCCGTACGGCCCTGGCGGCGGAGGGCGTGACGGCGCCCTGCGAGGTGGATGTGCTCTTGACGGACAACAGCGGTATCCACGCCATAAATCTGGATATGCGGGGGGTGGACGCGCCCACGGACGTGCTCAGCTTCCCTGAGTTTACGCTGACGCCGGGAGACCTGCCGGGGGAGGAGGACGCGGACCCGGGCACGGGTCTGATTCCCCTGGGGGACATGGTGATCTCCATGGAGCGGGTGGCGGCCCAGGCCAGGGAGTACGGCCATTCGGAGAGCCGGGAACTGGCGTATCTGGCGGTCCACTCCGTGCTGCACCTGCTGGGGTACGACCACCTGGACGAGGGGCCGGAGAAGGCCCGGATGCGCCGGCGGGAGGAGGCCGTGATGACCCTGGTGGGGTTGGAGCGGTAATCCCTCCATCTGTGGACGCAGCCTGCCGCCGCGCCGCGGCGGGACATGCCGGCACACTGCTCACTGCCGGAATCAACAAAAGAAAGCTGAGGATCATCTCATGAACGACATCAAAAAAACCGCTATGATTACCATTGTGGGGCGTCCCAACGTGGGCAAATCCACCCTGGTCAATGCCCTGGTAGGGGAGAAGATCGCCATCGTCTCCTCCAAGCCCCAAACCACCCGCAACCGCATCTACGGTGTGACGAACCAGGGGGACACCCAGTATATTTTCCTGGATACCCCCGGCCTCCACAAGGCCCGCACCCGTCTGGGGGACTATATGGTGAAGGTGGTCAACGACTCCGTGGCCGATGTGGACGCCGTGTGCCTGCTGGTGGAGCCCATTGCCAGGATCGGCGCCCCGGAGCAGGCTCTCATCGACCGGGTGAAGGAGGAGAACCTTCCCGCCGTGCTGGTGGTGAACAAGATCGACACTGTGGCCAAGCCCCAGCTGCTGGAGGTAATGGCGGTATACAGCGCCGCCCACTCCTTTGACGCCATCATCCCCATCTCCGCCCAGCGGAAGGACGGGCTGGATGTGCTCATGGGGCGGCTGGCCCGCTACGCCGCTGAGGGTCCCCAGCTGTTTCCCGACGGGATGACCACCGACCAGCCGGAAAAGCAGATTGTGGCGGAGATTGTCCGGGAGAAGCTGCTGCGGAATCTGGACAAGGAGATCCCCCACGGCACCGCTGTGGAGGTGACGCGGTTTTCCGAGCGGGACAGCGGCATCATCGACCTGGATGTGACCATCTACTGCGAAAAGGCCAGCCACAAGGGCATTATCATCGGTAAAAACGGGGCTATGCTGAAAAAGATCAGCACCCACGCCCGGGAGGACATCGAAAAGTTCATGGGAACCAAGGTCTATATGGAAACCTGGGTAAAGGTGAAGGAGAATTGGCGGGACAACGCAAACTATATCCGCAGCTTCGGGTATGATGAGCAGTAAGGGAAAGCCGCCTTACAGTGCCCGCTGTCTGGCACAGTGGATGGGCCGGGGCGGGACGGGCGTTTTGCCGCCGCCCCGTTGTCCATAACTTCCCACTCATATCCCGCCGACCCCTTGCCCACCCTATGGGCGGGAGGACGGCACAATGGACGACACCTATTGGGATCTCTTCTGGGCTACCGGCGCACCAGTATTTTATCTCCTCCACAGGCGGGAGGAGCGGGAGTCCGTTCAGGCAAAAACCGCCTGGGCCGGGACAGCGGCGGCGGAGGTATAGCGCCGCCGCCTGAGACTTTCAAAAAAGATGCAAAGCCTCTTTTTTGAGAAAGCTGCGCTGCGCTCTGCGCCTCGGTGGACCGCCGGTGGCGGTCCATTCGACGCTCGCTTCGCGAGAAGTGTTTTTC
>CDZQ01033043.1_pt1 | contig 13146 bp, 10 predicted proteins | sample 554831 | NCBI WGS metagenome assembly CDZQ01 (sample SAMEA3182112, study PRJEB8094) | gut metagenome | biome: human; feature: gut; material: Stool; isolation source: human stools | place: Canada | collected 2013-05-06
AGAAGGTTCTCCATTATGTATTTCCTTCGCCGGAGACAGGGTTCGACCCTGCCGTTGCCCATGACATGTATTCCGGTCAGGTGATCAGGTCGATATATGAGACCCTTTACGCATACGATTATCTGGCAAGGCCGGCAAAGCTGGTGCCATCAACAGCGGCATCCATGCCGGTAGTCAGCAATCATGGAAAAACCTATACGATTACACTGAAAAAAGGCATTTACTTTACAGACGATCCCGCCTTTGGTGGCAAAAAGCGGGAATTGACGGCTGCCGACTATATTTATTCGATCAAACGACTGATGGACCCGGGCGTGAGATCGACCTGGGGATGGCTGCTGGAAGGAAAAATCATCGGTCTGGATACACTGGCAAAACAGGCCGGAAAAACAGGACATTTAGACTATGCAAAACCAATTCGCGGGCTCGAACTGGTCGACCGTTATACATTCAGAATTCATTTAAGCAAACCGGACTATAACCTGACTTATGTACTGGCGCATTATCCGACAAGCGCCGTCGCACACGAAATTGTCGATAGATATACGGACGGTAATGGACAGATTATGGAGCATCCGGTGGGAACCGGCCCTTATGTCCTGACCGGGTGGCAGCGTGGGTCGAAGATGATTCTGGATGCCAACCCGGGATACAGGGGGTTTATCTGGGATTTCAGGGCAGGAAGCGATCCGGAAGACAGGCGGATCGTCGAAGAGATGAAGGGAAAGCGGATGCCGCAGATCGGACGTGTCGAAATTGCCGTCATCCCTGAAGATCAGTCGAGATGGCTGGCTTTTGAAAACCGGGAAATCGATTTGTTCAATCTGGATGGTCCTCTGGCTCCGAGAGCGCTTGAAAAAGGCCATTTGAGGCCGGAACTGGCATCGAAAGGTGTCCGCCTGTCACGGATTATCGAACCGGAACTTTCCCAGTTCTATTTCAATATGCAAAATCCGGTCGTCGGCGGCTTGTCGAAAGAAAAAATAGCTTTGAGGCGTGCCATTGCCATGGCGCATAACGTGAAAGAAGAAATCAATGTCGTCTGGAACGGGGAAGCTATTCCACTGGAGTATCCCATACCCCCCGGTATTGTCGGCCATGACGCCAAATACAAAAGCAGCGTCCGTTATGAACCGAAAGTCGCGAATGCCTTGCTGGACAAGTTCGGTTACAAAAAAGGAGCGGATGGCTACAGGCGAATGCCGAACGGGAAACCTCTGGTGATCGTTTTCTCGGCCCGTGCGGATTCCACCGGGCAGCAACAGCTGGAGATGTGGAAAAAAACGTTCGATACGCTCGGCATCAAAATGCAAAGCGACAAGCGGCTTTTCCCCGATTTGCTCAAAGCCGAAAAGCAGTGTCGCCTGATGATGCGGACGAGCCCCTGGATTGCGGATTATCCTGATGGCAGCAATTTCATGCAATTGTTTTACGGCCCACACACAGGACAAAGCAACAACGGTTGCGCCAGAATTCCACAGTATGACCGGCTTTACGAAAAGTCTGTGGCACTCCCGGACGGTCGTGAAAGAGATCTTCTTTATCACAAGATGACGCGAATTCTGGAAGTCTATGCACCGACCCGTATCGGTTATGCCCGTTACCGGAATATGCTTGTGCAACCGTACGTGATCGGTTACAAGAAGCACCCAGTCATGCATAATGAATGGATATATATCGATATCGACAATGACAAAAGGTGAGTTTGCCGTTATAACGGTCTATTATTGCCTCTTCGAACCTGATATGTTTTAGAACCATGAAGAATAAAGCTCCTGTTTTCAAGTCTCTTGTCTGTGCCCTGTCACTGGCTCTGACTGTTTCCATTCCCGCTCTGGCTGCCTCGGATCGTCCTGTTCTGACGTTGCCTTCGGCCGATGAAATCGGGCCACGCTGTCAACAGGGTTTGAGCGATCTGGGCCAACAGATCTCGGCTCTGGAAAAAATACAGCCGCAATCCGAAGCCGGTGCAGCCGAATTCCTGAAGGGATGGAACCGTCTCCAGATTGAACTGGAAAACCTGCATGGGCCGATGGCGCTGTTAAGTCAGGTGTCACCGGACGCCAATGTCCGGAAAAATGCCGATGCCTGTTCCATGAATGTGCAGCGTTTCATTACCGATCTGTTCCAGAACGAAAAGCTTTACAGGAACATGCGCATCATGCGGGTGAACGATGACGAAGAACGGAAATTGCGTCAGGACATCGTCAGTGCCTACGAGGATGCCGGTGTTTCGCTGACGACGGAGAAACGTAACCGTGTGAAACAGATACTGGCAAGATTGGCCGAAATCGATCAGGAATTTTCGCGCAACATCCGGGACAACAAGACCAAACTGGTTTTTACCCCCGAAGAGATGCAGGGCATGTCGAAAGAATACCTTGCCAATATCCAGCGTGACGGCCAGGGCAATTATCTGTTGGGTTTTTCCTATCCTGAATACATTCCTTTCATGCAGTATGCGGATAATGACAAGGCGCGGGAACGGTATCGGTTTGCGTTTATCAATCGTGGAACATCTGCCAACATCCAGCTCTTGCAGGAAGCCGTCAATCTGAGACATGAAATGGCCATGCTGTCCGGCTATCGCAGTTATGCCGATTTTGCTCTGCGCAGGCGTATGGCGAAAAAGCCGGGACCGGTCAACAAGTTTCTGGATAATGTAGAGAGCATCGTCGTACCTGCCGAGAAAAAAGAACTGGATGAGTTGCGGGCATTCAAGGCTGAGCAGCGCGGAATTCTCTTTTCGGAATCGGAAATCAAACACTGGGATACCAATTACTGGCAGCAAAGAGTCAAGGAATCCCGTTACAACATTGACCAGAATGCCTTGCGCCAGTATTTCCCGACGCATGCTTCGATGGACTGGGTTATGGGATTGTCCAGCAAGCTGTACGGCATTGAATTCAAAAAAGCCGACGTTCCGGTCTGGCATTCGGATGTCGTTTATTACGATGTGATCGACAAGGCTTCCGGCAAACAGATCGGCGGCATTTATCTTGATATTTTCCCGCGTGACGGCAAGTACGGACACGCGGCGGCTTTCCCGGTTCAGGGATCGAGCACGACGGAAAACCGTCAGCCGATTTCGGTTCTGGTGACCAATTTCAACCGGAATGGACTGGATCTGGACGAACTTGAAACGATGTTGCATGAATTCGGACATGTCCTGCATGGTGTCTTGTCCAATACGCGCTTCGTCGATCAGTCTGGCACCAGTGTGGAAAGGGACTTTGTCGAGGCGCCATCCCAGATGTACGAAGAATGGGCACACAATTACGACGCGCTTTCCACCCTGCCTGCGTATTGCACAAACGCTTGCCCGGCAGTTGACCGGGATATGTTGAAGCGCCTGAATGAATCCCGCAAGTTCGGGCAGGGCATTCTGTATTCCCGTCAGGTCCTTTATGCCAAATACGACATGGCGCTCCACAGCGACAAGCCGGGCGACGTCATGAAGACATGGATGGAGATGGAAGGCGATACGGTTCAGGGCTACGATCCCGGTACGCAGTTCCCTGGGCAGTTCGGTCATGTCGTCGGTGGCTACTCGGCCGGATATTACGGTTATCTCTGGTCGAAAGTTCTGGCGCTCGATATGCTTTCCCGTTTCAATGGAAAACTGATGGACCCGCAGGTCGGACAGTTTTACAGGAAGACGATTCTGGAAAAAGGCAGCGAATTGCCTGCCGACAGGATGGTCAGGTATTTCCTGGGACGCTCACCTGACAGTACCGCTTTTTATGAGGACATCAGTGGCAATGCCCCGGGCAAGAAGTAACATGGCACGGCCGTGATGCAAAAAACGGCCGCGTTATTTCGTGAAGGACGCATATTCGCTGAACAGGACTGCCGAAAAACATGTTTTCCTATCTGATTCGACGCCTCTGGCAGATGATACCGACCATTCTGGGTGTCCTGCTTCTGGTTTTCTTTCTGTTTAACTGGGTCGGCGGCGATCCTGCCTATGTGTTGGCAGGGAAAATTTCCAGTCCGGAACAGATTGTCAATATCCGGCGACAACTGGGCATTGACGAGCCTGTGTATGTGCAGCTGTGGATATTTCTGAAACAGACAATCTGTTTCGACTTCGGCAATAGCTGGAGCACCGGTGAATCGGTTTCGGGCATTCTGCTCTCAAGGCTTGGACCTTCGCTGACGCTCCTGATTCCACTGACCATTCTTGAAACCGGACTTGCCATCGCGCTGGGATTGGCCGTTGCCTATGTACGCGGCTCACTTACCGACAGGATGATTATGATTGTCTGTACGGTCGGCATGTCGGTCAGTATTCTCGTTTACATTATCGTATTCCAGTATCTGCTCGCCTATAAACTGGGATGGTTCCCTGTGCAGGGATGGGGGGACAACTGGGTTCAGGATTTGTTCAGGTATTCATCCCTTCCGATCCTGATTCTGCTTGTCGTCAGCATTGCCCCCAATTTGCGCCTGTACAGGACGTTCATGCTGGACGAAATCGGTCAGGATTATGTCCGGACGGCACGAGCCAAGGGACTCACCGAAAAGCGGATTCTGTGGGTTCATGTCTTGCGCAATGCGACGATTCCCATCATCACCTATGTGATGTCGAATTTGCCGTCTTTATTGATCGGAGCTTTTCTGGTCGAGCGTTTCTTTTCGATACCGGGTATCGGCCGCGAAATCATTCTGGCAGTCGAACGGAGCGACTTCCCGGTAATCAAGGCGATTACCGTTTATGTTGCGATAGCGACGATGTTCTTCAACCTGCTGGCGGATCTGCTGTACCAGAAGATCGATCCGCGTGTCCGTCTGCGGTGAATGTCATGGCGAACCACCCGATTTCATCTGAAGGATTGTGGGCGTTGACATGGAAGCGTCTGAAGGCAGACCGGCCTGCCATGTTTTCGATGGGTATTGTCGTGCTTTTTCTGGGATTGCTCGTTTTCTCCGCATCCGGTTTTGTCGCATCCGACTGGTCGAAAGAAGTAGGCGTTCACTATGCACCTCCTGATTTTATCGGCGAGCAATCCGGTTATACCGCTGATGAACCGGCTGAACCGGATGCCGTACCTGTGCGTGAAGTGCCGCCGGAAAATCCGGTCGATCCGTTGAAAGATATTATCCGTGATCTGAGAAAAGAAGTTTCAACAGGGCAATTTTCAACAGAAACCTATGGCATTGAAGATCCTTTGAAAACGGAAATGGAAGAAATCAGGAGCCAGCAAAGCCTGGAAGAAACAGCGGTATCCGACGATTCAGGACGCTTGAAAACTCTCCCGTTCGGCGCAGACAAGTGGGGGCACGACATCATCAAGAAAACGGTCAAGGGATCGGAAACATCCATTCTGGTCGGCCTGATTGCCGCTTTCGTTGCGACGTTGCTGGGTACTTTTCTTGGGGCATTTGCCGGGTATTTCGGTGGCTGGACAGATGATTTCCTCAACTGGTTTTATAACGTGTTCACGTCCATTCCCTATCTTCTCCTGATTCTCGCGGTGGCTGCCGTCCTTCAAAGCAAGGGAGTGCTCACTATTATCCTGATCCTCGGCCTGACTGGCTGGACGGGTGTGTTCCGGCTGGTCCGGGCGGAATACATCAAACACAAGGAACGTGAATATGTTCTGGCGGCAAACACGATAGGTGCGTCCAGCTGGCGCAGGATGTTCGTGCATATTTTTCCAAACGTCAGCCATATATCGCTTGTCCAGATGTCGATATTGTCCGTCGGTTTCATCAAATCGGAAGTCATTCTGAGCTTTCTGGGGTTCGGTGTTCCGGTCGGGGTCGTATCATGGGGAAGCATGCTGAATGAAGCCCAGAACGAGCTTATTCTCGGCAAATGGTGGCAACTGGTTGCCGTGACCGTATCAATGGCGATTCTGGTAACGGCGCTGTCATTGTTTACCGACGGATTGCGGGATGCGCTTGATCCTAAACTGAAACAGGGGGATTCATGACTATGCCTGAATCTGACATTCTCCTGCGTGTCGACAACCTGCGCGTATCGTTCAGAGTCGACAAGAACACGGTATTTGAAGCGGTCAAGGGCATTTCTTTCGATGTCCCCCTTAACAGGACGGTAGCGCTGGTCGGTGAATCCGGCAGCGGGAAATCGGTGAGTGCACTGGCGGTCATGGGCTTGCTGCCGGAAAGCAATACGATTATCGATCCGTCGTCAAAAGTCCTGTTTGAAGGAAACAGTCTTTTCGGGATGACTGCCCGGCAAAGAAGGCAATTGTGCGGCTCGAAAATATCGATGGTATTTCAGGAACCGATGTCATCCTTGAATCCGGTTTTTACCGTCGGTTACCAGATCGCGGAAGTGCTTCGTTTCCACAAGGGGATGACAGGAAGGCAGGCACGTGAACGTACCATCGAATTGCTGGATGAAGTCGGCATACCCGATCCATCGACCAAAGTGGACGCGTACCCGCATGAGTTGTCCGGTGGTCAGCAGCAGAGAGTCATGATTGCGATGGCAATCGCGTGTGAACCCCATTTACTGATTGCCGATGAACCGACGACAGCGCTGGACGTAACCATTCAGCGACAGATTATCGAACTGATCCAGTCCCTGCAACAACGGCACCACATGTCGGTTCTGTTCATCACTCATGATTTGCAACTGGTATCGGAAATAGCCGATGAAGTGATTGTCATGCGCTATGGCGATGTGAAGGAGCAGGCGAGCGCAAGCGACGTTTTCGTTCATCCATCCCATCCTTATACCAAAGCCCTGTTGTTGTGCCGTCCGCCCATAAACGAAAGGCCTTTTCATTTGCCGGTTATCGATGACGTCATGCAGGCGGACGGAAAACCTCATGAAGATGTTCCACAAAGAATCAAAGGGTATTTGAAGAACGATGAACCCGTACTGGATGTCCGGCATTTGAGCAAGAATTTCGAAATCCGGTCCGGCTTTTTCAGGAAGAAACTGTTCCCGGCAGTCAAAGACGTTTCTTTTGTTTTGCCACGCAAGAAAACATTGGGCATTGTCGGCGAATCGGGTTCGGGAAAAACGACGCTGGGGCTGACGCTGATGAGGCTGCATTCGGCAAGTACGGGACAGGTTTTCTTCGATGGCCATGACATCCTTTCCATGACGGAAAAGGAATTTCTGCCATACAAGCGCCGTATCCAGATTATTTTCCAGAATCCATATGCATCGCTGAATCCCCGTTTTACAGTCGGACAGATTCTGATGGAGCCGCTTGCCATTCATCGTATCGGCGTTTCTTCTTCAGAACGCAAGGAAATGGCATTCGACTGGCTGAAAAAAGTCGGTTTGCCTCCTGAAGCGTTTTATCGTTATCCCCATGAGTTTTCGGGAGGGCAGCGCCAGCGTATCGCCATTGCCCGCTGTCTGACCATGCAGCCTGAAGTGCTGGTTTGCGATGAATCGGTTTCCGCACTTGACGTTTCCGTTCAGGCACAGATTCTGAATCTCTTGCAGGATCTGCAAGACGAATTCGGCCTTTCCTATCTCTTTATCTCGCATGATCTGTCCGTGGTGAAATACATGGCCGATCAGGTCATGGTCATGCGACATGGGGAAGTCGTCGAAATGGCCGATTCGGACGAAATATACCGTAACCCGCGCCATCCTTATACTCAGACGCTTCTGGCGGCCATTCCGAAAGACAAATACGGTTCACTGACCGGTTGATGCAGATTCGTCCCTGGCCAGATACAGGGTTCTCGTAGGAAAGGCAAACTCGATCTTTTCGTCGGCGAAATGTTCGATCAACGACAAATTGACTTCCTGCTGGGCATCCATGGCGATACTGTAATCCGAGCTTTTGACGTAATAGGCGATTTCATAATTCAGGCTGGACTGGCCGATATTGTTGAAGTGAACCCGGTCAAGCCGTGTCGTCGGAATCCCGCTGAAAATGTCCTCAACGATCCGGTTGATGCGATGCAACTTTTCAGGTGGTGTGTCGAATGTGACCCCAATGGAAAAAACCATGCGCCTTTCCTGCATTTTCTTGAAGTTGTGAATCCGGCTTTTCAGCAGGTCGGCATTGGAAATAATCAGTTCTTCACCCGAAATGCTGGTCAGCCGGGTGGTTTTCAGTCCGACATACTTGACGGTACCGTTCAGGTCGTCGATGACGATTGAATCGCCGACTTCGAATGGTTTGTCTATCGCGATGGAAAGTGAGGCGAACAGATCACCGAGAATGTTCTGGACAGCCAGCGCGACGGCGATACCGCCGATACCCAGACTGGCGATCAATGCCGTTATGTTGATGCCGAGATTGCTGAGTATCAGAAGCAGTGCAATTGTCCAGATGACGAGTTTGGTGGCAAACCCGATAATATGCATGTTCATTACCTGATGTCGCGTCCCTTTTCCGAATTCGGGGGATGCCTTGTAAGCCAGCCAGGATGACGTTGCCTTGCTGATCCACAAACCGCACTGGAAGAGGAATACGACGGCCGCCAGATGGGCGTTGACCGTGTTGACTTCGTCCGGAAGATCGAGAATGTAAACGCCGCACAGAAGTGAAAAAACGAAAATCGTTATGACACTCGTGGACTTGACGGTTTCGGCAAGGATGTCGTCCCAGTGCGTCGTGGTTGTGCTGGCTTTTTTGAACAATCTTGCGCTGACATACTGTTTTGTTGAGTACAGAACGAGAAACAGTGCCAGAATGACCAGCCCGGCGGCCAGCAGATGTTCCCAGGAGTTGCTGAAATAGATGATTTTCAAATGTCTCATAACGTTTGGGTGTCAGTTTTTTATGCGATAGTTGTAATAATCACTTTTTATAAAACCGACAGTCTGATATATATTCAGATTCTTCGATTTTCAGGTTCCTGTTTCAGTTCTTATGGCTCTTTCCGCATCGATTTTCAAAACGAATGTCCAGCTGTCCGATATGGACAGGCAGCATTACGCGACTTATTCCCTCACAATGGCACGGCATCCTTCGGAGACTGATGAGCGAATGATGGCGCGCCTGATCGCCTTCATGCGTTATGCCGATGAGCGACTTGTCTTCACGAAAGGGCTGTCAGAAGCGGAAGAACCCGATTTATGGATAAAGGATCTGACCGGACAGACGGATTTATGGATTGAAGTGGGTGCTCCGACCGTCAGGCGTATTGTGTCAAAAAGCAGGCAGGCCAGGAAAATCGTCGTCTTCGGATATGGTCGCAATGCCGGCTTGTGGTGGAAAAAGAGCAAGGCGGATCTGGAAAAAATCCCGAATCTTGAAGTTGTGGTTTTGCCGGCTGAAATGACGGAAGCCATTTCACGGCAGGTCGAAAGGTCAATGGAATGGCAGTGTCTGATACAGGACAGCCAGATGAGCCTGATCGGAAAAAACGGAAATTTCGAACTGGATATACAGGCGTGTACACGACAGGCCATTGAATGAAGCAATCCCTGCCTTTCTGAAAGCAGGGATTGCCGTTAAAACCGGATCAGGCCAGCAATTTGGTCAACCAGGCGGAAAGGTCCTGTACTTCAGGCAACGACATCGTATGACCCATGTTATAGGCGTTCCAGTCGACCTTGTAACCGAGTGATTCCAGCAATTTCAAAGTGTCTTCGGCGCGTGAGAACGGCACGACTTCATCCTGCGTGCCATGAGCCAGGAATACAGGGGTGTTCTGGTTGGCCGGATTCCTGTCGTCAGGGAAGGAATACATGAGTGGCATGTAACCGGACAGGCCGATGATGCCCGCCAGTTTTTCCGGATAGCACAAGCCGGTGTAAAGGGCCATCGCGCATCCCTGTGAAAAGCCCGCCAGAAAAATTTTGCCGGCGGGTACGCCTCTTCTTTTTTCCTGCTCGATCAGGGTGATAATCTGGTCGCGGGACTGGATGATGCCTTCGGAATCTTCCATGTCAGAATCTTCAAATCCGGCGTAAATATCAAACCACGCACGCATGAAATAGCCACCGTTAGCCGTGATGTTACGTTCCGGAGCATGTGGAAAGATGAAGCGGATAGGGGGGCAACCGGAGAGGTCGAATTCTTTTACCAGCGGAACGAAACTGGAACCGTGGTCTCCCAGACCATGCATCCAGATGACGGAGACTTGCGGATCGGGTCCGGTATCGGCCTGGCTGTATTGCAAAAATGTGCTCATTGTTTTTCTCGTCGGTTAATGGGTTGTTAAAAGGTGATTGGTTGAGCCGGTAATGGATCAGTCAGTACAACTGTTTTACTGTACGTCCTTTTTGGGACGCCATGCCTTGCAAACGGCTTCATTCGTTTCGATGTATGGGCCTCCGATCAGGTCGATACAATAGGGAACGGCGGTAAAAATTCCCGGAACGGTGATATTTCCGTCCTTGTCGCGAACGCCTTCCAGAGTCTGTCTGATGGCAGCCGGTTGCCCGGGAAGGTTCAGGATGAGAGAGGCATGTTCGGGCCGTTCACAGATAACGGCAACCTGACGCGACAAAATGGCGGTTGGAACGAAATGCAGGCTTATTTGACGCATTTGTTCGCCAAATCCCGGCATTTCCCTTGTGCCCACCGCCAGCGTCGCATCCGGTGTCCGGTCGCGTCTGGCGGGGCCGGTGCCTCCAGTCGTCAGAATAAGCGAACAACGGTCTTCATCGACCAGTTCGTGCAGGGTTTTCTCGATCTGTTCATATTCGTCGGCAATCAAACGCTTTTCCAGCCAGATGCGGGATTTGATGGCAGATGAAAGCCATGCTTCCAGTGCAGGAATGCCCAGATCGGGATAGGTCCCTTCATAGGCGCGATCCGAAACGGAAACCAGTCCGATCGAAATGTCTTCAGGATTTTTCTTCATCAGCTTCCTCACTTTCATCAATTTCATCACTATTCTGATTCGAAATGGCTGGAGGTGACATGAGTTGCTTCAATTGTCGGTAAATTTCCCGGTACGATTTCGGCGGTTTGTTTTCGGCCGCTTCTTTTTTTGCGTTTCTGATCAGTGTGCGCAGTTGCTGGATATCGGCAGCGGGATACTGTTGCACGAATTCAGTCAGTGCCGAACCGTCAGACAACAGTTTTTCGCGCTGCTTTTCGATGGCATGCATCAAAACGGTATCTGCTTTCAACAGGCCTTTCCAGCTGTCGAGAGTATTGTTGATCTGTGCAACCGCATCCTGATCCAGAGAGCGCATGATTTTACCGACATATTGCAATTGTCTTCTTCTGCCTTCGTGGTGCCTGATTTGCTGGCATTCCTTGATGGCGTCGCGCAGTTTGTCCGGCATGGGAACGCGCTTTAACCGGTCGGCTGATTCATTGACCAGTTGTTCGCCAAGTTTTTGCAAGGCAGTCATTTCACGTTTCAGTTGCGATTTGGAGGGACGGTCGTATTCTTCTTCCAGATCGCTGGAACGGAAACCGCAGGAACCTCTGTTTGAATTTGGCATAATCGTACTTCTGTGTAAGGTCATTAACTCGTTTCTTATTGGCTGCTATCATAACAGCCTTAACAGAACCTTGAAAAAGATAATCTCATGAACGATTCCGATTTTGTGTCTAGCGACGATCAGTTGAAACAAATTGCTGAAGACGTACTGAAATATGCACGGAGCAAAGGAGCGTCAGGCGCTGCCGTGGGCATCAGTGAAGGCAGTGGCCTGTCTGTCAGTGTGCACAAGGGGGAAATCGAGACGATTGAGAAAAATCAGGACAAGGGGATCGGAGTCACGGTTTTTGTCGGAAAAAAACGCGGCAATGCGACAACATCCGATTTTTCGAAAGAATCCCTGAGACAGACTGTCGATGCGGCTTACAATATCGCGACGTTTACATCGGAAGACGAGGCAGCGGGTTTGCCGGATGCCGACATGCTTGAACGGCATCCCCGTGATCTTCAACTCTATTACCGCTGGCCGCTCAATGCCGAAGAAGCCGTTGAAATAGCGAAACGCTGTGAAGCGGCGGCTTTTGAAACCGACAAAAGGATATCCAATACGGAAGGTGCCAGCGTCAATGTCAGTCATTCGCATTTCATTTCGGCTAACAGTGAAGGGTTTATTGGGGGATATCCCTATTCAAGCCATTCATTCTCCGTCGCGCCGATTGCAGGTTCCGGCGGTAATATGCAACGGGATTACTGGTACACTTCTTCCAGAAATCCGGCTGAACTCAAGTCACCCGAAGAAGTCGGGCGTTATGCCGCCGAGCGTGCGCTTGCGCGCCTGAATGCCAGATCGGTCGGAACACGGAAATGTCCGGTTCTCTTCGAGGCGCCGCTTGCCATCGGCCTGCTGAATTCGTTCGTTTATGGGGTTTCCGGCGGTGCATTGTACCGAAAAAGCAGTTTCCTGCTGGATTCGATGGATAAACCGGTTTTCCCGGATCATATCGGTTTGCTGGAAGATCCCCATATCATCGGCGCGAGCGGGTCGGCTCCTTTCGACGATGAAGGCGTCAGAACAAGCCGCCGCCAGATTGTCGAGGATGGCATTGTGAGAGGTTATTTCCTTTCTTCCTATTCCGCACGCAAGCTGGGCATGAAAACGACGGGAAATGCAGGAGGTTCGCATAACCTGATCCTGAGTTCGAAACTGACGGAAGAAACGGATGATTTTGCGGCGATGCTGAAAAAGATGGGGACGGGGCTTGTCGTGACTGATCTGATGGGACAGGGGATCAATTACGTGACGGGCGATTATTCCAGAGGCGCGTCCGGATTCTGGGTTGAAAACGGCGTCATCCAGTATCCGGTCGAGGAAATCACGATTGCCGGAAATCTGAAAGAAATGTTCAGACGGATTGTCGCGATTGGCGCGGATACTCAGATACGTGGAGGCAAGAAATCCGGATCGATACTGATCGGGGAAATGACCGTTGCGGGTGTCTGATAATCAACTATTCAGACTGGTTTTGTGAACTTGTCCAGCTTTTGTCGCCAGAAGTCGATGTCGATATGACTGGATGTTTGGAACGGTGATTTTTCCCAGACAACGACTCGACGGATGCCGTGAAGCGCGTTGACAGCCCAGACTTCAAAGCCATTCAAGTCGTCAGGTTTTCGAAAACGATGGGCAAAGGGAATGTTCTCCTCTTCCGCGATAAAACGGAGCAGCTGGCTGGTCACGCCCGGCAGTACGCGTCGTGACGGTGAGGTCGTACATAACGTTGATCCTTCCCACCAGAAAATGCTCGTCGTGAGTCCTTCAAGCAAAAATCCCGTGGAGGTGCTCAGGATGGCATC
>CDZQ01046683.1_pt1 | contig 13139 bp, 8 predicted proteins | sample 554831 | NCBI WGS metagenome assembly CDZQ01 (sample SAMEA3182112, study PRJEB8094) | gut metagenome | biome: human; feature: gut; material: Stool; isolation source: human stools | place: Canada | collected 2013-05-06
TACCGGATACGACCGCATTGTGTTGTGGCCGCGCCGTATAATAGTGCGGCTGTTGCCGTTGCGGTGGTGTATACTGCGCCGCGGCAGGTGCTTGGGCACTGCGGCGTGATGCGCCGTTAGGCGTCTTGAAGCGATGTCGCAAGCTCCCCGGTTTGCGGCGCATACTTCCGCATCCGGTAGAGCTGGTCCCGCAGGCGCGGGGTAAAGCCCGCTTCGCGGATGGCGGACTGAATGCCTTCGGCGTCGAAACTGTTGTACGCCCCGGCCGACGATACGACGTTCTCTTCGATCATGATCGACCCCATGTCGTTGGCCCCGCTGTGCAGGGCCGCCTGCGCCGTGGCTTTGCCCACGGTGAGCCACGAAGCCTGAATGTTGGGGATATTGTGCAGCATCAGCCGGCTCACGGCGATGATGCGCAGGTATTCGAGCGGCGAAAAGCGGGTTTCCACGCCCTGCCGTTCCAGCTCGGTGCCCGTCGAACGGAAAATCCACGGGATGAAGGCGATGAAGCCGTAATTGCCTTCGGGACAGCGGGTCTGCAGGTCGCGGATGCGCAGCAGGTGGTCGATGCGCTGGTGCGGCGTCTCGACGTGCCCGTACATCATCGTCGCCGAGGTCGGCAGATTCAGGCAGTGGGCTTCGTGCATCACGTCGAGCCACTTCTCGACCGAGGGTTTGGCGGGGGAGATGGCCCGGCGCACGTCTGAATCGAGTATCTCGGCTCCTGCGCCCGGCAGCGAATCCAGTCCCGCAGCCATCAGGCGGCGCAGGGTTTCGAGCGTCGTCAGCCCGCTTATGCGGGCGATATGCGCCACTTCGGGCGCGCCCAGCGCATGCAGCCGCAGCGAAGGGTAGCGCGATTTCAACCCGCTGAACAGCCGCTCGTAGAAGTCGATTTTCAGTCCGGGGTGCAGGCCGCCCTGCAACAGCAGTTGGTCGCCGCCCAGACGGAGCGTGCGATCGATTTTTTCGCAGTACTGCTCCATCGTGGTGATGAACGCCCGGTCGGTCTGGTGGGGTTTGCAGTGGAAGTTGCAGAACTTGCAGCCCGAAATGCAGACGTTGGTGATGTTGACGTTGCGGTCGATCTGCCACGTCACGACCTGAGGATCGGGAACCACGGCGCGGCGCACCTCGTCGGCCACCAGCGCCAGCTCCTGCAGCGGGGCTTCGTCGTAGAGCCGGTAGGCTTCTTCGCGCGAGAGCGGCTCCCGCCGCCGGCATTTGTCGTAGATGCGCTGCACGGCCTATCGGTTTTTGCGTCGGTTGCTGCGGCGCACCTGCGGCCCCTGCCCTTCGGCGGGCGCAGGGGTGCGGAGTCCGTCGAGCAGCACCTCGAAATCGAGCTGGCGTTTCTGCAGGTCGGCGCGTTTGACGCGGATGCGCACGGCGTCGCCCAGCGTCATGCGTCGGCCCGTCGAGCGGCCGATGATCTGGTAGTTGGCCTCGTCGAACTGGAAGAAGTCGCCGTCGATGTCGCGCAGGAACGACATGCCCTCGATATGGGTCTCGTCCAGCTCGACATAGATTCCCCACTCGGTGAGTCCCGAAATATGTCCTTCGAACTCTTCGCCGATGTGCTCCTTCATGAATTCGACCATCTTGTACTTGATCGACGCGCGCTCGGCTTCGGCGGCGATGACTTCGCGTTCCGAAGCGCGGAAGCACAAATCTTCGAGCATCGTCTTGTCGGCCGCCTTGCCGTCGGCGAGATAGCGCGCCAGCAGACGGTGGACCATCATGTCGGGGTAGCGGCGGATGGGCGAGGTGAAGTGCGTGTAATAGGGGAATGCCAGTCCGTAGTGGCCGATGTTGTCGGTCGTGTAATACGCCTTGGCCATCGACCGTACGGCCATCGTCGATACGGCGTTCTCCTCGGTCGTGCCCTTGATCTGGGCGAAAAGCTTGTTCAGCTCCTTGGCCACGGCACGGCCCTTGGTGGCCTTGAAGATATGCCCGAAGCGGAGGATGAACTGCCGGAAGCGGTCCAGCTTCTCCTCGCTCGGCGAGTCGTGGACGCGGTAAACCATCGGACGTTCGACGGTGCGGCCCTTGTCGGTCCTGCGTTTGCCGCAGAACTCCGCGACGCGGCGGTTGGCCAGCAGCATGAACTCCTCGATCATCTGGTTCGATTCCTTCTGCTCCTTGAAATAGACGCCCAGCGGTTTGCCTGTCTCGTCGAGTTTGAATTTCACCTCTTCGCGGTCGAAGCTGATCGCGCCGTTCTTGAACCGTTGCCGGCGAAGCGCCTGCGCCAGCCGGTTGAGCGTCAGTATCTCTTCGGCGTAGTCGCCGCGGCCCGTCTCGATCACCTCCTGCGCCTCGGCATAGGTGAAGCGGCGGTCGGAGTAGATCACCGTGCGGCCGAACCACTCTTCGAGGATGTCGAGGTTCTCATTGAGGGTGAAGACCGCCGAGAAACAGAGACTCGTTTCGTGCGGGCGGAGCGAACAAAGCTCGTTCGAAAGCCGTTCGGGCAGCATCGGCACGGTGCGGTCCACCAGATAGACCGAGGTGCCGCGTTCGACGGCTTCGTCGTCGATCGTCGATTGGGGGCGCACGTAGTGCGTCACGTCGGCGATATGCACGCCGATCTCCCAGACGCCGTCCCGGACCCTGCGCACCGAAAGCGCGTCGTCGAAGTCCTTGGCGTCAGCCGGGTCCACCGTGAAGGTCGTCACCTGCCTGAAGTCGCGGCGTGCGGCGATCTCCTTGGCGGTGATGCTGCCGTCGATGGCCTCCGCGGCCTGCTCGATTTCGGGGTCGAAGCGGTAGGGCAGCTCGTATTCGGCCAGAATGGCGTGCATCTCCGTGTCGTTGTTGCCCGCCATGCCGAGCCGTTCGACCAGCTCGCCCACGGGGCTTTTGCTGCCTTCGGCCCAGTCGGCGATGCGGACCACGACCTTTTCGCCGTCTTTCACGTCGGGGTATTGCTTTTTCGAGAGGTAGATGTCCATCGGCATGCGGCGCGAGTCGGCCCGCACGAAGATCTGGTGCGCGCCCACCTCGGCCACGCCGACGTAGGGTTTGCGGCTGCGTTCGACGATGCGCGTGATTTCGCCTTCGAATTTCCCGTCGCGGCCGCGGTGGATGGCCACCACCTCCACGCGGTCGCCGTTCAGGGCGTTGGCCGTGTTGCGCTGATTGACGAAAATATCGTTCTCCTCGCCCTCGACCCGCACGTATACCGAACCGCTCGCCGTCATGTCGGCGATGCCTTCGAAGTGGGGCAGGTGCTTGTGCGTGAGCCTGTATTTCTCGCGGGCGCACTCCTCGACGATGCCTTCGTCGTGCAGGCGTCCCAGTATTTCGAACGTCTCGCGGCGTCCCTCTTTCGTCGCGCCGCCCGAAGCCGACGCGAGGTGTTTGAGCGAGAATTTATTATTGGGGAATTCACGGAAGAGACTCAGGATGACTGCCGCCCGGTCCGTGTTTTTCGCGCCCCTTGCGGGACGGTTCTTTTGTGATTGCTTTTTCATTTCTTCAGAATTTGGAGGGCAAGACGTTTCATGTAGTCCATGCCCGTGTCGATGGCCCCTTCGTCGGGGTTGAACGTCGCCGTATGGGGCCGTCCGGCCGCGGCGCCCACGCCCAGCCGGTAGAACAGCGACGGATATTTGGTACAGTAGAAGCCGAAATCCTCCGCCGTGGTGCGCAGCGGCAGCATTTCGACCCGCAGCCCGGCTTCCGCGGCCAGCGCTGCCGCATGCTTGACCAGCGCGGCGTCGTTCACCACGCAGGGGTAGCCCCGGCTGATATCGACGTCGGTCCGCACGCCGTGGCGTTTGTCGATGTCCGCGGCGAAGTTGCGGATGCGTTTGTGGATGATTTCGCGCTCGCGTTCGTCGAAGGTGCGGAGCGTGCCTTCGAGATAGACCTGATCGGGCACGATGTTCGTGGCGCCCCCGGCCTCCACGCGGCCGATCGAGAGCACGCACTCTTCGTGGTTGAGCGCCACGAGCCGCGTCACGAACTCCGCGGCGGCCGCCACCGGATCCTTGAGCTGCGGGCGCATGGCCCCGTGACCGCCCGTCCCGTGCACCGTGAAGCGCAGTTCGTCGCTTGCGGCCATGTATTTGCCGGCGCGGAATCCGAGCGTCCCGACTTCGAGCTGCGGCTCGACGTGTTCGCCGACCACGGCCCGGACGTCGTAGCCTTCGAACGGATTTTCGGCCAGCACCAGCGACGCACCGCCCGGATTGCACTCCTCGCCCGGCTGGAACAGCCCGAAGATCGTGCCGCGGAAATCCGGCTCGGCGGCCAGCTGCTGCAACACGCCGAACAGCACCGCGGCGTGCATGTCGTGGCCGCAGGCGTGCATGACCCCTTGGTTGCGGGAGCGCCAGTCTGCGTCGTTCCGCTCGTCGATCGGCAGGGCGTCGATGTCGGCGCGCAGTACCACGGCCCGGCGTTTGGGGTCGGCTTTGCCGCGGCCTTCGATCTTCGCCAGCACGCCCGTTCCGGCTATGGGACGGTGCTCGATGCCCAGCTCCGAGAGCCGGGCGGAGATAAAGGCCGCCGTGTCGTGCTCCCTGAACGACAGTTCGGGATGCATGTGCAGGTGACGGCGGAATTGGATGGGATTCATTTGAGTTAAAATATCGCTTTTGCTATCTTGATGATATTGTCGGCCTTGCCCATCGGGTAGTAGTGCAGTACGGGGACTCCGGCCTGTTTCAGCTCCCGGCTCTGGGCGACGGCCCATTCGGTGCCGACTTCGCGGATCGCCTTGGGGTCCTCCCTGTGGCGCAGGACTTCGCGTTCCAACTCTTCGGGAATGCGGCAGCCGAAGGTCTGCGGCAGCAGCGTCAGGTGGCGCAGCGTCGAGAGGGGCTTGATGCCGGGGATGATCGGCACCGCGATGCCCGCTTCGCGGCAGCGGCGCACGAAGTCGAAAAAGCGGGCGTTGTCGTAGAAGAGCTGCGTGACGATGTATCCGGCTCCGGCGTCGATCTTCGCCTTGAGGGCGGCGATGTCGGCTTCGGGCGAGGGGGACTCTTCGTGCCCTTCGGGATAACCGGCCACGCCGATCGAGAATTTCGAGTGGTGGCACTCCTCGACCTCGCCGTCCACGAATTCGCCGCGGTTCATGGCCGCGATCTGCCGCACGAGGTCCACGGCGTGCGAATGTCCCTGCGGGTGGGGCATGAAGAACTTCTCGTTCTGCGATTTGTCGCCCCTGAGAGCCAGCACGTTGTGCAGGCCGAGGAAGTCGAGGTCGATCAGCGCGTCCTCGATGTCGTATTTCGACTGTCCGCCGCAGATCAGGTGCGGCACGACTTCGACGCCGTACTTCTTCTGAATGGCGGCCGAGATGCCCACCGTGCCGGGACGGCGGCGTACCACGTGCCAGTCGATGCCTCCGTCCGGACGCACGGACTGCTTGATACCCTCGCGGTGGAAGGTGACGTTGATGTAGGCCGGGTCGAATCCGATGAGCCGGTCGATGGCCGCGAATACGCCGCCCATGCCGTCGCCCTTGAGGGGCGGGAGCAGTTCGAACGCGAAGCGCGTGCGGTGTTCGGCGATGGCCGTATTGATTATGTCCAGAACATTCATGGTTCGGTCTGTTGTTGCTTTGGTTCGGCGGGCGGGGCCGCCGGGGCGTTCCCGCGCGTTAAATATTATTGGGTATCAGTTTCTTGATCTCTTCGACCTCCATGCCGCGCCGCTGGGCGTAGTCGAGCAGCTGCTTGGTGTCGATCGTGCCTACGGAGAAGTAGTCGGCGTCGGCGAACATCAGTCCGCAGAGCGCTTCGCCGGGATCGATCATGTAATTCTCGGTGAGCTTCATGCCCGTCGTCATTTCGACCGACAGCAAGTCGAAGACCTCGCGCTTGAGCGAATGGTCGGGCGACGCGGGATAGCCGAAGGCCATGCGGCGGCCGCGGTACTGGCCGCGGACGGTCTGCTGCGGCGTGAGCGGCTCGCCCGTTTCGTAACCCCACATCTGCCGCCGCACGAACGTGTGCACGGCTTCGGCGAAGGCTTCGGTCAGCCGGTCGGCCAGCAGTTTGGCCATGATGGCGCCGTAGTCGTCGCCCTCGGCGCGGAATTTTTCGCAGAGTTCCCTGAGTCCGATGCCGGCGGTGACGGCGAAACAGCCGATCCAGTCGCTGTGCGGCGCGATGCAGTCCGCCAGCGAGCGGTTCTCCTCCCCGCGCGTCTGGTTGCGGAGCATCGCCAGACGCCGTTCGCGGCCTTTCTGGTCCGTGATCCAGATGTCGTCGCCCTCCGCGCGCGCCGGGAAGATCCCCACGGCGGCCTGCAGCGTGAGCAGCCGTTCGTCGCGGATGCGGGCCAGCAGGGCCTCGGCGTCGGCGAAGACCTTGCGTGCTTCGGCGCCTTTTTCGGGGTGGTCGAGGATTTCGGGATAGCGTCCCTTGAGACCCCATGCCGCGAAGAAGAAGCTCCAGTCGATATAGGGTTCGGCGTCGGCGACGTCGAAGTCGGGGAAGACCATGCGGCCGGGGTGCAGCGGCTCGACGGGCAGGTGCGGGGCGGCGCCTTTGCGGGCCTTGCGGACCTCGACGATCGGAATCAGGTTCCGGGTGCGTTCGGCGCGCAGGTAGTCGCTGCGCAGCGCCTGCTGGTCGGCGCGGACCTTGTCGGCGTACAGCTGGCCGTCGGGACCGAGCAGCTGCGCCAGAATCTGGCTGTTGCGGCTGGCGTTGGGCGAGTGTATCACCAATCCCGAATAGACCGGGGCAATCTTCACGGCGGTATGCAGGTCCGAGGTCGTCGCGCCGCCGATGATGACCGGAAGGCGCAGCGCGCGGCGTTCCAGCTCCTCGCAGACGTGGGCCATCTCGTCGAGCGACGGGGTGATCAGGCCGCTCAGGCAGATGCAGTCGGCGCCCCACGCCACGGCCTCTTCGACGATCCGCTGCGACTCGACCATCACGCCGAGGTCCTTTATCTCGTATCCGTTGCAGGCCATCACGACCGCCACGATATTCTTGCCAATGTCGTGTACGTCGCCTTTGACCGTGGCGATCAGCACCTTGCCCGCGTTGTGAGGGGTCTGGGCGCCGCCTTGCTCGATGTAGGGGGTCAGGGCCGCCACGGCGCGCTTCATCACGCGGGCGGTCTTCACGACCTGCGGCAGAAACATCTTGCCCTCGCCGAAGAGCGTGCCGACCCGCTCCATGGCGGGCATCAGCAGGGTGTCGATTACGGCCATCGGCGTTCCGAGGGCTTCGTAGCCCTCCAGCGCGTCCTGCTCGATGTAGTCCGCTACGCCCTTGAGCATGGCGTGGCCGATCCGTTCGGCGAGCGTTCCCGTGCGCCATGCGTCGGGGACCTGCGGCTCGGTCTGGGCCGTGGCGCGCACCTGCTGCGCATATTCGGTGAGCCGTTCGGCGGCGTCGGCCCGGCGGCAGAGGATCACGTCCTCGACGCGTTGGAGCAGTTCGGGTTCGATCTCGCTGTATATCTTCACCATTTGCGGGTTGACGATGCCCATGTCCATGCCCGCGCGGATGGCGTGGTAGAGGAACGCCGAGTGCATCGCTTCGCGCACGGCGTTGTTGCCGCGGAAGGCGAACGAGAGGTTCGACACGCCGCCCGACACCTTTGCGTAAGGCAGGTTTTCCTTGATCCAGCGCGTCGCGTCGATAAAGGCTTTGGCGTAGCCGTCGTGTTCGGGAATTCCCGTCGCCACGGCCAGTATGTTGGGGTCGAAGATGATGTCTTCGGCGGGGAATCCCGCGTCGGTCAGCAGGCGGTAGGCGCGTGAGGCCACCTCGATCTTGCGCTCGCTGGTGTCGGCCTGTCCCTGCTCGTCGAAGAGCATCACCACCGCGGCGGCTCCGTAGCGGTGTATCTCCCGTGCGCGGCGCAGGAATTCGGCTTCGCCCTCCTTGAGCGAGATCGAATTGACCACGGCCTTGCCCTGCGTGACCTCCAGACCCGCCGCGAGCACCTCCCATTTCGAGGAGTCGATCATTGTCGGCACGCGGGCGATTTCCGGCTCCGAGGCCATCAGGTTGAGGAACGTGCGCATGGCTTCGACGCCGTCGATCATGCCGTCGTCCATGCAGACGTCGACGATCTGCGCCCCCGCATCGACCTGCGCACGGGCTACCGACAGAGCCTCTTCGTAATTGCCCTCGCGGATCAGGCGGGCGAATTTGGCCGAGCCTGCGACGTTGGTGCGCTCGCCGACGTTGACGAAATTGGTTTCGGGTGCGATGCGCAGCGGCTCCAGTCCGCTCAGCGTCGTGACGCGGCGCGGCGCCGGAACGGGGCGCGAGGCATAGTTGCAGGCGATTTTCGAAAGTTCGAAGATATGCGCGGGCGTCGTGCCGCAGCATCCGCCGACGATATTGACCAGTCCGCGGCGCATGTATTCGCCCACGTCCTCGGCGAACATCTCCGGGGTCTCGTCGTAGCCGCCCATGACGTTGGGAAGTCCGGCGTTGGGGTGCGCCGAGATACGGAACGGGGCCGTTTCGGCCAGCCGTTCGAGGTAGGGCAGCAGTTGTTTGGCTCCGTAGGCGCAGTTCAGGCCGAGGGAGAGCAGCTGTGCGTGCGACAGCGAGGTGCAGAAGGCCTCGACGGTCTGTCCCGACAGGGTGCGGCCGCTGGCGTCGGCCAGCGTGCCCGACGCCATGACGCGGATCGTGCGGCCGAGTTTTTCGGCCAGCGCGTCGATCGCGTAGAGGGCCGCCTTGGCGTTGAGCGTGTCGAAGATGGTCTCGACCAGCAGGACGTCGGCCCCGCCGTCCAGCAGTCCCCGCGCCTGATCGGTGTAAGCTTCGACGAGTTGTGCGAAAGTCACTTCGCGGGCCGCGGGGTTCGCCACGTCGGCCGACATCGAGGCCGTGCGGTTGGTGGGCCCCATCGAACCCGCCACGAAGCGGGGTTTCTGCGGGTTGCGGGCCGTGAATTCGTCGGCCGCGCTGCGGGCCGCGGCCGCCGCCGCTCGCGACATTTCGTAGGCGTACGCCTCCAGTCCGTAATCGGCCAGCGATACGGCGTTGGCGTTGAACGAGTCGGTTTCGATGATGTCGGCCCCCGCCTGCAGGTATTTGACGTGGATTTCGCGCACCGCTTCGGGCCGCGTCAGGGCCAGCAGGTCGTTGCACCCCTTGAGCAGCGCGGGCCACTCGCGGAACCGTTCGCCCCGGTAGTCCTCTTCTGTCAGTCCGTACTGCTGTACCATGGTGCCGAAGCCGCCGTCGAGCAGCAGGATGCGGGATTCGAGTTGTTCGTATATGTCGGCCATTTATTTCTCTCTGATTTCGATTTCAAACAGTTTGTTCCAGTTCTTGCCCGTGACGAAGATGCGCCCTCCGGCCGCGTCGTATGCGATGCCGTTAAGCACGTCGGTCGCCGGAGTCACATCCTCTTCGGGCAGCAGCCCCGTCAGATCGACGATCCCCTCCACCGCGCCCGTCGCCGGGTCGATGATGACGATTTGGTCGGTGGTGTAGACGTTGGCCCATATTTTGCCGTCGATCCACTCCAGCTCGTTGAGGAAGTTGAGCGTCTCGCCCCGGAGCGTCACGGTGGTGCGCTTTTCGCGTTTGAAGGTGGCCGGGTCGAGCGTGTAGATGTTTGCCGTGCCGTCCGACATGTAGAGCTTCTTCCCGTCGGTCGTGAGGCCCCAGCCCTCGCCGGGATAGCGGAACTCCTTGAGTTTCTCCCCCGTCCGGGCGTCGTAGACATAGGCTTTGTTCGACTGCCACGTGAGCTGGTAGACCTTGCCGTCCAAGAGGGCGATCCCTTCGCCGAAGTCCTCCTTGGGAAGACGTGCGAAGACCTCCGCGCGGCCCGTCGCGAGGTCGAGCGTCTGTACGACCGATTCGCCGTGCTGGCCCGTGCCTTCCCACAAACGGCCGTCGGCGTATTGCAGGCCCTGCGTATAGCTGGTCGCCGGGTGCGGGTGGACCGCCCGGACGCTGTAGGTGTATTCCTTGGGTTCCGCCGGCGCCGCGGGGCGTTTGGCCCGGACCTGATTGCCGCCGCACGAAGCCAGCAGCACTCCCGACAGCAGAACGGTAGCGAACTTTCTCATCTCTTTCTTGTGAATTCGTCAGCAAAGACAGCGCGAGCCGGAAACGGAAGCGAATTTATTTGGCCGGGCCGGACGCCGCCTGTCTGAGCGGAGGTTTATCCTCCGCAAAGATAGGAAAAACCCGCCATATGACGAATTTTTTGACTATCTTTGCGTTTACCCGCGTTTTCGGATGCCTGCGCATTTCCCGAAAACAGCCTTTGCGGAGTTTGCCGCCGGCGGTTGCAATACACTATATTTTAGAAAAAATATTGGTTTGTCCGCGAAAATCGCTATCTTTGCGGGCCGATTTCGGAAATAAGACAACAACAATATAGAAAGCATTCATTATGAAGATCGTAAGAGAACAACGCGAAGAGAACAATTCGCTGCTCAAGGTAACGGTGGGCGAAGAGGATTACGGCCAAGCCGTCGAGAAAGAGTTGCGCGAATACAGGCGCAAGGCCAATATTCCCGGTTTCCGCCCCGGCATGGTGCCCATGGGCCTCGTCAAGAAGATGTACGGCAAGGGCGTGCTGGCCGAGCAGGCCTACCGCACCGCCTCGAACTCGGTGTTCGAGTATCTCCAGAAGGAGAACATCGACTACTTAGGCGACGTGATTCCTTCGGAAGAGCAGGGCGATTTCGATTTCGAGAACGGCAAGGAGTTCGAATTCGTGTTCGAAATCGGCGAGGCTCCTGAGATAAAACTCGAACTTTCGGACAAGGATAAGCTGACCTACAGCAAGATCAAGGTGGACAAGAAGATGCACGACGACTACCGCGCCAACTACCTGCGTCAGTACGGCCGTCTGGTCGATGCCGACGAGGTGACTTCGGACGAGGCGTTGTCGGTCACGTTCGACAACGGCGAGATGAACGTGGCGGACGCTTACGTGGGCCTGATCTCGATGTCGGAGGAGGAGCGCAAGCCCTTCATCGGCAAGAAGGTGGGTTTCAAGACCGAAGTCAACGTCAACGAACTCTACAAGAACCCGTCGCAGCGCGCCGCCGTGCTGCAGGTCAAGGAGAACGAGCTGGAGGGCATCAAACCCGAATTCACGCTCGAAATCACCAAGATCCGCAAGTTCGCCGAACCTGAGCTGAACGAGGAGTTCTTCAAGACGGCATTCCCCGGCGGCGAGGTGAAGGACGAGGCCGGACTGGACAAGTTCATCGACGCGCGCATCGAGCCGGAGCTGCGCCGCGAAAGCGACTATCTCTTCACGCTCCAGCTGCGCGACTATCTGGTGCAGAAAGCCGGTCTGAAGATGCCCGAAGCGTTCCTCAAACGCTGGCTGTATACGATCAACGAAGGCAAGTTCTCGATGGAGGATATCGACAAGGACTTCGACCAGTTCCTGAAGATGTTCACGTGGAACTACCTGCAGAAGCACTTCATCAAGCAGGACAATATCACGGTGACCAAGGACGAGGCGCTCGCGGAAGCCAAGGCGCTGGCCGCCGCGCAGTTCGCGCAGTACGGCATGCCGTCGGCTCCCGAAGATATGCTGGCCGGCTATGCCGAGAAGATCCTCGCCGACAAGGATCAGGGACAGAAGATCTACGAGAAGCTGTACGAAGTGAAGGTCGTGGAGGATGTGAAGTCGAAGATCAAGGTGACGGAAAAAGCCGTATCTGCCGACGATTTCGCCAAATTGGCCAAGGCGCTTTAGTATTTGCCGAAAAAAGATTATCTTTGGACTTTGCAGGCGTGATGTTTGCAAAGTCCTTTTGTTTGACGATATACAGCTTTAAACGCCGTTTCGGCGACAGTCCGCCGCCCGCAGCTCCCGCCCGGAGCCGGCCGTGGGCCGCGAATAAAAGATGCCGGGCTGCCGGCCGGCGGTAAAAACGATAGCGATAGCGGCAAACGATAACGAACGATAACAATTACGATAATTTATTATGTCAGAATTTGAAAAATACGCACGGAAACATTGCGGGATCAGTTCGCTGAAACTGCACGATTTCCAGTCGGTCAGCGGCGCCTACGTGTCGCCTACGATCATCGAAGAGCGTCAGCTGAATATCGCCACGATGGACGTCTTCTCGCGGCTGATGATGGACCGCATCATCTTCCTCGGCGCGCCGATCTACGACGACGCGGCCAATATCATTCAGGCGCAGCTGCTGTTCCTCGAATCGGTCGATCCCGAAAAGGACATTCAGATCTATATCAACTCGCCCGGCGGTTCGGTTTCGGCCGGACTGGGCATTTACGACACGATGCAGCTGGTCAATTCCGACGTGGCGACCATCTGCACGGGACTGGCCGCTTCAATGGGCGCCGTGCTGCTCACGGCGGGCGCCAAGGGCAAGCGTTCGGCGCTGCCCCATTCGCGGGTGATGATCCACCAGCCGCTGGGCGGTGCGCAGGGACAGGCCTCGGACATCGAAATCACGGCACGCGAGATCATGAAGACCAAACGCGAGCTGTACGAGATTCTCTCGGCCCATTCGGGCGTCGCGCTCAAGAAGATCGAGAAGGACGCCGACCGCGACTACTGGCTCTCGGCGCGCGAAGCCAAGGAGTACGGGCTGATCGACGAAGTGTTATCCAAACGCGGGAAATAATGGCATCGGGAAAAGGCAACAACCATAAGAACGGGGCGGGCGGCGACTGCTGCTCGTTCTGCGGCGCCAAGCGCAGCGATGTGGAGATCATGTTTCAGGGCATCGACGGCGCCAACATCTGCAACAAATGTATCGAAAACGGCTACCGGATCATCGTCGAGAACGACGTGGCTTCGGAGCGCGGCGGCAGCGCCGCCGCTGCACCGCTCAAGATGGAGGAGCTGCTCAAGCCGGCCCAGATCAAGGATTTCCTCGACCAGTACGTCATCGGTCAGGACGACGCCAAGCGTTATATGGCCGTGGCCGTTTACAACCACTACAAGCGGCTGCTCTACGCCCCCAAGGAGGACGAGGTGGAGATCGACAAGTCGAACATCGTGCTGGTGGGACCCACGGGTACGGGTAAGACGCTGATGGCCCGCACGATCGCCAAACTGCTGAAGGTGCCCTTCACCATCGTGGACGCCACGGTGCTGACCGAGGCGGGCTACGTGGGCGAGGACGTCGAGAGCATCCTTTCGCGGCTGCTGCAGGTCGCCGACTACAACGTCGAGCAGGC
>CDZQ01019818.1_pt1 | contig 13102 bp, 9 predicted proteins | sample 554831 | NCBI WGS metagenome assembly CDZQ01 (sample SAMEA3182112, study PRJEB8094) | gut metagenome | biome: human; feature: gut; material: Stool; isolation source: human stools | place: Canada | collected 2013-05-06
AATCGGAAAAGAGTATATAATTTAATCTAGACTAAAGTTTAAAATTTGCTCCAACATATATGCATGCATAATTCGCCGGCGAGAGGAGAAAAGTCAAGGATAGTAAGGAGGTGAGAAATATGAAAGTTTTGAGGGCTGAGAAGATTTGGCTAGCCATCTGCCTGCTAGGGTATATTTTTTATAACCTTCCAGGTTTCCCGGCCTATGGGGACATGTGCATGTGCATTATTCACGGCATCATTTCTTTGATCTGGGTTTGGGGTGGCAATTATATCGGTGTTGCAGTTATCAACAGAATTTACCAATTGAGAGATTCCAAGGAAGTAGAGGGCATATCTTGATAGACTAACATGAATTTAAATGAGAGTGAGAGGTGGAGCGCTTGTTAAACCCAACAATTATGTGGGTCTGTATTATCATCTATCTGCTGGTGGTGTTGGCAGTATCTCGATTCATTTCCTGGCGCGAGAAAAAACGAAAAGGCGAATTCAATGTTTTTAAATCTACACTGCCTTGGCCACTTCTTGTGATGACCTACATTGCGTCTCTTATGAGCGTGTGGACTTTTTTTGCTGGTCCAGGGGCCTACTATCGTGGAGGACTTTCTTACTGGTTTTCTGAGATGACATATTTTCCAATGTTCGTCATTTTCATGTACTTCTCCACGAATAAAATTTGGCTGATCAATGCCAAGCGAGATTATGTCACTCCTTCAGACTGCTTTTGTGACCGTTTCAACAGCAAGATACTACGTGTAACAACAGGGTTGATTTTCCTTGTCGCGTCTGTTCCTTATGTGACATCTGTGATGGTGTCGATCGGCGAGGCGGCTCAGGTTGCCACGGGAGGGCGGATGAATTACGCAGTAGTAGTTCTCGCTATTGGTCTTGCCATGGTGTTGTTTACCTGCATTGGTGGTTTTACTTCTGTAGCTTGGACTGATACAGTGCAGGGAATTGCGTTTATGGTAGCGCTGTTTGTGATCACGGTCGCTGCACTATTTTACTGTGCCGGAGGCTCGATTTCCAATACCTTCCAAATGATTTACGACAATGTGGGAGAATCCTGGTTCTCTTACCCGGGTACTTATGAATGGACACCGTATGCTGCAAGATTCGGATATCCATTCTCCTGCCTGGTGGGGTATACCATCATGCTTCCCCATGTGTTCGTCCGCTCGGCCTATTCTGGCGATGACCTTCGCACACAGCGTAAGGTTATGACGATTACCCCGTTGTTGCAGGCCTTTGTGTGGACACTGACCTTTGTGATAGGTGCAGTTGGTATTGCGTCAATGCCGAACCTGGATTCCGCTTCTACGGAAATGATCATTCCCTATATAGTGGAAAATGTGATCAATCCGCTCAACAGCGGGTTAGCAGTTGTGCTAATGATTTTGTTCTTTGTTGGTGCGGCTGGTGTGGGTATTTCTACGGCGGATTCCTTCCTTTTGGTAGGAGCATCTGTTGTATCGGACGATTTTATCATCGGCTTGTTTGGTAAAAATATGCCTAAGAAGACAAAGGAGATTGTCGGACGTGTAACGATTCTAGCAATCGGTGTCATTTCTGTAGTTATGGCGCTGAACCCACCTGATCTGATCTACACGCTGATTATGTTTGCCATTGCCATTGTGATGCCGTTATTCCCAATTTTAATGTACGGTATTTATTGGAAACGTGCTACAAAGTTGGCGGCTGTCATCTGCTCTATCGTGGGAACTGTGTTGGTTTTGATGACATATTTTGTGTGGGACATTGGCGGAACTTGGTATGGAGCTATCGGATTGGCTGCCAATGTTATCCTGATGCCTGTAATCAGCTTACTGGGAAAACCTGATGACCCCGCAGAGTCCGCAGCATTTTTTGAGGCCTTGGATGAGGGATCCCACAGATTCTATAAGATTCGGCTTTTAGGAAAGGGGCGGACAGAACAAGTATAAATGGCCGCACGTGAACGGCCTTTGAGTTAGGATTGCACAGCCGACATAAGTTCGGCGAGCCAGAACAAGACTTTATTGCACTGTGAGGAGTAAAAATGGGAAAAGTTTGTAAGATTTTAGATAAATGCATTGGATGTGGGCAGTGCACGAAGGCCTGCCCCACCGGAGCGATCCGTGTGGTGGATAAGAAGGCGGTGATCGACGAGACTTGTGTTGGCTGTGCGATCTGTTTGCGGACCTGTAAGGTAGATGCCGTCGTTTTAGAGGACCGCTGTGGCGAGACGGCCATCTGTAATGCTTGTCCCATCCATTGCAGCATCCCAGAGGGGCAGGCTGGCGCTTGCTTGCGTTTTATTAACAGTGGCGGTGTGCTGCGCCGCAAGGAACCGCTACGTATTGTGGACAAATCCTGTATCCATTTTGATACGGTGACAGGACTGCCATCTGCGCCACTGATGCTGGGCCTGGGCGCCGGCTCCAATTTGTATTCTGCCGATATCCCTGCCCGCTACATCGGCTTGGACACCGTAGACGGGGTGGAGATTGTCACAGCAGTAACAGAGGCCGTCCTCTCTTTCAGCGGAGCAAAAGTGAAGCTGGACACCGATGAGGAGATCGGGCCTGCCGGAAGCGCAGTGAAGCGGGAAGGAAAGGTCGTAGGTTATATCGCCCCTTCGGAGTACGGATCTCGGATGCTTTATATCGGCGGTTCTGAGCTGGTCACGGGCCCGGACGGCTTCGTAGTAGCCAAGACTATGATCGATCTTCTGAACAAAAAGGCAGTTACGCTCCGTACTGAGGCGGTGAAGGAGTTGGTCATCCAACAGGGGAAGCCTCCGATTGTAGACGGAAAATGCCCGCTAAAGATGCGAGTTGGATGCGGGTCGATGATTGTGGAAGGATTTGCTAAGCAGTGGATGGACATTTGCGTGGATGAGGTGATCGCCTGCGATTTTGACATTATGGCGGCGCTTTCGACCCATACTACCTGTGGCGTGCGCTATGGTATGCGCCCCTCTGGCATTATACCAGTGGGTACATACAGCTCCCCTGGCAGATATTTCGGTACGGCAGGCTCCGGTTGGGGAGGCTCGGATGTGATGTGTGCCAGAGATGCAATTGCCTATGTGGATAAGACGGTCGCCCGCCCCGGCGCAAGGCTGGTGGTTACAGAGACCAATGCGGAGCGGGCCGGCTATTTTGAGCTGGATGAGAATTTGGACCCTGTTGAAAAACCTATCCCAGAAGATGTGGAACGAGTTTTGCAATTTATCCGGGATAACTGCGAAAACTGTTGTACAAATGTGACGGCAGTGGCCTGCATCGGCGGCGGTGTGCGCAATGTTCTATCGGCACAGGGGCCGCTAAAAGTCAATCAGGCCCTTTGGGACAAAAAAATCATGTTTTCCATTTGCGGGCAACCTGGACATGTGCTGCCAGGAGGCGGGATTACTGTGGAAAGCAGCGTGGCAGACATGCCTGAAAATGCCTTTGCGTGGGTGGCGACTCCGGCTACTGTATTTCCCATTGAAATGACCACAACACTGGAGAACTATGAGAAAATGGGCGGCTATATGGAGGCAGTGAGGCCTGTTGCCGATATTGTGCGGTCGACGGATACAGAGACAGTGAAGCTTTGAGTATGGAGCATGGTGAATCAGAGGAGAACTGAGCTATGGAATATATTTATGTGAATGACCGGCCGTACCCTCTTGAGGAGCGGGACTACGAAATCTCCCTTCTTCGGTGGCTTCGGGAGCGTCTGCATTTGACCGGGACGAAGTGCGGCTGTGGCGTGGGCCATTGCGGAAGTTGCAATGTCATTATTGAAGGGAAGCTTCGCCGTGCTTGCCTTTTCAAATGTGGTAAATTGCTTGGCCAGCATGTCCGCACAATTGAAGGGCTTGCGGTAAATGGTAAGCTCCATCCGGTCCAGGAAAGTTTCCTGATCTGTGGCGTGATGCAGTGTGGGTACTGTACACCTGCACAGGTCATGACGGTGGTGGCTCTTTTGGAGTCTAACCCGAACCCGAGCCGAGAAGAAATCGACCGGGCGTTCAAGGGGGTCCTTTGCCGCTGTGGGTCTTATCCTCGGGTTCTAAAAGCCATTGCACGCTCTGCTGCGATTCTGCGGGGCGAGAAATGGGCGGATGAGACTCCTGAAGACAGTGGGAAAGTAATCGGTGTGCCTCACAATATGGCGGATGCTTTGGAAAAAATCACCGGTAGGAAAAAATTTGCAGCGGATTATTATTTCGAAAACAGTCTTTACGGGAAACTGGTGTTTGCGGAATTTCCCCACGCCAGACTGATCGACATTGATGTGGACGCCTGCATGGCGCTGCCGGGCGTCCGCTATGTTCATTGTTTCAAAACAGCGCCTACGCCGATCATTGGCTCGCTAGAACCAGATATGCCCATCACTGCCTGTGGTAAAGTGAGGCATGTAGGTGAGGTCGTTGCCATCGTGTACGCGGAGACCCAGGAGCAGGCGAACTACGCCGCGAGCCAGTTGAAAGTTACCTATGAAGTTCTGGAACCGGTTTTGGATCCTTACAAAGCGGGAGAACCAAACGCGCCCATCGTCCATGAGGAAAAACCAGACAATGTGGCGGTCCGCTGTGTGATCTGTAAGGGCAATGTGGATGCGGCAATAGAAAAAGCAGACGCAGTAGTCCAGGGCGTTTACTACAGTCAGCGTATTGAACACAATTATATTGAGCCGGAATGTTTTACGGCGCTGCCCAACGACAAGGGCGGTCTGGACATGTATGTTGTGTCGCAGAGTTATTTCCATGAACGACACGCGACGGCAGTATATACCGGTTTGGAAGAGGAAAAAATTGTGGTCCATCAAACCCCGTTGGGCGGTTCCTTTGGTGGTAAAGAGTGCCATCCGATCCCTGCCTTGGTAGGCTATGCCGCGCTGAAGATGGGCAGGCCGGTTCGCCTGGAGCTGGATCGAAAAGATTCCAATCGCTTTTCTACAAAGCGTCACCCCTGGTACAACGAAGTGACTTTGGCGGCGGATGCGCAGGGAAAGCTTCTGGCTTTGCGTAATATCATGGTTTCCGATGGCGGCGCATACAAGTCCTTCTCTCCCCGCGTTCTGCCACAGGGTGTGTTTTACTGCACAGGCCCTTACCAGATTCCCAATCTGGATGCCAATGGCCGTGTGATGTATACGAATAATGTAACGTCCGGTGCCATGCGGGGATATGGAGCGCCTCAGTCTGAACTGGCCATTGAGGTGGCAATGGATGAGTTGGCCCACAAGCTGCATATGGACGTTTTTGAGCTCCGCCGGAGGAATGGCCTGCGCCCGGGGGATGAGACCTGTTCGGGTGCTACACTGCCGGAAGGACATGCGTATTTGAAAACCCTGGATTTGGCGGAGAAGAAGTATCGGGAAGAGTTTCTTCCGCTGAAAGAGAAAGACCCTTCCATCGGTATCGGCGTGGCCAGTGGCTGGCGCTATGTAGGTGGCGGCATCGGCCCCGTGGAGGCTGCAGGTGCTGCGCTGGAACTGCTGGAGAATGGGCATGTTCTGGTCAACTGTGGCTGTGCTCAGATGGGGAACGAAACACTGACGGGCTTGACACAGATCGCGGCAGAATGCCTGGGGATGCGCTTCGAAGATATGGAGACCCAAATTGAGATACGCACCGATAAAAACCCCTGGGGTGCTGCCGTGATGGCATCTCGCGCTCTGACTCTGTGGGGTACTGCAGTGGTGACGGCGTGTAAATCCTTTGTTGAGCTGCTCAACCGGGAGGTAAAGCGCTGTGTTGCGGGCAATGCGGTTTATAAGGACGGAAAATTTGTGGATGAGCACACCGGTTGGGTGCTATGTACACTTCAAGAGCTGAAAAAGGCCTACGGAACGGGAAGACTTGGCGTTTCAGAGGAAATCCACTGGCCTAAAACCTACTTCCCATTTGAGGACGGTAACCGCTCCCGCAAAGTGCCGCAGGAGGAATATCGCACCCATCATACCAGCTCTTATGTTACTACCGTAGTTGCCCTGAAAGCCGACCCTGAGAAGAAAACTGCAAAAGTGTTGAAAATATACTCTGCTTATGACGTGGGGACTGTTGTCAATCCTGGGGCAGCCCGCCGCCAAGCAGAAGGTGGATTACTCATGGCCATGGGCATGGGGTTGCGAGAAGAGTTTGAGGTAGAGAACGGGTATCTCAAAACGGACTCCATGGCGAAATACAAGCTGCCGGATATGTCCGACACACCTGAGATCGAGGTGGAATTTGTGGACAATTATGATCCTGCTGGACCTCTGGGAGCGAAGGGAATCGGAGAAGTCCCCATGGTATCTACGCAACCTGCGATCCTCAACGCTTATTATGATGCCACCGGCATCCGAGTGCGGGATCTGCCCCTGCTGAAGCATATGTAAATCCCCGATACGGCCCAGTGGCCGCATCGCCGACGAAAAGATTTGAAAGGAGTTTTTGCAATGTCTGTGGAAATCAGGAAGATCGTCACCGTGAAAGAAGATGTGGACTTTGAAGGATTTTCTAAAACGGAAAAGACTATTCGCCGTGTCACCGTTGCTGCTGTAATTAAAAATCCTATGGCTGGCCGGTATGAAAAAGATTTGAGTCCGCTTTATGAGATCGGAGCGGAGCTGGGTGACAAGCTGGCGGCCATCGGCATGGAAGAGTTGGGAGCACCGGTGGAGAATTATGGCAAAGCTTGCATCATCGGCTTGAACGGAGAATTGGAGCACGGCGGTGCGATTCTGCATCCAAAACTGGGCTATGCCATGCGCAAAACCATCGGCCTTCCCTGTCGTGCACTGATTCCTGGAAATAAGAAAGTAGGAAATCCAGGGAGCAGAATTGATATTCCTCTTGGCTTTCGGGATGAAGCGGCATTGCGTACACACTATGATACCATCCCTGAAGTCGGTATTTTTGATGCACCCCGTGCAGATGAGATGGTTGTGATCGTGGCTCTGACGGATGGTGGCCGTCCTCACCCCCGGATTGGCGGCATCACTATGGATGACTACCTGGCCCGAATCGCCAAGGAAGAGACGGAAAAGAAAGGTTGAGCGTAGCGGAAAGTGACCCAACATTTTTACTGCGGAGGAATATGGAATGAGCAGCACATTGATAAAGAATATTGGAATAATGTATTCCGGCGATATACGGCAAAGTGTGCTTGATGCCGATTCTATTGTAATCTCGGATGGAAAAATTGCTGCAGTGGGAAAGGGATTACCGGCCCCTGAGGGGGCAGAGATTATTGATGCCAACGGGACCACAGTACTTCCCGGTCTCTTGGACAGCCACTGCCATGTTGTCCTGGGAGAGTGGACACCGCGTCAGACGGCTCTGGGTTGGATTGGCAATTATGTGAGGGTAGGTGTTACTGGTCTGGTCTCTGCCGGTGAGACACATATCCCTGGCAAACCAAAGGATGCAGCCGGACAAAAAGCTATGTCCACGCTCTCTTTCAAGACCTATAACAATGCCCGTCCCTCTGGCATGAAGGTCTATGCAGGCGCCTTTATCCTGCATACCGACACTACAGAAGAGGATTTTAAAGAGCTGGCTGAGTTGGGGATTACCCACACGGGTGAGATTGGACTCGGTAGCGCCAATCGAGTGAACAATGCCAAACCGTTGGTGGATCTGGCCCGGAAATACAATATTAAAGTTTTGTGTCACAGTGGGTCGACCTATTTGTTCGGTTCCGCTGTGATGGACCCGGATACGGTAGTGGGACTGAACCCGGATGTGATCTGCCATGTTACTTATGCAAATTTGAGTTCGGAGACTATAGAACGTTTCTTTGCAAATACAGGTGCGCATATTGAATTTTGCCGGACACAGAGCCCCAACATCAAAAATACTATCGAAGTGGTGGAAAAAGCCCGGGAACGCAATGAGCTCTATCGTCTGATCCTGGGTAATGATGCGCCTTCTGGCCTAGGGGTGTTTCCTCTTGGAATTTGGGAAATGATCTGTTTGGTATCTGGTACTGCCAAACTGGAGCCAGCTCAGGCGGTGGCGTGTGCAACAGGCAACACGGCTCAGGCTATGGGTCTGCAGAATGTAGGTACGATTGCTGTAGGAAACTGGGCAGACCTGGTAATTTGTGATGCGCCGGTGGGTGCAACTCAGGATACAGCGGGCGATTCCATTGCAGCAGGTACGATCCCTGGCGTCAGCATGGTGTTTATTGATGGGCAGCTCATGCATGAGGGCGAAGCGATCAACACGGCTCCGCCTAAGCGTGAGGCCGTACATGTGCGAGCTTGACGAAAGGGGGAACTGAACATGAAGAAAGTGCTGATCATTAATTGCGGCCCGATCATGACAGGGGACTATGCAAACCCCAGTATCCGGGGCGAAGTCATCTGGATTGAGGACGGTGTGATCCGCTACATTGGCGCGGCAAAACCGGAATTTGAACGGGATGCGGATGCCATCCTGGATGTCCATGGGCTGTTTATCTCCCCCAGCATGATCGATGCCCATTGCCATATGCCCATCAACGATTACTTGCCTCAGTATAAGGCCTGCGACATCGTGGAGGATTATATGGGCGGTGGTGTCTCCAGCATGATCTCTTTGGGTGCGCGGATGCCGGGCCTGCCGACCTCTGTTGCGGGCGCTAAAGCTTTGGCGGTACTAGGAAAGGAAGTCTGGGAAAACAACCGTGTCCGCCGCGCTCGGGTGCAAGGTGGTGCGCTGATGCTGGTGGACGGCATGACGGATGCGGACTTTGCTGAGGTCGCTGCTGCCGGGGTCAAAGTCATTGCAGAAGTGGGGCATGGGCCGGTCAAAGATATTGAGACAGCGGCAAGGCTGGCAAAAATAGCAAAGGCCCACGGTTTTATCGTGCCTGCACACTCCGGAGGCCCGTCTTCCCGTGGCTGTGCCGGTTATACAGCGGATGAGCTGTTTGCGATCCAGCCGGATGTGATTTGCCATCTCAACGGTGCCCCAACGCCAATGTCTGATGCTGATATTGCCCGAGTAATCCGAGAGGGGGATTTTTACTATGATATCACGGCGGATGGCAATATGCGTGTACTAGTGGATATTGTGGAGGCATGTGCTGAAGCCGGAAAGCTCAACAAGTTGATGGTGGGTACAAATGTTCCCTCTGCTGCCGGCTATTCTCCTATGGGGGTTTGGATGGGGTTGGCCGCTGCCTGCTGTGGAAAGCGCGACCTGGATCCCGCTTTGTGTATCTGTATGGGTACCGGGAATGTGGCAGACTGCTACGGTCTGAATTATGGCAAAGTAAAAGTGGGCTACCGGGCGGATCTCCTGTTTATCCAGGCGGCTTATCCGGCCACAGAGCTGAACGAAACCTTGAAAGCCGGTGATATGCCTGCCATTGGATGTGTCATGATTGACGGAGACGTAGTCATGGAAAACTGCAAAAACTGCCCGGGCCCCAGTCAACGGCCTACGTATCTCAAACAATAGAATGCCCCCCTGGCGGAGCAGATGAGCTCGGTTTATGGTGAGCCTGTTGACAAAGTGCCTAATGGGCAAGGTTAACGGGGTACGGGGGAAGAAAAAAGATGTCCCATGGCGTGAACTGGTCCAGTAAAAACGGACAATAGACAAAAGCCCCCTAATGTAGGAAGATAAAACTACATTAGGGGGTTTTAGTATGTCCGGGAAAAAGGGAATGAAAAAGTATCCGATAGGGATACGAGAGAAGTTGTGGCACGAATCCGCGTTGGAAAAAGCCAACGGGCTTTGAGTCAGGAGTATGGGATCAGCCGATATGCCATACAGAGCTGGCGAAGGAATCTGTCCTGCCAAAGGCACGAGGGCGCAAACCCGCAAAACACTGGAGGAGTACAAGTATGAGAACAAGAGACTGAAAATGGAAAACGAGTTATTGCGGGATTTTCTGCGCTCCACAGAATTACGCCGTCTATGTCAAGGAAAGGAAATCCGTATGACAACGCGATGGCAGAAAACTTTTTTTCCATCCTCAAGACAGAGTGCATTTACCGGCACAAATCTGCCATGTTTTCTGAGGCAAACGAAATGATTGACCGGTATATCCGCTTCTACAACCATGAGTGCATCCAGTTTAAGACGGGAGAGGCGCCGCTTGCGCAACGCCTCTCCGCTTAAAGCTTTACATTTCCTTACATAATAGATGCTTTTTTGTGCTGTCCGTACAATTTGACCTGTTCAATTCTCGTTCGTGCCTTTCTGCCAGCCACAATAGAGGTCGGCAAAATAGGCCTCACAATACAGTCGCTCCTCGATCCTGCGCCAGTTGGTAACTCCGCGCCCCGGTCACAAGTAATTGTCTTGACCGACTGGGGTGGGAAGGCGAAAAGCACAGAGACAATTGCGTTCTCCATGGTCTCGGCCCCTTCGGTCAGGAATTCTAACGGCAATGCAAAAGCGTGTCTTGCGTTCCGCCAGGGTAGCGAAGCAGGCCTTGCTCTTGCCCTGGCCGCTCTCCACCGTGTCCGCTTCCCAGTGCCCGCCTTCTTTCCGGCTGTACACGGATTTGTCACGTTTGCGAATCGACCAGCCTTTACTGTATTTTCCGCGTGTTTCCTTGCTTCCATGGCTCTTTCCCTTGCGACGCAGAACTTTCAGATTTCCGTTCACAGGATATTTCTCATAGAGCCAGCGGTAGATCGTTCGCTAGCTGGGTATCTTCAGCGCACACGGTGTACAGGCGATTTGTTCCGGCGACCAGGTCGCCTTCAGCTTCTCATTTATGTACTCGATCACTTCCTGTGAATGGAACACCCCACGATGGCAACATGAGCGCCGCAGCAGATACTTCTTCTGGGGACTATATGAACTCTTTTTGACTGAATGATCGTTGCACTTGATCAAGTAAAACAATAAACAAAACAGGTACAGAGGCCGGGATGGCGTGGGATGCAAAATCATAATCTTCATCAAAATGTGTTTGCCTCCTGCTACGAATTCTACATGGTCTTTTGAATCGCTTTCCCAATGGTATCTGCCGCGGCCCGCTGCATCTCCGGCGTGGTGTAGGGAGTATGTGCGCGGAGTGAATCCCGCCGGATCGTGCCGCGATGCGCTGGACGTGGAAAATAAAATGGTCAGGCAATGAAAGTAAATGTCAAACAAGAAGCGCAGAGGTGGAGGAGCTTCCTCTGCCTCTGCGCTTTACGCATTCCCCGATTTCCAGTTGATGTCAAACTGGTTTACCGCCTCAAGGTAGCGCCATTTGGTCGCTGGCGCGCTCCTCCGGCGGGCATGCCGATTCCGCGCTCTGGGGTGCGGCAGGTTCCTCTGCCGGACGTTTGCCCAGAGTCTTCCGCGTCAGGAAAAGCCCGGCGCACAGCGCTGTGAACGGGGCCACGGTGACCAGGCCGAAGGAGCCGATCACCGTATGGATCAGCTCCGCGGCTACATACTTGTAATTGAGGATGTGGCTCACGGGGGTGCCCTGAGCCATGAAGACCATCAAAAGGGCAATATAGCCGCCGGAATACGCAAACAGCAGCGTGGTGGTCATGGTGCCCATGGCAGCCCGGCCTACGTTGAGTCCGGAGCCCATGGCCTCCCGCCAAGTGAGGTCCGGGCGCTTTTCCACCACCTCGTGGACAGCTGAGGTGATATCCACGCTCAGGTCCATCACCGCCCCGGCGGAGCCCAGGAACACTGCGGCCATGAAAATCTGCGTCAGGTCCAGGTGGGAGTAGCCGGCGTAGAGCAGGCTCTCAGAGTAAGCCATGACCGCCCCATGAATCTTGAAGAGGTCCGTAAAGACCACGCCCAAGATGCAGGTGACCAGGATGCCCAGGAAAGCCCCGCTCACTGCAGCGGCGCAGCGGCGGTCAAAGCCATAGACCAGGGCCAGGATCAGGATGGTCAGCAGCAGCGTGATGCCAAGACCAGTCCACACAGGGCTCCAGCCCCGGAGATACAGGGGCACCAGCAGTTTCCACAGGCACAGCACCGTCAGCGCGAAGGAGACAATGGCCCGCAGGCCGGTCCGCCCTGCGAAGAGGATCAGCAGCACGGCGAAAGCTCCGGCCATGACCGCCTCCCAGCCCAGACGATAGTGATCGGTCATGGTGACATTGGTGATGGTCTCCCCGTCGTGGCTCACCACCACCTGGGCCTTGTCCCCAGGGGCGAAGAGCTTGTCCTGCTCCAGGGAGCCGTTGAGCATGTTGATGCCGGTGACGGTCTCCCCGGCAAAGGCCCCGTCCAGGAGCTCCAGCGTGCAGCGTTGCTCCCCGGAGCGCACCAGGCCCGTGTCGATGATGGCCGAGTCGTCCGTTTCCAGGACAAAGGCGGTGCAGCGTTCTGCCTCCTGATAAAGCAGCGCGCCCTCAAAGCCTGTAGGCAGGAGGAGCAACACCACGATGGCGATGAGGCACACCGCCACGGGTGCGAGGTAGCACAGCCGCTCCCTGGGGATGGGGGAAAAGAGATTCTTCATGGGATAAATTCCTTTCGCAATATCGCAAAAGCAGAAAAATGCCGCCGGAGGCGGCATTTTCCCACAGTATGAGGAGTGAAGAGAATTGGCTTCAGGGGGACCTCAGTCAACGGAGAGTATCTCCGCCAGCTTGTTATAGATCTCGGTGTTGTCGTAGTAGCCGTTGAAGACCTCCGCGTTGACGCCCTGGGCCAGCACCGCCACGGGCAGGCCAGTGTGGCTGTAGGAGGTGAAGGAGATGCCGGACTTGTTGTTGATGATATGGGTGATGGTGACGCTCAGGGGTTCATAAGTACCGTAGAGAACATATTCCTCCTGCTCATAAGCGCTGGCGGCGGTGCCATTGACGCTCTTTTCATAGGCGGCCTGGAGCTGCTCTATCTCGTAGTCGGTGAGGACCAGCTTGTCCCCTTCCTCGCCTTCGACTTTCAGGCCGAACAGAGTCTCGATGTCTGCCAGGACTTCCTCAAAGGGGGTCTTGTTCTCCTTGTAGGCGGCCACATAGTCGCTATCATACTTGGCGAAGGAGATGGTCTGGCTCTCCAGAAGGTCCAGATAGGTGTCGTAATCCGTGCCGGCAAAGCCGATAGTGAGGCCGCCGGTCTCGTGGTCGCCGGTGACAAGGATCAGGGTCTCCTCGGGGTGCTCGGAGGCAAAGTCGATGGCCACCTGAACCGCGTCGGCCAGGGCCTGGGTGTCGTGGATGGTGGAGGCGGCGTC